>Ga0209148_1000782_pt1 | contig 23647 bp, 28 predicted proteins | sample AraplaCol_mMF_r2_2_FD_184288 | JGI IMG/M metagenome (GOLD analysis project Ga0209148, IMG submission 184288) | Arabidopsis root microbial communities from North Carolina, USA - plate scrape CL_Col_mMF_r2 (SPAdes) (version 2) | ecosystem: Host-associated > Plants > Roots > Endosphere | place... | reverse complement strand
GCTGCTGAAGGAAACGCTCACCGCCGTCGACAAGCAGTACTCGCTGCTCCGCAAGGGCAAGGTGCAGGTGAACTATGAGCTGGGCTACACCTACATCGGCCAGGAAAAGATCAACACTGACCTGTCGTCCGGCACCGCCACGCTGTTCTCGATCGAGAACACGAACTCGCACACGATCACCAACACGATCATGGCGGACTACGGCGTGCGCAACAACCTGACGGCGAACGTCACCGTGCCCATGATCAGCCGCTACTCCGACTCCGCCGGCTTTTCGGGCGTGTCGCATACGATCGGCGACCTGGGACTCGGCGTGCGCTGGCAGCCGCAGGAAGTCAAGCGCGACGAGGTCGCGTACACGATCACGGCCGGCGCGCGCCTGGCGACAGGCACGAGCCCGTACAAGGTCGACGTGAACAAGGGTGTGGCCACAGGCTCCGGCGTCAACAGCTTCAACCTCGGCGCCAACATGACGCGCATCGTCGATCCGGTCGCGCTGTTCGGCTCCTTCAACGTGGGCTACAGCCTGACGGCCAAGCACCTGAGCCAGCAGCTGTACGGCGCCACGCTGCGCCAGGTGAAGCCGGGCGCCAGCTTCGGCTTCGGCCTCGGCTTCGCCTACGCGCTGTCGTACAAGATCACGACCTCGTTCTCGTTCCAGGAATCGATCCAGGCCCGCTCCACGCTCACTTTCGACAACGGCGCCAAGGCGCAGACGCAGACCCAGAGCGCCGGCATCCTGTCGATCGGCGCAGGCTACCGCATGTCGCCCAAGACCACCGTCAACGTGACGGTCGGCGCCGGCCTCACCGCGGCCGCGCCGAACCTGTCGCTGACCATGAGCCTGCCGTTGTCGCTGTGAGGCCGCTGCCATGACCGATCCCTTGCCCGCGCGCCGTCCCGTGCCGCCGCTGGCCCGGTCGCTCGCCCTGGCCGGACTGGGCATCGCGCTGGCGCCGGGCGCGCATGCCGGCGTCACCGACAACCTCGTCACCAGTCCCACCGCGATGGCGATGGGGAATGCGGTGACGGCCGATCCGCCCGGGATCGAATCGATCCACTTCAATCCGGCCGGCCTCGCGCGCCTGACCGGCACGCAGAAAATCGATTCCGTGTTCATGGCGGCGATCCGCAACCCGAACCATTTCGTGTCGGCGCCCGACATCGACATCGGCGGCTTCAAGGACGACCCGATCAACGGCAAGTCGAGCGGGCCGGTGCGCCAGGCGATCGAGATTCCGTTCTACGGCATCCCCAAGGCGCGCCTGCCGGCCGTGCTGGTGCCGGGCATGGGCATGTCGTACAACGCGCCCGGGTCGCGCTGGACCTTCGGCACCATGGTCTACCTGTCCGCGGCGATGAGCATCGACCGCACCAAGGACCCGGACGATCCGGCCCGCTTCGACGGCCGCCTGGTCCAGTTGCAACGTCTCGTGTATCTGTCGCCGGCGGCTGCGTACAAGGTGTCGGACACGCTCAAGATCGGCATCTCCGTGCCGATCGCGTATTCCGCCTTCGCGATCAACACGGACTTCCGCGCGCCCAACAAGCTGCTGGGCACCGTCGGCGAACTGCAGAAGGCCGTCTGCCCGAACGGCAACGGCACCGTGATCGATACGCTGACCTTCGGCCTGTGCGGCGGCGGTCCGGAAGGCATGGTCAATCCATTCAAGCGCGCGGCCAACATCGACTTCGACCTGCGCGCGTCGTTCGACCCGACGGTCAATCTGGGCGTGCTGTGGGAGCCGAAGACGTGGTTCGCGCTGGGCCTCGTGTACCAGGGCGGCGCGCGCACGACCTATACCGGGTCGTACATGTTCCACAGCGACCCGATGCTGCGCAGTTTCGTGCGCGGGCTGAATTCCAGCCTGCTCGGACCGATCGTCGGCGCCGTCACCGGCATGCCGCAGGAGATCCCGGAATACCAGTCCGGGAACATGACGGCCAGGATTCCCTTTCCATGGCGCGTGCAGGCCGGCATGAAGCTGATGCTGACCGATTACGTGCAACTGAACGCGGACGTCAGCTATGCCGACTGGTCCCAGTGGAACCAGCTGACGTTCGAATTCGACCGCAGCGTCAAGCTGCTCGAGATGGCGCGCCTGTTCGGCTATGCGAATTCGAGCCAGGCGACGTTCAAGATGGGCTTCCGCAGCGTCGTCAACTACAGCTTCGGCACGCAGATCAACCTGACGAAGAAGCTCGCGCTGCGCCTGGGCTACGAGCCGCGCAAGAGTTCCATCCCGGGCGACAAGATGAGCCTCCTGGCGCCGCTGCCCGACACGAAACTCAGGAGCGTGGGACTGCGCTACCGCTTCGACGACGGCGGGGAAGTCAACCTGACGGGCAGCTATATGAAGGGCACGTACAACATCCCGGCGCGCAGCGACTGCAATCTCAATTGCGACAATTTCTTCAACCTGATCTACAACCCTTATGCGGCCACCAACGTGTCCGGCAGCCTGATCGTGAAGTACGCGGGCGCCTCGTACACGCGGCCGTTTTGACTTCGCTTTGACTTTCCTGTGGAGATGACAATGTCCAGATTGATGTGTATGACGATAGCCCTCGGTATCGGACTTGGCCTGGCCGGCGGCGCGGGCGCGGAGGGCATGAACGGCGTGCCGGCGTCCAAGCAGGCGCTCGTGCAGCGCGTGCTGGACAAGATGGGGCTGGACGCCGTCGGCCTGCAGATGCTGCAGACGCCCGTGGCCGACATGCTGCGCCAGTCGCGCGTGGTGGTGCAGAGCCGCGTGCCGGCCGATAAACAGGATGCGACGATGAAGGACATCACGGCGGAGGCGACGACGTTCATCGAGCAGGAAGCGCCGGCCCTGCGCACGAGCACGCACGCGATCGTGCAGTCCAGCGTGGCGCCGCTGCTGGCGCAGAAGTTCAGCGAGGACGAGTTGAAGCAGCTGGCGGGCATCCTCGAATCGCCCGTGCTGGCGAAGTTCGAGGGCGTCGTGCCGGAGCTGAAGAAGGCGATCGGCGACAACGTCGCCAAGGCGAATGCGGCGCAGATCCAACCCAAGATGACGGCGCTGCAGAACCGCGTCGGCCTCAAGCTGCGCGCGGCCGTCGGGCAGTAATGACCACACCATGAGGAGGCGGGGATGAGCGACTGGATGACACGCAGTACCAACAGGTCCCGGCTGGGCCAGATCCTGATCGAGAAGAAGCTGATCTCGCAGGACCAGCTGGACGCGGCAATCCGCGCGCAGGAGCAGAGCGGCCGCCGGCTGGGCGAGATCCTGGCCGACATGAAGCTGATCACGCAGGCGCAGGTGCGCGGCGCCGTGCGGCGCCAGCGCAGCCTGCGCATGGCGGCGGCACTGGCGACGGCCTTGCTCGGGCCCCTGCACGCCTACGCGGCGGTGGCGGCGGCGCCGGCGGCAGGCGTCTCCACGCGCTTGGCCGGGGAGCGTGAAGGCGAGCGCGAATTCGGGCGCGGCCTGCGTGCGCTGTCCGACGCGGAGCTGGGCGAGGTGACGGCCCAGGGCCGCGACGACGACGCGCTGCGCGACCAGGCGCGCCAGGCCGAACTGCGCCTGATCGCGCTGGCCACGCAAGGCGGCCAGCACGGCCTGCAGGCGGCCGCGCAGCACGCGCTGCCGAACGACGGCGTGCGCGTGCTGGGCGAACTGGCGACGCTGTTCAATCCGCTCGCGCTGATGCTGTCGGCCGACACGACGGTGCGCGACGTCAGCTACGATCCGGACAAGTCGCACGCGACCCTGAACAAGGACGGCTCGGTCACGCTGCGCCTGCCCAGCACGATCGGCGAGATCAGCTTCCGCAACATCCGCGTGGGCAGCCATCCGGGGCCGACGTTCGGCAGCATCGAGATCCACGATATCGATTTGCGCGGGACGACGATCAGCGTCAAGCCGATCACCCGCTGAAACGTCGTCCCCGACCTGGCCGGCCGCCTGGGCGGGGACCCAAGTTCTGCTTGCGCTGTCGAGACGCTGGCAAAATTGGGTCCCCGCCTTCGCGGGGACGACGAAATGAAGTTGATCTTAGCGCAACCCGCGGAGGCGTGAATCCAAGTTCTGCCTGCGTTGTCGAGACGCTTGCAAAGTCGGCGTCAAGCCGATAAACCGCTGGCGGGTAAACGTCGTCCCCGCGAAGGCGGGGACCCAAGTTCTGCTTGCGCTGTCGAGACGCTGGCAAAATTGGGTCCCCGCCTTCGCGGGGACGACGGTATGAAACGTTAACGGAGGCCCAGCAGCGCCAGCACGCGATCGCGGCTGACCCCGACCAGTGCCGACGTCAGCGCCAGCAGCGACTCGTAATCCGTGCTGGCGGCGGCTTTGCCGAAGTCGTCGGCCGCGAGCGTCACGTCCGGCGGCGGCGTTTCGGCCTCCGCGACCTGGGAGGTGGCGGCCTGCACGGCGCTGCTGGCCGCGGCCTGCGAACGGTGCACGCGTTCCAGGGCCTGTACCACTTCGCGCAGGCTCTGGCGCAGCGCGTCGGCATTGCCGGTCTCCGCGCTCACGTTCCACTGCTGGGGCGCGAGGTTCGCCGGCACGTCGTCCGTCGTCACGCGGCCGCGGCCGCTGACGGCGACGCTGTCCTTGACGGACGACCAGTTCGATTCCGGCGTCGTGAACACGAGTTCGCCGTTTTCGTCCAGGCTCGCATGCACGCCCATCGGCGCGAGCGCGCGGTCGAGGGCGCGGGCAACTTGTGCGCTCGACTGGTCCGGCTCGACGTTGACGGACATCTGCGGCCCACCGGCGCCGCCGACCGAGAACGAGATGGTCTGCGGTGCGCTTTTCTTGATGCCGGCGATGTCGAGGCCGCGGATGCGGAAGCGCTGCACGGCCGGCTTCGTCGAATAATTCAGGTTGTCGTCGACGCCGCCGCCGCCGTCCTTCTTGCGCGCGGACAGCGTCTGGGACAGCTGCCGCGCGTGCACTTCGAGCTGCAGGCGCGAACCGGCGCGGGTGCCGGCCAGCTTGGCGGTCAGTTCGCCTTTCAGCGTTTCGAGCTGGGTGGCCACGCGGTCGAGGTAGTCGAGCGCCTGCTGGGCGCGCGCCACCTGGTCCTGCAGGCCACCGGCGATTTTCGCCGCGCCGCCATTGCTGCGCAGGGGAGCCGCGGCCGCCGGGGCGGTCGCGGGGTTGGCCGCCGTCGCGTCGGCGGCGACGTCGGTGGCGCGGGCCGGAAGGAGCGGGGTCGATGCGGTCGTCCGGGCGCCGAGGGTGCCGGTTCCGCCGGCGGACGTGGGTCGAAGTGTGGTATCCATGGCCGTCAGAGCACCGCGAACAGGGACAGGTTGCCGATCTTGCTGTAGGCCTTGTAGCTGGCCTGGAGGGCCGTCTGGTAGCCGTTCAGCTCGATCGCAGCGGAACCGACGTCGAGCTGGCCGATGTCGAGGATCGCCGTCTGGTTGGCCAGGCTGACGTTCTCGTGGTTGGCGTCGATCGTCTTGAGGATGTTCTGCTGGCCGCCGATGACGGCGACCTTGCCGGCAATGAGGCCCATCGTCGTATCGAACCCGTCCAGGTTGTCCTTCAGCGTGCTGCGCACGGTCGGATCGTTGGCGTCGACGTTGCTGGCCGACAGCGTGGTGATCGTCTGGTCGAGCTGGTTCAGCAGCGTTTCCAGGCCGCTGACGTTCTGGTTGCCCACCTGGGTGATGCCGTTGCCCACGACGACCATCTGGTCGTTCGTGTTGCCGGAATAGCTGTAGCGCGCGCCGGGCGCGGCGCTGGCATCGTAGGCGATGGCCGGGGTATTCGTCGTGGTGCCGGAAAAGATATAGCGGCCTTCCTGGTCCTTCGAATTCGCGTTGTACATCAGGCTGTCGCGCAGCGAGGTCAGCGAGGTCACCATGGCGTTCAGGTCGTGCGACGTATTGGAACCGTTCGACGCCCACACGAGCAGGTCGCGGCCCGAATTCATGTCGTTGACCATGTTTTGCAGCGAACCTTCGTTCTTCGACATGCGTTCCTGCACCGCGGCAATGTTGCTGCGGTATTGCGTGATCGCGGCTTCTTCGCGTTTCAGGCGCGACAGGCGCACGCTGTCGACGGGATCGTCCGACGGCAACTGGATGCGGTTGCCGTTGGCCATTTGCTGTGTCACATAGGTGATGCGCTCCTGGTTGATCTGGAGCGATTGAGTCATCATCGCCTGGTATTGACTGGTGGCGATACGCATGCTTCTCTCCCTTAACCCATCATCTGCAAGGTGGCGTCGAACAGCGCGTTCGCGACGGACATCACCTTCATGTTGGCCTGGTACATGTTCTGGTATTCGACGAGGTGCACGGCTTCCTCGTCCTGGTTGACGCCGCTCGTCGACTGCCAGTCCGCTTCGGACTGGTCGCGCATCGTCTGCGCGGTGGCGAGGGCGCTCTTGTTCTGCTGGCTGTCCACGGCGAGGCGGCCGACGAGCTGGGTGTCGGCGTCGCCGATCATCACGGTGCCGATCTTGGTCAGCGTGATCGACTGGCTCTTGATGTCGACCAGTTTTTGCAGGTTGCCGGTGTCGCCCGGCGTGCCGTCGCCGGAAAACGCGAGGTCCGACGTCTGGAAACCATCCGCCACCTGCAGCATGTCCGACGTGCTGCCCGTGCTGTAGGCGAACAGCGGCTTGCCCGGGGTGCCGTCCATCGCGAAACCGGCGCCGAGCTGCGTATTGACCTTGTCGGCGATCTGCCGGGCCATGTCGGCCACGCCTTGCTGCAGCGGCAGCAGCGTGTCCTGCTCATAGGCCGACAGCCCGCCCAGCTGGCCGCCGGCCTTGGTCGTGTCGAGGTCGAAGGTGCTGCCGGCGAAGGTCAGGCTGAACGTCTGCGCGGCGGCGCCGCTGGCGGCCAGCTTGCCGGCCACGCCGCCCAGCACGAGCGACTGGCCCGTCTTGAGCGAGACGTTGCGTGTGCCGTCCGGCTGGTCGCTGACTTCCAGCCCCATCTGGCTCGCCAGGCCGTCGATGGCCAGGTCGCGCGCGTCCACCAGGGCCGAGGCGTTGCTGCCAGTGGCGTTGGCATTGGCAATCTGGGCATTCAGCGACGCGATCGACGCGATCGCGCTGTTGGCCGAATCGACCAGCGCGCTGCGCTGCTGGCGCACGGATTGCAGCTGGGCGTTGTAGACGTTGTTCAGGCTGTTGAAGCGCTGGGACAGCAGCCCGGCCGCAGTCACCACCTGCTGGCGCAGCGGGGTCGACGTCGGATCGACGCCGGCCACCGAGTTCAGCGCCGCGAAGAAGGCGTCGACGCCGCTCGACAGGCTGGCGGTGTCGTCGCCCATCACCTGTTCCAGCTGGGTCAGGTAAGGCTGGGTCTGCGAGTGCGCACCCAGGTCGGACGCGCTGCGCCACATCTGCTGGGTCTTGTAACTGTCGGAGAAGCGCATCAGTTCGGTCACGCGCACGCCGTTGCCGGCCTGGGCCGAACCGGCCGCGGGCGCGACGGCGGACAGCAGCGCCGACTGGCGGGTGTACCCCTTGGTCTGCAGGTTGGCGATGTTCTGGCTGCTGGCCGACAGGGCCAGTTGCGAAGCGACCGCTCCGGACAGGGCGTTGTTCAGGATGCTCATCGTGCGAGTCTCTCTTGTGCGTGATCAGTATTAACAGGCGACCGTTCAAGACGACTTATTAAGGGGCGCCGGCAATATCTGCCGCAAAATCGCATCGGCGACCCCGAAAGCCCGCTGGTGCGCCATATTTCCCGCCAACATGTTGTCCACCATGTCCGTCATGTCCTGGTTGACCTTGTCCTTGGTCGGGCTGTCGTCCGGCGCGATGGCGCGCGTGCTTTCGCGCATCTGGTGCAGCATGTGCGAGATGAAAAAGCTCTCGAATTCGACGGCGGCCTTGGTGGCCTTGGCGACGTAGGCCTTGTCTGCCGCCGGCGCCACCTTGTCCTGGTCCGCGGCCTGGTCCGGTTTGCCCGGGTCGATGGCATTGACGTTGTTCAGCATCAGATCACCACCAGTTCGCCTTCGATTGCGCCGGCCTGGTCGAGCGCTTGCAGGATGGCCATGATATCGTCCGGCGAGGCGCCGAGACTGTTGACCGTGTCGATGATGGTCTGCAGGCGCGCGCCGGCCGGCCAGTGGAACATCTGGCCCGAGCCCTGGTCGACCGAGACCTTCGATTGCGGCGTGACCTGGGTCTGGCCCTTGGAGAACGGTCCCGGCTGGCTGACGGCCGAGCTTTCCGAGATCACGACCTTGAGCGAGCCGTGGGTGATGGCGGCCGATTTCACGCGCAGGCCGTCGGAAATCACGACGGTGCCGGTGCGCGAATTGAACACGACGCGGGGCACTTCCTCGCCCGCTTCGACCGCCATGTTCTCCAGCTTGGCGACGAAGGCGACACGCTCGGTCGGATTCGAGGGCGCCACGACCTCGACGCTGGTGCCGTCGGCCGTGGTGGCGACCTGGCCGAAGCGGCGGTTGATCGCGTTCACGACGTTGGTCGCGGTGTCGAAATTCGGATGGCGCAGGCGCAGCAGCACGGCCGGGCGCGTGGCGAAGTCGGTCGGGATCTCGCGCTCGATCTGGGCGCCGTTCGGGATGCGGCCGCCGGTCGGCGTGTTCACCGTCACCGACGAGCCGCTCTTGCCGGCGGCGGACAGGCCGCCGACGACGAGATTGCCCTGGGCCAGTGCATAGACTTCGTTGTCGGCCGCGCGCAGCTGGGTCAGCAGCAGGGTGCCGCCGCGCAGGCTTTTCGCATCGCCCAGCGACGAGACGGTCACGTCGATCTGTTGGCCGCGGCGGTAGCCGGGCGGGAACACGGCCGAGACCATGACGGCGGCCACGTTCTTGTTCTTCGCTTCCTCGCCGTCCGGCAGCTTGACGCCGAACTGCTTCAGCATGTTGACGACCGACTGGCTCGAGTACTTCACCTGCGTCGAGTCGCCGCTGCCGTTCAGGCCGACGACGAGGCCGTAGCCGACCAGCGGGTTCTCGCGCACGCCTTCGACGCTGACGAGGTTGCGCAGCGGCTGGGTGCGAGCGAGGATGGCCGCGTCGAGGGCGGCGGGGGCCGCGCTCGTGGACTTCGGCACGGCGGGCGCGGCCTGGGCCAGCACGGGCAGCGCCAGCAGCGCGGCCAGGGCCAGGGAAACGGAGCGGAAGAGTCGGGTCATTGCGTCCTCAGAACGGCATGAAGGGACCGGTGAAGAACCGGGTCAGCCAGCCGGGGGTGTTGGCTTCGGCCAGCGACCCCTGGCCGGAATAGGCGATGCGGGCATTGGCCACGCGCAGCGAGGACACCTGGTTCTCGTTGTCGATGTCGGCGGCGCGCAGATAACCCTTGATGCGCAGGTATTCCTCGCCCTGGTTCAGCTGCAGGCGCTTTTCGCCGGCCACGCGCAGCAGGCCGTTCGGCAGCACTTCCTGCACGAGCACGGTGATGGCGCCGGACAGCGCGTTCTGCTGGGTGCTGGTGGCGTCGCCCGTGAAGCTGCGGTCGCCGCTGATGTTGATGCCGGTGCGGCCGAACGTCTTGCCGAGCAGGTTGACGGGAGACACGGATGCGGTCGAGCCCTTGCTGAAGCTGGTGCCGGCCTTCTTGCTGGCCTGGGTCGTTTCCTGCAGCAGGACGGTCACGACGTCGCCGACGCGGAATGCGCGCGAATCCGACGTCAGCGACACGGTGTCGCCGTTGAACACGCCGCCCGCGACGCCGCCGCGCGCCGGCTGCGTTTTCGGCAGGGCGAGGGTGTCGTCCGTGGGGGCGGGGGTGGTCAGGGGCACGCGCGAGGCGCACCCGGTCAGCGCGAGGCTGGCCGCCATCCCGGCGGCGAGAGCGAAGCGTTTCATGGTCAGCGGGAAGCCTGGGACAGGTATTGCAGCATGTTGTCGGCGGCCGACAACACCTTGGTGTTCATTTCATACGTGCGCTGGGCGGCGATCATGTCGACCATTTCTTCGACGACCTGCACGTTCGAGCCTTCGAGCGCCCCCTGCTTGATCTTGCCGAAAGCGCCGTCGCCGGCCTTGCCTTCGTTCGGGGTGCCGCTGGCGGCCGTTTCCTGGAACAGGTTCTCGCCCATGGCCTGCAGGCCGGCCGGGTTGACGAAGGTCGTCAAGGTCAGCTGGCCCAGTTCGGTCGGGGTGATGGTGCCGGGGACGGTCGCGCTGACCATGCCGTTCTCGCCGATCGTGATGCCGGTCGCGTTGTTCGGGACGGTGATCTGCGGCACCAGGGGCAGGCCCTGGGCGTTGACCAGTACGCCGTTCGAATCGACCTGCAGCTGGCCGGCGCGGGTGTAGGCCGGCTGGCCGTCCGGACGGCGCACCTGCAGGAAACCGTTGCCGTTGATCGCCACGTCGAGCGGCTGGCTGGTGGTCTGGATGCTACCGTTGGTGAACACCTTCTGCGTGCCGACGATATTCACGCCGTTGCCCAGCTGGACGCCGTTGCTGACGGTGTTGTCGGCCGTCTGCGCGCCGGGCTGCTTGTCGACCTGGTAGAACAGGTCTTCGAACACGACGCGGTCGCGCTTGAAGCCGACCGTGTTCACGTTGGCCAGGTTGTTGGCGATGGCCTGCAGTTTCGTATCCTGGGCCTGCACACCGGTCTTGCTGATCCACATTGCTGGATTCATGGTTTCTCTCTCCTAATTCGGTAAGGGACGTGGGTCAGCCGGCGATCAGCTTGTTGCCCGTTTCGTTCATGCTGTCGCTGGCCTTGAACAGGCGCATCTGCACCTCGAAGCTGCGGTTCAGGCTCATGGTGGCGACCATTTCCTCGACGGCCGAGACATTGCTGCCTTCGAGCGCGCGCGGGCGGACCTTCACGTCCGGATCCGTCGGCAGGTTGGCGCCGTCGCGCGCGACGATGAGGCCGGCCTCGTTCTTCGTCAGTTCGGCACCCGTGGCATTCACGAGGCGCAGCTTGTCGACGACCTGCATCTGCGTGGCGCCTTCCGTCAGCACGGAAATCGTGCCGTCCGTGCCGATTTCGACCGCGGTGTGCTGCGGCAGGACGATGGGCCCACCTTCGCCCAGCAGCGGATGGCCGTGCACCGACAGCGCGCCGTCCGAACCGATTTCGATTTCGCCGGAACGGGTATAGGCTTCGCTGTCGCCGTACTGCACGGCGAGATAACCCTGGCCGCCGATCGCGACGTCGAGCGGGCGGCCCGTTTCGCGGACGCCCCCGGCGCGGGTCGAGATCATGTCGGCCTGCATGGCCGACATGTGGCGGTCGTCGTAGCCGTAGCCGCCCAGCTGCTGCTGGGTCGCCACTTCCATGCTGGCGCGGAAGCCCGCGGTGTCGAGGTTGGCCAGGTTGTTGGCGTGGACCTGCTGCGAGCGCATGAGGCGCTCGGCGCCGGAGACGGCGGTGAAGATCAGTTTATCCATGGGGCGTCAAGCTTAGATGGCTTGCATCAGGGCCTGCATCATCTGGCTTTCGCTGGTCAGCACCTTGGAGTTCGCCTGGTAGTTGCGCTGCGACGTCATCAGGCCGACCAGTTCCGACGTGATGTCGACGTTCGAGCCTTCCAGTGCGCCGGTCGACAGTTTGCCGGCCAGGCCCACGCCCGGCGGATCGGTCAGGGCGGCGCCGGAATCGGCGTTGGCGACCCAGCTGGTCTCGCTGATGGACGACAGCGCGCCTTCGTTGGCGAAGGTGGCGAGGGCGATGGTGCCGACCACTTGCGACTGGTCGTTGCTGTACTTGGCCACGAGCGAGCCGTCGGGCGACATCGTCAGGCCCACGAACGCGCCCGACGCATAGCCGTCGCTGCGGTTGGTGGTGGTGTTGGCTTCGCCGGCGAACGAGGTGGTGCCGGTGTAGTCGATCTTGACGGTCGAGGCCGTGGCGCCGGTCCCGGTGAAGCCGACCGTCGCCGACGTGGTTCCGGTCAACTGACCGCTCGGATCGAACGTGAGACTCACCTTGGTCGCCGGGTCCGGTGCGGCGCCGTCGACGCCGTAATACACGTCGATCGCGCTGGTGCCCGTCTTGACGAAATATTGCGATATGGTGTGCTGGGTGCCCAGCGAGTCGTACGCGAGCGACTGCTTGACCATGTTGTAGCTGGACGAGTCGGTCGAATCGAAGGGCGTCGGCGCGGCCGCCGTCGTCGGCACGGTCCAGTCGGACGACAGGTTGCCGACGTACGAAATGCCGGTCGTCGCGACGGCCGGGATCTGGCCCGTCGGCACCTGCACGTCGCCCATCGTGCCCAAAGCGCCGTTCTTGGTCGGACCGTAGCCCTGCACCTTGTTGCCGTTGCTGTCGATCAGGACGCCCTTCGCGTCGGTCGAGAAGATGCCGACGCGTGAATACTGCGAGGTGCCCTGGTTGTTGACGCTGACGAAGAAGCCGCGGCCGTCGATGGCGGCGTCGAGCGCGCGGCCGGTGGTCTGGGTGCTGCCGTTCTGGCTGATGTTCTGCGTGACCGAACCGATTTCCACGCCGTTGGGCTGGGTGCCCGCCATGACCGACGCGAAGTTGGCGCGGCTGGCCTTGAAGCCGTAGGTGGCCGCGTTGGCGATGTTGTTCGAGACGGTGTTCAGTTGTTCGTTGATGGCCTGGATGCCGGACAGTGCGATGTCGAAGCTCATGTCGATTCCTTAAATGCGTTGCGGTAGAGGTTGGGCGCCGCTCAGGAGCCCGTCTTGCCGTTGAAACCCGTGACGGACGAGGGATCGACCTCGCCGATGTTCGCCACCTGGAGCACGACGTGCGTGCCGTTGACGCGCACGCTGTTCAGGCGCGCCGCCACTTCGACCGTGGGCGAGCTGCCGTCCGATGGCTTGGCCTGGATCGTGTACGAACCGGGCGCCAGGCCAAGGGCGTCCGGGTCGATGGAAAATGACTGGGCGCCAGAACCGGCGCCCAGGTTGATCGTGTGCTGCTGGCCGTCGGTGCCGGTCAGGATCAGGCTCGTGCCCGCGCTGAGGCCGTTCAGCTGCACGGTGCCGTTCACCTTGTTGCCGTCGAGCCTGACGGTGTCCGTCGCCACCGTCACGTCGGAACCGACCTGGCCGCCCATCGCAAGCGTCTGCAGGCTTTGCAGGACGGTCGCGCTGGCGGTCGTCGTCGACGACAGGTTCTGCAGCGCCTCCGTCTGCGACAGCTGCGCCAGCTGGTTGACGTAGGCGGTCGGATCCTGCGGCGACAGCGGGTCCTGGTTCTGGATCTGCGCCACCAGCAGCTTGGTGAACATGTCCTTGTTGGCGTCGGTGGGCGCCTGGGTCGACACCTTGTCGGCGGCCGTGTTCGCCGTGGTGCCGAACTGGCTGTTGGTGGTGGAGGTGGTGGTCACCATGATCAGGAATCTCCCAGCTTGAGCAGCGACTGCTGCATGGATTTGATACGTCCCAGGACTTCGACGTTGGTTTCGAAGGCGCGGCTGGCGGACATCATGTCGGCCATCTCGGAGACTTCGTTGACGTTCGTGTAATAGACCATGCCGTCGGCGTCGGCCTTCGGATTGTCCGGCTCGTGCACGCGGCGCAGCGGCTCGGCGCTCTCGACCACGTCGAGCACCTGCACGCCCGCGCTGCCTTCGTTGCCCATGACGGACGCGAAGACCGGCTTGCGGGCGCGGTACGCTTCCGTTTCGGAGCCGGCCGCGACGTCGGCGTTGGCCAGGTTGCTGGCAATCGTGTTCAGGCGCACCGACTGCGCCGCCATCGCCGAACCGGCGATCTGGGAAATGTCCTTGAAGCCCATTGTTGACCTATTATTGACCGTTGATGGCTTTCGCCAGACCACGCAACTGCATGTTGATGAAGGTGAGGCTGGTATTGAAATCGGACGAGTTCTGGCCGAAGGCGGCTTGCTCGACGCCGATCTCGACGGTGTTGCCGTCGGCGCTCGGGTGGAACGGCACGCGGTACAGCGGCTGGTCGTCGCTCAGGCTGAGCTCGCCGTTCTCGGTGTCGATGCGATCCTGCATCATGGCGCCAAAATCGATGTCGCGTGCGGTGTAGCCGGGCGTGCTTTCATTCGCAATGTTCGCCGCCAACACCTTGGTGCGCTCGGCGCGCAGTTCCAGCGCGTCGGCATGCACACCGAGTGCGTCTTTGAAATTAATCGTCATGTCAGGAACTCCTGTCGGTTGAACTTCTGTGTGATTGGTTAGAATCAGGTTTTTCCGCTGCCGCTATTCTCTAATGATTGCTTTCTGTAAGGCAACCCTTGCCGCTTCGTCACTGATGCTGTTTTCTGCGTTCGCGCAAGCGGCAACACCGTCGATTCCCATGCAAATTGAACAAGCCGCCCGTGCCGAACTGGAAAGACAGATGGCGGCGTCCGGCTTGACCGAACCACAATTCGACATCGCCGTCGTGGCTGCACGGCCTGCGCCGCCGTGCAGCCAGCAAGTGGCCGTGGAACCGCTCGATACCCGCTCGCCACAGAGGATGCGCTTCGTGGCGCGCTGTCCGGACACGCCCGGATGGCGGTACGAATACGTCGTCCGCGCGCGCGTGTCGGCCATGGTCGCGATCGCGGCGGCGCCGGTCGCGGCCAACGAGGCGTTGACGGATGCACAAGTCACGATCGAGCGCCGTGACATTTCGAACATTGCCGATCCGATCAGTAATCCGGCCGACGCGGTCGGACAAATGTCTCGCCGCATGTTGCGTCCGGGAGACATTTTGCGCAGCGGACAGCTCAGCACGCCGCTTCTGGTGAAGCGCGGCGATGCCGTGACGATGGTCGCGCGGCGCGAAGGCATCGAAGTCAGCATGGCCGGCGAAGCACTGGATGCGGGCGGCAAGGGGGCTGTCGTGCGGGTACGCAACGCCGGCAGCGGGCAGGTCGTCCGCATGCGTGTCGCCGGACCCGGCACGGTTGAGCCGATCGACATGGAGGTCAGCCGCTGACGTTTTGCAATTTGCCGGCCAGGCGGGCGAGCTTGGCCGCGTAGGCCGGATCGGTGGCATAGCCGCCCTTCGCCAGGCCGGCGGCGAAAGCATGGGCATCGTTCCCGGCGCCGAGCGCGCCGTGGAAGCGCGGATTGTCGATCAGCATTTGTGCATAGTCGCGGAAGGCGCTGGCCTGGTCCGGGTAGGCGCGGAAGCGCGCGCTCGTCTTCAGGGCGGCCCCGCCGACGTATTCCGTTGTGGCGGACTCGGCCACGTTGCCGCGCCAGCCGGCGTTGGCCTTGATGCCGAACAGGTTATAGGTCGAGCTGCCGTCCGCATTGCGCAGCGGACGCTGGCCCCAGCCGGATTCCAGCGCGGCGTGCGCGGAGACGAGCTCAGGCGCCACGCCCAGCTTGCCGGCCGCTTCCCTGGCCCACGGGGCGATGCTGTCGAGGAAAGCCTGCTGGTCGGGGGACGTGTCGGCGTCGTCGCCCATGACGGCGGCCGTCGCGCCCTGGCTGCGCGCCGCCCACATGCGGCCCTCGGCGCTGAGCTGCGCGCTCGTCGCGACATCGCCGCCGCCGTTCTGGATGAAATCGGACACCTCGCCCTGCACCTCGTTGAAGATGCCGCCGAACTTGCCGCCGCCGTTGCCGATCGGCGCGGTTGGCGCGGTGGCCGCGGTCGGGGTGAGGGCGGGAATCGACGTCGTGAATTCAGCGTGGCGCATAGGTATCGTCTTCGCCGTGCAGCAGGCGTTGCATGATCGTAAATTGTTCGGCCATCAGGTTACCGTTGCGTGTCGTCGCCTGCTTGCAGTCGCGCACGAGCGCCTCGAGCTTGTCCCAGTCGGTCTGGCCGCGCGTGCGTTGCGGTGCCGGCAGGCTGCCGAACAGGTCGTCCATCGTCGCCTGCGAGCCCAGCAGGGCGCGCACGAGCTGCACGCGTTGCTGGCGGCGCTGTTCCATCGCGTCCAGCTCGGGCGTGAGTTGTCCGGCCAGCGTGGCCAGCTCCGCACCGCGGTGGCGCAGGGCGGCCTGAAACTGGCGTTCCAGCAGGTCGCGGATCGTGCCGCAGGCGCCAAGGTCGGCTTGAACGCCGTCCAGCAGGCGCGCGACGGCCTGGTCGCGGGTCAGGCGGCTCATGGCGTCAAACCTTGTTGCCGCTGCCGTGGAAGCGCTGGATCAGGCCGGCCAGGCGGCCGGCGTCGAACGGCAGTTCGCCCTTGGCCAGCGCGTCGCGCAGCTCGGCCACGCGGGCGGCGTCGAAGTCGGGCAGGGCTTTCATCGCTTTCTGGGCCGGCTGCAGCACGGCGGACTCGAGGGCGTCGGTGCCGGCGGGGGCGCTGACGGGGGCCGGCGCCGGCGCGGCGCCGGCCTGCGGCGCGATCGAGACGGAAGGCGTGGAGGCGCTGGAGATCTTCATGCGTGGTCCTCGGGTTTTCGATTGAATCGTCATGGTTTCTTTACCATCTGGCTGCGCAGGTCCTTGAGCTCTGCATCGTCCGTCCGGGACGTGGACGCGTCTGCCGTCAGCGCTTCGGTGGCCTGCGGCGCGCCGAACATGGTCTTGACAGCGGCTGCCTGCCGGCTGGTCAGGATCAGCAGTTCGATACGGCGGTTGGCCGAAGCATCCGGATGGGCCGCATCGATCGGGGCACGATCGGCCATACCGACCAGTTGCAGGATGCTTTCGTTCCGCATGCCGCCGATGAGCAGCTCGGACCGCGCCGCCAGAGCGCGGTTGACCGACAGGCTCCAGTTGGAATAGCTCGCCGGTCCCGCGTTAGTGTACTGCAAGGAATCCGTGTGGCCTACGATCAACATCTGATTTTCCATTTTTTCGAACAGCGGCGCCATCGCGCGCAACAGTTTTGCGAAGCGGGCGGTCGGCAACGGGCTGCCGCGCACGAACATGCCCTGGCGGTCGGTGTCGTGCAACATCACCCGCAAACCGTCCGGCGTGATCACGGTGGCAAGGTTCGACGCAAGGCCGGCGTCCACGCTCATCTTTTCCAGCTGGTGCGCCAGCGCCGCCAGTTCGGACGGCGATTCGTACTTCGTGCGCAGCGCCGGCGAGTTCGATTGGTTACCGGTGCTCGGGCCCTGGCTGCCGCCGTTGCTCCTGGGGAGCTGGAAGCGCTCGATCAGGCTGCCGGACGGGCTCGACTTGACTTCGGGCTTGCCGCCCGTGCCATCGATCAGGCCGCTGGCCGTGTTGTCGCGAATGACGGCCTTGGCCTGCTGGGCGTCGCGTGCGGCGATCAGCCACAGCACGAGGAACAGCGCCATCAGCGCCATGCAAAAGTCGGCGAACGCCACCTTCCACGCGCCGTTGTGTTCGTCGTCGTGCTGCTTGCCGCCGCCGCGCTTGACGATGGTGGCTTCGTGGTGCTTCTCGGCGCCTTTTTTGGTTGCTTGCACTTATCGCTCCAGGTCCGGATCAGGCCTTGCGCCTGGCGCCGGTCTCGTCGCCGTCGGACATCGCATTGATCCAGGCTTCGAGCTGGGCGAAGCTGGGCTTGGTATTCAGCTGGATCAGGCGGCGGCCCGCGTCGATCGCGAGCAGGGGCGGTTTGCCGGCCACGTGGGTGCACAGCACGACCTTCACGGTTTCCATCGTCGACGCTTCGGAATTGACCAGCTGCTTCATCATGCCGGAGATCGGATCGAGCACGCCGTAGCACATGAAGATACCGATGAACGTACCGACCATCGCCGCGCCGACGCGTTCCGCGATCTCGGCGGTGTCGGCGCCTTCGCCGACAGAGTTCATCGTCATCACGATGCCCAGCACGGCGGCCAGGATGCCGAAGCCCGGCATCGCCTCGGCGATCTTGTGCAGCGATTTGGACGGCTGGGTCAGCTCGTCGTGGATGGCGTCGAGCTCCTGCTCGAGCACGCCTTCCAGTTCGTGGGCGTTGATCTTGCCCATCGCCATCAGGCGGAAGTTGTCGACGATGAAAGCCAGCAGCTTGGGCTCTTGCAGGATCAGCGGATAGCGCTGGAACATCGGGCTGTCCTTGGGCGCTTCGACGTGGGCGTCGAGCGCCTTGAGGCCGCCGGCGGCCGTCTGCAGCAGTTCGTACATCAAAAGGAGCAGCTGGCGCTGGAACTCGGAGTCATGCCTGTGTTTGCGTGCGATCCTTTTCGTTTGGGAAAACAGTTCGGCCAGCACGTGCTTCGGGTTGCCCAGGACGAGGGCGCCGATGGCGGCGCCGCAGATGACGATCAGCTCGGTAGGCTGCCAGATCGCGTTCACTGTGCCGCCCATCATCGTAAAGCCGCCGAACACGGCGCCGAGCACGATGAGAATGCCAAGGATTTGCATGATTATTATTACCTTTCTTGTGGTCGTTCAGGCCTGGGCCAGCGCCGCTTTCATCTTGGCCAGCGCACTTTTGTTGAGCTGGCAGACGCGGGCGTCGGACAGGTCGAGCACGGCCGCGATTTCCTTGTAGCTGAGCTCGAATTCATAAATCATCTGGATGACGCGCTGCTCGCGTTCGTTCAGCGCGCCCAGCGCCTGCTCGAGGCTGCGGCGCACCATGAACTGGTCTTCCGGACCGGGGGCGCTGTGGGCGCGCTCGGTCGCTTCCTGCAGCATGTCGTCGAAGCTGAGCAGTTCCTCGGCACAGTCATCCAGCAGGAACTGGCGCCACTCTTCCTGGCCGATGCCGAGCGCGTCCGCCGCTTCCTTGTCGTTCGGCTCGCGGCCGAGCTTGCGGGTGAGGGCGCGCACGGCGTCGCGCATCTTGTGGCTGTCCTGGCGGACGGCGCGCGGACGCCAGTCCTGGCGGCGCAGTTCGTCGAGGATCGCGCCGCGCACGCGCAGCGAGGCATAGCTGGAAAAGCCGGTGTCCGGGGTGCCGTAGCGGCGCAGTGCTTCGAGCAGGCCCATCAGTCCGATCTGCTCCATGTCTTCGCGGCCCATCGCGCCCGAGACCTGCGACGTGAGCTGGCGTGCGATGCGCTTGACGAGCGGCGCGTAGGCGACGAGGTGCTTCTGCTCCTCGGCCGCGCTCATGGCCGCATGGATGGCGGCGTCGGCATATTCGCTGCTGGCGTAGCTGTCGGCGTAGTCGGTCATGTAACCCACGTTGTCCCCGATGGTTATTCGATGATCAGCTTGCCGATCATGACTTGCACGAACGGTTTTTCCGTGTGCTCGTGCTCATAATTGGCGTCGAAGGATTTGTTCAACTGGTCCGCGTACTGCTCGACCGTCATGCCGGCCGCTTCCTTCATCGTGTAGGCCGACAGGGTGCGCACCGCCAGGCTGCGCAGCAGCGGCAGGTTTTCCTTCGTTTCCTTTTCCTTCGACACTTCGGTCGACAGCACGAGGTCCGTCGACAGGTAGTGCGTGTCGGTGTCGTCCGGGCCGCGGCGCAGCATCACGATGACCTTGTCCAGGGTCACGTACTTGACGGGCTTGCCATCCCTCGGCTTGTCCGGATCCGCCTTCCTGGCCGCGCCGGCAGCGGCCGCGGGTTTGGGCATGAACCACCACACCGCGCCACCTGCGCCGGCCGCACTGACGATCACGGCGCCGGCAATGGCAATAATCATTTTCATTTTGCTCATGTTGTTACTCGCGCTACGGGGCGCTGTGGATGCGTCGATTGCTTACGAGTCGCGGCCGAGATTGAACACGGACGCGGGGTTGCCGGCCTCGGCCAGACCGCGGCCGGGCTCGTTGTCCTGATCGCGGCCCTGCTGGCGGCCGCGGCCCTGCTGTTGCGGGTCGCCGAACGGCGCCGCATTATTCTTGGGTGCCGGGGTCACCGTCACGGCGACCTCCGTGTACTGGCGCTGCGACAAGTCGTTGCGCAGGTTGTCGCTGACGGTCTGCAACTGGCGCAGCACGTCGCCGTTGGTGGCCGAGATGTTCACTTCCAGCGTGCCGGCGCTGTGGCGGATCGCGATGTCGATGCGTCCCAGCTGGGGCGGCTCGATACTGATCGTGGCCTGCTGCACGTTGTTGCCGACGTGGACATTCAGGCGGTCGCCCAGCGTTTCCTGCAGGGTCTGGCGCCATGCGGTCGGCGGGCCAGCCAGCTTGACGGTGTCGGCGGCCGGCTGGGCCGACGGCAGCGTCACGGCGCCCGGGATGGCGGCGGCCGCGGCAGTGTTCGTGCCGGCTTGCGCGACCTGGGTGGTCGAGCCGTCCGATGTGGCGTCCTGGCCGGTGCCGGCGGCGGCATTGCCCACACCGGCGGCCAGGTGCACGTTCGCGACCGTCGAATCCGGCTGGGCCGCCGGCGTTGCCTGCAGCGCCTGCGCGAGCGCGGCCTGGGGCAGGACGATTGGCGCGCGGCGGCCGTCCTGGCCGGAAACGGCCAGCGGCTGCGCCGGTGTGTCGGTCTTGCCGGCGGCGTCGGCGCCGCCATGTGCGTTACCCTGGGCGGCCTGCACGGCCTGGGTGACCTGTTGCTGGGACAGCGGCATCAGCGGCATCGCCATCGCGGCCAGCAGGGTGCCGTCCGGCGCGGCGGCGGCCTTGGCGTCGTCCGTGGACTTGCCGTCGGCCGCGGCCGGCGTGGTGGCCGTTGCCGGGGCAGTGCCGTCGTCCGTGCCCGGCGCGTCCGGCTGGGCTGCCGCCAGCGCCTGGGCGGCGGCGCCGCTTTCCTGCAGGCCGAGCCAGCGCGCGAACGGCCGGGCCGGCGCCGGGGCCGCGCCGGCAGTTGCCGGCTGTGCGGGCGCCGCGGATTTGGCGGGCGCCGCGGATTTGGCCGACGCCGACGCGGCCTGCGCATCCTGGGCGGGTGCGGGCGCGTTGGCTGGCTTGGCCGGCTGGGCCGGTGCGGACGGGGTTACGGAGTTGAGCATCATCGTCATTCGTGGCTTACGTCTGGTTCGGTGTCGCTGTGCATCGCGTAGGCGATCCAGCCGTCTTTGTTGGCGCGCATCTCTTCCAGGCGCGGTTCGAGCGCGCGCGCGGCGCCGGCCACGCTGCGGGCCGCGGCGTCGTGCTGGGCGAACACGCGTTCCAGCGCGGTGCGTTCGGTGGCAGTCCACGGACCGTGCGCGGCGAGCTTGCGCAGCGCCGGGAGCAGGGCGCGGGCGTGTTCGCCCAGCGTGTCCCAGTCCTTGCGCGATGCGGCGCCCTGCAGGGCGTCGCCCAACTGGGCCAACTGAGCCGACCGCGCCTGCCGTCCGTTCGCGTCAGCCATTGCGCGCCTGTACGCCGGCCCAGCCCTGGCGGATGGTGGTCATGATCTTCACGACCTCGTCGACCATCGCCGGGTCCTGCTTGATGCCGGCGCCATGCAGGTGCGTGACGCAGAAGTCGTACAGGTCGGCGAGGTTGGCCACGATCTGGCCGCCGCTCTCGAAATCGAGGGAGCTGGACAGGCCGTTGATGATATCGACGCATTTGTTGATGCTGTTGGCGCGCTGCTCGTAGCGCTTGGCCACGATGTGGGCACGGGCGCGCGCCAGTTCGTCGAGCAAGCCGTCGGTGAGCACCAGCACGAGTTCGATGGGCGAGGCGCGCGAAGTCTGCGCGTCCAGGCTGGTAGCGTGATAGCTGCTGTAGGCTTCGGTATAAGACATCTCGAATCTCTCAGTTGGAAGAGCTGCTGAACAGGGCGCTGAACATCGAAGAATTGTTCTGCATCGTCGCCTGCAGGGCCTGCAGGGCGGTGTATTGCTTGAGGTAGCGCTGGTAGGCCGCGTCGTACTGGGTGTCGAGGTCCGTCTGGCGCTGGGTCAGGTCCGACTGCAGCTTCGTATTGGCGTCGGTACGCTGCTGGATCTGGCCGCTGGTCGTGTTGCTCCATTGGTTCAGATAGGTGTTCAGGGCGCCCGCCACGCCGGTCGGCGCGGACGTGCTGGCGCTGCCGATCAGCGTATCCAGGCCGCTCGGATTGATGGCCAGCTGGCTTTGCAGGCGCGTCGAATCCAGGCCGATGGTGCCGTCGCGGTTGGCCGTGATGCCGTAGCTGGCCAGCGACAGGACGCCGGTCGGGCGCATCAGGTCGACGAGGCGGTTGCGCAGGGCCGTCACGCCCGAGTCGTGGGCAAACGCGCCGGCGGCGACGTTGTTCTTGGGGTCGCCGGACGAGACGAGACCGTCGATTGCGCTCTTGAGTTTGTTATACGCGTCGACGAACGCCTGCACGTTTGCCGTGGTCCCGCTGCTGTTGCCGGCGACCGTCAGCGTGGCGGGCGAACTGCCTGCCGCCTGGGCATGGGTCGCGGTGAACGCCACGCCGTCGATGTTGGTGAAGACGTTCGAGGCCTGCTGGATCTTCGCGGTCGCCGGATTGGCCGGGTCGCCGAGATAGACGATGGCGTCCTGGGCGGCCGTCATGATCGTGCGCGTCGTGAAGCCGCTCTGGAGCCCGGCGTCGGTGGCCTGGGTCCCATCGACCGAGACGGTGTTGGCGACGCCCGTGTTCTTCGACGTCAGCACGAGCCGCGGCATGCCGCTGACCGTGATCACACCGGCCGAGACCTTGCCCGCGTTGCCGCTGGCGCCGTTGATGGCGGCCGCGATTTCGCGCACGCTCAGCGTGCCGTCGCCGTCCGTGTCGGCGGTGCCGTCCAGCTGGACGGTGAAGTTGGCCGTGTTCACGTTCGCGCCTTCGTCCGCCAGGTTGATCGTCAACTGGCCGCCGAGCTGCGCACCGTCCGCGAGGCTGTCGTACGAGACCTGGCTGCTGGTCGCCACCTGCTGCACGAACAGGCTGTAGGCGCCGGCGGCGGCGGTCGAACTGGCGGTGGCCGTGCCGACCGTCGTGTCGGACAGGGTCGCGCTCTGGGCCACCATCGTGTGGCCCACGCCCGCCAGGCCGGCGAGCGAGGTCTGGAAGGCCGAGATTGCGGAGCTCAGCGCGGTGAGGGCCTTGGCCGTGTCGGTTGCCGTCGTGGTCTGGTTGGTCAGCTGGGTCTGCGTGCCCTCGACGTACTTGTCGGCCAGTGCCTTGGCGGTGCTGGTCGGGTCGTAGGTAGGTGCGGTGATTGCGCTCGTTGCCATATCGGTTCTCCTGCTTATGCGTTCTTTGCCAGCCACGACTGCGTGGCAATCTCGTCCTCGCGCTTGCGCTGCGTGCGTTCCTGCGCGCGCGCGTACGCCGTCTCGTGCTGCTCCAGCACCTTGCCCAGCAGTTCGCGCCGTGTCCAGGCGTGGGCCAGGTTCTGCTGCGCGACGGCCATGTCGGCCTCGTGCAGCTGCAGGTCGGTGCGATGGGTGTCCGCTAGGGCGAACACGGCCTGCTTGTAATTACCGCAATTCATGGCCAGCGCCGGCGACAGCGGCCGTGCCTCGGCCGGCTGGCCCGACGGGCCGCTGCCTTCGGCGAGCGCGGTCAGGCGCTCCACGCTGGTCTGGTAGCGCACCCGCGTCGCTTCCTTCTTGGCCAGCGCCGTCTGCAGGCGCTCGACCTCGGTGCTGCGCACGCGCACGAGGGTGTCCAGGCTGGTGATGGTCTCGCGCTTGCTCATGCCATGATCGCTTTCAGTTGGTCGACGCAGGCCGCGAACGGCGCGTCTTCGCGCGTGCCCTGGCACAGGAACGCTTCGATATGCGGATGCAGATTGACGGCGCGGTCGGTCTCCGGATCGGCGCCAGGCTGGTAGGCGCCGAGCGGGATCAGGTCGCGCACGCGCGCATGCTTGGCCAGCGCGGCCTTGAGCTTGCGCGCGGCCAGCGCGTGTTCCGGCGCGACCACCTGCGCCATGCAGCGGCTGATGGATTGCGCCACGTCGATCGCCGGGTAGTGCCCGCGTTCGGCCAGTTCGCGCGTCAGCACGATGTGGCCGTCGAGGATCGCACGGGCGCTGTCGACGACCGGGTCCTGCTGGTCGTCGCCTTCCGCCAGCACCGTGTAGATGGCGCTCATGCTG
>Ga0209148_1000781_pt1 | contig 23673 bp, 19 predicted proteins | sample AraplaCol_mMF_r2_2_FD_184288 | JGI IMG/M metagenome (GOLD analysis project Ga0209148, IMG submission 184288) | Arabidopsis root microbial communities from North Carolina, USA - plate scrape CL_Col_mMF_r2 (SPAdes) (version 2) | ecosystem: Host-associated > Plants > Roots > Endosphere | place... | reverse complement strand
CAGCGCATCCTGCCGTTCCGGACCAAGGCAGCGCGCTGCCAGTTCATCGTGGCGGACGGGTTCGAGGCCTGACCAAGCCGTCGCCAGCGACGGGCTGGCGCGATTGGCCAGTCGGTAGCAATCTGACAAGCTTGTGACGGCGCCGGCTGCGGCGATTTCCCCTGTTGATTTCTGCGGCGGGAAGCCGCACTTTCTGCCCGCGCTGCAGGGGGCATCAATGCCCCGCAACCGCCTCCGGGGCGACCGCCACAAGCCGAGCCGGTCCGGTGTCCTCACGGTTCACCGCTTTAAGGTCCAGGTCATAGATCGATGTCCCAGATCAACTTTACCGACACCAAACATTGGCTCCGCACCGCCCGCACGCTGACCGAGGCGCTGCCTTATATGCAGAAATATGCAGGCCGCCGCCTGGTCATCAAATATGGCGGCCATGCCATGGTGAATCCGGAACTGGCGAAGGTCTTCGCCGCCGATATCACCCTGCTGCGCCAGACCGGCATCCTGCCGATCGTCGTTCATGGCGGCGGCCCGCAGATCGGCGAGCAGTTGAAGCGCCTCAACATCCAATCCAGCTTCATCGACGGCCTGCGCGTCACCGATGCCGCCGCCGTCGAAGTGGTCGAGATGGTCCTCTCCGGCACCATCAACAAGCAGATCGTCGCCGCCATCAACGCGGCCGGCGGCCATGCCGTCGGCATCAGCGGCAAGGATGACAACCTGCTGCAGGCCCGCAAGGCGGAGATGATCAAGGACGGCAAGCCGGTCGATCTCGGCCTGGTGGGCGAGCCCGCCGCCGTCAATCCACGCATCATCAGCTGCCTGGAACAGGCCGGCATTGTGCCGGTCATTGCCCCGGTCGGCTTCGGTCCGGATGGCCAGACCTATAACATCAATGCCGATACCGCCGCCGGTGCGATCGCCGCCGCGGTGGGTGCCGCGCGCCTCGTCATGCTGACCGATGTCGCCGGCGTGCTCGACAAGTCCGGCCAGCTGGTGCCCGACCTCACCGCCAGCCAGGTACGGGCGCTGACTGCCGACGGCACCATTTCCGGCGGCATGATCCCGAAACTGGAGACCTGCCTGATGGCGGTCGAAAGCGGTGTCGAAGCCGCCGTTATCCTCGACGGCCGGGTGCCGCATTCGATGCTGCTGGAAATCTTCACCCCAGCTGGCCAGGGCACCCTCGTCACGCGGGGGTGACACGGGGTTGATTATCGTCGGCGCTCAACGCGCGCCAGATGAAATGCAAAAGGCCGGTGCAATGCCGGCCTTTTCTTTTGTTTGACTATTGTGGGCGCTATTCACAGCCAAGTGCTCATCCTCGGGCTTGACCCGAGGATCCATGGGTGAGACTGCGCTTACGGTTGCCGTAGATGCCCGCCGACGAATGTCGGCCTACGCCGACGGGATCAAGTCCGGGCCTGGCAAGGATGAGAGATACAGCTCGATAGCCAGCTGGCTACCGCCCGTGTTATTTCTTCGCCGCCTTCTTCTTCGCTGCCGGCTTCTTGGCAGTCTTTTTCGCGGCTGGCTTCTTCGCGGCACCCTTGGCCTTGGTCTTCGCCTTGGGCGCCGGCTTGCCGGCCTGGGCGGCGAGATAGGCAGCCCCTTCGGCGGCCAGGCGCTTCAGATAGGCGTTGCCGACGCCGAGAGACAATTGGGTGCGGGAGAGCTCCTTGCGGGCGGCGTCATCGACGAAGGCCAGCGCCTTGATCTCGCTTTCGATCGCCCGGTCGAGGGTGGCGACCTGCTCGGCCAGGCGGGCCGCAGCCTCGAGGCCCTTGGCGAGCTTGGTCAATTCCTGCTTGGTCGGCTTGGCCTTGTCGAACATGATCCCCATCTCTGCCGGCCCCGATCTCCGCCGGCGTCGTATTTGCCCCTTTTGCCGCCGAATGGCGGCTGTTGCGGCCTCCACTTTAGGGAAGTACCGGCGCCGGTCAACTCGCTGCTGTGCGAAATCGTCGCGTTTGCGTGCTCAGCGCACATCGCAAGGTTGATCTCACCCACAGCTTTGGGCACTTTGCTTAAGGCGCATCGGATCATCATGGAGGGGGACAAAGCGGCGTGGACCTGATCAATCAGCTGATCTTCCTCGGTGGCGGGCTGGCCATCATCAGCATCCTCGCCACCCGCCTCTCAGCCAAACTGGGCGCCCCCCTGCTGTTGATCTTCCTCATTCTCGGTATGCTGGCGGGAGAAGACGGTGTCGTCGGCCTGCATTTCAGCAATTTCAACCTCACCTTCGGCGTCGGCAGCGTCGCTCTGGCGATCATCCTGTTCGAAGGCGGCCTCAAGATGCCGCGCGACGTCGTCCGCATGGTCGGCCTGCCCTCGTTCAGCCTGGCGACACTGGGCGTCCTGATCACCGCCGGCATCCTTGCCGTCCTGGCCGTCACACTCGGCCATCGCTCACCGGCCGAGGGCATGCTGGTGGGGGCGGTGCTCGCCTCGACCGATGCCGCCGCCGTCTTCATGCTGCTGCATGGCAAGGGCCAGGCCGTCAATCGCCGCGTCACCGGCACCCTGGAAATGGAATCCGGCATCAACGACCCGGTCGCCGTCCTGCTCACCCTGATCTGCCTCGAGCTCGTCCGTCATCCCGAACTCAGCGTCGCCTGGCTGGTGGTGCGGGAGCTGCTGGCCGAGCTGATCTTCGGCGTCGTCTGCGGCGTGGTCGGTGGCCTTGCCTTGCGCTTCCTGCTCGAGCGCCTCACCTTGTCGGCGGGCCTCTATCCCATTCTCGCCGCCGCCACCGTGTTGACGGTCTTTGCCGGCACCAACCTGCTGGGCGGCTCGGGTTTTCTCGCCGTCTATCTCGTCGGGGTCATGCTGGCTTCGGCCCCGCATCGCGCACAGCAGATCATCGGCCGCTTTCTCGACGGGCTCGCCTGGCTGTCGCAGATCACCATGTTCCTGCTGCTGGGCCTGCTGGTGACGCCGACCGCCCTGTTGCGCGACCTCACTTTCGCGGTGTTGATCGGGCTTGGCCTGATCTTCGTGGCACGTCCCGTCGCGGTCTATCTCTGCCTTGCGCCCTTCCGCTTCAACTGGCGGGAAAAGGCCTATATCGCCTGGGTCGGCCTGCGTGGCGCCGTGCCGATCTTCCTCGCCTCGATGCCGATCCTGGCCGGCCTGCCGAATGCCCAGAGCTATTTCAACATCGCCTTCGTCGCTGTGCTGGCCTCGCTGCTGATCCAGGGCTGGACGGCGAGCCGCGCCGGGCGCTGGCTCGATCTGCTGGTGCCCGAGCCGCCAAGCCACGGCGACTATTCCGATTTCGGCCTCGATTCCGCCGGCGACCGGGAGCTTTGCGGCATCCGCATCGGCAAGGCGGCGCGCGCTTTGGCCCATGACTACGGGGCTTTGCATCTGCCGGCCGGCAGCCAGATCCTCTCCGTCATCCGCGGCAACCAGCCGCTGGAACGGCCGATGGCACAGCGCCCAGCCATCGATGACTATGTGATCACTCTGACACCGGCGCCGGATATCGTCTCGCTGCAGCGCCTGTTCGGTCCGCGCGACATCGCCGCCAAGGCCGAGCCGGAGGGCTTCGGCGAATTCGTCTTCGCCGCCGAGACACCGGCCGGCGATCTCGCTTTGCTATACGGCCTGCCGCTGGAAAACCTGGCCAAGGCCGGCGCCGTGGCGATCAATGCCGACGAGACCTTGGGGGACCTGCTGCATCACCAGCTCGGCAAGCGCCTAGTGGTCGGCGACCGCCTGTCTTTGGGCGAGGTGGAACTGGTGGTGCGCGATGTCCGCGATGGGCGGGTGCTGTCGATCGGCCTCGAACTGGAAACACGGAAGCAGCGGCTGCAGAGCGACCGGCTGTTTTCCTGGCTGAAGCGGCATACCGGCTTCCACAACTGAGCCCTGCAACTGAACCCAGTGACGAAGCGGGCCATCGACGCAACGCGCCGCGACTCGAAGCCGTCAGGGAAGCGTTAATTGGTAACGCTTGGTAACAGCCCGCAACTTGTTGCATTCCGTTACAAAAGCGGGCCTCGCGGTCATATCAACGTTACATCCCGGTTCTAACTTCCTGACAACAGCACATGTGTCCGCTGTTCAACGTCGCCAGCGGCGACATGCGACACGGATCATGCATCTCCCGCCGATGGCAGAAGACCAAGGGCTCAGGAGATGGGCTGGAGATGAATGCGCGATCATCCGCCCCGCAACCGCGATCGGGGCAACTAGACAAGGACTTTGACTATGAAGAAGCTCGCTCTTGTTCTCACCGCTGGCGTCATGCTGGCCGCCGGTGGCGCCGCTGCCTCTGCCGCGACACTGACGCCGGCCCAGCAGTGCACCAAGCTGGAGAAGCAGTTTGATGCGGCGATCAAGACCCACGGCAACGCCGCGAAGGCTGCCGATGCCAAGCAGGCCCGCACCGATGGCGGCGACCTCTGCAAGTCGGCTGACAAGAAGGCTGACGGCGTGAAGAAGCTGCAGGAAGCGGTCACCGATCTCGGCCTGAAGCCGCGCGCCTAAGCTCGGCGCGACCAGGAACGCTGGTCGATAGAAGTTCGATGACGGACGCGGCGGCAGCAATGCCGCCGCGTTTCGTTTGCCAGGATGCCGCTCGCCCTTGCGGGGGGTATCCCGTCTGTACCGCCAACCCGCTTCGTGGCTGTGTCCAGCTGCTGAAACGATCCGGCTCTAGCCCGGCGCCCCCATTTGATCGCTTGACCCCCGCGACCAACTCCGCAAATGCCAGTCTGCTTGCCAGCAGACAGCGGGAATCATAAGGTGCGTGCAGGTTCTTGTGAGGAATTTATGCCGCCGGCCCTGACAGAGATCGAGACCTGGGTCTTCGATCTCGACAACACGCTCTACCCCGCTTCCTGCCGCCTGTTCGACCAGGTCGACCAGCGCATCGGGCTCTATGTCCAGCAATTGCTCGATCTGTCGCCGACCGATGCAAGGGCGCTGCAGAAGCAGTATTTCCGCGAACATACGACGACGTTGCGCGGCCTGATGATCAACCACGGCGTCGAACCGGGCGATTTCCTCGATTTCGTGCACCAGATCGATGTCAGCGGCGTGCAGCCGGATGGCCGGCTGGATGCCGCTTTGACGGCCCTGCCCGGTCGCAAGGTGATCTTCACCAACGGCACCACGAAACATGCCGAGAACGTCATGGGGCGGCTGAAAGTCGGCAGCCATTTCGATGGCATCTTCGATATTGCCGATGCCGATTACATCCCGAAACCCGATCATGGCAGCTACCGCGCCATGCTGAGCCGCTTCGGCGTCGCCCCGGAACGGGCTGCCATGCTCGACGATATGCCGCGGAATTTGCAGCCGGCGGCGGAACTGGGCATGTGCACCATCTGGATCAAGACCCATAATGACTGGGCCCAGGCCCTCGAGGATATGAGCTTCGTGCATCATGCCACCGACGACCTGGCAGGCTGGTTGAACGACACGGTGATCAGGAGCAGGAAATCCGCATGAATATCGCCCAATTGCAGGCCGCCATCGACGGCGCCTGGGACAAGCGTACCGAGATCAACAGCAGCACCGGCGGCGATATCCGCGCCGCGGTCGATGCCGCACTCACCGCGCTGGATCGCGGCGAACTGCGCGTCGCCGAGAAGCGCGGCGGCAAATGGGAGACCAATCAGTGGCTGAAAAAGGCCGTGCTGCTCTCCTTCCGTCTCAATGATTCGCAGGTCATCCCGGCCGGCGACGATTACAGCGGCCTTGGTTTCGGCAAATCGGCCTGGTTCGACAAGGTGCCGTCGAAATTCGCCGGCTGGGGCAAGACCGAGTTCCAGGATGCCGGCTTCCGCGCGGTGCCGAATTGCGTGGTGCGCCGCAGCTCCTATATCGCCCCGGGCGTGGTGCTGATGCCGAGCTTCGTCAATGTCGGCGCCTATGTCGATTCCGGCACCATGGTCGATACCTGGGTAACGATCGGTTCCTGCGCCCAGATTGGCAAGAACTGCCACATCTCCGGCGGTGTCGGCATCGGCGGCGTGCTGGAGCCGCTGCAGGCCGGCCCGGTCATCATCGAGGACAATTGCTTCATCGGCGCCCGCTCGGAAGTGGTCGAGGGTGTCGTCGTCGAGGAAGGTGCCGTTCTCTCGATGGGCGTCTATATCGGCCAGACCACCAAGATCATCGACCGGGCGACCGGCGAGATCTTCTACGGCCGCGTGCCGGCCTATTCGGTGGTGGTCTCGGGTACCCTGCCCGGCAAGCCGCTGCCCAATGGCGAGCCCGGTCCCAGCCTCTATTGCGCGGTGATCGTCAAGCGGGTCGATGAAAAGACCCGCAGCAAGACCTCGATCAACGAGCTCTTGCGCGACACAGACCAACGTACCGCTTAAGGAGTATTATGAGCGCACCGGTCCTCGACCCCGTTAAGCTGGCGGCGGAGCTGATCCGCCGCCCCAGCGTGACACCGGAAGACGCCGGTGCGCTCGATACCCTGACCACCGCGCTGGAGATGATCGGCTTCACCTGCCGCCGCATGCCATTCCAGCAACCGGGCACCGACCGCATCGAGAATCTCTATGCCAAGGCGACCCGCCAGGGCGCCTCGCGCGCCAACAAGCCCAGGCATTTCTGCTTCGCCGGCCATAGCGACGTGGTGCCGGTCGGCCGGCGGGAAAGCTGGAGCGTCGATCCCTTCGGCGGTGACGTAATCGATGGCAGGCTCTATGGCCGCGGCGCCGCCGACATGAAGGGCGCCGTCGCCGCCTTTGCCGCCGCCGCCGGCCGTTTCCTCGATCGCCAGGATGAGAATTTCAGCGGCAGCATTTCGCTCCTGATCACCGGTGACGAAGAGGGGCCGGCCTATAACGGCACCAAGCCGGTGCTCGAAGCGCTGGCAGCCGAAGGCGAAACCTGGGATGCCTGCCTGGTCGGCGAGCCGACCAACCCGCAGAAACTGGGCGAGATGGCCAAGATCGGCCGGCGCGGCAGCTTCACCGGGCATCTCACCGTTCAAGGCATCCAGGGCCACACAGCCTATCCGCATCTCGCTGACAATCCGATCCATCGCCTGTCGAAGATGATCGCCGCTTTGACCGAGACGCCGCTCGACCAGGGGACCGAGCATTTCCAGCCGAGTTCGCTGCAATTCTCGACCGTCGATGTCGGCAACAGCGCCAGCAACGTGATTCCGGCCCAGGCGCGCGCCACCTTCAATGCGCGTTTCAATGACCGCTATTCGATCGCCAGCCTGGAAGCGGAGATCCGCCGCCGCCTCGATGCGGTCGGCGGCGACTATGAACTCACCCTCGGCTCCTCCTCCGCCTCCTTCATCACCCCGGTCGGGCGGTTGAGCGATATCCTCTCCGGCGCCGTCGCCCGGGAGCTCGGCCGCAAGCCGGAGCTGTCGACCACCGGCGGCACCTCAGATGCCCGTTTCATCAAGGATTACTGCCCGGTGGTGGAATTCGGCCTCGCCGGCCAGACCATGCACAAGGTCGACGAGAACGTGCCGGTCGCCGATATCATCGCCTTGAGCCGCATTTATGAACATGTCCTCGAGGCCTTCTTTGATGATCAGCCTCGCTGAGACCAGATACGCCCTGCGCGGGCTGCTGCGTATCTTGCGTTTCGATCCGAGCTTCGTGCAATTCTACGATCGCAGCCGCGACGGCGCGCTGCGCTCCTTCTGGCTGGCGGCGCCCCTGCTGGTGATTTTCCTGTTGCGGCTCTATCTGCTGCATGAGCCGCAGCAACCGCCCGTGACCTTGCGCATGTCGGCTGCGATGATCATCGCCTATGCGATCAACTGGGCCTATTTCCCGCTCTTCCTGCTGTGGATCGCCCGTTATATCGATCGCGAGAAGCGGGTCATCGGCTGCATCGCCGTCTATAACTGGCTCAGCATCCTCGCGGTTTTCACCAGCCTGCCGCTCTCGCTGCTCGGCTGGGCCGGCCTTGACGCGGGCCTCCTGCAGGCGCTGGACATTGCCAGCATCATCCTTTCCCTGGTCTGCGAAGGCTATATCCTGGCGGTCTGCCTGCAGATCTCCGGCTTTTTCGCCGCCGCCTTCGTCATCCTCGATCTGGTCCTCAATCAGATCCTCTTCACCCTCGCCGATCACCTCGGCATGGTACCCATCTTCTGATCACAGCTACGCTGCAAACGGATGCCGCTTGCGGAAAAATCATGCCATGCGGAGAAATTTCCGCAGGCCTTTCATCGGCCGGGGCGAGAACGCGTCAGAATTTGTCGCAACCATGCGGACGCATTCCGCCCGTTGCCGCTTACAGTCTCGGCATCCGATGCTGATGCATCGGGCAAGCCAAGGTGCCGGAAATGCTCGCATTTCCGGGTAATTGGGAAGCGCGGTCAGGCACCGTGGGGCAACCCATGACGTCCAAGCCGCCACTGCCCCGCAACGGTGGGGCTGGTTAATCGCTGCGGGCATGCCACTGGGGCCGCAAGAGCCCTGGGAAGGTCGCAGCGAAGCGGGGAATCCGGCGCGAGCCGGATCCGTGCGCGCCAGCCGAGTCCGGAAACCAGCCTTCGCTTGAGTGAGACGGATCGCGGGGGCGATCGCGTCCGAAGACTGTCTCGGACTCCCGGCTGCATCTTGCTTGCCGCGACCGATGCAGGCCGGACCATCCGCCCCGATCCATTGCGCAACCGACCTTCCGTGGGGAAGGCGCCAAGGACGGATTTTGAGTCATGCCGATGACCGCCAGCAGCCGAATGCTGAATTTCCTCGACTCCCGCAAGCCCAATTACAGCCTTGCCCAGCCCTTTTATAACGATCCGGGCTTCTACGACCTGGATCTGCAACATATCTTCGGCCGCAACTGGCTGTTCGCCGGCCTGACCTGCGAGATCCCGACCCCAGGCAAGTATTTCACCGTTTCCTTCGGCAATGAGTCGGTGGTGGTGGTGCGCGATTCGCAGCGCCAGGTCCGCGCCTTCCACAATACCTGCCGGCATCGCGGCTCGCGCCTTTGCCTCAAGGAAAAGGGCAGCGGCGCCAAGCTGGTCTGCCCCTATCACCAGTGGACCTACAACCTCGATGGCTCGCTGGCCTTTGCCGGCCATATGGGCTCCGATTTCGACAAGAGCAGCTTCTCGCTGAAGCCGGTTCATGTCGAAGTGGTCGCCGGCTACATCTTCATCAGCCTGGCCGACACACCGCCGGCCTTTGACGATTATCGGCGCGACGTCGAGCCCTATCTGGCGCCGCATGACATCGACAATTGCAAGGTCGCCTTCGAGAGCACGCTGATCGAGAAGGCCAATTGGAAGCTGGTGATTGAGAACAACCGCGAATGCTATCACTGCAAGGGATCGCATCCGGAACTGCTCAATACGCTGTCCGAATACGACAACACCGACGACCCGCGCCTCGATCCCAAATACCGCGACCTGTTGCTGCAGAAGGCGGCCGATTGGGACGCCCAGGGCATTCCCCATGCCGCGACACCGCATAACCTGCGCTACCGCGCCGTGCGCCTGCCCTTCATCCGCGGTGCCCATTCCATGACCATGGACGGCACCGTCGCCAGCAAGAAGCTGCTTGGCAATCTGGCCGATCCCGATATGGGCTCCTGCCGCATGCTGAGCCTGCCCAATAGCTGGAACCATCTGCTGGCGGACCACGTCATCGCCTTCCGGGTGCTGCCTCTGGGTCCGCAGGAAACCGCCGTCACCACCAAATGGCTGGTTCACAAGGATGCCGTCGAAGGGGTCGATTACGATATCGAGCGCCTGGCCAAGGTCTGGGCGGCGACTAATGAGCAGGACCGCAAACTGGCCGAGGACAACCAGCTCGGCGTCAATTCCAAGGCCTATGAGCCTGGTCCTTATTCCGCAGATATCGAATTCGGCGTGCGCAATTTCATCGACTGGTATTGCGATGAAATGGGTGCGGAACTGGCCCGTCAGCAGCGTTACGCCGTCGCCGCAGAGTAGCCCCAAGGGGCCGGTTTTCGGGCATGGCGGCCGCGCGCGCCATGCCCGGCGGCCGACTCGGCCGGAAATCGCCTTCGTCCGGCAGCCGGCTCCGCCAGTTGATCAAAGACCCTCGATGGCTTAGAGATCGCCGGATGGCTTCGCGTCGCGGCGCCGCGGACGCGCCATTGGCGTCCGGGCAGTCACCAGGAGCCGGGATTTCCCAGCGAGAGACGATTGCCTTCATGAAGATCGGACGGCGCCACTATTTCCTGATCGCCCAGATTCTGGTCTCGGCGCTGCTGCTTGCCTGGCTCATTCACTTTGCCCAGCCGAGCGACCTGATCGCCGCTGCCCGCGACGTCTCCCCGCTTGCCTTGATCGTTACCGCCGCGGTGCTGATCTTCAGCAATGCCCTGGCCGCCGTCCGGCAATATGTCATTCTGCAGGCGCTGGGGATCGGCATCTCCCTGCCGCGCATGCTGGCGCTCAACTGGATGGGCCTCTTCGCCAACAACTTCCTGCCGAGTTCGGTGGGCGGTGACGCGGCGATCGCTGCCGTCCTGCATCGCCATTATAGCCGCCTCGGCACCATCGTCAGCGGTCTGCTGATCAACCGGATATTTGGCTTGATCGGTCTGATGATCGTTCTGTTGGTGCTGCTCATCCTGGTCGACCTCGGACCGTTGCAGATCCTGGTCAACCGGATGATCGGCTGGTCTGCTGCTCTGTTGTTGCTGGCAGGCCTCGGCTGCCTCTGCGTGGTTTTCCTCTTGCGTAGCGGCAACCGGCTCTCGCGACTGCTGATGGTCATACTGGGAAAGCTGCAGACAATGGGCGCGACCGCGCTCGACCTGCATTGGAAGGCACTGGGGATCATCGGCCTGTCGATCGCCATCATGATCCTGTCCGGCGTCGCCACCGCCCTGCTCGGCCGCTGGATCTATCCCGAGGCGAGCTTCTGGACCACGGCAACGATCATCCTGATGCTGCAATTGGTGCAGCTGATCCCGATCAGCTTCAACGGCATCGGCGTCGCCGAATCTGTCGCCGCCTATTGCCTCACCAGCATTGGTTGGCCGCTGCATGACGCCGTGTTGCTTGGCCTGATCTTGCGCGGCCTGACCATCGCCATGTCGCTGCCGGGCGCCTTCACCTTTGTCCTGTTCTCGAAACGAGAACAGCCGGAATCAACCTAGATCCCGGCCGCGCGCAGAATATTGACCGCCGCCCTGGCGGCAACCCGGCAGCCGAGAACGATCTGATCGCTATTGGTATCCTCGGTGAAATCGTGGCTGATCCCGCCGATGCTGGGGATGAAGAGCATGCCACTGGGAAGATGCGGCGCGATCACCTGGGCGTCATGGCCGGCGCCGCTCGGCATCCTGATCCAATCCTGCGGCGCGATCGCCTCAGCGGCAGCGGCGATATGACCTTGCAGGACCTCATCCATGGCGACCGGCTCTGAGGGCGCGTCGTGCTCGTCCAGCCTGACCTCGACCGCCCCTGTTGCGGTGGCTCGCTGCACCAGCTCGGCCAGCTTGGCTTCCATCGCCCGCAGCCGCTTGGGATCGGCATCGCGGAACTGCAGATACAGCTCGGCCTTGCCTGGCACCACACTGAGCGAGCCAGGATCGAGCTCGATCCGGCCGATCGTCCAAACCGTATCCGCATCGGCCAACGCGCGGAATGCCTCGTCCAGACGCTGGACGAAGTGGATCAGGGCCATTGCCGCATCGCGCCGGATCTTCATCGGTGTCGTCCCAGCGTGATTGCGCTGTCCCGTGAAGGTGACCCGCAGTTCGCGGATGCCGACGATGGTGGTGACAACACCGATTGATTTGCCAGACGCTTCCAGGCGGCCGCCCTGTTCGATATGCGGTTCGAGATAGGCGACATGGCGTCCCGGCTCCAGCCGCATGCGCGGCTGGCCAAGAAGACCCGCTTTGCGCAGGGCATCTTCCAATCGCTGTCCTGCGCGATTCGTCGCCGTGGCGATGGCATCGTCGACCGCTTCGCCGACGAAGCTGCGGCTGCCGAGATAGCCGGCAAAGGTGCCTTCCTCATCGCACCAGGAGGCGACGTCAATGGAGAGGTCCTGTGTCCCAGGCGCCTCACCGAGGGCGCGGGCGATCTCCAGGCCGTAGATGACACCGAGGGCACCATCGAGCCAACCGCCGGTCGGCTGCGTGTCGCTATGCGAGCCGATGAGCAGGGTCGGTCCGGCGCGGCGCGAGCGGCCGAAGACGGTGCCGACGCCATCCACAGTCGCCGCAAGCCCCGCCGCCTCCATGCGCGCGGCCAGCCACCGACGTGCCGCGACATCGATTGGCGAGAGCGCAAGCCGGACCACGCCGGTTCCCGTGGCGCCAAAAGAACGCAGCTGCTGGAGGTCCTCCAGCAGCCGCTTGGCATTGATCTCCGGTGTCAAATGCCGGTCCAGAATTGCCGGCTCAGACCGCTTCGCCGGCCTTGATGCGCAGGACGCGCAGCCGGCTTTCGACATCTTCCTTGTTGAGATAAACGCCGGAGAGACGGCGATAGCCGGTATAGGCGTCGCGGGCATGCAGGACGCGCCAGTTGTCGAACAGCAGGACCGAACCCGGCAGCAGGCGCCGGCGATACTGCAGGGTCTCGTCGTTGCAATATTTGGCGAAGGTGGCCAGTGCCTTGTAGAAGGCCTTCTGCTGCACCGCGCTCAGCGTGAAGGGTGCCCGGTCATGATTGTTGTAGCTGACCTGGACCAACTCGCCGAGATCGTTGAGCCGGAACAGGGGGCGGCGCGCCATCAGATGGACGCCGCGATCATGATCGAGATACTGGCCGGGAATGGCGATCTCGGTGAGGGCCTTGAAGTCTTCGGGATGTTCGCGCCGCATCAGCTCGGCGATCTTGAAGCCGTCGATCAGCACGTTCTCGCCGCCGGTGCATTCCGCCGCCAGGCAATGGAACATCTGGTAGCCGGGCGCATCGAAGGCATAGGTGCCGTCGGTATGCGGTCCGATTGCCATCGATGTATAGGCGGTGTCCTTATGTTCCATATTGGCGGTGAAGTCCCAATAGCCGCCGAAAATGGTCTCGCGGATATAGGCGATGCGCTTCGCCACGGCTTGCGTCGCTTCCGGCTCGCCGGGCACGCCCTCGACGAAGGCGAGGCCGTGGCTCTCAACCTTCTCGAGATAATCCTTGAGGACGGCGTCGTCCTTCATGAAGCCGTCGAAAGTGACCGAGGGCGCGCCAGCCACCATGGCGTCGCGGTCCCAGGTCCGGCGCTCGATCGGCAGGACATCCGGCGCCTTGCGCAGATCGGCGAGATAGGCGACGTCGAAGCGGCTGACATGGTCCTCACTGGCCCAGTCGATGCGCAGCACGCGGCCATTTTCTTCCAGCGCGACCGCCTTGGCGGTGATATCGCTGGGAATGCCGAAGGTGTTGAGCAGGCGCTGCTTGGTTTCCGGGTGATGCGACTGGCTCGACTGGCAGTGATCGCGCAGCCAGAACAGCGACAAGGCCGCCTGCGGCCGGCCGTCATTGAAGCTCAGCTCCACATCCTGGCCCTTGAGAGTTGCGTTGCTCAGAATAGGCGACATGTCGACCCCTCGCTGTTTCTTGTATATCTGGTCAGCCATCGCCTCATCGGCTCGGCCACCTTATTGAACATTCGTACAACAAGGCCGGACGAGCGACAAGAAAAAAATGACGATACCCGCAATCGGGAATGAAGGGCCGAATCCGATCGGCACTTGCTCGGCCCGCTAAACCGCCGGCGATTTCCAGCTCTCGGCATCAACGGCCGCAGCAAGTTACGCCTGCAACAATCAGCTGCGACATATGGTGTAGATCACACCAAAGACTGACGCAGCCCCTTTAAATCATCGCCGAAATCGGGCATTCCTAAGACCGTCTTGCCCATCGCCAAAGGAGAGTGGCGTGTCGCGCCGCATCAGGTCTCTCTGTCTGTCCATCGCCGTTTTTGTCCTATCCGCCACCTACTCCCTCGAAGCTTTTGCCCATGCGATCCTGGAAAACAGCCAACCGGGCAATGGGGCGACGATCGCCGCTGGCGATGTCAGTTTTCAGCTCACCTATAACAGCCGCATCGACCCGACCCGTTCGCTCCTTACCCTGACGGAGCCCGATCAAAGCAAGGCCAAGCTGGCGATCGCGGCAGGTGCTGCGCCCAACATCCTGGCGAGCACACAGCATCTCATCGCTGGCAGCTACGTCCTGTATTGGCAGGTGCTGTCGGTCGACGGGCATATCACCCGGGGCCAGATTTCCTTCACTGTTCAGGGCCAGTGATTTGTCTTTACTCGTCGACGTCTTCGGCTATCTCGCGATCGTCATTCACGGCCTGACCATCGTCAGCCAATCCATGGCCCTGGGCGGCGTGCTGTTCCTGGTCGGCCTGGTACGCCCACAACGCGCCCGTCTCGGCGCCGCCGGCAGCCATATCGAGCGGGTCACCATCAAGATTGCCGCCTGGGCGGCCATCGCCCTGATCCTCTGCGAATTTTTGACCATCTTCCTGAACGGCGCCGTGCTCACCAGCACCGTCGATCTCGGGATCGGCGATGTATTGGCGGCGAATTTCGCCACCGCCGGCTTGGTCAAGATTGCCGCGGCCCTGCTCCTCGCCATCCTGCTTTTCACCAATGGCGAAAAGATCTCGGCTCCGATTCTCCTCGGCCTTGGAGTGGTCGAACTCGCCGGCGCTGTCTGCACCACCCACGCCGCCGCCCGGCTTGATGACCGCGGCATCCTGCTCATCGTCGAAGGATTGCACCAGGCCGGCGCTGCCATCTGGATCGGCGGCATCCCCGCCTTCATCGCCGCCTTGAAGTGTGTCCATGACGGCGTTGCCTGGCGCATGATCGGCGCCCGCTTCTCCCGCATGTCGATGATCGGCGTCGCCTGCATCCTCGTCTCCGGCATCGCCATGAGCTACTTCTATATCGGCAGCTGGGATGGCTTCTACGGCACCGCCTATGGCGTCATGGTCGGTGCCAAGATCTGTCTGTTCCTCAGCCTGCTGCTGCTCGGTTTCGGCAATTACCGCCTGGTCGAGCGTCTGCGGGCCGACCCCAAAACGCCGGTGACGCGCCTGAAGCGCTTCGCCGAAGCGGAGATCGGTATCGGCTTCAGCCTGTTCTTCGCCACCGCCTCCCTGACCTCGGTCCCGCCCGCCGTCGACCTCACCCAGGACCGCGTTACCTTCCAGGAAATCGTCGAGCGCAACCGCCCGGTCTGGCCGCGCCTGGAATCACCGGATCACGACACGCTCGCTTTGCCAGCCTTGCAGGACAAGCTGGATGCCGAGGCGGCCGCCACCAAGAGCAAGCCGTCCCCCGCTTTCGTGCCCGGCTCGGGCGACCTGCCGGTACGCAATGCCGCCGATATCGCCTGGTCGGAATACAATCACCACTGGGCCGGCATCTTCATGCTGGCAATCGGCCTACTTGCCTTGCTTAACCAGGGTGGATTGAGGTTGGCGCGGCACTGGCCGCTGCTGTTCTTCGGCATGGCCGTCTTCTTGTTCCTACGCTCGGACCCGGAGGTCTGGCCGCTGGGGCAGGAAGGCTTCTTTGACAGCCTGCGCGACGTCGAAGTGCTGCAGCACCGCTTCTTCGTGGTGCTGATCGTGATCTTCGGGCTGTTCGAATGGCGGGTCCGCGCCTTCGACTGGGGGCATAACAAGGCGGCCCTGGTCTTCCCCCTGGCCTGCGCCATCGGTGGTGCGGCGCTGCTGACGCACAGCCATGCCATCGCCAATATCAAGGATCAGTTGCTGATCGAGCTCACCCATACGCCGCTGGCCTTGGCCGGCATGGGTGCGGGCTGGGCACGCTGGCTGGAATTGCGGCTCGATCCGCCGGGCAACCGCATCGCCGGCTGGGTCTGGCCCGTCTGCTTCGTGTTGGTAGGCCTGCTGCTGCTGTCCTATCGCGAAGCCTAGAGCGGCCCAGCGGAACCGAGCATCATTTCATCTTGGCGAGGGTTTCGGTGATATCCTGGCGCCGGCCGTTATCATAGCCGACATGATCCGGCCGCAGCGGCATGGCGAGCGCCGCCGTCAGGTATTGCCGCGCCTGCGCATAATCGCCCATCTCGAACAGATAGTGACCATAGAGAAAGCCGATATCAATGCTGGGCGGGTTTTCCGCGACGGCCTGTCGGAAATAGGCCGCCGCTTTCGCTTTATCGCCGAAGCCGATCGGCCAGCCGGGCACCGCATGATAGAGCGTGCCGAGATAGCCATCGACCGTCCCGCTCATGATATGCGCGTCAATCTTCTTCGCCTGGAGGAAGGCATCGCGCGCCGCAATGACATGGTCGAGCGCTTGCAGCCCGCCTTGCGCCTCGGCCCAGGAGCAGAGGATGATGCCGCGCCAGGCGAGCGGCAGGGCCTGGCCGGGAAACTGCCGCGCCAGACCATCGGCCTGTCGTGACAGCGCCTGGAAGGCGGCTTCCTGTGTCTCTTTCGGCGTGTGATAGCTGATTGCCGCCCATTGGTTCTCGAGCGCGGCGATGGTGCTCTCCATGTCGGCAGCGGCCGCCGCCCGAGCGCCATGAAGCGTGACGCAGAGCATCGCCGCACAACAGATGCTGATCAGCCAGCGCGTGACGAAAGACCGCCGGGCCATGCGGCTTCAGCCGGCCTGGCGGGCAATCCGGCCTTCCGCCAATTGCCAGCTGAGCAGGCCCGGCATGAAAAGCACGGCGTCGCGAATACGCCGTGCCCCGGCCAGTGCCAGGGCAGATGCCGGGTCGAGGCCAAGCGCGGCACCGATCATCAGGAACGCCGCCTCCTGCACGCCAACCGCGGCCGGTACGACGAAGGCGGCACTGCTGACCGCCTGGATCAGCGATTCGATGATCACCGCGTCGACCAGCGACAGCGGCTTGCCGAGGAACCAGAGCGCGGCCCAGATCTCCAGGCTGCCGGCAATCCAGCCGGCGAGCTGCCACAGGAGACAGCCGACGACCGCATTGCGGCGGCGATAGAGCACCTGGATCGCCCGGTCGATGCGTGCCGAATGTTCGATGGCGCCCTCGAAGCGGCCGGCCGCCAGATGGTTCATCACCCGCATGATGCGTTCGAACAGGCCGGCCCGCTGCACGGCGATCAGCAGGAAGCCGGCCAGCAGGACCACGACCATGCCAAGTCCGATCCGCGACGCCATCGAGCCGGCCTTCTCCGCGTAGAGGAAGGCGATGCCAGCCAAAGCGAAGATCAGCTGGCTGATGATCGAGAGGGCAACGTCAACCGTGAGGCTGGCGACGGCCGGGGCGCGGCGCTGGCCGAAATAGCGCAGCAGGCGATAAGAGGCGATCTCGCCGCCGATCCGCGCCACCGGCAACAGCCCATTGACTGCCTCGCGGATCCAGACCGCCTTGAGCATGGCAGAGAGGCTCGGCTTGCGCGCACCCGGCAGCAGCACGCGCCAGGCCTGGGCATTGAGCGCCATCGGAAAAATATGGACGAGACCGGCGAGAACGAGACCGGGACCGGCCGCCCGCAGCAAGTCGAGGATCGCTGCCGGATCGTCGCGCAGGAACAGCCAGACGGCGACGACGAGGCCGACCAGCGCCAGTATCTTGCCGAGATGCTTCACGGCTGTGCCCCGGTCAGGGCCGCGTTCCCAGCATCAGCAAGATGCACCGGTGCGAAATCGGCAAAGCCACCGCGGCGCAGGTGATTGCGCTCGGCGGCGGCCAGCACCTCCGGTGCCGTCAGTGCCGCCAGTTCGTCGGTATAGCGATAACCAGGCGCCGAACCGGTGAAACTATTGGCCGTCGCGGGGTGAAGATAGATCTCCGACAGACCCGCCGGCAGATGCTCGAGCAGGCCGGCAAGCCGCGGTGCCGTCATGGCACCACTCCAGGCGAGGCCGAAGACATGGCTCGGCGTAAGCAAGCCGGCACGGTGGAAATTGCGGCGCATCAGGCTGAGCCACGGCTTCAGCAGCGGCGGCGCCCCACGAGTGCCTGGCTCGATCTGCCGCAGCACGGTAGCGGGCTCGGCCGGCACGCGGGCAGCCCTGACACCGTAACTACGGCCGATCTCGATGATCAGCCCGGCGATAGTCGGATGCAGATGGAAATGCTTATGCGCGTTGACATGATCGAGCGGCAGACCGCTGCGGGCGAACAGCGCGAATTGTGCCGCGATCTCCGCCGCCAATTGGCGCCGCACCTGGGGCCGAAAGAAGAAGTTGATGCCGGCCAGCGCCATGTTGGTGCGGAAATGGCCGTTTGCATCGACTAGGTCCGGCACGGCCGAAGGCGGCAGAACCGGTCGCCCCTCGACCAGCACCAGATGCAAGCCGACCTTGAGCGACGGCAGGCGGCGCGCACGATCGATCGCATCCGCCGCCGCCTCGCCGTCCACCATCAGGCTGGCCGCCGTCAGGATACCGGTACGATGTGCCGCCTCTACCGCCTCGTTGACTGCCAAAGCGGCGCCGAAATCATCGGCGGTAACGATGAGGCCGTTCAAAGAGACGCGGTCCGGCGCTCACGCAGGAAGTGGAAGAATTCGACGCCCTCACGCAACCGGCGCTTCATCATTTCCGGGCTGCGCAGCATCTCGCCGACGATCGAGGCGATCTTGCCAGTGCGGAAGTAGAACTTCTTATAGAAGTCCTCGACCGAATGGAAAATCTCCGCATGGCTGAGATGGGGGTAGTGCAGCGGTGCCACCTGCACGCCATTCTCATCCACCAGCTCGGCATTAGCTTCGTCGAGCCAGCCATTTTCCAGCGCCTGCTTGAACAGGAAGGTGCCGGGATAAGGTGCTGCCAGCGAGACCTGGATGGTGTGCGGATTGATGCGGCGGGCGAAGTCGATCGTCTCCTTGATCGTCTCCTTGGTCTCACCCGGCAGGCCGAGGATGAAGGTGCCATGGATGGCGATGCCGAGATCGTGGCAATCCTTGGTGAAGCGCTCGGCGACTTCGATCCGCATGCCCTTCTTGATGTTGTGCAGGATCTGCTGGTTGCCGGATTCATAGCCGACCAGCAGCAGACGCAGGCCGTTGTCGCGCAGCACCTTCAAGGTCTCGCGCGGGACATTGGCCTTGGCATTGCAGGACCAGGTGACGCCGAGCTTGCCGAGGCCCTTGGCGATCGCCTCAGCGCGCGGCAGGTCGTCGGTGAAGGTATCGTCGTCGAAGAAGAATTCCTTCACCTGCGGGAAGTTCTTCTTCGCCCAGGCGATCTCTTCGATCACATGCTCGACGCTGCGGGTGCGGTAGCGATGGCCGCCGACCGTCTGCGGCCACAGGCAGAAGGTGCAGCGCGACTTGCAGCCGCGACCGGTATAGATCGAGATATAGGGATGCTTCAGATAGCCGATGAAGTAGTTCTCGATCTTCAGGTCGCGCTGATAGACCGGTGTCACGAAAGGCAGGCTGTCCATGTTCTCGAGGACCGGCCGCTCATCGTTATGGACGATGACGCCCTCGGCATTGCGATAGCTCATGCCCTTGATCGAGGACCAGGGTTGCTCCTCGGCGATTTCCTTGATGGTGAAATCGAATTCGTTGCGGGCGACGAAATCCACCGCCGGCGCTGCCTTCAGGCTGACTTCCGGCTCGACCGCGACCTTGGCGCCGACGAAGCCCGCCTTCAGCTTCGGGTTGACCGCCTTCATCGCCTCGACCGTCTTCACGTCCGAGCCGAAAGACGGCGTCGAGGTATGGACGATCACGAGGTCATAGTCGTTGGCGACCGCCGTCACATCCGCAAGCGACAGGTTATGCGCCGGGGCATCGATCAGCTTGCTGCCGGGCACCAGCGCCGCTGGCTGGGCCAGCCAGGTCGGGTACCAGAACGACTTGATCTCGCGCTTGGCCTGGTAGCGGGAACCGGCGCCGCCATCGAAACCTTCGAAAGACGGGGCCTGCAGAAAAAGGGTACGCAACATATCAAAGTTCCTCAACAGCAGCGAAAGTACCATCTGCGCCGACGACGAATTGCCGCCCACGCCAGGTCACCTTGCCGACAAAGAAAGTGGCACAAAAGACGATGAAAGACAGAGTATCCCGGATCGGCAGGAGCCACCAGCGGCTCGACCGGCCCTTCAATCCCACGGCCTGATCGACCACATTGCGCAGCCAGAGCCGCGCCAGGATCGTGGCGGCGAGAACGGCCAGGCTGACACCCGAGCCGTGATGCGCCAGGACCGCCGCCAAGGCAAAAGGCAGCGGATGGGTAATCACTGAGCCGGCAAAGCCGGCACCGGCAACCAGCCGGATGGTGCGCGACCAGCGGATTTCATGGGTGATGAGGTCGGTGAGCCGATTTTCCGCACAGGCATGCGTCACCACCATGGGCGGGATGGCGACTTTCAGGCCGATCTCCCGGACCGCTTCGCCGATGGCGTTGTCGTCCGCCAGCTGGTTGGCGAAGGCTTGGAAGCCGCCGATCCGCACCAGGGTCGATTGGCGCAAGGCCATGGTCGAGCCGAAGCACGGCTTGGCGAGGCCGACCTTCATGCCGAAAATGACACTGGGAAGAAAGTTATAGTCAATCGCCATGGAGGCGAGGCGCGGCCACAGGCCGGGATGGGGATGGCCGCGATAGAGGCAGGTCACCAAGCCGATCTCAGGCTTGGCCAGTTCACCGACAATGCGGGTGAGGTAATCACGGTCGATGCCGATATCGCTGTCGGACAGCACCAGAATATCATGGTTGGCCGACCGCATCATATTGATTACATTCGATATTTTTCGATTGCTGCCGTGCTCGGTTGAATCCACGACCAGGGCAATGCGGGCAGCCGGATAATCGCGCTGCAGCCGGTGCACCTGGGCGATGGCCGGGTCGGCGGCATCCTGGACACCGAACACGATCTCCAGCTCGCCGGGATAATCGAGCCGGCAGAGCATTTCCAGATTGCTCCGCAGGCCGGCCTCGTCGCCGTGCAATGGCTTCAGGATGCTGACCGGCGGGAACGACGTCGCGGCGCTGCCAGGCTTGCGGAAGAACTGCTTCACGCAAAGGGCGGCCGCCAGCGTGTAAATGAAACCGGCTGAAGCGAGTAATAAACACAGCCAGCCCGCATCCCGCAAAGCGCCGCTGTAGAAAAAGTCTTCAATCGTCATGATAGTGCGTGCAACTGCCCCGCGGCCGTAATCGAACTCGTCGTTCGCTTGGTTGTTAAATCTTATCCCTGCCAAATTCCTGACGGGAAGCCCCTACATCTCCATGCCGCTATTTCATTAAAATTACGCCAGCGCCCGTATGACAGCTGCGACGTCTTTAGAACTACCCGAACTCCGCCTTATCCTATATACCGGCACCCGTCATCCAGCGGAAATATTCCGGGATACAGCCCCTCGGCGTGTCAACCATCCTCCACCCGCGACAAATGGTTGCAATATCCGGCAGCGACAACTGCTCCCGACTATTGGCGGTCGTCTTTGTCAGGAAAATGACGGGGCTATGAAGATTACAATGTGTCCCGCAAAAGGCGCCCGGTACCATAGTACGGGCGCCTTTTGCGGGCAGGCAACGCTTAACAACATAAGCAGCTGAGCGGTATGGCGGCTGCTGGCGACTGAGGCGGCGGGGGTGACCGGCTGTGTTCAGCTTCGATTGAATTTGGTAGGTCAGTAACGTGCAGAAAATACCCCCACATGACGCCGAGCACATGGATGGCGGCACCGATCTCGTCATCGCCCGCATCATCGGCTGGTGCTGCCGTTATCGCCTGATCGTTATCGGCCTCGCCGTCCTGGCGGCCGTCTCTGCCTTCTACTACCTCGCCGGCCATATGGCGATGGACACCGACAGCTCGAAGCTGATTTCCGAGAACGTCCCGTGGCGCCAGCGCGACGCCGCCTTCGATGCCGCCTTCCCGCAGAACCAGGACCAGATCGTCATTGTCGTCGATGCGCCCACGGCAGAACTGGCGGAAACCGCTACCGCCGCCTTGACCGCACGCCTTGAGCCGCGCAAGGACCTCTTCAAATCAGTGCGCCGGCCGGATGGCGGTGCCTTCTTCGACCAGGAGGGCCTGCTTTTTCTGCCGAAGGACTCCGTCGCGACCACGGTGAACCAGATCATCGCCGGCCAGCCGTTCCTGGGATCGCTGGCCGCCGATCCCAGCCTGCGCGGCCTGATGAGTTCCTTTGGGCTGATGATGCTGGGTGTCGAACAGGGCGAGGCCAAGCTCGATGATTTCGCACGGCCGATGTCGGCCTTGTCGACGACCATCCAATCGGCCTTGCAGGGGAAGCCGAAGCCGCTGTCCTGGAGCCAGATGATCACCGGCGAGACGCCGCCGTCGCGTGCCTTGCGCCGCTTCATCCTGGTGCAGCCGGTGCTCGACTACAGCGCCCTGTCGCCCGGTGCGGCGGCCAGCGCGGCGATCCGGCAGACGGCAGCCGCGCTCAACCTGACGCCGGCGCATAACGTGCAGATACGCCTGACCGGACCGGTGCCGCTGGAGGACGAGGAATTCGCCACTCTGGCGGACGGCGCCATGCTGACCTCGCTGCTGACCGTCGCCGCCGTCATCATCCTGCTCTGGCTCGGCCTGCGCTCGCTGAAGATGATCGCAGCCATCGTGCTCACCCTGACGACCGGCCTGCTGTTGACGGCCGCCTTTGGCCTCGCCGTGATCGGTCCCTTCAACCTGATTTCCGTCGCCTTTGCCGTGCTCTTCATCGGCCTCGGCGTCGATTTCTGCATCCAGTACTGCATCCGCTATCGCGAGGAACGCGGCCGCCGCCCGGATCTCGCCCAGGCCCTGAGCGCTGCCGGCATCGGTGTCGGCCGGCCGCTGGCGCTCGCCGCGGCGGCCATCGCCATCGGCTTCTATGCTTTCCTGCCGACCGATTATCGCGGCGTCTCGGAACTGGGCCTGATCGCCGGTACCGGCATGATCATCGCCCTCGTCCTCAGCCTCACTTTGTTGCCGGCCTTGCTGATGATCCTGCGCCCGGCCTCGGAGCGCCAGGAAGTCGGCTATGCCTTTCTCGCCCCCGTGGATCATTTCCTGCTGCGTCGGCGCAACGCCATTCTGGCGGGCTTCGGTGTGCTCGCCATTGGCGCACTGGCGCTGATGCCGCGGCTCAGCTTCGATTTCAATCCGATCAATCTGAAGAGCCCGAAGGTGGAATCCGTCGCCACCCTGCTCGATCTGATGAAGGATCCCGACACCACGCCGAACACCATCGACGTGCTTGCATCCTCGCAGGCAGCGGCCGATGCACTGGCGGCCAAGCTCTCGGCCCTGCCGGAGGTCGCCCAGGCCATCACCTTGTCGAGCTTCGTGCCGGAAGATCAGACCGACAAATTGGCGGCGATCAATGACACGGCCGATCTGCTCGGCCTGACGCTGAGCCCGGCAGAGGTAAAGCCGGCGCCGACCGACCAGGAGACGATCGCCGCCATGACAACCATGGCGCAGGCCCTCCACCGCAATGCCGATGGCGCAACAGGCCCAGCCGCCGAAACCGGTCGCGCGCTCGCGTCAGCGCTCGACCAGCTGGTCGCGGCACCGGTCGCACAGCGCGACGCCGTCCGCGAGGCGCTCATTCCCGGGCTGCAGCAGATGCTGGCCCAATTGCGCGCGTCGCTGCAGGCCAAGGCGGTGCGCGTGACCGACCTGCCGGCCGATCTCAAAAGTGATTGGGTGACCGCGGATGGCCGGGCCCGTATCCAGGTCTTCCCCAAGGGCGACAGCAATGACAATGCGGTGCTGAAACGCTTCACGGCGGCAGTGCGCAAGGTGGCGCCGGAAGCGACGGGCACGCCGATTTCCATCCAGGAATCCGGCAA
>Ga0209148_1000780_pt1 | contig 23702 bp, 19 predicted proteins | sample AraplaCol_mMF_r2_2_FD_184288 | JGI IMG/M metagenome (GOLD analysis project Ga0209148, IMG submission 184288) | Arabidopsis root microbial communities from North Carolina, USA - plate scrape CL_Col_mMF_r2 (SPAdes) (version 2) | ecosystem: Host-associated > Plants > Roots > Endosphere | place... | reverse complement strand
CTGCGCAACGTATCGCCGGGATTCGGTTCCTGTTTGCAAGGAATCCCCGTATCGTGTCGCCGTGGACAATCTCGACTACGGCATCCTCGACCTTCTCCGCCAGAACGCCCGCGCCGGCTACGGCGACATCGGCGATCGCATCGGGCTCTCGGCCTCCGCGGTGAAGCGCCGCGTCGACCGGCTGGTGGCCGACGGCGTCATCCGCTCCTTCACGATCCAGGTCGACCCCGCGGTCGACGGGCTCGGCACCGAGGCCTACGTCGAGCTGTTCTGCCGCGGCACCGTCGCTCCCGACGACCTCAAGCGCATCCTCTCGGGCGTCCCCGAGGTGGTGGATGCCTCGACCGTCACCGGTTCGGCCGACGCCATGGTGCACATCCGCTCGCGCGACATCCCCTCGCTCGAGGATGCGCTGGAGCGGGTGCGGATTGCGCCCTCGGTGGATCACACGCGCAGCGCCATCGTGCTGTCGCACCTGATCCACCGCAGCTACGACTGAGCGCGGTCCTTTAGAAGAGACAAGTGCTCTGGAGTCCATCGCGGTACGGGCCAACTGCAACTTTGGTGTGCGGAATAACGGCCATGAGTTTCAGGACCGCCGCGTGTTCGAGCTCAGACTCGCGAAGCCCCACCTGCCCGGACTCCTCCCGCGGCACGAGGAACACGATCTCGTCCCAACCGTCGTAGTCCAGAGTCCACGCTCGCGAGAATCCGAGCTCTCGGAGAACAGAGATGGCGTCGGCCGTTTGCGACTCATCGAGTTGCATCAGCCCTCCCGCATCCGCAGATCGCGTAGTCCGTCGGCGCCGACGCGGAGAATCCACGGGCCACTCCTCGCGACCGCTACCCGCTCTATGCGCGCCTGTGAGTCCAGCAGGCGGGCCGCCTGCTGTCTGGCCGTCAAATTCGCATCGATCACGAGAATGCAGGCGAGGCACCGACGGATTGCATCAACCTGAATGGCCACTTTCCCGATCTTGCCGTCTGAGGTGAGGGCGATCTCTTCTTCACGGAGGTTCTCGATCCATGTCACATCGGTGACGTGTTGCGATCGTGCGGCGCCGTAGCGCTCGTCCATCGTCTCGACGAGCCAGCCCTGCTCACGAAGCAGCGTTGGAAGTATCCGGGATCCTAGGGAGCGGTCCAGGAAGTACCGCAACGGCAATCTCAGCTCTCGGCACGATTGAGGTACAGGACCTCGTCGGCGCTGATCCCAAAGTCATCGCCCACATCCTCTGGGCTTTCTCCCGCTCGCAAGCGACCGAGAATTGAGCTCACTAGGACTCCTCGGGAGGTGACGGTCGGTTGTCCACCGTTGATCGTGGGCGTAACACTCACCGACTGGCGATCAAATCGAGGTAGCCGAATCGAAGAGACCATCCCTTCATCGCCGAAGTCCACGAAGCGTAGGTAGTCCTCCACTACCTCGGAGAACACGGCCTGGCCATGCCGAACCACGACGAGCCGTCTGTCCGCGGGATCGTCCGACTTGAGCAGCACCTCCACGCCATCGGTCATGAGCCGAGCGCTAGCGAGCGCATACTCAAGGCCGATCGTTTCCTTCAGCGCTGCTACTGCGGGTCGGATTCGTTGGAGAGGCAGACCCGCCTTGCGGAAGGCGGTCAATACGTAAGCTTCCGCCAGCCCAACGAACGGCACCGTGATACCGCGCCCGGAAACAACTCCCGAGAGGACCGGACGTTGCTTCGCTCCGCTCGCGCTCAGGTACCCGGTGGCCCAGTTGCTAACGGTTGCTTTGGGCGCGACGATGATTTTCGCGACCTCCGTCTGAGAGTAGATCGGAGTCGTGTACGCCGGATCGATCCGGGTCAACGTCTGGGTGCTCACGCGACCGATGCTAGCTCGGACCACTGCAAGCGACCGGGACGCCGAACCGAAGCCGAACGCGTCGGCCTGGACGCGGCACGGCCGCCCCGCCTGAACCACGGGGCGGCCGTTCCGTTTCAAACGACGAGCGCTACGCGGCCACCAACGTGCGCACCGGTCCGGTCGCGGTCGACGCGGTCTCGTCGACCAGGTACCGCGCATACGCCGGGATCGTCAGGAACGTCGGGTAGTCGTCGCCCAGGGTCACCCGACGGAACACCTCGGCGGCTTCGTCGAACTTGTCTCCCGGGCTCCGCGTGACGCCCGCGAGCGTCTCGTCGAGCAGACGCTCGATCAGCTCGCGGGTGATCGGCGTGCTCTCGCGGGTCACGATGCCCTGGTGCATCCACTGCCACAGCTGCGAGCGGCTGATCTCGGCGGTGGCGGCATCCTCCATGAGGTCGTCGATCGCCGCAGCGCCGACGCCGCGCAGCCAGCTCTCGAGATAGCGCACGGCGATCGACACGTTCGACCGCACGCCCTCATCGGTGACCTCGCCGTCGATGCGCAGGTCGAGCAGATCGCTCGCCTCGACATGCACCTCGGGGCGCTGGCGGCCCACCTGGTTGGGGTGATCGCCCAGCACGGCGTCGAATTCGGCACGGGCCGTCTCGATGAGGTCCGGATGCGCGACCCAGGTTCCATCGAACCCGTCGCCCGCCTCCCGGCGCTTGTCGGCAGCGACCTGCTCGAGTGCGCGCTGCGTGACCGCCGGATTGCGCCGGTTGGGGATGAACGCGCTCATGCCGCCGATGGCATGTGCGCCGCGCTTGTGGCAGGTCTGCACGAGCAGCTCGGTGTACGCGCGCATGAACGGGACCGTCATGGTGATCTTCGAACGGTCGGGCAGCACGAAACTGGCGCCCCGCCCGCGGAAGTTCTTGATGATCGAGAAGATGTAGTCCCAGCGGCCGGCGTTGAGCCCCGCCGCGTGGTCGCGCAGCTCGTACAGGATCTCGTCCATCTCGAACGCCGCCGGGATCGTCTCGATCAGCACCGTCGCGCGGATCGTGCCGTGCTCGATGCCGAGGGCGTTCTCGCTGAAGGTGAAGATGTCATCCCACAGCCGCGCCTCGAGGTGGTTCTCGGTCTTCGCCAGATAGAAGTAGGGGCCGCTGCCGCGCGCGATGAGCTCCTTCGCGTTGTGGAAGAAGTATAGCCCGAAGTCGACGAGCGACCCCGACGCCGGCGAGGCGATCCCCGCGGGGTCGATGTAGCGCAGGTGCTTCTCGACCAGGTGCCAGCCGCGGGGCCGCATCACGATGGTCGGCGTCGTCTCGGCGGTGACGCGGTACTCCTTGCCCTCGGCGCTGGTGAACTCGAGCTGCCCGCGGATCGCGTCGAAGAGGGTGACCTGCCCGCCGATCACGTTCGCCCAGGTCGGGCTGGTGGCATCCTCTTGGTCGGCCAGCCAGACCTTGGCGCCCGAGTTGAGCGCGTTGATCGCCATCTTGGGATCGGTCGGGCCGGTGATCTCGACCCGTCGGTCCTCGAGTCCCGGGCCCGGGCCGGCGACCCGCCAGCTCGCGTCCTCGCGGATGCCGCGGGTCTCGTCGAGGAAGCGCAGGTCGCGGCCGTTGTCGATCGCGGCGCGCCGCTGCATCCGGGCGTCGAGCCGATCGTGACGGCGGCCGGCGAACTGGTCGTGCAGCCGGGTGAGGAAGGCCAGGGCCTCCGGGGTGAGGATCTCGTCGAAGCGGGCGCTCGGCTCGGCGAGCACCTGCATGCGGTCGTTCGTGTTCATGATCGTGTCTCCTTCGGGAGCAGTCGGCTTAGTGGAACTGCGCGGACTCGGTCGAGCCCACGAGCGCGAGCGTCGCGCTGTCGGGGTTGAGGGCGGTGGCGATCCGGTCGAAGTAGCCGGTTCCCACCTCCCGCTGGTGCTTGGTCGCGGTGTAGCCGCGGCTCTCCGCCGCGAACTCGGCCTCCTGCAGCTCCACGTACGCGCTCATCTGGCGGTCGCGATAGCCCGAGGCGAGTTCGAACATCCCGTGGTTGAGGGAGTGGAATCCGGCGAGCGTGATGAACTGGAAGGCGTAGCCCATGGCGCTCAGCTCGCGCTGGAAGCTCGCGATCTGCGCGTCATCGAGGTGGCGCTTCCAGTTGAAGCTGGGCGAGCAGTTGTAAGCCAGCTTCTGGTCCGGGAACTCGGAGTGGATGCTCTCGGCGAAGGTGCGCGCGAGCTCCAAGTCGGGCTCCGCCGACTCGACCCACAGCAGGTCGGCGTAGGGGGCGTACGCGTGACCGCGCGCGAGGACCGGCCCGATCCCGTTCTGCACCTCGTAGAAGCCCTCCGCGGTGCGCGTCCCGGTCAGGAACTCGCGGTCGCGCTCGTCGTGGTCGCTGGTGAGCAGGGTCGCGGCGAGCGCGTCGGTGCGAGCGACGATGATGCTCGGCACGCCGGCGACGTCGGCGGCGAGCCGAGCGGCATTGAGGGTCCGGATGTGCTGGCCGGTCGGCACGAGCACCTTGCCGCCCATGTGGCCGCACTTCTTCTCGCTCGCGAGCTGGTCCTCCCAGTGCACGCCCGCGGCCCCGGCCTCGATCATCGAGAGCATCAGCTCGTAGGCGTTCAGGGGGCCTCCGAAGCCGGCCTCCGCGTCGGCGACGATCGGCGCCATCCAGTCGCGCGTGGTCGCGCCGGTCTCGGCGAACTCGATCTGCCCGGCGCGCAGCAGCGCGTTGTTGATGCGCCGCACCACGGCGGGAACCGAGTTGGCGGGGTACAGGCTCTGGTCGGGGTAGGTCTGACCGCTGAGGTTGCCGTCGGCCGCCACCTGCCAGCCGCTGAGATAGATCGCCTGCAGTCCGGCCCTGACCTGCTGCACGGCCTGGTTGCCGGTGATCGCGCCGAGCGCGGCGACCCAGCTCTCGGGGTCCTCACTGTTGGCCTGGATCAGCCCCCACAGCTTCTCGGCGCCGCGTCGAGCGAGCGTCGGCTCTTCACGCACCCGACCGCGCAGCGCGATGACGTCGCCCGCGGTGTAGTCGCGGCGCACGTCGCTCCAGCGGGGGTCTGCGGCCCACTCGGCCTCGAGCTCGGTGGCGGTCTGGGTCTGGTCTCCGGGATGCTGCGGGGTGCTGGTCATGGGGTGCTCCTTCGGTTGGTCTGCCTCCGACTCTGCGCGCCGCGCAACGGGTTTTCGCGAGATTGATGACCAGAAATAGTGCGAACTTTCTGTTTTCTCGAAGAAGAGACGTGGCATCCTGGGATGCATGGCACTAAAGCAGAGCGCGGACGTCGACGATGATGAGGTGCTCGACTCCCTGACGATCGGCCGCCGCATCCGGCAACTGCGGGTGGACCGCGGCCTCACCCTCGACGCTCTCGCCACCGCGATCGGCCGCGCGCCCTCGCAGGTGTCGGTCATCGAGAACGGAAAGCGCGAACTGAAGCTGGGCGAGCTGCAGAAGCTGTCGCGCGCGCTGGGCACGACTCTCGACGAGCTGTTGAACGCGGAGCCCCCGTCGAAACGCGCCGCCCTCGAGATCGCCCTGGAGCGCGCGCAGCGCGGCCCCTTGTACAGCAGCCTGCCGCTGCCGCCCCTCCCGGTGCGCAAGACCCTGAGCGACGAGGCGATCGAGACGATCCTCGGACTGCACGACGAACTCGAGCGGCTGCACCGCGAGCGCGCGGCCACGCCCGAGGAGGCGCGGCGCGCCAACACGGACTTGCGGGCCGAGCAGCGCAAGCGCGGCAACTACTTTCCCGAGCTCGAGAAGACCGCGCGCGAGCTGCTGAAAGCCGTCGGCCACCGGGGCGGGCCGCTGTCGCAGCGCACGGCATCCGACCTCGCCACACACCTGGGTTTCACCCTGCACTACGTCGCCGACCTGCCGGCCACCACCCGCAGCGTGACCGACCAGGCCAACGGACGCATCTACCTGCCGGTGCGCCAGGGTGCCGGCGACCCGCGCTCCGAGCTGCTGCAGGCGCTGGCCGCGCACGTGCTCGGCAGCCCCGAGCCGCAGGACTTCGCCGAGTTCCTGCGGCAGCGCGTCGAGACCAACTACCTGGCCGGCGCGCTGATGCTGCCCGAGCAGAGCGCGGTCGACTTCCTCACGGCGGCCAAGGAGGCGCGTGAGCTCTCGGTCGAGGACCTGCGCGACGCCTTCGCGGTCAGCTACGAGACCGCGGCGCACCGCTTCACCAACCTAGCGACGCAGCACCTCGGACTGCCGGTGCACTTCCTCAAGGTGCACGAGAGCGGCGCCCTGTCGAAGGCCTACGAGAACGACGGAGTGGCCTTCCCCACCGATGCCCTTGGCGCCGTCGAGGGGCAGTTCGTCTGCCGCAAGTGGAGCGCTCGGCAGGTGTTCGACGTCGAGGATCGCTTCAGTCCGTACCACCAGTACACCGACAAGCCGGCCGGCACGTCGTGGTGCACCTCGAGCATCCAGACCACCTCGAGCGGCGTGTTCTCGGTGAGCGTGGGCACGCCGTTCGCGCACGCGAAGTGGTTCCGCGGGCGGGACACCACGCGGCGCATGGTGTCGACCTGCCCCGATCCGTCGTGCTGCCGGCAGCCGCCTGCCGAGCTGGCATCGCGGTGGGCCGACAAGGCCTGGCCGAGCGCCCGGCTGGAGTCATCCCTGCTCGCGGCGATGCCCACCGGAACCTTCACCGGGGTGGATCTGACCGAGGTCTACGAGTTCCTCGAGGCGCACGCGCCCAACTGAGACCAGCGGAGCAGAGGACTCACAGCGTCAGCGCGATCATCCCGCGATCCGGGTTGCCGAAGCGGTGCGCGGTGATCGACACCGCCTGCTCGAGCAGGAACGGCAGCAGCTCGATGCGTCCCGCGCTCGTGACGGGTCCCGACCAGATGGCGACATCGGGGCTGCCGTCGAGGGCGGCCGCCAGGTCGGCGGCGGTCGTCGACTGCGGTGCCGCGACCAGACGGATGCGGGTGGGCAGCTCGGTGGCCGCTCGGGCCGCGAACGCGGCATCCGACTCGATGGTCACCGACTGGATGCCGAGCAGCAGCTCGCCGCCCAGGTCGGCCGCGTCGATCAACGGCAGCAACCCCGCGGGCACCGGGACCGCCGAGCTCAGGGTCAGCGTCGCCTGGGCCAGCACTCCCGCCGCCAGCACGCGCACGAACTCGGCCAGCGAGCCGCCCTCGGCGAGCCGGATCGTGGTGGTCGCGGGCCGGTAACGGAACACGTTGCGTTCCACGCCCAGCCCCGACACGTCGCGGGCGACCGAGAACTCGTGCTCCCAGGCGTCGGCGTCCGACAGGGCGCCTCGCCGCACGGCCTCGAACTCGAGGTAGTCGAGCGCCGGCTGCGACGCCTCGATCACCGCGGTGACCCGCGCGTTGACGCCCTCGAGGTGCAGTTCGCCGCTCTCGGGTGCGGCCACCGGCTGCCACGAGCCGAGCGAATACAGGGTGTTCGGTCCGCCCGCCTTGGTGCCGGGCCCGACTGACGAGCGCTTCCAGCCGCCGAAGGGCTGGCGGCGCACGATCGCCCCGGTGATCGGACGGTTGACGTAGAGGTTGCCGGCCTGCACGCGATCCAACCACGCCGAGACCTCTTCCGGATCGAGCGAGTGGATGCCGCCGGTCAGCCCGTAGGCGACCGCGTTCTGCAGCTCGATGGCCTCCTCGAGCGTGGCCGCCTCCATGATCCCGAGCACGGGTCCGAAGTACTCGGTCAAGTGGAACTCGCTGCCCGGGGCGACCCCGTCGCGCACGCCGGGCGACCAGAGCCGGTCGGAGTCATCCAGCTGTCGCGGCTGCACCAGCCAGCTCTGTCCCTCTTCCAGCTGGGTGAGGCCGCGCAGCAGCTTGCCCTGCACCTTCTCGACCGTCGGACCCATCTGGGTCGCCGGGTCACTCGGCCACCCGACCGCCAGGGTGTTGGTGGCGTCGGCGAGTTGCCGGCGGAACCGCTCGGACTTCGCCACCGACCCGACCAGGATCACCAGCGATGCGGCCGAGCACTTCTGCCCGGCGTTGCCGAACGCGCTCTTGACGACGTCGCTGACCGCCAGATCGAGATCGGCGCTCGGTGTGACGATGATCGAGTTCTTGCCGCTGGTCTCGGCGAGCAAGGGCAAGTCGGGCTTCCACGAGCGGAACAGCGCGGCCGTCTCATAGCTGCCCGTCAGCACCACCCGCCCGACCTCGGGCGCGGTGATCAGCGTCTCACCGAGGCGGCTCTCGGCGAGATCCACCAGGCCGAACACTTCGCGCGGGATGCCGCCCTCCCAGATCGCCTCGGCGAGCACCGCGCCGCTGCGCTGGGCGAGCCGCGCGGGCTTGAGCAGCACGGCGCTCCCGGATGCCAGGGCCGACAGCACCCCGCCGGCCGGGATCGACACCGGGAAGTTCCACGGCGGCACGACGACGACGAGCGGTTCGGGCACGAAGGTGGCCCCCTCGATCGAGTCGAGTTCACGGGCGCGGGCCGCGTAGTAGTGGGCGAAGTCGATCGCCTCGCTGACCTCGACATCCGCCTCGGCGATGGTCTTGCCGGTCTCGGCCGCCATGACCTCGATGAGTCGGCCGCGGAACACCGAGAGCACCTCGCCGACCCGGTCGAGCAGCTCGGCGCGGGCCACGCCGGTGGTGCGGCCCCAGTCCGCGCCCGCCTCGGCGGTGGCACGAACGCGCTCGCGCACCTCGTCTTCTGTGGTGAGGCGCGCATCCGCCAGAGTGGAGAGCCCCAGCTTCGACGTGACGCTGCGCTCCAGGATCGCGCGCCCCCACTCGCGGTTCACCGCGATGGCGGGGTCGGTGTCCGGCTCGTTCTCGAAGGCGAGTCGCGCCGTCGGCAACTCGGGATGCAGCCGGTTCTGCACGCGACGCGGCTCCGGCACCCGGTCGTCGAGGGCGTCGAGGGATGCGGCGAAGCGGTCGGCCTCGCGCGCGAAGATCGCCTTGTCGTCCAGCTCGAAGACGCCCGACATGAAGTTCTCACTCGACGCGTTCTCTTCGAGCCGCCGCACCAGGTAGCTGATCGCCGAGTCGAACTCGCCCGGCTGCACCACCGGCGTGTACAGCAGCAACCCGCCGGTCTCTTTGCGCACGGCGTCGGCCTGCGCGGTCGCCATGCCCAGCAGCATCTCGACCTCCACGCGGTGCTGCACTCCGCGCTTCTTCGCGAGCAGCCAGGCGAATGCGAGGTCGAAGAGATTGTGGCCCGCGACGCCGATGCGCACGGCATCCGTGTTCTGCGGGGTGAAGGCGCGGACGAGCAGCCGCTTGTAGTTGGTGTCGGTCTCTTGTTTGGTCGACCAGGTCGCCAGCGGCCAGCCGTGGATCGTGGCGTCCACGTTCTCCATGGCGAGGTTGGCGCCCTTGACGATGCGCACCTTGATGCCGGCGCCGCCCGCGGCGACCCGGTGGCGCGCCCAGGCCATCAGCCGGTCGAGAGCCGCGACCGAGTCGGGCAGGTACGCCTGCAAGACGATGCCGGCCTCGAGCCGGTGCAAGTCCGGCTGCTCGAGCAGGGTGGTGAAGACCGCGATGGTCAGGTCGAGATCGCGGTACTCCTCCATGTCGAGGTTGATGAACTTCGTGCTGCGGGATGCCGCGGCCTGCGCGTACAGCGGCGTCAGCCGCTCGACGACCCGGGCCACGGTCTCGTCGAAGCCCCACATCGACAGCTGGCTCACCACCGACGAGACCTTGACCGAGACGTAGTCGACGTCATCCCGGGCGAGAAGTTGCTGGGTGCCGCCGAGCCGGCTGCGCGCCTCGCGGTCGCCGAGCACCGCCTCGCCGAGCAGGTTCACATTGAGCCGGATGCCGCGGGTGCGCAGCTTCTGCAGCGTCTTGCCCAGCGTCTTCGGGTCGGCGTCGACCACGAGGTGCGCGACCATGCGACGCAGCACCCACCGTGAGATCGGGATGATCGGCCAGGGCAGGATCCGCGCGAATCCGCCGCCGACGGCGATCGCGGCACGGAGGTACCAGGGCAGGAAGCGCGGGATCCGGTGCGCCAGCAGTTCGAGGTTCTTGCCGGCGACGCGCAGGTCCTCAGGACGGACGACCTTGTCGACGAACCCCAGGGTGAACTCGAGCCCGCGGGGATCTTTCAGCACCCCGGCCAGGCGCTCGGCACTGGGGTCGGGCTTCACATCGGCACTCGCCGCCAGCCACTGTCGAACCAGCGCGACGGTCTCCTCGGCGGTCGGCAGCTCGGTCGTGGGGCCAGGCGTTGCGGGGGTCGCGTTCGGGGTCACCCGATCAGTCTCGCCGAGCACGCGGCTCACTGTCGCCAAATCGTGGCCTCATGCAGGATTCGTGCATGTTCGCCGCTCCCGGCGGCGGTTCTTCAACGTTTTCGCAGGAATCGACGACTCATCGCGCCGGGCAGCGAGCCCGAGCGCCCCAAGGATTTCATCGCCCCCCTATCCATAAAGAAACTTTATTGATACATTCCTGGGCAACCTGATCCGGTCGAACGGAGACCAGACCCGCTCGACCGGATCGGCGCCAGCACGGCGGCACCGCACGACAGCACAGCAACGCCCCGACTTCCCTGCATCGCCGCAGACCGAGAGGAACCGATGACCGACGTGGCCCCCGGCACACCCTCGTGGCTGCGCGAGCACAACGACCGCGCCGCGCTGGCCCTCCTGCTCGAGCACGGCTCGCTCACCCGCAATCGCCTCGGTGAGCTGAGCGGGCTGTCGAAGCCCACCGCCGCGCAGATGGTCGCCCGGCTGGAGCGCGCCGGCCTCATCGAGCCGGTCGGCGAGGTCTCCGGCGGCCGCGGGCCCAACGCGATCAGCTACGGCGTGCGAGCCGACCGCCTGCGGGGCGTCGCCATCGACATCCGGGACCGGCGGATCGCCGCGACCGTCGTCGACGCGCTCGACCGCGATCACCCCATCGTCGAGTTCGCCACCGACGATTACGACCGCACGCCCGAGGGCGATGTGCGCGCGGCGATCGAGGCGGCCTGCGCCGCGGCCGACGTCGACCCTGAGACGGTCGCCCTGGTCTGGGTGGGAGTCCAGGCCGCGATCTCGGCCGACGGCGACGCCCTCTCATTCACCGACACCCTGCCCGGCTGGCCCGAACTCGGCGCCCGGCGACGCATCGAAGACGCGCTGCACCTCGAGGTCGCGCTCGACAATGATGTGAACCTCGCGGCGATCGCCGAACGCGCCGTGGGCGCTGGACAGGATGTCGCCAGCTTCGCCCTCCTCTGGCTGGGCGACGGCCTCGGTCTCGCGGTCGACCTCGGCGGCACGCTCCACCGCGGCGCCGCGGGCGGCGCAGGTGAGATCGGCTACCTGCCCGTGCCGCGGGCGGCGGAGGGTCTGGTGGCGGGAGCCGAAGACCTCACCGACCTGCTCGGCGGCGAGGCGGTGGCTCCCCTGCTCGCGAACCTCGACGACGACGCGCTGAACGCGTTGGCAGACCGGGTGGTGCTCGGCGTCGTCCCGGTGCTCGCCGTGCTCGATCCGGAGCTCGTCGTGCTCGGCGGCCCCACCGGCGCTGCGGGAGGATCCCGCCTGGCCGAGCTCGTTGCCGAGCGTCTCAGCGGGATCGAGTCCCGCCGTCTCGAACACTCCTCGCGCTGGCGTCCCGCCGTGCGCGAGAGCGGAATCGCGGGCCCACCCGTTCTGGGCGGAGCTCGCCGGATGCTCGTCGGCCGCATCCACGATCGTCTGGTCGCCGACATCAGCACGCCCTGATCGACCGAGAGAGGACCAGCAACGTGAATCGCAGAATCCCCAGGCGGCGCATCGCCGCCGTCACCGCAGCGCTCGCTGCCACCGCCATGCTCGCCGCGTGCAGCGGAGGCGGTGGCTCCGACAGCATCGACAAGACCACGCCGACCCACCTGTCTGGCTCGGTGTCGCTGTGGCACTTCTTCACCGACCGGGAGGCCAAGGTCATCCAGTCGGTCGTCGACGACTTCGAGAAGGCGAACCCCGACGTCAAGGTCACCGTGCATTCCGGCCAGGACGACGACAAGCTGCAGAAGGCCATCTCGGCCGGCAACAACGTCGACGTCGGCATCTCGTACTCGACGGACATCGTCGGCAGCTTCTGCAGCAGCGGCGCATTCCGCGACCTCGGCCCCTACATCGCCCGCGACAAGGTCGACCTGAGCCAGTTCAGCGACACCGTGCGCAGCTACACGGAGTACAAGGGCAAGCGCTGTTCGATGCCCGTGCTCGCCGACGTGTACGGCCTGTACTACAACAAGAAGGAGCTGGCCGACGCCGGCTTCACCGCCCCGCCGAAGAGCCTCGACGAACTCGAGTCGATGGCGCTGAAGCTCACCACCTACAACGCCGACGGCTCGATCAAGCAGCTCGGCTTCGACCCGCTGATGGGCTTCTACGAGAACTCGGCAGCGCATTGGGGGCCGTCGACGGGCGCGAAATGGCTGAAGCCGGACGGCAAGTCGGCGATCGGCGGCGACCAAGCCTGGAACGAGATCATGACCTGGCAGAAGGCGCTCGTCGACAAGATCGGCTACGACAAGCTGCAGGCCTTCACGGCGGGGCTCGGCCAGGAGTTCTCGGCCGACAACGCGTTCCAGACCGGACAGGTCGCGATGAACCTCGACGGGGAGTACCGCACCGCGTTCATCGCCGACCAGACGCCCGACCTCGACTACGGCACCGCGCCGTTCCCGACCGCGTCCGACCACAGCGATCTGCAAGGCGGCGGATACATCACCGGCAACATCGGCGGCATCTCGAAGGGTTCCAAGAACCCCGAGCTCGCCTGGGCGCTGCTGAAGTACCTGACCACCAACACGGATGCCGTGGTGAAGCTCGCGAACGGCCTCAAGAACGCGCCCACCACCACGGGTGCGCTCGCGTCGCCGAAGCTCGACCTCGGAGCCCAGTTCCAGACCTTCCTCGACATCATGTCCAACCCGAAGTCGACGACCACGCCGCCCAGCCCGGTGGGTGCCGGCTACCAGCAGTCGCTCGAGGACTACTGGCTGAAGTACCAGCAGGGCAAGGGCGGCGACCTCGCCGCCGGACTCGCGGGCGTCGACAAGGACGTCAACAACTCCCTGGCACTGGTCAGCGGTCCGTAGTGACCACGATCGCATCCCGCACCGGACGGATCGGGGCCCCCGCGGCTCCGGTCCGCCCGGGGCTGCGACGCTCGCAGCGCCGGCGCCTGCTGACCGCCCTCGCGATGCTGACGCCGGCCCTGCTGGGCCTCGGGCTGTTCTTCGGGTATCCGCTGGTGGCATCCGTGTTCTACAGCTTCACGCGCTACAACCTGCTGTCGGATCCGGAATGGATCGGGCTGCGCAACTACCAGTACCTGTTCACCGAGGATCCGAAGGTGTGGACCGCCGCGGGCAACACGCTGTGGTTCGTCGTGATCCTGGTGCCGGTGCGCCTGCTCACCTCGCTGGGAGTCGCCGCCCTGCTGGTACGGGCGCGCCAGGCATCCGGGTTCTGGCGCACCGTGTTCTACCTGCCCGCCCTGGTGCCGCCGGTGGCATCGGTGGTCGCGTTCGTGTTCCTGTTCAACCCGGGGACCGGCCCGATCAACACGATCCTGAAGGCGATCGGCATCCAGGGTCCGCTGTGGTTCAGCGACCCGAGCCTGGCCAAGCCGTCTCTCGTCCTGCTCGGCGTCTGGGTGATGGGCGACGTGATGATCATCTTCCTGGCCGCGCTGCTCGACGTTCCGCGCGAGCAGTACGAGGCGGCCGAGCTCGACGGCGCCAACGCGTTCCAACGCGGGCGCTACGTGACCTTTCCCAACATCACGCCCGTGCTGGTGTTCGCGGCCGTGACCGGCGTGATCGCCGCACTGCAGTACTTCACCGAGGCCGCGGTCGCCTCGGCGGTCGCCTCGGGCAAGGCCTCCGTCGGCGACGCGGCAGGAGCCGTGGCCGGGTACCCCGACGACTCGCTGCTCACCTACACGCAGTGGATCTACGTGCGCGGCTTCAGCAACTTCCAGCTCGGCTACGCCTCGGCGCTCGCCGTGCTGCTGTTCGTCGTGGCCGCCGTGTTCCTGGCGCTCCTGCTGCGGCGGGTCAACGCGTTCACGCCCGAGGAGGCGCAGTCATGACCACCGTCGTTCCCCGCGTGCTGCCCGGCGCGGCATCCGGTGCGCGGTTCCGCCGCCCCAGTGGCAGGATCGTCGCCTGGGTCGCCGAGCACACCCTGCTCGCCGTGCTGCTCGTGCTGTTCGTGGCGCCCGTCGTCTTCGTGGTGCTCACCTCGTTGATGACGGTCAATCAGACCCTGACGGCGTCGATCTGGCCGAATCCGTTCACCGTGCAGAACTATCTGGACGCCTTCGCCAAGGTGCCCCTGGCGCGCTGGTTCGCGAACTCGGCCATCTACGCGGTGCTGGCCACCCTGTTCATGCTGCTCAGCTCGATCCCGGCGGCGTACGCGTTGGCGCGACTGCGGTTCCGCGGGGCGAACGTGATCTTCTTGGCCGTCGTCGTTGCGATGCTGCTGCCGCCGCAGATCACCGCCGTGCCGATCTACGTCATGTGGGCCAAGCTCGGCTTCACCGGCACGCTGCTGCCGCTGATCCTGCCGAACCTGCTGGGCGACGCCTTCTCGATCTTCCTGCTGCGCCAGTTCTTCCTGACGATTCCGCGCGAGTACTCCGACGCGGCGAGGATGGATGGCGCGAGCGAGTGGGGCGTGCTCACCCGGGTCGTCCTGCCGATGGCCCGCCCGGGCATCGCGGCGGCCGGGCTGTTCATGTTCTTCAACTCGTGGAACGACTACTACGGCCCCCTGCTCTACACCTCCGAGAACGAGCAGTGGTGGCCCGTGTCGTACGGGCTGGCCACCTTCCGCGGCAGCCACAGCACGAACTGGGGGCTCACCATGGCCATCACCGTGCTGGTCATGGTGCCGGTCGTGCTCATCTTCTTCTTCGCCCAACGCATCTTCGTCGAGGGCATCACCCTGACCGGAGTCAAAGGATGAAACTCGCCATCGTCGGCGGCGGCTCGACGTACACCCCCGAGCTCATCGACGGGTTCGCGCGCCTCCGCGCCACGCTGCCGATCGACGAGGTCTGGCTGGTCGATCCGAGCGAGGAGCGCGTCTCGCTCGTGGCCGGGGTCTCACAGCGCATGTTCGCGCGCGCCGGTCATCCCGGCCGGGTGATCGCGACCTCCGATCTGGTGGCCGGGGTGTCGGATGCCGACGCCGTGCTCATCCAGTTGCGCGTCGGCGGGCAGGATGCCCGGCGCGGCGACGAGACGTGGCCGCACGAGGTGCACTGCATCGGGCAGGAGACGACAGGCCCTGGCGGACTCGCCAAGGCCCTGCGAACGGTGCCGGTGGTGCTTCGTGTGGCCGCGGCCGTGCGCGAGCACGCCAAGCCCGACGCCTGGATCGTCGACTTCACCAACCCGGTGGGCATCGTCACGCGCGCCCTGCTGCAGGAGGGCTACCGCGCGGTCGGGCTGTGCAATGTCGCCATCGGATTCCAGCGGCGGTTCGCCGCGATGCTCGGCGTCGACCCGGACCGGGTCGAGCTCGGCCACGTCGGGTTGAACCATCTCACCTGGGAGCGCAGCATCCTGGTCGATGGCACCGACCGCCTGCCCGAGTTGCTCGCCCCTGAGGCTCGACACGGCCGGCTCGGTGATCTGGCCGGAGAGGTGGAGCTGCGCCCCGAGCTGCTCAGCATGCTCGGCGTCGTGCCCAGCTACTACCTGCGCTACTACTACGCGCACGACGAGGTGCTGCAGGAGCAGCTGCACGAGCCGCCGCGGGCCGACGCAGTGCAGGCGGTCGAGCGCGAACTGCTCGACCTCTATGCCGACGAGAGCGTCGACACCAAGCCAGCGGCGCTCGAGCAGCGCGGAGGAGCCTTCTATTCGGAGGCCGCCATCGAGTTGTTGAGCGGACTGGTCGGCAACACCGGGCAGACTCGCGTGGTGAATGTGCGCAATGACGGAGCCCTGCCCTTCCTGCCCGATGACCACGTGATCGAGGTGCCGGCCCGAGTCGGCGCCTCGGGCCTCGACGTGCTGCCGATCGCGCCGCTCGACGCCGACATCCGCGGCCTGATCTCGGCGGTGGCCGGGTACGAACGGCTCGCCCTCGACGCGGCCGTCGACGGTTCGCGCGATGCCGTGCTGCGCGCCATGCAGGCACACCCCCTGGTGCTCCAGTTCGACCGGGCCGAGAAGCTCACCGAGCTGCTGATCTCGCACAACCGCGAGCATCTGGCGTGGGCGAGATGAGCGGCGGTGCGGCACCGTCCGCCCCGCTGATCGTCGCGGTCGATGGGGGAGGGAGCAAGACGGATGCGGTGGCGCTCGAGCCGGATGGCACGCTGGTCGCCCGCGCGTCCGGCCCCGGTTCGAGCCCGCACTTCGAGGGGCTCGACGACTCGGTGAGCACCATCGACGCGCTGGTACGCGAGGTGGCGGGAGGTCGCCCGGTCGCGCACGCCGCGATCTACCTGTCGGGTCTCGACCTGCCGCACGAGGTCTCGGCGTTCGCGGCGGCCGTCGCCGGACGTGACTGGGCGAGCGACTCGACGGTCGTGGAGAACGACCTGTGGGCTCTGCTGCGCGCGGGGACTCAGTCGCCGGACGCCGTCGCCGTGATCTGCGGCACCGGCATCAATGCGATCGGCGTGCGGGCCGACGGCCGGGTCGTGCGCTTCGCCGCGCTCGGTCCGATCTCGGGCGACTGGGGCGGCGGAAGCGGGCTCGGCGAGGAGGCCCTCTGGCATGCGGCGCGCGCCGAGGACGGACGCGGACCCGCGACCACCCTGCACGACGCGGTCCTGAGCGGCATGCAGGTGGCCTCGATCGCCGAACTCTCGCAGGACCTGCACACCGGCCGCCGCACCACCGCCGAGCTCGCCGTGCTCGCCCCCGCCGTGCTCGAGGCGGCGCGCGACGGGGATGCGACCGCGATCCGGATCGTCGACCGGCAGGCCGACGAGATCGTCACCTTCGTCACCGCGTCGCTCGCGCGCCTCGAACTCGAGGATCGCCCGGTGCCCGTCGTGCTCGGCGGCGGCCTGATCCGCTCGGGCGACGCCCGGCTGCTCGACGGGGTTCGCCGCGGCTTGGCCGAGCGTGCGCCGCATACCGAGGCGATCATCGTCGACGATCCCCCGATCGTCGGCGCCGCGATGCTGGCGCTCGAGGCGACGGGAGCCGACCCCGATGCCGTGTCGCGCGCCCGTGCGACGCTCGCGGCATCCGGCTCGCCGATCCGCTGACGGGTACCATGGCCAGCTATGACGGCCGACGAGGAACTGAGCGATCAGGACTGGGCGGTCTGGCGCGACTTCATGTCGATGAGCGGCCAGCTCTCGCGTGAACTCGACCGTCGCCTGCAGGCCGACGCCGGCATCTCGCACGCCGACTACTCGGTGCTCGTCGTGTTGCAGCAGGCGACCGATGACCAGTTGCGCACCGGCGAGCTCGCCGAGCTTCTGGCCTGGGAGAAGAGCCGGGTCTCGCATCAGGTCGCGCGCATGGAGGCCCGGGGTCTCGTCACCCGCCGCGAATGCGATACCGATGGCCGTGGCACCTGGATCGAGCCGACGGCGGAAGGGCGCCGCGTGCTGCTCGGTGCGATGCGCAACCACAACCGCACCATCCGCGAGCTGTTCTTCGATGCGCTTGGGGACGAGCAGCGTGCGGCGATCAGCGATGCCGCCGTCAACGTGCTCGACCGGCTGAATCCCGAAGCCTGCGAGATCGCCGAGGAGAACGGGATGACCACCTCGCGCCGAGTCAAGACCTCGGCCGGAGCGCGGTGACCGCCTCTACCGCGTCGGCATCCCCTCGCGCCGGAACCGCCCGCTACGACGTCGCCATCCTGGGCGGCGGCCACAACGGTCTGACCGCGGCGGCCTACCTCGCCCAGGCCGGCAAACGCGTCATCGTCCTCGAGCGTCTCGATCATTTCGGCGGGGCCGCGGTGTCGGCTCAGGCGTTCCCCGGGGTCGACGCGCAACTGTCTCGCTACTCGTACCTGGTCAGCCTGCTGCCACAACGCATCATCGACGAGCTGAAGCTCGACATCCGGCTGGCTCGTCGTCGGTACTCCTCCTATACCCCCCTGCCCGGCACCGACCGCGGACTGCTCGTCGACACCGGCGACCCTGCCGCGACGGCCGCATCGTTCGAGGCGATCGGAGCGGCCGAGGATGCGGCGGCCTGGTCGTCCTTCTATGACGGCACGGCTCGGCTGGCCCGCTCGCTGTTCCCGACTGTCACCGAGCCCCTGATGACGCGCAGCGAGACCCGCCGGATGCTGGGCGACGACGCGCTCTGGGACGAGCTGATCGAGCAGCCGATCGGCTCGACGATCGAGCGCCGCTTCGCGGACGATCTGGTGCGGGGCGTCGTCCTCACCGATGGTCTCATCGGCACCTTCGCGCCGGCCGTCGACCCCACCCTCGCGGCGAACCGGTGCTTCCTCTACCACGTGATCGGCGGCGGCACGGGTGACTGGGACGTGCCGATCGGCGGAATGGGCGCCGTGAGCTCCGCTCTCGGCGCCGCAGCAAGGGATTCCGGGGCAGAACTCCTCTCCGGGGCGGACGTGACCAGCGTCACCCCCGAGGGCGAGGTCAGCTACCTCCGCGACGGCGCCGAGCACCGCCTGGTCGCCGACACGGTGCTCGCCAACCTCGCGCCGTTCGAGCTGGCGCGGTTGCTCGGCGAGGCGGCGCCGCGTCCGGAGGGGGCGCAGGGCAAGGTCAACCTGCTGCTGACCCGTCTTCCGCGGTTGCGCGACGAGAGACTGGATCCGGCTGCGGCGTTCGGCGGCACCTTCCACGCGAACGAAGGCTTCGCGCAGCTGGGCTCGGCGTTCGATGAGGCGCTGGCCGGCCGCATCCCGGATCCTCTGCCGGTCGAGATCTACTGCCACTCGCTGACCGACCCGAGCATCCTGTCGCCCGAGCTCCGCGAGGCCGGGGCGCAGACGCTCACGGTGTTCGCGCTCCAGACTCCCGATCGGCTGCTCACCGAGGCGAACAACGATGCGCGGCGCGGCGAGCTCGAAGCAGCGGTGCTCCGCTCGCTGAACGGAGTGCTGGCCGAGCCGATCGAGTCCGTGCTGATGACGGACGCCGACGGCTGCCCCTGCCTCGAGACCAAGACCACCCTCGACCTCGAGCACGCGCTGCGCATGCCCGGCGGCAACATCTTCCACGGCCCGCTCGCGTGGCCGTTCGCCGAGGATGACGCGCCCCGCGAGACGCCCGCGCAGCGCTGGGGGGTCGCGACCGCGCACCCGCGCATCCTGATCTGCGGGGCCGGCGCCCAGCGCGGCGGTGCCGTGAGCGGGATCGGCGGCCACAACGCGGCGATGGCGGTGCTCGAAGCAGACTGATCGTCGCTCGGCGGGGGCTATCGGGGGCCGAAGACTGGGTCTACGCTCAGCGGTGCTCGCTCGGCGCGACCCGATCGCCGGGCATCACGATCGGAAGGACGCACCGATGGGACTGTTCGACAGCACGGGAGGCGGCGCCGCCGCCGGCGGCGACTGGCAGAAGCAGGCCGCCGAGGCCCAGGCGATGGCCGACAAGATGATGCAGGACGCCGGCTACGCCAACGCGGCCAGCGATGTGACGATGGCCAACGGCGCCGCGATGGCCGCGACGATGGGTGCGGATCGCGACAAGATCCAGGCGAGCGCCGACGAGAACAACCGCATCCTGACGATCGGGAGCCCGGCCAAGGCCACCATTGTCAGCAAGACGGACACCGGCGAGAAGGTGGCAGGCAACTCGGTCTACCAGCTGAAGCTGTCGGTGGTTCCGGAGGGCGGAAAGGCCTACGAGGTGACCAAGACCGAGATCATCCCGCCGCAGACCCTCACCGGCTATGCAGACGGCACCACTCTCGATGCGCGGGTCGATCCCGCCGACAAGAACAAGGTCGCCTTCGGCGACAAGCCGTTCAAGTAGGCAGGACGACGATCATGGGAGTTCTCGATGACATGGGCCGGATGTGGGATGCATCCCAGCAGATGCCCAAGAAGTCGTTCAGCGAGAAGATGAAGGACGCCGCCGACGGGGCGGAGGCGGCGGCCGCCATGCAGAAGGCCGCGGCGGCCGGTGCGCCGACCGGGATGAACGGGGCGAGCTTCAACCCCTTCGAAAACATGGCGGCGATGAACGCCGGCGTCAAAGGATCGGCCACCGTGGTCTCGATCGTCGACACCGGCACCAAGCTCGCCGACACCCCGGTCTACGACGTGACGATGGATGTCATCGCCGACGGCCAGCCGGGTTTCCGCACCGTGCACCGTCAGGTGATCGCGGCCGCGGCGCTCGGCAACTGGCAGGCGGGCAAGGTGCTCCCGGTGCGATTCGACCCGAACGACGCGAGCCACCAGATCACGATCGGCTAGGCGCGAGAGCTCAGGCGCCGGGCCACTCGCTCGGCGCCTCGGCGCGGGTCGACGGCAACGCGACGTCGTCGGCCCAGCGCTGCACCCAGCCCTCCAGCGGGATCCGCGTCAGGTCTTCGCCCGCGAGCGCGTTCAGTTCGTCGATCGACACGGTGCCGCCGGAGCGCCGCAGGAATCGCGCCTTGACGAAGGCCCGCGCGTAGATCTCGCCGTCGACGACGAAGCGCTGCTCCACGAAGAGCGCCTTCTCGTGGTACCCCGCCATCCGGGTTTCGATGTCGAACTTCTGACGCCACTGCAGCGACTTGCGGTAGGTGATCGTCTGCGATGCGACGACCGGGTAGATGCCCGCATCCATCAGCTTCTTCCACACACCGGAGCGCACCATCAGGTCGACCCGGCCGAGATCCATCATCGACAGGAAGACGCCGTTGTTGACGTGCCGCAGCTGGTCGAGGTCCGTCCAGCGCGCCCGCATCGGCAGTCGGTCGACGTCGTGAAAGGTCAGCGGCGGCTTGCGACGCACCGTGATCATGAGCCAGATCAGACGAAAGAGGAGGTTCACGCGCACCAGGCTACGTGCTGTCCGGCGCGCCGCCGCGGCGCCGGTGGCGCGCCGCCGCTCCTGCGGCGCGCGTGCGCTGGATGGGCACGAACGTGGTCGCGCCCATCCAGCGCTGCGGCTATTCCCCGGGTGTTAGTGCCTGCCTTGACCCAGCAGGGTCAGGAGCGAGAACGAGACGCCTCCGATGCCGGTCACGTCGTCGTACTTGACGGCGGTGGCCAGCGAGGTGTCGCGGTCGATCGAGACCAGGTAGCTGTTGTGGCTGACCGCTCCGACGTAGGCGAGTGCGAGCGTTCCGCTCGACGGCTTCACGTCACGGAACGATGCCGGCAGGATGCGGTCGATCGCGTACAGCGTCGGGTTCGCGAAACCGATCCGCGAGTGCGTCGTCTGCTGCACGAGCGCGATCTGCGCCGCGACCAACGGGGACGCCAGCGAGGTGCCGCCGTAGGTCTCGTTCTCCCACGGGTCGGTGGTCAACGCGTCGTCGTCGTTGATCGGACTGATGCCGATCAGGAACCCGGTGTACGGGTCGGCGAGCGCAGCCACATCTGGAACGACGCGCTGACCGTGGGCGAGGGCGTTCGGCACGACGCCGTGCTGGTAGGACGGCTGGGCGAAGACGCCGCTGACCCCACCACCTGCTCCGCCGCCGTAGACCGTGCCGGGCAGCGGCTCCTTGAAGCCGATGCCACCGGGCTGAGACGGGTCGGCCACGATCTTGTCGAGTAGGTCGCCCCAGCCCGTCTCCATCGCGATGCGACCGTTCTTGTCCACGCCCAGCGAGGTGCCGCCGACCGCCGTGACCCACGGCGAGGACGCCGGGAAGTCGGGCTGAGCCGTCAGGCCGTTCGGGGTCTCGTCACCGCTGTCTCCGCTGGAGAAGTAGAGACCGATGCCTTCGCCGGCCGCCTGGAGCTGGATGTTGACCTCACCGGCGACCACGTCGGCGCCCACATCCTCACCCTGGTCGCCGTAGCTGTTGCTGACGATGTTCGCCAGACCCCCGTCGAGGATCTTCGACATCGCCACATCCAGTCCACCGCCGCAGTTGAAGCCGCCGACGTAGAGGATCTTCGCGCCGGGGGCCAGTGCGTGCACCGACTCCACATCGAGCGTCTGCTCGCCCTGCCATCCGCTCGGCTCCTGGCACGCTTCCTTGTCCACGAACTCGGAGGGCGCCGGCACGATCTGCTGGTACGTCGCCGAGGTCAGCTGCGGCTCGCCCAGGGCGGCCGAATAGGTGTTGACGTCGCTCACGATGGTGGGCGAGGCGTAGGCGTCGATGATGGCGACGGTCTGACCGGCACCGTTCACCGACTTCGGCAGTGCTGAGATGCCGTACGCCGAACGCAGCTGGGCCGGCGTGTACCCGCAGATGAAGGTCGGGTACTGGGTCTGGCCGTTGTACGCGGCCGGGACCGTGGCGGTGTTCTGGCCGTAGTAGCTCGAGCACGGCGCGTTGATCAGCGGCGCCGCGGCGACCTGACGGCTGAACGTCTGGACATCGCTCGAGTCGGGCAGGTCACCCTGCTTGATCGAGTCGGGATGCGTCAGCATCCGCGCCTGGTCGAGGGACAACCCCGACACCTTGCTCGCGATGCTCGCCGGCAGCGTCGGCACCTTCGACGGGGCCAGCAGGGTGGTTCCGCCGTGGCTGAAGCGGTGGATGCTCGCTCCGAACGCCGCATTGAACTGGTCGGCCGTTCCGCGGAACACCACGTACTGACGGCTGGCCGGCACGGCGCTGATGGTGAAGCCGTTGCCGGTCAGGAACGAGACCAGGGCGTCGCTGTCGGCCTTGCTCGGTGCGAAGTGCGCGATCCACTGCGCGGGCGAGAGGCCGAGTCGGTAGCCGACGCCGGGGGTCGAGACGGCCGTGGCGAGGGCTTTCGCCGCCGCGGCGTTGCGGAGGGGCAGGTAGAGCTCGCCTTCGAAGGTGACGGCCGGGTCGGCGGCGCCCTGGTCGTTGGCGGCGGTTGCCCAGCTCGGGACGGCGCCCGGGTAGCTGGTCGAGCCGGCGGGCGTCGCGGCGGATGCCGCAGAGACTCCCGTCAGGCCGAGGGCGAGAGCAGCGACCAAGGAGACGGCGATGGTGACGCCCCTCCTCAGTCCTGTCGGATGAAGCGAGCGATCGACCACGTGAGGTCCTTCCCTGCGATTCCACTGGTGAGCGAGTGCACACCCCGGGGTGACGCTAGACCAGGAATTTGTCCCTCACAAGGGGGGTACAGCCGGAGTCCTCCAGATCGCCCACCGATCACCGGGAGCGGTTGTCGACGATCGTCATGCGCGGTCCGTGGCGTTCGTAGCCGATCCCGGAGGCCTCGATCAGCCGCACGACGCGCTGGCGATTCCCGCGCCACGGTTCGAGCAGTTCCATCATCCCGTCGTCGTCGACCCGCTCCCCGATCAGGGCCCAGCCCACCGCCTTGCTGAGGTGGAAGTCGCCGACGCTGACCGCATCCGGATCGCCGTGCGAGCGCTGCACCGTCTCGGCGGCCGTCCACACGCCGATGCCCGGGATGCCGCGCAGCTTGCGCATCGCATCCGGGATCGTGTCGTCTGCTGCCCGCTCGAGCGAGTCGCCGACCGCCGCGATCCGCATCACCGTGTCGGAGCGCTGGGGGCCGACGCCGGCACGACGCCACTCCCAGGAGGGCACCTTGCGCCACGCGGCTGCCGTGGGTGCAACGCGCATGCCCAGCGGCGCGGGGCCGGGCGCCGGCTCGCCGTGCCGCCGCACCAGTTCTCGCCAGGCGCGCTTGGCCTCGATCGCCGTGACCTTCTGCGCGAGCACGGTGGGGATGAGGAACGGCAGGATGCGCGCGGCCCGCGTGAGCCGCAGGCCGGGCGTACGGCGGTGCAGCTCGGCGACGAGCGGGTGCCTGCTCGGGTCGAATCCGGTGTCGTCGTCCTCGGCGCCCA
>Ga0209148_1000779_pt1 | contig 23713 bp, 23 predicted proteins | sample AraplaCol_mMF_r2_2_FD_184288 | JGI IMG/M metagenome (GOLD analysis project Ga0209148, IMG submission 184288) | Arabidopsis root microbial communities from North Carolina, USA - plate scrape CL_Col_mMF_r2 (SPAdes) (version 2) | ecosystem: Host-associated > Plants > Roots > Endosphere | place... | reverse complement strand
CTGGCCGCTCACTGCCTGGGGGCTCGCCCATATTGGCTGGCGCGATACCTGTTTCGCCTGGGCCGCCGCCAACATCCTGATCGGCCTGCCGCTCAATTTCTTCATGCTGCCTTCGATCAAGGGCGCCAAGCAGGCCGCGGCAACGGCGGAGAAGCCGCAACTCCCGCTCGATCGCACCATGATCCTGCTCGCCTTCGTCTTCGCCGCGGTCTGGACCGTCACCGGTGCCATGGCCGTCCATTTCCCGCGTATCCTGGAGGCCACAGGCGCGAGCCATATCGAGGCGATCGCTGCCGGCGCGTTGATCGGCCCGGCGCAGGTGATCGCGCGCATTCTCGAGGCCAGCGTCCTCTCCCGCTTCCATCCCCTGTGGTCGACGCGGCTCGCCTGCCTCACGCACCCGATTGGCGCTGCCGTCGTTGGCATCTTCGGCGCGCCGGCGGCGACCGCCTTCGCGCTGCTGCACGGCTCCGGCAACGGCATTTTGACGATCGCGCGCGGGACGTTGCCGCTCGCGATCTTCGGCCCCAAGGATTTCGGCTATCGCCTCGGCGTCATCGGCGCGCCGGCGCGGATGGCGCAGGCAGTCGCGCCGCTGGCCTTCGGCCTGCTGATCGACGTGATGGGCGCCAAGGTGCTGATGGTCTCGTCCGCGCTCAGCCTGTCGGCACTGGCGGCGCTGTTCCTGATCCGCGCGGAGAAGCGGCCGGATTGACCGTGCCGCCGCTTTCGCGCAAAAGCGCGGCATGACCGACGACAAAAGCCCGCCCCGCACCTTCAAAGGCCTGATCCGCTGGGCCTTGACGCCGCCACAAGCCTGGGGCGTCTATCTCCTCGCCGTGCTGTTGGTGTGGCTGCTCTCGTTCTACGCCGGGACGCTGAAGCCGAAGAAGACGCCGGAGGCAAGCCCGCCGGCAGTCACCGCGCCGAAGAGCTAAGCCGGCTTCGGCTGGCTGGTCGCGATCCAGATGCCGGCGAACACGGCAACGAGGCCGATCAGCAGATTTGGCGTGATCGGCTCGCCCATCAGCAGCGCCGCCAGCAGTGTGGCCGCGATCGGATTGACCGTCATCGTGCTGGCAACGCGCGTCGGCGTTGCGCGCGCCAGCGCCATGACCCAGAGGATGAAGGCGAGCGCGCCGCCGCCAGCGCCGAGATAAATTCCGGCAATCCACTGCGCGGTCGTGAAGTGATCGAGCGCTGCAAAGCTGCCTTTCGCAAGTCCCACGAGCACCAGCACCAATGCGCCCGCGCCCATCCCGACCGTGAGAAAGCCGAGCGCGCTGGAACGCTGCATCAGCGGCCGCGACAGCACGTTGTAGAACGCCATGCAGAACACGGCGCCGGTCATGATCAGTTCGCCGCGCCAGGATCCGGGCGGGCTCTGTGCGAGGCCGACGGCCAGCGCCGCCGCCACTCCGAGCACGGCAATGCCGACGCCGATGATCTTGCGCGCCGTCAGCCGCTCGACGCCAAGGATCGCACCGACCACCATGGTATGCAGCGGCAGCGTCGCCAGCGCGAGGCTGGCGCGCGCGGCGGTCGTGTAGGACACCGCGATATTGTAGAGGACGAAGAACAAGCCGAAGAAGCAGATGCCGAGCGCCATCACGGCCGGCCAGTCCGAGCGCTGCGGCCAGCGTACGCCAAGGAGCAGCGCACACGGCAACAGGCAAAGGAAACCGATCCCCCAGCGCAGGATCGCCAGCATCACCGGATCGGCGCCGGTGACGAGATAGCGGGTGATCGCAGCAGCGGTGCCGCCGATACTGCTCGAGACCAGCGCGATCGCAACCCCGAGCCACTCTCCCACGCTTGGTCTCCCGTGCCGGAGCGTTTGGAGGCGTTGGCACATCCCTGCTGCCACCGTGATGGCAACAGGGATGCCGTCCTAGTCGTAAAACTCCGGCGACATCTTCTGGCCGTCGCGCTGGGCCTTGTCGTGATTGATCCAGAACTGCGCCTCTTCCTTCGAAATGGTATCGGCGATCTTCTGCATCGAGGCCAGCGACTGCTCCTTGCTGACATTGTTCACGGGGACACGACGATTGTCGTAATTGTCCTTGAAATGGGCGGCATCGCCCGAGAGCACCACGACGCCGGTCTTCGGCAACCGCACCATCAGCGATTGATGCCCCGGCGTGTGGCCCGGCGTCGAGAGGATGGTGATGCTGCCATCACCGAACAGATCCTTGTCGCCCGTGAGCAACTCGACCGGATGCGACGGCTTGAAGCGTGGCTCGTTGTTGGCACCGGGCCAGTCGTATTCGGCCTTCTGCACGTAAAGTGTCGCCTGCGGGAACATCTCGACATTGCCGATGTGGTCGGGATGGGTGTGCGAGACACCCATCGCCTTGATGTCGGCGGGCTTGACGCCGATCTGCTCGAGCTGCGAGGCGAGCGTCTTCGGCCGCTTCCAGGTCACGGCCTTCGGATCAGCCGGCGCAAGCCCGTTGGGCATCGCGGCCACGGCATCAGGGATGCCGGTGTCCCACAGGAACCAGCCCTTCGCGTGCTTGATGAGATAGCAGGTGTCGACAAAGTCCATCGACTTGCCTTCGTTCACCCCCGGTGACCAGCGCCCGATATCGCCGGCGACGCCCTCCCCGCAATTCATGATGTAAAGCCTTTCGACACCCGGCTTCTGCGCGAACGCAGCCTGGACGGTCAGCGCGAGTGTGGCGACGGTGAGAGCGAGCGTGATCTTTGACATGATCTTGCGTGTCATCCTTGTTCCTCCTGACGGCGCCTTCTTGCTTGCTGCGACCGAGGATCAACCCCGCCCCCGCCGCAGAATTCCGCTTCCATGCACTCCAGGCCCGAGCCACATGTCATTCTTGCGCACAATGCCATCGTATCAGGCGATTGACAGGTCGGCGCGGTTTCGCTGTAATTGGCGCCATGGGGATTTGAGCGATCTCCCCACGAGGCGACATGCCCAAGTATCGCGTCCCGTTCGGTTTTTGCGAGGACGCAACACCATGCCTACGTTCACGACCATATCATCCGACAAATTGGCGCGCCTGATCGGCACGGCCAATCCCCCTGTCCTGATCGATGTCCGCACCGAGGACGATTTTGCCGCCGACCGGCGGCTGATCCCCGGCTCGATCAAACTCAGCCACGAGACAGTTGCGGAATGGGGTGGCCAATTTGCCGGCCGCCGCGCCATCGTCTCCTGCTTACGCGGAGAAAAGCTCGCGCAGGGCACCGCGGCCTGGCTGCGCCAGCTCGGCGCCGAGGCCGAAACGCTCGAGGGCGGTTTCGAAGGCTGGAAGGCAGCAAATCTGCCGCTGCTCGACACCCGCAAGCTGCCCCCGCGCGACGCCAAGGGACGCACGGTCTGGGTCACGCGGGCCCGACCCAAGGTGGACCGCATCGCCTGCCCCTGGCTGATCCGCCGCTTCGTCGATCCGAATGCGGTGTTTCTCTTTGTCGCGCCGTCCGAGGTGGTCGCAGTTGGCGAGCGCTTCAAAGCCGCGCCCTTTGACATCGAGAACGTGTTCTGGAGCCACCGCGGTGAGCTCTGTACCTTCGACGTGATGATCGAGGAGTTCGGCATCGCCACACCGCCGCTGCTGCGGCTCGCTACGCTGGTGCGCGGCGCCGATACGGCGCGGCCCGATCTCGCGCCCGAGGCAGCAGGCCTGCTCGCGGCCTCGCTCGGACTGTCGCGCATGTACGATGACGACCTCGAACAGCTCGAGGCCGGCATGCTGCTCTACGACGCCTTCTACCGCTGGTGCCGCGACGCCACCGCCGAGACCCACAACTGGCCGACCAACAAGGTGAAGGCGTAAATGGATACGCGCAACGTTCAAGCAGGAGCTGATGCCGGTCACGGCATCAGCTTCGGCGAAGCCTTTCGCGTCTGGCTCCGCGTCGCATCCTTGAGCTTCGGCGGCCCCGCGGGCCAGATCGCGGTGATGCACCGCATCCTGGTCGAGGAGAAGAAGTGGATCTCCGAGGGCCGCTTCCTGCATGCGCTGAACTACTGCATGCTGCTGCCGGGGCCCGAAGCGCAACAACTTGCGACCTATGTCGGCTGGCTGATGCATCGCACCGCGGGGGGACTGATGGCGGGCGGGTTGTTCATCCTGCCCGGCATCATCGCCATCATGGGTCTGAGCTATATCTATGCTGCTTACGGCAATGTCAGCTTTGTCGAGGCGCTGTTCTTCGGCCTGAAGGCCGCGGTGCTCGCCATCGTCATTGAGGCCGTGTTCCGTGTCGGCAAGCGCGCGCTGAAGAACCGCATCATGATCGCGCTCGCCGCGATCGCCTTCGTCGCAATCTTCTTCTTCGCGGTCCCCTTCCCTGTCATCATCATTGCGGCCGGCGTGATCGGATATATCGGCGCGAAGCAAGGCCGCCCGGAATTCGCGCCGGCCGCTCACGGCCATGGCGGTAGCGGCGCCGCGATCGACAGCATGCTCGGCGAGGCCGTGCCCGAGCATGTGCGCCCCAACACCACGCGCGCGATCCGAACTGCCGCGCTGTGGCTTGCGCTCTGGCTGGTGCCGGTCATCACGCTACTTTTGGTTCTCGGCCAGGCCAGCGTCTTCAGCCAGATTGCGCTGTTCTTCTCGAAGATGGCCCTGGTCACCTTCGGCGGCGCTTATGCGGTGCTGGCTTACGTCGCCCAGCAGGCGGTCGAGCATTATCACTGGCTGAAGCCGCACGAGATGCTCGACGGCCTCGGCATGGCCGAGACCACGCCGGGCCCGCTGATCATGGTGCTCCAGTTCGTGGGCTTCATGGCGGCCTATCGCGATCCGAGCGGACTATCGCCGATGCTGGCCGCAACGCTCGGCGGACTGCTCGCGACCTGGGTCACGTTCACGCCCTGCTTTCTCTGGATCTTCGTCGGCGCCCCCTATATCGAGCGGCTGCGCGGCAATACGGGCCTTGCCGGCGCGCTGAGTGCGATCACTGCCGCCGTCGTCGGCGTGATCCTCAATCTCTCGATCTGGTTCGCCTTGCACACGCTGTTCCGCGAGACCGTGCCGGTGCACGCCTTCCCGCTGGATTTCGACAGGCCCATCCTGACAAGCGTCGATATTCCCGCGCTCGTGCTGTCGATTGCAGCGGCAACCGCGATCTTCCGCTTCAAGCTCGGCATGCTCACGGTGCTGGCGGGGAGTTGCGCCGCCGGTGTGGCATTGCGGCTGGTGGGGGTGATCTAGGCTGTCCCCATGGATTCGTCGCGTCCGACCAGCCCCACGAATGACTGTCGCAGAATTGCGTGAGCGTTGACTTGGATCAATATTGTCGACGGTCGGAGCGCCACCGGTGTGTTGGGCCGACTTGGAGGAAGCTCCAATGCGCAAATGGACATTGACGATTTTGACCGTGATTATCGTCTTGGCAGCGGGGAACGCCCGGGCTCAAAGATATGATCCGGCTTTTCCCGTTTGCTTGTACGTCGTCTCTTTCGCCACCACTCCATACTATGAGTGCAGCTACACGACGATGGATCAATGCAGGGCGTCCGCCAACGGTCAGATGTGCGTCCTCAATCCCTATTACGTCGGTGCGACGGCCAAAGGAAAGCATCGGCGTCAGTCTCGCCAAACATACGCGCCACCCAAGCCGCCAATCCACTCCCGGGCTGCACCGCACAACCAATCCAATGAACCTTACTATGGAGCGTCCCAGGGTTACGCACCGGGCGAAAAGGAACGATTTCTCCAGAGTACACGACAATACATGTGACGGATGATGGGCCGATCGTGTTCGCGCACGTCCGGCACTCGCCTCGTGGATACGTTATGGTCGACCATCGCGGATGGCCGACGTAACGAACTGCGAGCCTGCAAGCGATGGACGCGACAGCGTCGGGCGCAATTCCCGTTGCAGGGCGACATGTTGATTCAAGTCAATGGTGATCTGGATGCTCCGAGATCAATTGCCGCAAAGCCCCTCCTTCCTCAATCGGAGACAAACATGCGGTCGTTGGCAATTGCAGTGGTGCTGAGCCTGACGCCGGCGACGGCGTTTGCCGTCTCCGACTGCCGGGTGACCGGCGATCCGTCGGTGTTCGGCGTCGACATGACGGCCTATTTTGCAATCAAGTCCGGTCACACCTGCAATTTCCCGATGCGGATTCCCGGAGCGATGCATAACTCGGGAGTTGCCCAGCAGCCTGCTCACGGAACGCTCAAGCAGATCAATGTCACGACGTTCAGGTACACCGCCGCCCCCGGATACAAGGGCGCCGATAATTTCGCCATCTACGGCGAAGGAAAAGGGCCGTACGGCTCAGGCCGATCGGTCATGACGGTGAATGCAACGATCCAGTAGCCGGCTGCCTGGTCGAACTGAGGCATGACATCTTCGTCGTGGCTCTATCGCATCATCATCCGCGCGATCGCCTCGCCAATCACCACCGTCGTGAAGTGGGTGTTGGCGCGGCAATCGGACGGCATGATCGAGGCGTCGGCGACGCGCAGGCCCGAGATGCCCTTCACCGTGCCATCAGGATTGACCACACCAGCAGCGTCGTTGACGCCGCTCATGCGGCAACTGCCCGCGGCGTGCTGGATATCGCCGGTCTCACGCCGCAGCAATGCGTCGAGCTCGTGATCCGGCAGGCTGGCCGCCTGCGGCAACGTCAGATCGGTGTCCGCGAGCCTGATCCAGTCGGCGATGCCTGACAGCGCCGGCTGCGAGGTGATCACTGCGAGGCGCTTCACCGCATCCATCATGCGCAGCATGTCGCGAGGATCGGCAAGCATGTTCTCCTCGACGATCGGATCGATATCAGGATCGGTGGAGGCCAGCTTGAGCGTGCCGCGTGAATACGCATTAAACAGCCCCGCGCCGATGGCGCCGGGCATGCCGATGCCACGGTGGTTGAACGCGATCAAAATCATGTCGCGCTTGCCGCCATTGGCGAGGCCCGAGGAATAGGTCACGCAGCAATTGGTGTGGCGGGAATCGGGATCAGTGGGGCGCAAGTTCTCGTGGAGCTGGATCGTGGCGCGAAACAGCGGGTGATCGAAAAAATGCTTGCCGACCGGCAGGTCGCGCGCGACCGCGATCCCCATCGACTTCAGCTCTTCCGCCGGCCCGATGCCCGAGCGCAGCAGGATTGCCGGGCTGTGGATCGCCCCAGCACAGAGCACGATCTGGCGCGCGCTGATCTCGTGGGTGCCCCGCCCCTCGCTGTGAACGCGGACACCGGTCGCCCTTCCGTCGCTGATCAGCACGCGATCGACCAGTGTCCGGCCCCGGATCTCGAGATTGGCGCGGCCGCGCGCGGGCTCGACATAGCCTTCATTGGTGGTGATGCGGCGGCTGTCGCGGCTGTTGATGGGGTAGCAGGCAACGCCCTCACCGTCAGGGCCGTTGAGATCGGCGCACCAGGGATAGCCGCTCGCCAGCGCCGCATCGCGCAAGCCGCGATCGATCGGGCCCCATTTCTCCGGAGGCGCGCGATAGACCGGCAACGGCCCACCGCGACCGTGTCCGTCGGCATCGCCAAATTCAAAATCGTCCTCGATCACAGAGAAGAGCGGCATCACCTCCCGGGCCGACCAGCCGGTGCAACCATTGGCCGCCCATTCGTCGAAGGCATTGGCAACGCCGCGGATGGCGATCTGGCCATTCATCATCGAGGAGCCGCCAAGCCCCTTGCCGCGCCAGTAGAAGCGCGGCTCCTGCCCGGCGACGCGCCGCGCCAGGAGATCTGGCCACTGCCATTTTTCCTGGTACTCGCGCTTGTGGATGATCGGGATCGGGTTCGGCGTCCTGACTTCCCAAGGCGCTTCGTCAGCACGCCAGTCGAGTCCTGCTTCAAGCAGAAGGACGCGGCGAGACGGATCCTCGGACAGCCGTGCCGCAACCGCGGCACCGGCCGAGCCGCCGCCGACAACAATGACATCGTACATGGCGCTAGTTCTCAACAATCGCAAAGACCGGCTTCGCGGACGGTATCAGACCGCGCAGGCCGATGCAGCAACGCGGGAGCATTGCTGCACGTCAGGAACATGAGAACCGGCCTAGCCGATCACCTTGCCGAACTTGTTCGACTTCGGGAAGCCCTTCGGCGGCAGGCGGCCGGCGTCGGCGCGGGTGCCCTGCCACTCGGCGAGTTCCTTCATGGTCGCGGAAAATTCGCGGCCAGCAGAGTCTTTCCAGGTCAGGCCAGCCTTCGCCTCGAAGACAGTGACGTCGGAGAGGCCGCCGTCCTTGTACTTCTGCAGGCGCACGCCACGGCCACGCGCCATCTCCGGCACCTGGTCGAGCGGGAAGATCAGCATCTTGCGGTTCTCGCCGATGACCGCGACGGTGTCGCCGATCACTTCCGTGACCGTGCGCGCCTCGTTCGGCATGTCGACATTGAGGACCTGCTTGCCCTTCTTCGTCGTGCCGACGCAATCGTCCTCGTTGACCACGAAGCCCTGGCCTTCGTGGCTCGCGACCAGGAATTTGCGCCCGCCCTTGTTGACGAACAGGGTGACCGGCGCGGCCTCGGGCTCGAGATCGATGAACTGGCGGATCGGCTCGCCATGGCCGCGGCCGCCCGGAAGCTTCGCGACGTCGATCGAGAAGAACTTTCCGTTGGTCGCGAACAGCAGCAGCTTCGACGTCGTCTCCGCGAAGAAGGCGATGCCGAGCTTGTCGTCCTGCTTGAAGGCCAGGCCCGAGAGATCCTCGACATGGCCCTTCATGGTACGGATCCATCCCTTGTCGGAGACGACCACCGTCACCGGCTCGCGCTCGACGAGGGCTTCCTCCATCGCGGCGAGATCGTGCTCGGGCGCATCGGCAAAAGTGGTGCGGCGCTTGCCGAGCGGCGTCTTCGGCCCGAACATGTCACGGACCTTGCCGACCTGCTCGCCAACCTTCTTCCACTGCTCGGCTTCGGAGGCGAGCAGGCCTTCGATGCCCTTCAGCTCCTTGCGAAGATCCCGATCCTCGTTGCGGATCTCCATCTCCTCCAGCCTGCGCAGATTGCGTAGACGCATGTTGAGGATGGCTTCCGCCTGGACTTCGGTGAGCTTGAACGCCTTGATCAATTCCGGCTTCGGCTCATCCTCGGTGCGGATGATCTTGATCACCTTGTCGAGGTTCAGATAGGCGACGAGATGGCCGCCGAGAACCTCGAGGCGATGCTCGATCTGACCCTTGCGGAAGTTCGAGCGGCGGATCAGCACGTCGCGCAGATGGTCGAGCCATTCGCGCAGGCACTCCGCGAGCCCCACCACCTTCGGGACCCGGCCCTTGATCAGCACGTTCAGGTTCAGCGGAATCTTGTTTTCGAGCTCGGTCAGCCGGAACAGCGATTCCATCATCAGCGCCGGATCGACGTTTTTCGACTTCGGCTCGATGACGATGCGGACGTCTTCGGCCGATTCGTCCCTGATGTCACCGACCAGCGGCAGCTTCTTCTGGTCGAGCAGTTCGGCGATCTTCTCGATCAGGCGCGACTTCTGCACCAGGAAGGGAATCTCGGTGACGACGACGACCCAGGTGCCGCGGTTGCCTTCCTCCTGCTCCCAACGGGCGCGAACGCGGAAGGAGCCGCGACCGGTGGTGTAGGCTTCGGCAATGGCCTGCTTGGAATCGACGCAGATGCCGCCGGTCGGGAAGTCCGGGCCCTTGACCCACTTCATCAGCGCCTTGGACTTCGCGTCAGGCTTCTCGATCAGATGCAGCGCGGCTTCGCACAGCTCGGCGGCGTTGTGCGGCGGGATCGAGGTCGCCATGCCGACCGCGATGCCCTGCGCGCCGTTGGCGAGCAGGTTCGGGAAGCCGCCCGGCAGAACCACCGGCTCCTTGGACTGGCCGTCGTAATTGGGACGAAACTCGACGCCGTCCTCGTCGATGCCATCGAGCAGAAGCCGCGCGACATCGGTCATGCGCGCTTCGGTGTAGCGGTAGGCGGCGGGGTTATCGCCGTCGATATTGCCGAAATTGCCCTGGCCGTCGACCAACGGGTAGCGCGAGGAGAAGTCCTGCGCGAGTCGCACCATGGCATCGTAGATGGCCTGGTCGCCATGCGGGTGGAACGAGCCCATCACGTCGCCGACGATCTTGGCGGACTTCTTGAAGGCGGTGCCGGGGTCGAGCCTGAGCAGGCGCATGCCGTAAAGGATGCGCCGATGCACCGGCTTCAGGCCGTCGCGCGCGTCGGGCAGCGCGCGGTGCATGATGGTGGAGAGCGCGTAGGCGAGATAGCGCTCTTCCAGCGCTTCACGCAGCGGCACATCATGAATTTCGGCCGGTTCTTCCGGCGGAACGATTCGTTTTCCCATGCCGCCCGGTTAAACCGTGGAAGCGAATCGGGCAAGGATGGATTGGTTCCCTGTGGGCTGCTACTGCCCCGCCCAGCCCGCCGTCACGGTCGGTTGGACCTTGGCCTGAGCGGTTACAGGCGCATTGGCCAGACAACGCCGGGCAGCCTCGATCTCGGCCTCCGTCGCCCCCTTGGACCGTGCCCATGCCTCTGCGGCCGCAGCGGAATATTTGGCGACGTAGAACCTGACGACCGTGCAGGAGGCGCGACGAAGTACGCTTGGTTGCTCGCCTGCGAGGGCGTCCGGCGCCAGCGCAATCAGCGCTGCCGATACGATAATTCCCTTGATCAGCATCAGGTTTATCCCCGGGTTGGAACCCGGGGGCCAATCCGGGAAACCCGGTTTGGTTCCAGAAAAAGCTGCCGGCTTGAGCAATACTGAGGCGCGTTGACGTCATAGCGCGGCAATTGCCGCCTTTCAGGGCGCTGGCAGAGCCGCTTTGGCCTGCTGGCGGGTCAGGGCGTTGATGAAGCCGGCCCGCGCATCTGAATGGCCCTGGCCGCGCGGCTCCAGCACGTGGCGCAGCAAGAACAGGCCGGTCAGCCGAAAGCCGTCCTGCAGATCCTCATCGGTGAGGTCTTCAGCGGCTTCGCCATGCCGCAGGAACGGCGGCAGCCGCAGCAGCCGGTCGCGCCATGGCTCGCCGGCGCCGCGCGACACCGCCCCGCCGGATTTCGGCGAGACGTAGATCAGGTCGGTGGTCTCCCCGGTCACCGCACAATTCTCGAGTGCCAGCCCGAAGCCGAGTTCGGAGAGCATCGCCAGCTCGAAATGGATGAGGTGCACAGCGGCGCTGCCGATGTCGTCGAAATCGTCGAGCGAATGTTCGAGCAGCGCAAAGATGTCCTCGTGCGGATCGCGCTCGGGCAGCAGCCGCGCAATCGAGGCCAGATGAGTAACGCCATAGACCCCGTGGGACGATCCCAGCAGCGTAGCCGCGCGCAGCTTCAAACCCTCGATGGCGTAGGTGCCGAGATGCTCGTCGAGTCGCGCCCGCCACACCGCGCTGACACTGTTGCCGGGCTGCAAGAGCGGTCGCAGCCGCGAGCTGGCGCCGCCGCGCACGAGACCGAGATGCCGGCCGTGCTGACGCGTCAAGAGTTCGACGATGGCGCTGCTTTCGCCATGCCGCCGCACCCCCAGCACGATGCCTTCGTCGGTCCATTCCATGGACAAAGCTTATCGCATTTCGAGCTGTCTTAGGGTGGGCAAAGCGAAGCGTGCCCACGCATTTTCGCGATGGAGAAAGGTGGTGGGCACGGCGCGTTGCGCCTTTGCCCACTCTACAGAACTACGCACCTTTCAAGATCTAGGCGTTGAACCAGCCCTGCGCATCGCCCGTGAACGAATAATACAGCCCGAACGCCGTCAGCACGCAGGAGACGATCTCGATGGCGCTGTCGAGCTCGAGGCCCCGTTCGCCCAGGATCTGGGCGAGCGAGATCACCGACAGGACCAAGGCCGCCGCCAGCACCCACCGCGGCCAGTTCTTGCGCCAGCGCGCAGCCAGCCAGACGAAATAGACCAACAGCAGGATCATCCCGCCGGCGAGCAGCGTCGCCGTCATGATCATCTGCTCGGTCATCTCGATGGTGGGCGTGCGGTCCTGCACCGCCACCGATACCGAGTCCAGCATCAGCGAGCCATAGAGCAGCGCTTCGAAACGCTGGACGTTGCGGGGCACACTCATAAAATACCGATCTGTTCTTGCTTATTCTTTCGGGAATTCCAGGCCCATCTCGCGGTAGCGATCGGGGTCGTCACCCCAGTTCTCGCGCACCTTCACGAACAGGAACAGATGCACCGGCACGTCAAGGATCTGCATCAACTCCTTGCGCGAGTCCGCCCCGATCGACTTGATGGTGGCGCCGCCCTTGCCGAGCACGATCTTGCGCTGGCTTTCGCGCTCTACAAAGATGGTCTGCTCGATGCGCACCGACTTGTCCTTGCGCTCCTCCCATTTGTCGGTCTCGACCGTCGACTGGTAGGGCAACTCCTGGTGCAGCTTCTGATAGATCTTTTCGCGCGTGATCTCGGCCGCCAATTGCCGCATCGGCGCGTCCGACATCTGGTCTTCGGGATAGAGGTACGGGCCCGGCGGCACCATCTCGGCAAGCGTGGTGCGGATGTCGTCGACACCGTCGCCCGAGATCGCCGCGATCATGAAGGTTCTGACGAACTTCATGCGCTCGTTGGCGGCCTGGGCCAGCGCCAGCAGCTTTTCGCGCTGGACCAGATCGACCTTGTTGATAACAAGGATCTTGTCGTGATTGACGCTGGCGGCCTTGGCGAGGATCGCCTCGGCCTCCTCGTCGATGCCGGTCTTGGCATCGAGCAGCACGCAGACGAGGTCGGCGTCATGGGCTCCGCTCCAGGCGGTCGAGACCATGGCGCGGTCGAGCCGGCGCTTGGGCAGGAAGATGCCGGGCGTGTCGACCAGGATGATCTGCGCGTTGTTCTCGATCACGATGCCGCGGATCAGCGCGCGCGTGGTCTGCACCTTGCGCGAGACGATCGTGACCTTGGCCCCGACCAGTGCATTGACGAGCGTGGACTTGCCGACATTCGGCGCGCCGATCAGCGCGACGAAACCGCAGCGCGTCGCGGTGGGCACCTCGCCGCTTGTTTCAGCCGTCATTGCCGCCGCCAACGCCTTCACGTTCGATCATCACTGAAGCTGCTACTTTCTCCGCCGCGCGCTTGCTGCCGCCGATACCTTCGGCAGGCGCCAACCCCGGCAGGTCGACGGCGACGCGGAACTGTGGATCGTGATGCGGACCGGTGCGCTCGACCTCGCGATACACAGGCGTCGGCAATCCTTTGCCCTGCGCCCATTCCTGCAGCACGGTCTTGGGATCGCGCAGCGGACGCCGCGGCTTGTGCATGCGCTCGGTCCAGTTGCGCTTGACGAACTCGTCCGCCGCCGCATGGCCGCCGTCGAGGAAGATGGCGCCGATCACGGCCTCGCAGATGTCCCCGAGGATGGATTTGCGCAGGCGGGCATCGGCGCTGGAGCCGACCGAACCGAGCTTGATGTCGTCGAGCAGACCGAGCGACTTGGCGACGTCGGCGCAGCTCTCCTTGCGCACGAGCTCGGCAAGCCGCTTGGACAACTCGCCCTCATCGGCATTCGGGAAGGCGTGATAGAGCATGTCGGAGACGACGAGCCCGAGCACATGGTCGCCGAGGAACTCCAGCCGCTGATAGCTGTCACCGCGCTTGCGCCCGGACTTCAGCGCCGAGACATGCGTGATCGCCTGCATCAAGAGGTTCGGATCAGTGAAGTGGTGGCCGATGCGGGCCTCGAGCGCCGCGTTCGCGTCGGCCGCCGCCTTGGCCTTGTCCTTGGCCTTGCTGCTCCGCGTCCGCTTCTTCTTCGCGGGCGCCTTGCTCTCAGGCGTCTTGCCCTCGGGCGTCTTGCTCGCAAGCGTCTTGGTTGCAGCTTCGCCCTCAGGAGCGGCTTGCGCCTCGATCGATTGGGTCGCGATGTCCTTGGCTTCGTCTTTCATCGGACGATTTTGAAGAAGCGATTCCAGCGCACCGACCACGGCCAGCGCCAGAACATCCAGGCATGCTCGCCCTCGCCGATGGAGAAGAAGATCATCTGGGCGCGGCCGATCAGATTTTCCGCCGGCACATAGCCGACCTGGCCGAGGAAGCGGCTGTCGGTGGAATTGTCGCGGTTGTCGCCCATCATGAAGAAATGGCCTGGTGGCACCGTGTAGACATTGGTGTTGTCCATGTAGCCGTTGTCGGCGCAATCGAGCGTCTCGTAGGTGACGCCGTTCGGCAGTGTTTCCTTCCAGCGCTTCACCCGCGAGATGCCGCCGCCTTCGGACCCACACGGATCCTCGCCGACAAATTCGCTCATGCGCTGGCGCTCGACCGGGGTGTCATTGATGTAGAGCAGACCGTCCTTCATCTGGATGTGGTCGCCGGGCAGTCCGATCACGCGCTTGATGTAGTCGGTGGTGTCGTCCTTCGGCAGGCGGAACACGACGATGTCACCGCGGTTCGGATCCGAGCCCCAGATCCGGCCCGAGAACAGCGGCGGCGAGAACGGGATCGAGTAGTGGCTATAGCCGTAGGAATATTTCGAGACGAACAGATAGTCGCCGACCAGCAATGTCGCCTTCATCGAGCCGGACGGGATGTTGAACGGCTGAAACAGGAAGGTGCGGATCACCAGCGCGATCAGAAGAGCATGGATCACGACCCGGATCGTTTCGCCGACGCCGCTTTCAGTTTTCGTTCCCGAAGTCACGCTCATTGCTCTCTCAATTCCGGCCGGCGATCACAGAACGCCCTCCCTCCGCGAACGGCCCACTGGCTCGCGGCCCAAGGAGATTGTCCTGATTCTGATAGTGAGGGCCAATTCCGGCGTAAAGCCGAATTCGCCCAGCCTGATTTGCGTCGGCGAACTTTTAGACGGTTGTCGCAGGCCACGCAATCAAGGATCGCATCAAAAACTCACAAGGCATTGATTTATAAAACGAATTATAAAATTCGCCGCCGAGCATTCAGGGCTTGGCACGCGGCACTGCGGAAATGATCACGAAGGCCTGTGCCAGCGGCCAGTCATCGGTGATCGACAGATCGATCTGGGCCTCGAAGCCGTCGGGCGTCATGGCCTGAAGCCGGGCCAGCGCGCCTCCGGTCAGCCGCATCGACGGCTTGCCCCCTGGCAGGTTGACCACCCCCATGTCGCGCCACCAGACGCCCTGCCGGATGCCGGTGCCGAGCGCCTTGGAGCACGCCTCCTTGGCGGCGAAGCGCTTGGCATAGGTCGCCACCACCATCTTCTCGTTCTTGGCCCGCCGCTCCGCCTTGGCCCGCTCGGCCGCGGTGAAGATGCGGTCGAGGAAACGCTCGCCATGGCGCTCGATCACCTTGGCCACGCGGGTGATGTCGATGAGGTCGGAGCCGATGCCGAGGATCATGCCCGGCTCCGGCCGCGATCCATCGCCGCGCGCATCTTGCGCACCGTCTCGGCGAGACCGACGAACAGCGCCTCGCCGATCATGTAGTAGCCGATATTGAGCTCCATGATCTCGGGCAGCGCTGCGATCTTCTCCGCCGTCGCGTAGTCGAGCCCGTGCCCGGCATGGACCTCGAGACCAGCCTCCTTCGCGACCTTCACGCCCGCCACGATCCGCTGCCATTCGGCTTCGGCCTTGTCGGTGTGGCCATCGGTGACGGCGTCGCACCAGGCCCCGGTGTGGATCTCGATCACGGGCGCGCGCAGCCGTGCCGCCATCGCGATCTGCGCGGGATCGGCGGCGATGAACAGCGAGACGCGAATGCCGGCATCGTTCAGCCGCGCGATATAGGGCGCGAGCGCATTGTGCTGGCCGACCACATCGAGCCCGCCTTCGGTCGTCACCTCCTGGCGACGCTCCGGCACCAGGCACACCGCATGCGGCTTGGTGGCGAGCGAGATCCGCATCATGTCGTCGGTCGCCGCCATCTCGAAGTTCAGCGGCTTGGAGATCTCGGCCTTCAGCCGCGCCATATCCTCGTCGCGGATGTGCCGGCGGTCTTCGCGCAAATGCGCCGTGATGCCGTCGGCGCCGGCCTCGATCGCCATGAGCGCAGCGCGGACCGGATCGGGATGGCGGCCGCCGCGGGCGTTACGGACGGTTGCGACATGGTCGATATTGACGCCGAGGCGGAGCGGAGTTGCGGGCATTTCAGGACTCACGAGATCGGAGAGACAGACGCCTATCCATTAACACGTTCGACTTTGGCGACGACCGCCTTGGCCCGCAGCTGGGCCAGGATCGCGCTCAAATGCTTGAGGTCGTAGACTTCGAGATCGATCGTCGTCTCCGTGAAGTCGGGCGAGCGGCGCTGCATGCTGATATTGTCGATATTGCCATCGTGCTCGGCGATCACGGTCGCGATCTGCGCCAGCGCGCCGGGCTCGTTGACGTTCTCGACCTTGATGCGCGCCGGAAAGCGCTGCGGCGCGGAGTCCTCGATGTCCCAGCGCACGTCGAGCCAGCGTTCCGGCTCCTCTTCGAAATCCTTCAGCGCCGGCGACTGGATCGGATAGATCGTGATCCCCTCGCCCGGCGTGACGATGCCGACGATGCGGTCGCCCGGCACCGCGCCGCCGTTCGGCGCGAACTTCACCGGCAGGGCGGAATTGTTGCCGCCGATGGGGATCGCGACCGGGCTGCGCGACGGCTCCGGCGACTTCTCCTTGAGCTTGGCGGCGAGCCCCGGCCCCTTCTTGACGCCGTAGCGCGCGACCCGCTCCTCCTTGTAATCGGGGTACATCGCGCGGGCGACGTGGGAGGCCTTGATCTCGCCGCGTCCGACCGCCGCCATGACGTCCTCGATCGAGGTGCGCGCCAGCCGCGGCAGCGCGCCCTTGAGCTTGTCGTCGGCGTATTCGATCTTGGCGCGCTCGAACAGGCGCTCGACGATGCGCCGGCCGAGGCCGACATATTGATCGCGCACGGCCGTGCGCGTGGCGCGGCGGATCGCGGCGCGCGCCTTGCCGGTGACGGCGAGCGTCTCCCAGGCCGAGGGCGGCGCCGACTGCGCTTCCGAGGTCAGCACCTCGACCTCGTCGCCGTTCTGCAGCTCCGAGGACAGCGGCGCGAACTTGCCGTTGATCTTGCACCCCACGGCGCTGTTGCCGACGTCGGTGTGCACGGCGTAGGCGAAGTCGATCACATTGGCGTGGCGCGGCAGCGCGATCAGCTTGCCCTTCGGGGTGAAGCAGAACACCTGGTCGTGGAACAGCTCGAGCTTGGTGTGCTCGAGGAATTCTTCCGGATTGGCGCTCTCCGAGAGAATGCCGATGGTGTGGCGCAGCCAGGCGAACGCATTGGATTCGCGCTTGAGGAATTCGGTCGGCGAGCCCACGCCTTCCTTGTAGAACACGTGCGCGGCGATACCGCGCTCGGCGATCTGGTCCATCGCCTCGGTGCGGATCTGCAGCTCGACACGCTGGTTGCCGGGTCCGATGACCGTGGTGTGAATCGAACGATAATCGTTCTGCTTCGGCGTCGAGATGTAGTCCTTGAACCGCCCCGGCACGACCGGCCAGGTGGTGTGGACGATGCCGAGCGCGCGATAGCAGGCCTCGATGTCGTTGACGACGACGCGGAAGCCGAAAATGTCGGACAGTTGCTCGAAGCCGACCGATTTGCGCTCCATCTTGGTCCAGATCGAAAACGGCTTCTTGCGTCGGCCATAGACCCGCGCGCCCAGGCCGCGGTGACGCAGATTATTGGAGAGCTGGTCCTCGATCTCGCCGATCAGATTGCGGTTGCGCTCGGCCAGCGCATCGAGCCGCTGCATCACCACCGAATAGGCTTCGGGATCGAGCGTGCGGAAGGACAGATCCTCCAGTTCCTCGCGCATCTCCTGCATGCCCATGCGCCCGGCCAGCGGCGCGTAGATGTCGAGCGTCTCCTCGGCAATGCGCCGGCGCGATTCCGTCGGCACGAAATCGAGCGTGCGCATGTTGTGCAGCCGGTCGGCGAGCTTGACCAGCAGCACGCGGACGTCGTCGGCAATCGCCAGCAGCAGCTTGCGCAGGTTCTCGGCCTGCTTGGCCTCGCGCGAGACCAGTTCGAGCCGTTTCAGCTTGGTCAGGCCCTCGACCAGCGCACCGATCTCGGGGCCGAAGATCTGGTCGATCTCGGCGCGGGTCGCCTCCGTGTCCTCGATCGTGTCGTGCAGCAGCGCAGCGACGATGGTGGCGTCGTCGAGCTTCAGGTCGGTGAGAATCGCCGCCACTTCGAGCGGGTGCGAGAAATAAGGATCGCCGGAGGCACGGGTCTGCGACCCATGCGCCTTCATGGCGTAGACATAGGCGCGGTTCAGCAGGTCTTCGTTGGTGTTCGGATTGTAGGACCGCACGCGCTCGACGAGGTCATATTGACGCATCATCCGCGCGCGCGGCTTTGCTGGCCGTGCCACCGGCGCAGTCGGGGCCACGGCAACCGATTCGGTTGCGGCCAGCATCTGCGAGGGTCTGCGCCGTCGATACACCATGCCGTCCTGCCTTCAAACGGACCAGGAAGCGGCCCGTTGCATACATCCTAAGCTCCGATCGCAGCAGCGGCCGATCAATTCACCGACAGGCGCGGCGCGAACCGGCAACGCTATGGTAACCACGAAAACGCCAACAAAAGCAAAGGCCCGAACGCGGGTTCGGGCCTTTGATAAGATCACAAGAAGTCGACGATCGCGAGTAAGACGATTACTCGTCCTCCTCGGGCTGCTCTTCCGGCGGCGCGAGGCCTTCGAGACCCTTCAGGAGCTCCTCTTCGGTCATGCGCTCCACGGCAACTTCTGTATCGTCCGCATCGACGCTGGCGCCGGCGGAGCCGATCAGCGGAACCGTGTCCGGCTCGGGCTCGTCGACCTCGACGAACTTCTGGAGGGAGTGCACCAGCTCCTCGCGGAGGTCCTCCGGCGAGATGGTCGTGTCGGCAATTTCGCGCAAAGATACAACAGGGTTCTTGTCGTTATCGCGGTCAACCGTTAGTTGTGAACCGGACGAAATCATGCGGGCACGGTGGGCGGCCAGCAGGACCAGGTCAAACCGGTTGTCGACCTTGTCGATACAATCTTCTACGGTGACGCGAGCCATAGACTGTCGCTCCGTTGTGGGTGGGACGAAATATGTGGATGATCCGGGCTAGTTATAGTGACCGGGCCGATTTCGCAAGGCCAATTTGTGATTTGGCCTCGCCAAACGGCTCTGCTACCCCCACATTGGGGCTGGAATGGGTGGTTTCCCGGGCTGCCATTGTGGGCGGCGCCGGGTGTAAGCAGGGCCGCCATAACTATACCTTGATTGCCCCGACTTCTCCGGATTTGCGGTTTCGACGGGTTTCGGCAGCACTTTGAACTGCGCGGCATGCTGCCGTCGCGCCAACAATAAAACGATCAATCACGAACACACTACGCGAGCAAACTGAATGTCACCTTCCCCTACCAACAAGATCGCGCTCTTCATCGACGGGGCCAATCTTTACGCGACGGCGAAAACTCTCGGCTTCGACATCGACTACAAGCGCCTTCTGAAGGAATTTCAGAGCCGCGGGACGCTGCTCCGGGCGTTCTACTACACCGCGATCATCGAGGATCAGGAATATTCCTCGATCCGCCCGCTGATCGATTGGCTCGACTACAACGGCTACACCGTCGTCACCAAGGCGACCAAGGAGTTCATCGACGCCTCCGGCCGCCGTAAGGTCAAGGGCAACATGGACATCGAGCTCGCGGTTGATGCCATGGAGCTCGCCGAGCACATCGACCAGATGGTGCTGTTCTCGGGTGACGGCGACTTCCGTTCGCTGGTCGAAGCCGTACAGCGCCGCGGTGTCAGGGTCACGGTGGTCTCCACCATCGCCAGCCAGCCGCCGATGATCGCCGACGAGCTGCGCCGCCAGGCCGACGTCTTCACCGACCTCGTCGAGTTGCAGTCCAAGCTTGGCCGCGACCCGTCCGAACGCCCCGCCCCGCGTGACCGCGGCGAGCGTGGCGAAGGACGCCACCACGCCCCGCAGTTCCTCCAGCGCGCGACCACGATGGCGCCGAGGGGCGATGACGACTTCGAGGAGTGAGGCGGCCCGGTCAAGCCTCAAGGCCCCCACCCTCGTCCCCGACCGTGACTGTCCGCTCTGTCCGCGCCTGGTCGCCTTTCGCGAGGCGAACCGCGCGCGGGAGCTGTTATGGCACAACGCACCCGTTCCGCCCTTTGGCGACATCTCGGCGCGTCTCCTGATCGTCGGTCTCGCGCCGGGGATGCAGGGCGCCAACCGCACCGGCCGCCCCTTCACCGGCGACTACGCCGGTGACCTGCTCTACGCCACGCTGCTGGAGTACGGCTTCGCCAAGGGCAGTTATCAGGCCCGGCCCGATGACGGGCTGAAGCTGGTCGACTGCCGGATCGCCAATGCCGTGCATTGCGTTCCGCCGCAGAACAAGCCGCTCCCGGTCGAGATCAACACCTGCCGACAGTTCCTCATCGCCAATCTCGAGACAATGCCAAAGCTGCGCGCGATCATTGCGCTCGGGCGGATTGCGCACGACAGCGTGCTTAAGCCGCTGAAGCTGAAGGCCTCCCAAGCCCCCTTCGGCCACGGCGCCGTGCACCAGGCCGGCCCGTTCAAGCTCTACGACAGCTATCACTGCTCCCGCTACAACACGAACACCGGCGTGCTGACGCCGGACATGTTCCGCAGCGTGTTCGCGAAGGTGAAGGCGGACCTGGACTAGCCTTTCGCAGGATTGGCCTTGAGCCAGTCCAGCACATCGCCGGCGTTCCGGTCCGGCGGAAACACCGGGTAGAACACGTGCGCGATCTTGGCATCGTCAATGATCAGCGCCAGGCGCTTGATCAGCGTCAGGCCCGCGACCTCCATGGTCGGCAGGTTGAGGGCGCGCGTGAGCTCCAGCTTCTCGTCCGAGAGCACCGGGAACGGCAAATGCAACCGCGAGGCCATCTCGGTCTGGTAGGCATTGCTCTGGGTCGAGAGGCCAAACACCTGCGAGGCGCCAGCGGCCTTCAACTCCGCGAAAAGGTCGCGAAACGCGCAGGTCTGCGGCGTACAGCCCCGCGCCCCGGGGATCATGTCCCAGTCGTCCACCAGGGAGATCTTGCCGGGCTCACCAGTGCGGGGATAGGCGAATACCACGGTGCGGCCGGACAGCGCCGACAGATTGACCGAGGTGTCATCGGTCGCGAGCAGGCTGATCGCTGGCACCATCAGCCCCTTCAAATGCGCGGTGCCACCATCGTCAGCAGGTGCCGGAATCTGGCTCCAATCGACCTCGAGCAGGTTCTTCTGAGTCATTCTGTCCGCCCTATCCCCTCGCCCGCATCAGCCGGCCCTTCTCGCGGCTCCAGTCGCGCTTCTTCTCGCTCTCGCGCTTGTCGTGCAGCTTCTTGCCCTTGGCGACCGCGAGCTGCAGCTTGGCCCGTCCGCGCTCGTTGAAATAGAGCTTGAGCGGGATCAGCGTCATGCCCTCGCGGTCGACCGCGCCCATCAGCTTGTTGATCTGCTTGCGATGCAGCAGCAGCTTTCGCGGCCGCTTGGGCTCGTGGTTGAAGCGATTGCCCTGGAGATATTCCGGAATGGTGGCGTTGATCAGCCAGATCTCGCCATCCTTGGAATCGGCGTAGGACTCCGCGATCGTGCTCTTGCCATTGCGGATCGACTTCACCTCGGTGCCGGTCAGCGCAATGCCCGCCTCGATCGTATCCTCGATCGCATAGTTGAAGCGGGCCTTGCGATTTTCCGCCATGACCTTGATTGGACGTTCGTTCTTATCGGCCATGTCAGACAAACCTGATCGAGCTGCGCAGCGACGCTAACAGATTGGATGAAGCGCAGCGCGTCACTTCTTGAGGAGATCGCGGATCTCCGTCAGCAGCACCACTTCTGCCGACGGCTTCGGCGGCTCTGCGGGCTTGGCCTCTTCCTTGCGCTTCAGTGTGTTGATGGCGCGGATCACCAGGAACAGCACGAACGCGATGATGATGAAGTTGATCGTCAGCGTCAGGAAGCTGCCGTAAGCAAGCACGGCGCCTTGCTTTTTAGCATCCGCTAAGTTGGTGGCGGTCACCGCCTTCGACAAGGGGACGTAGTAGTTCGAAAAGTCGAGGCCGCCGGTCGCGGCGCCGATAACAGGCATGATGATGTCGCCGACCAGCGAGGTGACGATGGCGCCGAAGGCCGCGCCGATGATGACGCCGACGGCGAGGTCGACGACGTTGCCCTTCATGGCGAACTCACGGAACTCCGTGAGCATCTTCCTACCCTTCTCGTCGACGCTCATGAACGACTCCCCCGGTTGGCTAAATCAGTTGATCAGGCCGGCGTGCACCATGGCGCTGCGCACGGCGGCGCGGGTGGGCTCGGAGACCGGAACCATCGGCAGGCGCAGCGTCTCGTCGAACTTGCCGAGCAGCGACATCGCGTACTTGATCGGCGCCGGATTGCTCTCGATGAAGAGGTTGTTGTGCAGCGGCATCAGCTTGTCGTGGATCGCAAGCGCCGCCTTGGTGTCGCCCTTCGCCCACGCCGCGTGGAACTCGGCGCACAGGCGCGGGGCCACGTTCGAGGTCACCGAAATGCAGCCGTGACCGCCATGCGCCATGTAGCCGATGATGGTGGCATCCTCGCCGGAGAGCTGGTTGAAGTCCTCGCCCATCGCGGCGCGCTGCTGCGACACGCGGACCATGCTGGCGGTGGCGTCCTTGACGCCGGCGATGTTCTTGAGCTCCCACAGCCGCTTCATGGTGTCGACCGACATGTCGATCACCGAGCGCGGGGGGATGTTGTAGATGATGATCGGGATACCGATCGCATCGTTAATCGCCTTGAAGTGCTGGTACATGCCTTCCTGGGTCGGCTTGTTGTAGTAAGGCGTCACCACCAGCACGGCGTTGGCGCCCGCCTTCTCGGCGTGCTGGGCGAGCTCAATGGCTTCCTTGGTCGAATTGGAGCCGGCGCCGGCGATCACGGGCACCCGGCCCTTGGCCTCCTCGATGCACCATTCGACGACCTTCTTGTGCTCGTCATGGCTGAGCGTCGGGCTCTCGCCGGTCGTGCCGACCGGAACCAGGCCGTTGGTGCCTTCCGAAATCTGCCAGTTGACCAGGGAGCGGAACGCCGCCTCGTCCAGCGAGCCATTTTTGAACGGCGTGACCAAGGCGGTGAACGACCCCCGGAATTTCGTCTTGGCTGCCATGGACTTCCTCCGTACGCGGCGAGATTTAGAGCAAGCCCCTTTCATATCGGGTCTCTTCAGCCGGTAAAAGGGCTGCAACCGTGTGACGCACCGTTTAAGCCGCGATTTTGCCGCGGTGGTGGTGCAAACCCGGCGGCGGTAAGCGGCTGTTGGTATTTTGTCCGCATATTCAATCAAATACAGCCAGATCTTGTACAGACAGGTCTTGAGCCAATTGACTGATTCGGGGCGACGAACCGCCGTGACCTCCTTATCCCGTACCGCATGGCGATCTGCCGGTCTGGCGCTGTGCCTGATGGCTGGCCTGTCGATCGGCTGTGTCGCTCTGGCCAAATCCAGCGACACGACCGAGGACGGCACGAAGGAACCTGCCAAGCCGGCGGCAAAGGGAACCGCAAGGCCAGCCGCCAAGCCGGCCGCCAAGGACATTGCGAAGGGGGCGGCCAAGGAGACCTCCAAGGGTGCAGGCAAGGACACCAAGGGTGCAGCCAAGGGAGCAAGTCCGGCGGCGGCCAAGGATGCCGCGAAGAAGCCCGCCGGCAAGGACGCCGCGAAGGACAAGCCGAAACCCGCCGCAGCAGCCGCGCCAAAGTCACGACCGGCCGCATCAGTGCCCCAGGCCGCGCCGGCGGTGACGGCGACCGTGAGACCCACAGCCCCGCCCGCCGCCTCCGCCAGACCCG
>Ga0209148_1000778_pt1 | contig 23757 bp, 20 predicted proteins | sample AraplaCol_mMF_r2_2_FD_184288 | JGI IMG/M metagenome (GOLD analysis project Ga0209148, IMG submission 184288) | Arabidopsis root microbial communities from North Carolina, USA - plate scrape CL_Col_mMF_r2 (SPAdes) (version 2) | ecosystem: Host-associated > Plants > Roots > Endosphere | place... | reverse complement strand
GAGCTGGTTGGCCTGGCGCGCATTGTCGGCGTTCTGCTTGACGGTCGACGTCAGCTGCTCCATCGACGCCGCCGTCTCTTCCAGCGCGCCGGCCTGCTGTTCGGTGCGGCCGGACAGGTCCAGATTACCCTGGCTGATCTCGACGCTGGCCGCGGCGACGCTGCCCGCGCTTGCGCGCACCTGCACGAGCACCTGCTGGATCTTGGTGACGAAGCCGTTGAAGCCGGCCGCGATCAGCGCCAGCTCGTCGCGGCCGCGCGCATCCAGGCGGGCGTTCAGGTCGGCGTTGCCGCTGGCGAGGTCCGTCATGGTCGCGCCGAGCACGCGCAGTGGCCGGGTGAGACGGCGCTGCACGGTGACCATCACGATGGCCGCGACGACGGCGCAGACCAGCGAGGCGAGCAACGAGTAGCCCATCAACTGGCGTGCGGCGGCCGTCGCCTCGCTGTGCGGGAACGACAGTGCGACGGCCCACGGCGCGATGTCCGGATGGAGGCGCAGCGGTTCGATCAGGTGCACCATGCCGGCGCCGTCGACGTATTCATAGGTCTGGCCCGCGCGCACGGCCGCCAGCGCGGCCGGCGGCAGGTCGTCGGCCTTCTTGCCGTTTTTCGCCGCGTCCGGATGGCTCGCATACAGGCCGCCGTTCGAGATCAGCGCCAGCCGGCCGCCATCGAGCACCTTGATGCCGCCGAGGATCTCGCCCAGGTGCGTCAGCTGGAAATCGGCGCTGGCCGTGCCGCGGAACTCGCCCTTGACGAGGATCGGCGCGACGAGCGACGCCATCATGACGTCCTTGCCGTTGATGGGATACGAGTACGGCTCGGTGAAGAACAGCTTGCGCGTGCGCCTGGGCACGTCGTACCAGTCGTTGGCGCCCGCCGTGGTCGGCCACACGATCGGTTCCACGTGCATGGTGCCGTCGGCGTTGCGGGTGTAGTAAGGCATGTAGCGCCCGGTCGCGTCGTACTCCGGGCCCTTGCCGGCATACTCGGCATCCTTGCCGTCCAGTGCGTCCGGCTCCCATGTGACGGCGCCGCCGATGAAGTCTTTCGCGCCGCGCACCGTCGCCTGCGTCATGGCGGCGATCTGCGGCCTGGCCGGCGCCATGTCCGCTTCGCGCAGCGCGCTCATGGCGCCGGCGAGGTTGGCCACGGCGCCGAGCTTCGCGCCGAGCTGCGCCTGCACGGCACCGGCGGCTTCGCGCGCGGACGTGCGGGCCAGTTGCATGCTCGCGTCTTCGGCGTTGTCGCTGCTGCGCACGGCGATGACGGCCGACGTGACCGCGAGGCTCAGCACGACGAGCGCGGTGGCCGTCGCGCAGATCTTCGCGGTCAGGGACAGCGACGACAGGGGGTTGCGGCTCATGGTCTCTCCTAGAATTTGCGGGTCAGCGACAGCACGACGGCGCGCCGCGCCACGTTCGACACCGCGAGGCGGCCGTCGGCGCGCGGCACGCCCGTCGTATAGCGGTCGTAGACGCCCGTCGCGCCGATGGTGCGGGTGTAGTTCAGTGCGACGGTCCAGCCGTCTTCGAGCCGGCGGGTCAGGCCGGCCTTGAGGTCGCGCCAGTCCCAGACGTCGTTGCCGCTGCCTGCCACGCGGCCGTCGCCGGCGTGCAGGTTCAAGGTCAGCTTGTCGCTCAGCGGGTGGTCGGCGCCGACGTCCAGGTAGCCCGTCCCGCGGGCGTCCTGGATGCCGAAGAAGTCGTGCGTGAACGTGTAGTTGTAGCGGGCGTACAGCGATCTCCAGCTGATGCCGGCTGACAGCTCGCCGTAGTCGAACGCCGTGTCGGTGGCGGTGATGCGCGCGCCCGGATACTTGTACCAATAGACCAGCGCGGACCAGCCGACCGGGCCGGCGGTGCCGTTGTAGCCGCCGTACAGGTCCCATTCGACGGCACCCTTTTCGATGAAGCGGTCGCTGACGTTGATGACGGACGTGCCGGCCGACCAGCCGCTCGGGTGCGCGTAGTCGATGGCGGCCATCGCCGCCGGCTTGCCCCACGTCTGGCGGACGCCGCGCGAAATGTATTGCGAGCTGACCGACACGGTCGCGCTCAGCGGACTGTCCGGTGCTGGCGCCTCCGCCGTCATCGGGGCGTCGGCCGCCGCGTCGCCGGCATGCGCGAACGGGCTGGCCGCCAGCAGCAGGATGGTCAACGGGGCAAGGCGCCGGGTCGGCCACTGGGCCGGTCGGAGTCGGGTGCGCATGGTGTCGGGAGGTCGGTTGTGACCGGCGCCGGATGCCACCGCGGAGATGGCCTGGACGGGTCGGTTGTTGAATTCGGCCGGCATTGATGCCGTACGGAAATTCTAGTGCCTGACCTGCGCTTTTGCCGACAAACTGGAGGGAAAATCTGCGGGGAACAACCAAATGAGACGCGCACGCAACACTCGGGGCGCGGGGCGATATTTGTCTGGAAACGAAGTGAACGGGTGTGCGCGGAAAACGCTTAACACCTTGAACAGATTGGAACTTTTTGCAAATCGGTGTGGTGAGACACGTTCGGTGGGCTCCCCGAGCCCACCATGTGCGTGCCGATTCAGGCTGCCGTCTTGAGCGCCCCGCGCTTCATCTGGTCGCGCTCGATCGACTCGAACAAGGCCTTGAAATTGCCTTCGCCAAAGCCCTCGTCGCCCTTGCGCTGGATGAATTCAAAGAACACGGGCCCCAGCTGGGTCTCGGAGAAGATCTGCAGCAGCAGCCGCTGCTTGCCGTCCTCGGTCGAGCCGTCGACGAGCAGGCCGCGCGCCTTGAGCGCTTCCACGTCCTGGCCGTGGCCCGGAAGGCGCGACTCGAGCATCTCGTAATACGTGGCCGGCGGCGCGGCCATCAGCGGCACGCCGGCCGCGCGCAGGCCGTCGACGGTCGCGAAGATGTCTTCCGTCAGCAGCGCGATGTGCTGGATGCCTTCGCCGTTGTACTTGAGCAGGAATTCCTCGATCTGCCCACCGCCCGCCTTGCCTTCCTCGTTCAGCGGGATGCGGATCATGCCGTCCGGCGCCGTCATCGCCTTCGACGTCAGGCCCGTGTACTCGCCCTTGATGTCGAAGTAGCGGATCTCGCGGAAGTTGAACAGTTTCTCGTAGAACCCGGCCCAGTAATTCATCCGGCCGCGGTAGACGTTGTGCGTCAGGTGGTCGATGATCTTCAGGCCGTGGCCCTGCGGGTGGCGTTCGGTGCCGGCGATCCATTCGAAGTCGATGTCGTAGATGGATTTGCCGATGTTCTCGCCCGAGTCGAAGCGGTCGATCAGGTACAGCGGCGCGCCGCCGATGCCCTTGATGGCGGGCAGGCGCAGTTCCATGGGGCCGGTCGGGATGTCCAGCGGCTGGGCGCCGAGTTCCAGCGCGCGCGCATAGGCCTTGTGCGCATTCTGGACGCGGAACGCCATGCCGCAGGCCGACGGGCCGTGTTCCGCGGCGAAATAATAGGCCGCGCTCTTCGGCTCGTTGTTGACGATGAAGTTGATGTCGCCCTGGCGGTACAGCACGACGTCCTTCGAACGGTGCACGGCGACTTTCGTGAAGCCCAGCGCCTCGAACACGGGTTCCAGCACGCCCGGGGTGGGCGACGCGAATTCCACGAATTCGAAGCCCATCAGCCCCATCGGATTGTCAAACAGGTCGGCCATTGTCGATTCCTCTTTCATAAAGTTGTCTGCTCCTCCACGCGCCGCTCGTGACGGCGCGCCGGCGACGCGCTTGCCGGCTTATTCGGCGAACACGTCGGCAATCAGTCCCCGCAGCCACTGGATGCCGGGATCGTGGTTGAAACGCCGGTGCCAGAAGACGTTCGTCTGCAACGTCGGCAAGGCGAGCGGCGGCTCGATCCACTTCAGGCCGAACGGGCTTGCCGCGCTCTCGGCCAGTTTCTGCGGCACCGTCACCACCAGCTCGCTCGTGCTGACGATGTACGGCACCGCGGTGAAATGCGGCACCCGGAAGCGGGCGCCGGCCGTCACGCCGGCCTTTTCCAGTAATCCATTGATGCGGTCGTAAGGACTCTGGGCCGCATCGACGATCAGGTGCGGCGCCGCCACGAAGCGCGCCAGGTCCACCTTGCCCTTCGCCAGTGGATGTTCCTTGCGGAACATGCTCACGAAGCGCTGCCGGAACAGTGCCCGGTGATACAAAGCTTCCGACACGTCCTCGAACGCGCCGATCGCGAGATCGACCCTGCCCGTCTCCATGTCGTCCTTCAACGTCAGGCCGTTCGCGCGGACCGAGGCGATTTCCACGTTCGGCGCGCCCGACCGGCAACGCTCGATCAGCACCGGCATGAAGTACACCTCGCCCACGTCCGTCATCGCCAGCGTGAAGCGGCGGTGGCTGGTGGCCGGGTCGAACCGGCTGCGCTGCGACAGGGCCAGCGCCACCTGGGCCATCGCGGCGCCGATCGGCTCGGCCATCTGCTGCGCGAGCGGCGTGGGCTGCATGCCGTACGCGGTGCGCACGAACAGCTCGTCGCCGAACGTGCGCCGCAGCCGCGCCAGCGCGTTGCTCACCGCCGATTGCGTCAGGCCCAGGCGCCTCGCGGCGGCCGAGATCTGGCGTTCGCGGTAGACCTCCTGAAATACCGACAACAGATTCAGGTCGATGCTAGAGGGTTCGATCATGCGCGAGATAGTGTTATTGATGATCTAAATATTCTACATTTCTGTATTCATCTCGTAAAATCGGCCGCACTCCTCTAGAGTGTCGTAAACACCACGGATTTTGGAGATTCCTTGACTGCTTCGTCCACATACATGTCCGGCTTCGGCAACGAATTCGCCACCGAGGCCCTGCCCGGCGCCCTGCCGGCGCACCGCAATTCGCCGCAGCGCTGCGCCTACGGCCTGTATGCGGAGCAACTTTCAGGCACGGCGTTCACGGCCCCGCGCAGCCACAACCGGCGCTCGTGGCTGTACCGCATCCGGCCCGCCGCGATGCACGGGACGTTCGAGCCGATGGGCAATGGCCGCATCGCCGCGGGTGTCGACGGCACGGCGCCGTCGCCGAACCAGATGCGCTGGAGCCCGCTCCCCATGCCCGACGCGCCCACCGACTTCATCGACGGCCTCGTGACGATGGCCGGCAATGGCTCGGCCGCCGCGATGTCCGGCTGCGCCATCCACGTGTACGCGGCGAACCGCCCCATGCGCGGGCGCTGGTTCTATTCGGCCGACGGCGAGCTGCTGATCGTGCCGCAACAGGGCCGGCTCGCCATCGCCACGGAATTCGGGCTCGTCGACGTGGAACCGCAGCAGATCGCCGTGATCCCGCGCGGCGTGCGGTTCGCCGTCGACCTGCCGGACGGCGCGGCGCGCGGCTATGTGTGCGAAAACTTCGGCGCCCTGCTGCGCCTGCCGGACCTCGGTCCGATCGGGTCGAACGGCCTGGCCAACCCGCGCGACTTCCTCACGCCCGTCGCGCGCTACGAAGACGTCGAAGGCGATTTCGAACTCGTCGCGAAATTCGGCGGCAACCTGTGGCGCGCCGGCATCGGCCACTCGCCGCTGGACGTCGTCGCCTGGCACGGCAACTATGCGCCCTACAAATACGACCTGCGCCACTTCAACACGATCGGCTCGATCAGCTACGACCACCCGGACCCGTCTATCTTCCTCGTGCTGCAGGCCCCGTCGGACACGCCGGGCGTCGACACGCTCGACTTCGTCGTGTTCCCGCCCCGTTGGCTCGCCGGCGAGGACACGTTCCGTCCGCCCTGGTTCCACCGCAACGTCGCGAGCGAGTTCATGGGCCTCGTGCACGGCGCCTACGATGCGAAGGCGGAAGGTTTCGTCCCCGGCGGCGCCAGCCTGCACAATTGCATGAGCGGACACGGCCCGGACGCCGCCACGTTCGACAAGGCCAGCGGTGCCGACACGAGCCGTCCGCACAAGGTCACGGACACGATGGCCTTCATGTTCGAGACCCGCACGCCCCTCGTCGCGACGCCGTATGCGCTGCGGTCGCCGCAGTTGCAGGCCGATTACCAGGCCTGCTGGGCCGGGATCGCGAAGAATTTCGATCCGGCAAAGCCATAAGACCGTCGCCCCCGCGAAGGCGGGGGCCCAATTTCGCACGGAGCCCGTCAGCGCATCCGGTACCTGGGTTCCCGCCTCCGCGGGAACGACGTCGTCTTGCGTTGCTTCGACTCGTGCTGTGCGACCTTTCCCGATTCCCTCATGCGATGATCGACCCGCCGGCGGGCGGCACGGGCCGTCCCGGCAGTGTCCGGGAAACGCATGGTCGACGTCGTCATCATCCTCGCCCTCATCCTGCTCAACGGCGTGTTCGCCATGTCCGAGCTGGCCATCGTCTCGGCCAAGCGCCTGCGCCTCGACAAGATGAAGGCCGCGGGCAATGCCGGCGCCGGCAGCGCGCTCGACCTGCACGAAGACCCGAGCCGCTTCCTGTCCACGGTGCAGGTCGGCATCACCCTCATCAGCATCTTCAACGGCGCGTACGGCGAAGCGTCGCTGACGGCGCGCCTGACGCCCGGGCTGGCCGGACTGGGCGTGCCGGACGGGTATGCGCGGATCGTGTCGCTGGTCGTCGTCGTCGTCGGCATCACCTTCGCCTCGATCGTGCTGGGCGAACTGGTGCCCAAGCGCATCGCCATCTTGTATCCGGAAAAACTGGCGGCGGCGAGCGCGCGGCCGCTGCAGTTTCTGTCACGCCTCGCGCACCCGTTCGTGCGGCTGCTCGCGATGGCGACCGACGGCATCATGCGCCTGCTCGGCATGCACCACCGCAAGGACGATACGCCGACCGAGGAAGACGTGACGGGCATGATCAAGGAAAGCGCGGAAGCCGGCGTATTCGAAAAGGCCGAGTACGACATCGCCGCGCGCGCCCTGCGGCTGGACGACTGGCATCTGCGTGCATTGATGACGCCGCGCGTCGACCTGGAATTCCTCGACCTCGACCAGCCCCTTGAACGCAATCTCGCGCGCATCGCCGACTCGCCGTACAGCCGCTTCCCCGTCTACCGCGGCGACCGCTCGCAAGTGCTCGGCATCGTGCGCGCCCGCAACCTGTTCGGGCAGGCCATCCGCGGGCAGTCGCTGCTGGGCATCGACATCGGCGCGGCCGTCGAACCGATCCTGTACGTGCCGGACTCCAGCAGCGCCATCGACCTGCTGGAACAGCTCAAGCAGAGCCGGGTGGAACTGGCGATGATCGTCGACGAATACGGCGACATCCAGGGCATGGTCACGTTGACGGACGTGATGAGCGCGCTCGTCGGCGACGTCACGCCCACGAGCGACCACGGCGAGCCGGACGCCGTCCGGCGCGAGGACGGCAGCTGGCTCGTGGACGGCGGCATGGTGCTCGACCGCTTCCGCCACCTGACCGGCGCCGACGTCCGCTTCCCCGACGAGGACGGCGGCGTGTACCACACGCTGGCCGGCTTCGTGCTGTACCAGCTCGCCGTCATCCCGCGCGCCGGCGACCGGCTCGATTGGGACGGCTGGCGGTTCGAAGTCGTCGACATGGACGGGAACCGCATCGACCGCCTGCTCGTGGCCCCGCTCGCGGACCGCCGGGCCTGATTGCGGCGGAACCGCGGGCCCGGTCGGCGTGTCCATCACCATCGAAGGAGGGATCATGACCATTCCACATATTGGCGCCTGCCTCGCAGGCCTCGCGTGCTGCCTGGCCGCCGCCGGTGCCGCCGCCCAGCGTTCGCAACCGGATACGGCGCCCGCCGGCCAAGCCAAGGCAGCCGGCACGCGCGCGCTCGAAGCCGGCGCGAAGGTCTTGCAGGACAAGCGGCCGCTGGCCGGATTCGACATCTACCTGGACGGCTTTCATCCGATGAAGGACCATCCCGAGATGCAGGTCGAGGCCCATCACTTCTGCCGCCAGGTGAACGAAGACCTCGCGCAGTGCGCCCTGTTCGACGGCAACACGCGCACGGCGAACCTGAACGGCATCGAATACATCATCTCCGAAAAACTCTACGCCACCCTGCCGGCCGAGGAGCGCCAGTACTGGCATCCGCACAACGGCGAGATCCTCAGCGGCCAGCTGGTCGCGCCCGGGTTGCCCGAGGCCGCGGAACATGCGCTGATGAAGAAGAAGATGAACAGCTACGGCAAGACCTGGCACCTGTGGAACACGGGCGCCAACGGCAAGCCGGGCGACACGCTGCCGCTGGGCGCGCCCATGCTGGCCTGGTCGTTCAACCGCGACGGCGAGATCCTTCCGAATATGCTGGAAGAGCGCGACACGCGCATGAAATTGCACACGGGTGCGAAGCGCAAGGCCCGGGCCGACCTCCGGCCGGTCGCCCATCCGCAGGGCGGCGTCGACGCGCTCAAGGGCAAGTTCGTACAGCCGACACAGGATATTCCCGGCGTCGTGGACAGCAGCCCGGCGGCGCGCTGACGCCCCAACAATATATTGAAAGATATATTGTTATTCTATAGACTGAGCGCATGGATACCGCCACGATACTCCCGCCGGACGCCATGCGCGCCGCCGCCCAGCAGGCCGGGGGGCTGCTGAAAGCCCTCGCGAATCCCGACCGCCTGCTGCTGCTGTGCCAGCTCACGCAGGGCGAGCAGCCCGTCGGCGCGCTGGAAGCGGCACTCGCCATCCGCCAGCCGACGCTGTCGCAGCAATTGGGCGTGCTGCGCCAGGAAGGCCTCGTCGCCACGCGGCGCGAGGGCAAGCAGATTTTCTACAGCGTGGCCAGCCCGGAAGCGCTGGCCGTGCTGCAGTTGTTGTACCGGCTTTATTGTCCCAAGGAGGACTGATCATGCGCATCGACTGGCTTCACTTCACCCCGTGGGCGTCGCTCGCGGGCGGCATCCTCATCGGCCTGGCGACGGCCCTCCTGCTGCTCGCCAACGGCCGCGTCGCCGGCATCAGCGGCATCCTCGGCGGCCTGCTGCGGCCGGCGCGCGGCGACGTCGCCTGGCGCGTTGCCTTCATCCTCGGCCTGTTCGCGGCGCCCCTCGTCTGGCTGACGCTGCGCGCGATGCCGCCCGCCCAGATCGACCACACGCCCGCCGTGCTCGCCGCCGGCGGACTGCTCGTCGGGATCGGCACGCGCTTCGGCAGCGGCTGCACGAGCGGCCACGGCGTGTGCGGCATCGCGCGCCTGTCGCCGCGGTCGCTGCTGGCCACCGCGTGCTTCATGGTGGCCGGCGTCGTCACGGTCTTCGTCGTGCGCCACGTGCTGGGACGCTGAGGAACCGCCATGAACATCGTCACCGCTCTCCTGGCCGGCCTGCTGTTCGGCGCCGGCCTGATCCTGTCCGGCATGAGCAATCCGGCCAAGGTCCTGTCCTTCCTCGACGTGGCCGGCACGTGGGACCCGTCGCTGCTGTTCGTGATGGTCGGCGCAATCCTCGTCGCCGCCGTCGCCTTCCGCGTCGCGCGCACGCGCGTGCGGCCGCTGTTCGGCAGCGCCATCCACGTGCCGGGCGCGGGCCGCATCGACGTGCCGCTCGTGCTGGGCAGCGTGACGTTCGGCGTGGGCTGGGGGCTCGTCGGCTATTGTCCCGGGCCGGCACTGACGGCGCTGGCGGTCGGCGGCCGGTCCACGCTGCTGTTCGTTGCGGCAATGGTGGCCGGCATGGCAATATTCGAAGTGGCCGAGCGTATCCGCGCCGGCATCGAGGCCGATCGCGGCGCTACCCGCGCCGCGGCCGGTCCACCGGGAGACTGAATGCAAACTAATCCGATCCAGCTGTTCGACGCCGTGTCGTCGACCTTCACGTACATCCTGGCCGCGCCGGGCAGCGGCGCCGCCGTCATCATCGACCCCGTCGACCAGCACACCGGGCGCGACCTCGCCCACCTGGCGCGCCTGGGGCTGCGCCTGGAGTACGTCCTCGAGACGCACGCCCACGCCGACCACGTGACGTCGGCCGGCCGCCTGCACCAGCTGACGGGCGCCCGCACGGCCGTTCCCAGCGGCTGCGGGATCCCGCCCGCCGACGTGCAGCTGCGCGACGGCGACGTCGTCCGCTTCGGCGACGGCGAGACGATCGCCGTGCTGCACACGCCCGGCCACACGGCCGGCAGCATGAGCTACGTCTGGCGCGGCAATGTATTCACCGGCGACACCCTGCTGATCGACGGCTGCGGCCGCACCGATTTCCAGGGCGGCAGCGCTGCCGCGCTGTACGACAGCATCACGCATAAGCTGTTCGCGCTGCCGGACGCGACCCGCGTCTGGCCGGGGCATGACTACAAGGGTCAGTCGGTGTCGACCATCGGCTGGGAAAAGGCGCACAACGCGCGCGTCGCGCGCCGCGCGCGCGACGACTTCGTGGCGTTGATGGACGGGTTGAACCTGCCGATGCCGAAGATGATCGACATCGCGCTGCCGGCGAACCGCAACCTGGGGTTGCCGCACAGCGCCTGAACGCGGCCCGCGTTACATGGCCGGGCCGCTGCTGCTCATATAGTCGGTTTTCCGACAGCGATGACTGCGATGCCGGGGACGTCGGCCCGGATACGGGGATGATGGGCAGGATTCGCGACGGCGGCGTCCGCGGGCAGGTCGCGATGGGAGAATTGCCAGTAATCGAACTTGAACAGTTCTTCGCCGGCCGCACCGCGGAACACGAAGAAGAGATCGTGGACGCCGGAGGCTCCGGAGATCCGGGCAGACTGCGGCTTCCATTCGCCGCCGGTTCCAGAGACCGGCAACGTGCCGATCAACTGGCCGTCGAGCTTGCCCAATCGAATCTCGATCTTCGCCCCGGTGGCCTCCTTCGGCCTGGCCGTGCTGGAGAGGCTGGCCATGAAGGCGCGCGCGCCCGTCGCACCGAAATCGACATGGCGGACTTGGATGTAGGCCCCGTCGTGGATGTCTCGCACATTCTGGCCGCCGGCGCTGCTGGGCTCGATTTTGACACCGGAAGACCAGGCGATGGTCTCGGCTTCCACTCGTTTGTAGGGATCCAGGGTGGCGACCGGTGCCGGCCCTTCCCTGGTCGGCTGCACCGTCGGGATCGAGCCATCCGGGTTGAACGTCAACTCATCGACGCACACGGAGCGTTTGAAGCCGTCGCCTCCCGGAAGCGCGGCGTTGTGGTAGAAGAGGTAGGTCTTGCCCTTGTAATCGACCACGCCCGGGTGGTTGGTGAAGGCGCTTTGCGGGGTCATGACGACGCCGCCGTAGGTCCACGGGCCTTCGGGTGTCGGACCGGTGGCGTAGCCGAGATGCTCAGGGAGGGGGCCAGCGGCAAAAAACAGGTAATCGAGATTCTTGCGTTGATAGAGCCAGGGGCCCTCTTCGTAGGATGTGCCGCGTTTTTCGTCTGGAGGGATGCGCTCGCCCAAGGCCTTGACGGTCATCGGATGGCGAATGATGCCGTTCTCCCCGACGCTGGTGTCGTAGGAAATCATGTCCTTGTTCAACTTCACCGACCACAAACCGGGATTGCCCCAGGCGAGATAGGCCTGGCCCTTGTCGTCGATGTATACGGTCGGATCGATGCTGTCGTAGTTGCCGCCAATCAGCGGTTTTTTGAGGGGATCGGTGTAGGGCCCGAGGGGATTATCGGCCACCAGCACGCCGATGCCCCGGCCTTGCACCGGGGCATAGAGATACCATTTGCCATCCCGCTCGATCGCCTGGGGAGCCCAGGCGCCGTTGTCAAAACCCTGCCAGCCGGAGACCTCCCTGGCGGCCCAGGGGAAATCCCGGAGGGAAGCGATCGCGCCATGCTGGGTCCAGTTCACCATGTCCGTCGTCGTGGCGAGCACCCAATCCTTCATGTTGAAGTTGTTGCTTTCCCCGACGTCCTGGTCGTGGCTGGAAAACAGGTAGACCGTGCCGTTATGGACCACAGGGGCCGGATCGGCGGTATACATCGTTTGAACGACCGGGTTGACCGCAAATGACGCCACGGGCAGCGAAGCCAACACGGACAAGAGAACGACAGCGGAGTGGGTTGTTTTTTTCATGAGGGTGGGAATATGAGGGACGGCGTTTGCGTTCGGGGCGCGTGCTGAAGGAGGTCGGTCAGGATTCCCCTGTGCTTGCCAAGAAAGGACAGACCGCCAAGCGGCGCGCCGCTCACTCCTTCGATCGGATCGGCGGCAGCGTGCCGGCCGGCGGCCGCCCTATTATGCTGCGCGGCAGGTAGTTGTAACCGGCGGCGCCGGGCTTTTTCCAAGCAAGCATCAATGCGAGATCCGGGCCCGGGCCCTGGAAGTAGCGCACGCGGAAATTGTGCAAGCCCTTCTCCAGCTTGATGTTCGTCGCCACGGGTGTCGGGGCGTGGATGCCGTCATTGTCGATCACATTGTCGTCGTCGACGCTGAGAACGGCACCATCGTCGGCCAGCAGCATCAGTTCCCACGTGGCGGTTTCCGGAATATTGACGGTGAAGCGAATGTCCATGCCGAACCATTCGATCGTCGAGCCCATGCCGGGAAAGCCTTCGCGGAAGGAGCGCGGCGTGATGTCGAGTTGGGCCAGGCAGACGCGCTTGATCGGCTTGCGCCCGCGCATTTCGGTCACCGACTGGTTGCCGACAGGGAGGCGATATACGTCGGCGACCATATGCCGATCCGACGCATCGGCGCATTCTTCGAACAGCTTGGGGGGCTCGCTGGGCACGACCGCCTTCGCGATCGGGGCCGCGATCGGGGGCGGGGCCGGCGCGGACGCCGGGGTCGGCACCGGCGCCGGCCCAGGGGTCGGCGCCGGGGTCCGGATGGCGTCGGGCACGACGTCGACCACTGGCGGCGGGGTGAACGGGGGCGGCGGAGCGATGGTGGGAGGGACGATGTCGCTCGCGGCGGGCGGAGGTTCGGGAACCTTTTCCGGTGCCTTCTCCTGCAACAGGACCATGTCGACGGTGGGCGGCGGTGGCGGCTGCTGGCGCGCGCGCGACAGCAGCATGACGGTCAGCAAGGCCAGGTGGATGAGCAACACGATGCCCAGCGCGTAGTGCCGGTTCCCGCGCCGCAACGACGGCAGCCCTTCAGTTGCGGGCGGGGGCAAGCTGGATTCCGGTCCTGAAAGCATATGTTTCCAAATACAATGTCAATTGACTACAGTTTGGCGCCATTGCGGGCGTTCCCGCCGCAGTGCCGTGGCCAGCCCGCGGGCCAGTGCCGCACGAATGGCCTCCAGACGATGAGCTGCATTCTGCGCGCTCCTCGTATGCATCACAATTCTCCAAATCACCAATGCGCGGAGTGATTTTTTCGGCAGGCGTGGCCACCGGCTTTTTTCAGGCGCCAACCCGGAAGGCACCGGAAGCCGGTCAAACAAATGCAGGGCCGCTGCACCGCGCGTGTCATGCCCCGTGGCGACCTGATTAAAACCGTGGGCGTGGTCACAGCCGCCACCGTTTCCATTAGAATCCTTGTCTTTTAGCAAGCGGACATCATGGCCTCCGACGACACCCAACTCCACCGCGGCCTCAAGAGCCGGCACATCCAGTTGATGGCCCTCGGCGGCGCCATCGGCACCGGCCTGTTCCTCGGCGTCGCGGAGACGGTCCGCCTGGCCGGTCCGTCCGTGCTGCTCGGCTATGCGGTCGCGGGCCTCATCGCCTTTTTGATCATGCGCCAGCTGTCCGAAATGATGGTCGACGAACCGGTCGCCGGCTCGTTCGGGCACTTCGCCGACAAGTACTGCGGCCGCTTCGCCGGCTTCGTCTCGGGCTGGAATTACTGGGTGTTGTACGTGCTCGTCAGCATGGCCGAGCTGTCCGCCGTCGGCATTTATGTGCAGTACTGGTTTCCGCACGTGCCGACGTGGGTGTCGGCGCTGGGCTGCTTCCTGCTCGCGAACGGCATCAGCCTGATCAACGTGCGCGCGTTCGGCGAGAGTGAATTCTGGTTTTCCGTCATCAAGGTGGCGGCCATCGTCGCGATGATCGTCTACGGCGTGTTCCTGCTCGCGAGCGGCGGCGCGGGACCGCAGGCCTCGGTCGCGAACCTGTGGACGCACGGCGGCTTCTTCGCCCACGGCATCGAGGGCCTCGTGATGTCGATGGCCATCATCATGTTTTCGTTCGGCGGACTGGAAGTCATCGGCATCACGGCGGCCGAGGCGACCGACCCGTCGAAGTCGATCCCGCGCGCGACGAACCAGACGCTGTGGCGCATCCTCGTCTTCTACGTCGGCTCGCTGGCCGTGCTGCTGTCGCTGTACCCGTGGGACCGGATCGTTCCCGGCGCCAGCCCGTTCGTGCTGATCTTCAAGGCGCTCGATGCCGGCGTCGTCGCGCACGTGCTGAACGTCGTCGTGCTGACGGCCGCGCTGTCGGTCTACAACAGCTGCGTGTATTCGAACAGCCGCATGCTGTACGGCCTCGCCGTGCAGGGCCACGCGCCGCGCGCGCTGCTGCGCGTGAACGCGCGCGGCGTGCCGCTGGCGTCGCTGGGCGTGTCGGCCGTCGCCACCGCCCTGTGCGTGGGCGTCAACTACGCGGTGCCGGGCAAGGCGCTGGGCCTGTTGATGGGTCTCGCCGTCGCCGGCATGCTGATCAACTGGGCCATGATCAGCTGGTCGCACCTGCGCTTCCGCACCGCCAAACGGGCGGCGGGCGTGCCGACCGCCTTCCCGAGCCCGCTCTATCCGTTCACCAACTGGGCCTGCCTCGCGTATCTCGCCGGGATCGTCGCGATCATGTACGCCACGCCGGAACTGCGCCTGTCGGTGTGGATGATCCCGGCGTGGATCGTCGTGCTGGCCGTGGGGTATCGCGTGGCCGAGGGCCGGCGCACGCGGGTCGCCCGCGCCGCCTGAAGCCGGCGCGGACAGGGCGTCCGACAAGGGGCAGATCAAGGTTGGCTGCGTAACGCGGGCCCGCGACAAACGAAATCCTTTAAGCTGGTTCGTATTGAGGTCGAGCGTTATCGATTAAAGGAAGCGCAATGGAAACCTTGAACAGCTATCTGATCTGCCCGACATGCCAGAACCGGCATCAATTCAAACTATATGCCACGGTCGAAATCCAGGTCCTGGGTGCCGACTACCTCACCCCGCTTTCCGAAGGCTACACAAGCTACGGCAGCAATTCGGTGTGCGTGTGCGAACGGTGCGCGCACCAGGACATGCTGGATGCCTTCATTGGCGGCGGCGGACCGATGCTGCCGGACTTCGTCAAGGAACCGGTCGTACGCGCCACCGAACGCCGGGCCAAGGCGACCGTTCATCCGATCCGGCCCGACGCGTAGCGCCACGCGGTCGGTCGTTCCACCGGCATCCGTTCCGCCATGGCTTTCCTGCCGTGGGTGCTACACTCGCGCCATTGCGAACTGCGACGACTTGCGAGCCGAGCATGGAACAACAGGAATTCCTCGACACCCTCAAGGCGGAAGGCTATGCGGCGCCTGTCCTCGTGCGGCGTGCGCCGGACGCCCGCCTCGACGACCACGCCCATCCGTTCGAAGCGAAGGCGCTGATCCTGAAAGGCGAGATCCGCATCCACGCGGGCGGCGAAATCAAGATCTACCGCGCCGGCGACGTGTTCCACCTGCGCCGCGACGAGCCGCACCGCGAGAGCTGCGGGCCCGACGGCGTGGAATACCTGTCCGGGCGCCGCTAGTCTCCGGCCACTTTTCCCCGCGCGCACTCGTCCGCCAGCACGAGCACGGGCTGGGCGTCGCGGGCGTGGAACACGATGGCGAAGCAGTCGAACCAGTCCTGCGGATCGGGGCAGCCGTCGGCCAGCATGGCGCGGTAGTCGTCCTCGGCCTGGTAGGCATACATCACGATGACTTCGCCGGCCACGGGCCCGAACCACGCTTCGTCGTCCGCGCGCGGGCGGGCGCCGTCGCCGTGGCGGCCGTGCCAGCCGTGCAGCGCGGGATCGAACAACAGCACTTCGCGCCCGCATACGGGGCAGGCGGCATGGACGGGGGCGACCGGCGCCGCCACCGTCTTGCGCCCGAACAGGCCGCGCCGTTCCTGCCGGCGCGCCGTGCGCAGCCTGAATTCCCAGCTGCCGCAGGGGCAGCCGAGCCGGCGCGCGATGAAGTCCGGGCCGTGCCGCAGCCCGCGTACGGCGGGTGCGCTGACGTTGGCCAGCATGAACGGCGCCAGGTTGGCGGGGATGCGGGCACCGAGCAGGGCGAGCAGGTCGGACACCGCGGGCTCCGGGATCAGAACAGGATCAGAAGTACTTGGACAGATAGTACACGCCGGAGTCCGGAAACACCGTCGCCACACGCTTGCCCGCCAGCCGCGGCAGCAGCCGCGCGATGCCGGCCGTGACGCAGCCGCTGGAACCGCCGGCCAGGATCCCCTCTTCCGCCGCGAGCCGCCGGCACCAGTCCAGCGCATCGTCGTCGTCGACCTGCACCACGTCGTCGACGACGTGCGGATCGAAGCTGGCCGACGCATGACGCTTGCCCACGCCTTCGACGACGCTCGCGAACGCGCCGCCGGCGGGTGCGTCGGTAACGAGCTTGCGGTAAGCCGAGTTGCGCGGCTCCACGCCGATCACGGTCAGCCCCGGCTTCTGCTCCTTGAGGTAGCGGCCGATCCCGGAGATCGTCCCGCCCGAGCCGATGCCGCACACGAACACATCGATCTGGCCCGCCAGCTGTCCCCATAGTTCCGGACCGGTGTCGCGGTAATGCGCCTCGCGGTTCAACGCCGAGCGGTACTGGTCGAGATAGTGGATGTTCTCGCCCTGCGCCAGGCGCTCGGCCACGGCCTGGTAGCCGCCGGTGGCGTCGTGGCCGTCTTCCGGCGCGCACACATGCACCTCGGCGCCGTAGGCACGGATACGCTTGATCTTTTCGATGCTCGTCGCCTTGGGCACGGTGACGTCGCACTGCAGGCCGAGCACGGCACTGGCCATCGCGAGCGCGGCCCCCGTGTTGCCGGAGGAGCTCTCGATGACGCGCGCCGTGTCCGGCGGCAGGCTCTTCAGCATGTAGCGGACCATGCGGTCCTTGATGCTGCCGCCCGGGTTCATGTATTCCAGCTTCGCCACGACGTCCAGGCCGGCGAACAGGCGCCCCAGCCGGACCACGGGCGTATTGCCGATCGCGTCCATCACGGAAGATTTGACTTGGGATTCCACGCCGCTCCTTTCACTGAGATTGCCGCGGAGAAAGAGTAGCACAACAATCAATTCGATGGCGTCGGATTGGATTGCGTGCGGGCGGCCCGAATGATTCCCGTACCTTAACCGGCCACGGCCCGTTCCCGCAAGCTATGTTCGTGCCGCTGTGACTGAATTGGTTCAATAAAGCAAACGAAATGTCTTAGTGACAATGTGTGTATTTATCCATGGTATTCCTTTGTTAAGCTCGCTGTCCCAAGAAAACGATTACGAAGGACGAACGGATGCCCTCTTTGTTCCGCGCCACGGTGCTCGCCGCTGCCCTGGCGACCCTGCTGCCCGCCGCCGCCGCCATCGACCCGCAGGCCCCGATCCCGATCGGGCCGCAGGTCAAGGTCGGCAAGCTCGCGAATGGCCTGACGTACTACATCCAGCGCAACGGCAAGCCGGAGCACCGGGTCGAGCTGCGGCTCGTCGTCAAGGCCGGCTCCGTGCTCGAGGACGACGACCAGCAGGGCCTCGCGCACATGGTCGAACACCTCGCCTTCAATGGCTCGACCCATTTCAAGAAGCAGGAACTGGTCTCCTACCTGCAATCGATCGGCGTGAAGTTCGGCGCCGACCTGAACGCGTACACGGGGCTGGACGAGACGGTCTACATGCTGCCCGTGCCGACCGACCGCAAGGAGAACGTCGAGACGGCCTTCACGGTGCTGGAAGACTGGGCCCACGGCGTGACGCTGAACGCGGACGACATCGACAAGGAACGCGCCATCGTCCTCGAGGAGGCGCGCCTGCGCAAGGGCGCGGCCGAGCGCATGCAGAAGGCGCTGGCGCCGAAACTGTTCAACGGCTCGCGCTATGCATTGCGCGTACCGATCGGCAAGGAAGACGTGATCCGCAACGCGCCGCCGGACGCCCTGCGCCGCTTCTACCGCGACTGGTACCGGCCCGACCTGATGGCCGTGATCGTCGTGGGCGACATCGATCCGGCCGACGCCGAGCGCCTCGTCAAAGCGCATTTCGCCGCCCTGGCGAACCCGTCGCCCGAGCGCGCCCGCGCCTATCCCGACATCGCGGCGCGCGCCGCCACCGAGGCGTTCGTGTTCGCGGATGACGAGATCCCTGGCAACTCGGTGACCCTGAACTACCCTGTCCGCTTCGAGCCGGAACTCGGCACGTACGGCAGCTATCGCAACAAAGTGGTGAACGGCCTGGCCGCCATCCTGCTGAACCTGCGCCTGCACGAGCTGACCCAGCAAGCCAACCCGCCGTTCCTCGGCGCCGGCGCGAACACCGTGCCCGTGACGGCGCGCCACAAGGCGTTCGCGATCGGCGCGGCCCTGGGCGCGGGCGGCGTGGCGCCGGCCATCGCCGCGCTGGAGCAGGAACAACAGCGGGTGCGCCAGTTCGGCTTCACCGAGGCCGAGCTGGAACGGGCGCGCAAGATGGCCCTGAGCGGGATGGAACGGGGCCTCAAGGAACGGGAGACGACCGACTCGTCCACCTATGTCGCCGAATACCAGCGCAATTTCCTTGCCGGCGAATCGCTGCCGGGCATCGAGGCGGAATTCCGACTCGTGCAGGAATTGCTGCCGACGATCACGGTGGCCGACCTGAACGCCGCCGCGCGCAAGGCCTTCCCGCCGGACGCCGCCAAGCTCGTCGTATATGCGGGCAACACGAAGGCGGGCCCCGCGCCCACGACCGCGCAACTGCTGGCCGACGACGCCGCCGCCGGCCGCGCGCAGGTCACGGACCGCGCCGAAAAGAAGGTCGCGCAACGCCTGATGGAGCGTCCGGCGGCGCCGGGACGCGTCGTCGCCGAGACCCTCGACGCGCCGCTCGGCCTGACCCGGCTGACGTTGTCGAACGGCGTGCAGGTCATCCTGAAGCCGACGTCCTTCCGCAAGGACCAGGTGCTGCTGGGCGCGAAGCGCTTCGGCGGGCATACGCTGTTCGACGAAAAGGACATCCCGAACGCCCGCGCCGCCAGCGGCCTGGCCGCGACGATGGGCCTGAAGGACTACGCGCCGGCCGACCTGCAAAAGATGCTGGCGGGACGCGATGCCGCGGTGACCGCCGGCTTCGGCGATTACACGGACGAGATCAGCGCCCACTCGGGAAGCGGCGCCGAGGACCTGGAGACGATGTTCCAGATGCTGTGGCTGCGCTTCGACGGCGTGCGCCGCGACGAGACGCTGTACAAGGCGTACATGGGGTCGCTGAACGAGATGGTGCGCAACCGCGCGGCGGCGCCCGAACAGCGCTTCGCCGACGCCGTCGCCGACGCGCTGTACCAGGGCCACCCGTACGAGATGCGCGTGCCCAGGCAGGAAGACGTCGCCAGGATCGACCTCGACCGCAGCCTGGCCCTGTACCGCCAGCGCTTCGCCAGCGCCAAGGGGATGACGTTCATCGTCGTCGGCGACTTCGACCTGGCGGCGATCACGCCGCTCGTCACCGCCTACCTCGGCACGCTGCCCACGCCCGACCTGCCGCTCGCCTACCGCGACGTCGGGCTGCGCATCGCGAAAGGCGTGGTCAAGAAGGAGGTCCAGGCAGGTACGGAGCCCAAGAGCATCGTGTCGCTGACGTTCTCCGGGCCGGCGGCATGGTCGCCGGCCGAGGCGCTGCGCATGGGCGCGCTCATCGAGGTGATGAACCTGCGCGTGAACGCGGTGCTGCGCGAAAAGCTGGGGTTGATCTATGGGGCCCGGATGGCGGGCACCGTCCTGCGCGTCCCCTACGAGCACTACGAGATCAGCGCGCAACTGCCGACGGGGCCGGAAAAAGTCGACCAGCTCGTCGCGGCATTGTTCGCCGAAATCGACAACGTGAAGGCGGACGGCCCGACCCAGGACGAACTGGACAAGGTCAAGGCCAACTGGCGCCAGAACTTCCCGCATTGGCAGCATGAAAACAACTATTGGGTCTCCAATCTCGAAGCGTCGCTGCTGGAGGGTACGCCGCCGGCCCGCCTGCTGACGATCACGGACGAGGTCGAGAAGTTGACCGTGGCCGACGTGCGCACGGCCGCGCAGCGCTATTTCGACAAGGACAACTACGTCCAGGTCGTCCTGCAGCCGGAGGCCAAGTTGAAGACGGCCAGTATCGCCAAGTAAGTATCGTGTCCGCCGCGGGTTTGTGGTCCCGCGGCGGCAATAGCTGCATGTCAGATGCATCTTTGCTAGAATGAGGTTTCATCTTCCTATTTCCAGCAACGCATGCCCTCCCCCGCCATCACCGAATCGTCGATTGTCCGGCTGGTCGACACGTTTTATGCGCGCGTCCGCGACGATGCCGTGCTGTCCCCCGTGTTCGAAGCCAAGCTGGCCGGGCGCTGGCACGAACACATGCCGCGCATGTACGCGTTCTGGACCAAGGTCTTGCTGGGCACCGGCGAGTTCCAGGGCAATGTGTTCGGCAAGCACATGGCGCTGTCCGGCATCGAGACGGAACATTTCGTCCGCTGGCTCACGCTGTTCCGCCTGACGGCCGTCGACGTGTTCGGCGTCGACGGCGCGACCGAGGCGCTGGAAGTGGCCCAGCGCATCGCCTCCAGCCTGCAGCTCGGCTTTTTCGGCGATATCCGCGTCTGACGGCCTGCCCGGGGCGTCAGGCCGGCCGGGCGGCGGCGGCGCGGTCCGCCACGGCCGCCAGCAAGGCCTGTTTCAGCTGCAGGTCCGTGAACGGCTTCGTCAGCACGCGCGACGTGACGTCGGACACGCCCGCCACCAGGTTGCCGTAGCCGGACGCGAACACGATGGCCACCTCGGGATGGCCGGCGACGATGCGCCGGGCCAGGGCGAGGCCGTCGAGGTCCGGCAGGCTGTAGTCGACGACGGCGGCGTCATAGCGGTCGCGCGCCAGCAGGTCGATCGCGTCCCGCGCCGTCGCCGCCTCGTCGGCGCGGAAGCCGGCCGCGACGAGGATGGCGCGGTACAGCTCGCGGGCCTGGGCGTCGTCGTCCACGAGCAGCACGCGCAGGCCGTCCGCCCGGCCCCGGCCTGGCGCGGCCGGCAATTGTACGGGCGCCGGCGCGGACGCGGGCGCGCCCAGCAACTGGCGTACCTTGCCGGCCAGCCGTTCGCGCCGGTACGGCTTCGTGAGCAGTTCGACGCCCGGGTCGAGGCGGCCGCCGTGGATGATCGCATTCTGCGTGTAGCCGGACGTGTACAAGACCTTCATGGCCGGCAGCAGCGCCCGGGCCTGGCGCACCATCTCCGTGCTCTTGAGCTTGCCGGGCATGACGACGTCCGTGAACAGCAGGTCGCAGCGCACGCCCGCCTTCAGCACGGCCAGCGCCATCTCGGCATTGTCGGCACGCAGGACCTGGTAGCCGAGCTCGGCCAGCATCCCGACGACGGTGGCCTGGACGTTCGGGTCGTCCTCGACGACGAGGATCGTTTCGGTGCCGCCGCGGGCCTCGCCCGCGACCGGCTCCGGCAGCGTCTGCTCGGCCTCCAGCGCGCGCGGGAAATAGGCCTTGATCGTGGTGCCGTGGCCCATTTCGCTGTAGATGCGGAAATGGCCGCCGCTCTGCTTGACGAAGCCGAACGCCATCGACAGTCCCAGCCCCGTGCCCTGCCCTTCGGCCTTGGTCGTGAAGAACGGCTCGATGGCCTGTTCGCGCACCTCGGGCGTCATGCCCGTGCCCGTGTCGGAGATCGCCAGCAGCACGTACTGCCCCGGCGGCACCTCGTGCGCCGCGCTCACATACGTGTCGTCGAGCATCGTGTTGGACAGTTCGATCGTCAGCTTGCCGCCGCCCGGCATCGCGTCGCGGGCATTGATGGCGAGGTTCAGCATGACGTTTTCCAGCTGGTGCGGGTCGAGCGTCGCGTTCCACAGCGAGGCCGAGACGACGGTCTCCACCTCGACGTGCTCACCCACGGCGCGCCGCACCAGCTCTTCCATGTTGCGCACGACGCGGCCCGGGTTCAGCACGTACGGCTGCAACGGCTGGCGGCGCGCGAACGCCAGCAGTTGCGCCGACAGCTTGGCGCCGCGGTCGACCGCGCCCAGGGCCATCTGCACGTGGCGCTGCGCGGCCGGCAGGCCGGCCACGGTCCCGCCCAGCAGTTGCAGGCTGCCGCCGATCACTTGCAGGATGTTGTTGAAGTCGTGCGCGACGCCGCCCGTCAACTTGCCCACGGCTTCCAGCCGCTGCGCGTGCTGCAGCGCGTGGCGCGCCTCCTCCAGCTGCACGCGCTGGGTCACGTCGCGTGTGATCTTGGCGAAGCCGACGAGGCGGCCGTCGGCGTCGCGGATCGCGTCGATGACGACATCGGCGCGGAAGCGCGAGCCGTCCTTGCGCACGCGCACGCCCTCGCCGTGGTAGCGTCCGTGTTCGCGCGCCGTCGCCAGCACGTGTTCCGGCAGGCCGCCGGTCCGGTCCTCCTCGGTGTAAAAGCGGCCGAAATGGGTGCCGACCACCTCGTCCGCCGCGTAGCCCTTGATATTGCGGGCGCCCGCGTTCCACGTCGTCACGAGGCCTTCCGGCGACAGCATGTAGATGGCGTAGTCGATCACGCTGTCGACCAGCATGCGGAACTGTTCCTCGCTGCGGCGCAGGGCTTCACGCGCCAGCTTCTTGTCGCTGATGTCGCGCGTGATCTTGGCGTAGCCGAGCAGCTGGCCGTCGTCGTCAAGGATCGGATCGATCACGACGGACGCCCAGAAATGGCTGCCGTCCTTGCGCACGCGCCACCCTTCCGATTCGTAGCGCCCCTTTTCGAGCGCGGTGGCGAGCGCGCGCTCCGGCAGGCCGGCGGCGCGGTCGGCCGGGGTGTAGAAGCGCGAAAAGTGCTCGCCGAGGATCTCGGTCTCCGTGTAACCCTTGAAGCGGCGCGCGCCCGCGTTCCAGCTGGCGACGGTGCCGTCCGGGTTAAGCATGTAGATCGCGTAATCGGCGACGCGTTCGATCAGCAATTGCAGGCGACGCTGGGTGTCGGTGTCGGAAGTCATGGGCAAAGGTCAAACGTTCACGTCGTCAGTATAACATTCTGGAAATTTCCATACTCAGAAAGAAATATTCATGACCTGGCTGACAACGTTGTCGGCCTGTTCACGCCCGCCGGGAAGCCGCGCTCACCCTTTGCAGGCGAGACCGTAGCGTGTCATCGTACACGCGCGCTGGATGCACTGGCGCTCGTCGTAGCCGTGGGCGCGGCACTGCATCAGCGTCTCTTCGCGCCGCTGGCGCGGCGACGGCGTGGCCGCGCCGGGGGCCCGCTCCTGTGCCCGGTCCGGCGTCGAATCCTGCGCCTGCACGCGGCGCGCCTTCGCGGCCGCGCGTTTGCGTGCGGACGCCGCGTGGCGCGACGTGCGCCGGGGTGGATTGACGTCGACCGTTGCGGGGCTGGCCGCGACGGGTGGCGGCACGGCCGCCGGGGGCGTGTCGGCTACGGGCGTGTCGGCTACGGGCGTGTCGGCTACGGGCGTGTCGGCTACGGGCGTGTCGGCTACGGGCGGGAGCGGCGCAGGCGCTTGCCCGACTTTCGGTTCGGGGGGCGCCGGCACCGGCTTCACCACGTCCGCAGTGGCGGCCGGCGAACCGGCGACCGGCGCTCCGGGGGACGGCGTTCCGGCGGCCGGCGCCCCGGCGGCGAACGGCTGCGCGCCGCTGGCCGCGGCGGGCGGTGGCGGGCCTGCCGGCGACGTGTTGGCCACGACGACGAGCGCGTCGTCGACACGGTTTTCCTCGTACAGCCACAAGCCGCCCGCCGCCAGGCCGGCCAGCAGGCCGCCGGCGATGC
>Ga0209148_1000777_pt1 | contig 23814 bp, 17 predicted proteins | sample AraplaCol_mMF_r2_2_FD_184288 | JGI IMG/M metagenome (GOLD analysis project Ga0209148, IMG submission 184288) | Arabidopsis root microbial communities from North Carolina, USA - plate scrape CL_Col_mMF_r2 (SPAdes) (version 2) | ecosystem: Host-associated > Plants > Roots > Endosphere | place... | reverse complement strand
GGGATGCGTCAATGGCGACGCCCGGGGCAGGCGTCGCCCGTCCCGATTGTCACATAAATCCCATATCCGGGTCGCAACCGCGCAACCGCGCAACCGGGGTCAGAGCCCGAATTTTGGCAATTGCCTAAAATCGGGCTCTGACCCCGGTTTGGTTTTAATAGTGGTACGCGGCTTTCAGCAGCAGGAGGTTGACGCCGCCGTTGGGGTGCTTGATGCCGCCGTTCGAGTAGTGCTGCAGGCGGGCGCCGAGTTCCCATTTGTTGGCGAACACATAGCCGACGCCCACGTGGTCGGCGAATTCGAAGGCGGTCGACAGCTGGCGGTGCGTGTTGCGGTACACGCTGGAGAACACCGCGGCGCCGATGCCGGCGTCGGCGTAGAGGCCGAGCTTGTCGTCGGCTTCCCAGCGGAACACCGGCGTGATGCCGACCACGGCCAGGTCCTTCTTGGCGCCCGGCACGTCCAGCCACTGGTTGGCGCGCCAGTACGCGACGTTCGCGTCCCAGTAGCCGGACAGGTGGTAGCCGCTGGTCGGGAGCCAGTTCTTGTTCCAGTCCTTCTGGACCGCGAGACGGACGACTTGCACGTGTTCGCCGCCGCCCGCTTCCACCGAGGACGAATCGAATACGCCGTCGGCGGCATGGCCCGCCTGCATGGCCAACACTGCGGCCACGGCCGCCAGGGAACGGAAGATTTTTTTCATGGACATTGCCTTTGCTGTAAAAGTGGAGCCGTGGAAGCGAAAGGTCACGGCAAGACCGCTATTGTAGCGAGGTCGATGAACGGGCGTAGGCAGCCTGTCAATTGTTACAATGTGGTCAATGAAGAATCGTGAGGATGCAATGACGTTACCGACCGTGGCATTTCTCGGCATCGGCCTGATGGGCAAGCCGATGGCGACCCGGCTGGCCCAGGCCGGCTATCCCCTGCGCGTGTGGAACCGCACGGCCGCCAAGGCCGAGGCCCTGCGCGCGACGGGCGCCGAACCGCACGCCGACCTGCAGGAGGCGGTACGCGGCGCCGACATCGTGATCTCGATCCTGGAAGCGGGCCCCGTCGTCGACCAGGTGATCGCCGCTGCGCTGCCGGCGCTGACGGCAGGCACGCTGTGGATCGACATGAGTTCCACGCGCCAGGACGAGGCCCTGACGTTCGCCGCGCGCCTGGAGGGTGAGGCTTGCCGCTTCGTCGACGCGCCCGTGTCCGGCGGCGTGGGCGGTGCGGAAGCGGGCCAGCTCGCCATCATGGCCGGCACCAATGCCGCCGACTATATGCAGGCCGAACCCGTGCTGCGCGTGCTGGGCAATCCGAAAGCCGTCGGCCCCGTCGGCAGCGGCCAGGTGGCCAAGCTGTGCAATCAATTGATCGTCGGTGCCACGATCCATGTTGTCGCCGAAGCGCTGCTGCTGGCGGAAGCGGCCGGTGCCGATCCGGCCGCCGTGCGCGAGGCGATCCGCGGTGGCTTTGCCGGCAGCCGCGTGCTGGAGGTTCATGGCCAGCGCATGCTGGAGCGCAATTTCATGCCGGGCGGCCAGGTCAAGACGCAGCTGAAGGATCAGCGCAATATCCTGGCGGCCGCCAGCGCCGCCGGCGTCACCTTGCCCGTGACGGAGCTCGTGACGCGGCAGTACGAAACCATCGAAGGCGACATCCCGTCCGCCGACCATGCGGCGGGTCTCATCGCGCTCGAGCGGATGAATCCCGGCAAGCGCCTCGGCACGGCCGAGGACAAGCTGCCGTAAGCTCAGGCCGGCTTCAACGGCAGGCTCATCTCGACCAATCTCGCCCAGAAGCTGGCCCCGATCGGCAGCAGCTGGTCGTTGAAGTCGTAGCTGCCGTTGTGCAGCTGGCACGGTCCGAGGCCGTGGCCACCCACGCGGTGGTCGCCGTCGCCGTTGCCGATGAAGACATAGCAGCCCGGCTTTTCCTGCAGCATGAACGCGAAGTCCTCGGCGCCCATCGTCGGTTCGACGTTCGCGTCGACGTTGTCCGCCCCCACCACCGCGCGCATCGCTTCCACGGCAAACGCCGTCTGCGCCGGGTGGTTGATGAGGGGCGGGTAATTGCGCTTGAACGAGAAATCGACGGTGGCGCCGAAGCCCGCCGCGAGGCCGGCCGCGATCTCGTTCATGCGCCGTTCGATCAGGTCCAGCACGTCGGTGGAGAACGTGCGCACGGTGCCGATCATGACGGCTTCGTCGGGGATGACGTTGGTGGCGCTGCCGGCATGGATCTGCGTGATCGACAAGACGGCCGTGTCCAGCGGGTTCTTTTCGCGCGAGATGATGATCTGCCAACCTTGCGCGATCTGCACGGCGACCATCACCGGGTCGATGCCGCGGTGCGGCTGCGCGGCGTGCCCGCCCTTGCCTTTTACGACGACGCGGAACTCGTTACTGGATGCCATCATCGGCCCCGCGACGACGCCGAAGCTGCCCGTCCTGATGCCGGGCCAGTTATGCATGCCGTACACGGCGTCCATCTGGAAGCGCTCGAACAGGCCGTCGTCCATCATGCGGCGCGCGCCCGCGCCGCCTTCTTCCGCCGGCTGGAAAATCAGGTAGACGGTGCCGTCGAAGTTGCGGTTCCGCGACAGATAGTGGGCTGCGCCCAACAGCATCGTTGTGTGGCCGTCATGACCGCAAGCATGCATCTTGCCGGCATGGCGCGACGCGTGCTCAAATGTGTTGAGTTCCTGCATCGGCAGCGCATCCATGTCGGCGCGCAGGCCGATGGCGCGGTCCGAGGTGCCGTTCTTGATGATGCCGACGACGCCCGTCACGCCCAGGCCGCGCACCACGGGAATGCCCCATTCGGTAAGGCGCGCGGCCACGACGTCGGCCGTGCGTTGTTCTTCGTAGCAGAGTTCGGGATGGGCGTGGATGTCGCGCCGGATCGTTTCGAGCTCGGATTGGTAAGCGAGTATGGGTTCTACCAGTCTCATTGTTTCTCTCCATATGCTGTGATGCCTCGTAGGCATGCATCTATTGAACTATTGTAGCCCTTCCACCATGTGCAACGCCAGGGTCGCCACGGCTGGCACCGGAATCGTATAAAGTACTGGTTTATCGACGTTTTTCTGGATGAATCCGATGACCAAGACCATCGTCCGCGGCGCCTGTCCGCATGACTGCCCCGATACCTGCGCGCTGCTCGTGACCGTGGAGGACGGCGTGGCCACGGAGGTCAAGGGCGATCCGGATCATCCGACGACGGCCGGCGTGTTATGCACGAAGGTCGCGCGCTACGTCGAACGCACCTACCACCCCGACCGCCTGCTGTACCCGATGCGCCGCACCGGCAAGAAGGGGGAGGGGAAATTCGAACGCATCACGTGGGAGCAGGCGCTCGACGCGATCGCGGCGCGCCTGCGACCGATCGCCGCGCGCGACCCGCAGGCGATCCTGCCGTACAGCTATTGCGGCACGATGGGCCTCGTGCAGGGCGAGGCGATGGCCATGCGCTTCTTCAACACGCTCGGTGCCTCCTTCCTCGACCGCACCGTGTGCGCGAATGCCGGAGCCACCGGCTACAAATACACCATCGGCGGTTCGATCGGCACGGATACCGAGCAATTCCAGGATGCGAAGCTGATCCTGATCTGGGGCGGCAACCCGATCGCGTCGAACCTGCACCTGTGGACGCGCCTGCAGGAAGCGAAGCGGCGCGGCGCCAAGTTGATCGCCATCGATCCATATCGCTCCCTGACCGCGGAAAAATGTCACCAGCACATCGCGCTGATGCCCGGCACGGATGCCGCGCTGGCGCTGGGCATGATGCACGTGCTGGTGAAGGATAACCTGCTCGACCATGACTACATCGAGAAATACACGCTCGGCTTCGCGCAATTGAAGGACCGCGTGGCCGAATGGACGCCGGAACGCACCGCGCAAGCCTGCGGCATCACGGTCGCCGAAGTCGTCGACCTGGCGCGCGAATACGGGCGTACCGCGCGGCAGGGCGAGCCGGTCGTCATCCGCATGAACTACGGCCTGCAGCGCGTGCACGGCGGCGGCATGGCCGTGCGCACCATCGCCTGCCTGCCGGCCCTCGTGGGCGCGTGGCGCCAGGCGGCCGGCGGCGTGCAGTTGTCGACGTCGGGTACGTTCCCGGCCAATAAAGTCGCCCTGCAACGTCCGGACCTGTTGCGCGGCAAGCTTCCGCGCACGATCAACATGAACACGATCGGCGCCGACCTGCAGCAGGAGGCGTCGCCCGCGTTCGGCCCGAAGATCGACGCCGTCATTGTCTACAACTCGAACCCGCTGGCGATCGCGCCCGATTCGGCGCAGGTGCAGCGCGGCTTCGAACGCGACGATTTATTTACCGTGGTGCTGGAACACTTCCAGACCGACACCGCCGATTACGCGGACATCCTGCTGCCGGCCACCACGCAGCTGGAACACGTCGACGCCCACCTCGCGTACGGTCACTTGTACATGATGGCGAATAACGCGGCCATTGCGCCGCTGGGCGAAGCGAAGCCGAACACGGAAATCTTCCGCCTGCTCGCAAAACGCATGGGTTTTACCGATCCGGCTTTCGACGAGACGGACGACGAACTGGCGGCCAAGGCGTTCGACGTGAACAACGAGCGCGCGGTGCATTTCGACTGGCCGTCCTTGAAACGCGACGGCTGGCAAAAACTGAACATGCCGGCCGCGCCGTTCGCCGCCGGCGGTTTTCCCACGCCGTCCGGCAAGTGCGAGTTTTATTCCGCCTCCATGCTGGCCGACGGCCTCGATCCGCTTCCGACTTATATCCCGAACTACGAGTCGGTCGCCTCCAACCCCGAACTGGCGCAGAAATATCCGTTGGCGATGATTTCTCCGCCGGCCAGGAACTTCCTCAACTCTACTTTTGTCAATGTCCAGAGCCTCCGCGCAACGGAAGGTGAACCGCACCTGGACATCCATCCTCTTGATGCCGCCTCCCGCGGCATCGTCGATCAGGAGATGGTACGCATCTTCAACGACCGGGGCGCGTTCGTCGCGCGCGCCCGGGTCACCGCCCGCGCGCGGGCCGGCCTCGTCGTCGGCCTGTCGGTCTGGTGGAAGAAGCTCGCCAGCGACGGCAAGAACGCCAACGAAGTAACCAGTCAGCGCCTGACCGATATGGGTCGGGCGCCCACCTTCTACGACACGCTGGTGCAGGTGGAGAAAGCCGCACCATGATCCGGACCTATGAAACTCAAACGAATCACCCCGTGGTTCCGCACCGTGCTGTTCGCAGGCACGGCGGCGGGGCTGCTGGCCAGCTGTTCTACGCTGAACTACTACACCCAGGCGGCCCAGGGCCAGCTTGAACTCCTGTCGGACGCCCGTCCGATCGATGACTGGATCGCCGACCCCGGCACCAGTACCAAACTGCGCCATCGCCTCGAGACGGCGCGCCAGATCCGCCGCTTCGCAGTTGCCGAAATGGCTTTACCCGACAACAACAGTTATAAAAACTACGCGGCCCTGAAGCGGCAATACGTGCTGTGGAACGTCGTCGCCACGCCCGAGCTGTCGCTCAAGCCCCTGCAATGGTGCTTCCCCGTCGCCGGCTGCGTGAACTACCGCGGCTACTACAGCAAGGCGGCGGCCCAGGCGTATGCGCAGGAACTGCGCGAGGCCGGCGACGACGTCGAAGTCGGCGGCGTGGCCGCGTATTCGACGCTCGGCTGGTTCAGCGATCCGCTGATCTCCACGTTCATCAACTACCCGGACGGCGAACTGGCCCGCATGGTCTTCCACGAGCTGGCGCACCAGATCGTGTACGCGCAGGGCGATTCGCAGTTCAACGAATCGTTCGCCTCGACGGTGGAAGAGGTCGGCGTCGAGCGCTGGATGGAGCGCTTCGGCAACCCGCAGATGCGCGATGCCTATGCGCGCTACCGCAGCCGCAAGAAGGATTTCCTCAATTTGCTGATGAAGTACCGCAAGGCACTCGAGCAGAATTATGCCGTCGTCGACCGCAGCGATGCGCAAAAACGGGCCGTCAAGGTGCGCCTGTTCCAGGAGCTCAAGGACGAATATCAGGTCCTCAAGGGCAACTGGGGCGGCTATGCAGGGTATGATCGCTTCTTCGACCAGCCGCTCTCGAACGCGCACCTGGCGTCGATCGCGACCTACGAAGACTTCGTGCCGGCATTCCGCGCCCTGTTGCAGCGTGAAGGCAGCTTTCCGAAGTTCTACGCGGCCGTCAAGCGCCTGGCCGACATGGACAGCGCCGATCGCCACCGGGTCTTGAACGCGATGGTGCCGCCGCTCGTCACCGCGCCGTTGATGGTTCAGCGCAGCGAAACGCGGCCATAGCCATTTGGATCAAAGGTCGATAGAGTCGTTGTTCGAAAAGCGCAAAAGTGCTTGCGTCCGGGCGCGCTGCCCGATAGCATCTTGTTTATCAATATCAGCACGACCGTGCGATTTTTTTGGTCGACTTCGGTTTGGTTAGAGATTGATAAGATATTGTCGGGCTCAGAACGATAACGATACTGGAGACAGACACCCGATGGACAAGATTTGGCTCAAGGCTTACCCGCCCGGCGTACCGGCGGACATCGATCCCGACCAATACGGCTCGCTGGTGCAGCTGCTGGAGGAATCGTTCCGCAAGTATGCGGCAAACAACGCTTTCGTCTGCATGGACAAGTTCCTCACCTACGGGGAACTGGACGGCATGTCGAAGCGCCTGGCCGCCTGGCTGCAGAGCCGCGGGATGCAGCCGGGCGCGCGCGTGGCCGTCATGATGCCGAACGTGCTGCAATATCCGGTGGCGCTGGCGGCCATCCTGCGCGCGGGCTATGCCGTCGTCAACGTGAACCCGCTGTACACGCCGCGCGAACTGGAGCACCAGCTCAAGGATTCGGGCAGCGAAGCCATCATCGTGCTCGAGAACTTCGCGCACACGGTCGAGCAGGTGCTGCCCAAGACGCCGGTGCGCCACGTCGTCGTGGCCAGCATGGGCGAACTGCTGGGCGGCGCCAAGGGCATGCTCGTGAATTTCGTCGTCCGCAACGTCAAGAAGATGGTGCCGGACTTTTCGATCCCGCACATGGTGCGCTTCAAGGACGCGCTGGCGCAGGGCGCGAAGATGCCGTTCCAGCCGGCGCAGCTCAAGAGTTCCGACGTCGCCTTTTTGCAGTACACGGGCGGCACGACGGGCGTGTCGAAGGGCGCGACGCTCACCCACCGCAACGTCATCGCCAACATCCTGCAGACCGAGGCGTGGTCGAAGCCGGCGATGAGCCAGCCGCCGCTCGTCGAATTCCCGACCATCGTGTGCGCGCTGCCGCTGTACCACATCTTCGCACTGACGGCATGCGCGCTGTGGGGCATGCGCGTGGGTGCGCTGAACATCCTGATCCCGAACCCGCGCGACATCCCGGGTTTCATCAAGGAGCTCAAGAAGTACCGGATCAACATGCTGCCGGCCGTGAACACGCTGTACAACGCGCTGGTGAACCACCCCGATTTCAAGGACGTCGACTTCAGCGCGCTGAAGGTGTCGAACGGCGGCGGCATGGCCGTGCAGCAGGCCGTCAACGACAAGTGGAAGGCGCTCACGGGCACCAATATCATCGAGGGCTACGGCCTGTCGGAGACGGCGCCGGTGGCCACCTGCAACCGCTGCGACATCCCCGGCTTCACCGGCACGATCGGCCTGCCGGTGCCGTCGACCGACATCGCCATCGTCGACGACGACGGCAGGCCGCTGCCGCTGGGCAGCGTGGGCGAGATCGCGATCCGCGGCCCGCAGGTGATGGCCGGCTACTGGATGCGCCCGGACGAGACGGCGAAGGTCATGACGGCGGACGGCTTCTTCAAGTCGGGCGACGTCGGCGTCATGGACGACAATGGGTACGTGAAGATCGTCGACCGCAAGAAGGACATGATCCTCGTGTCGGGCTTCAACGTGTACCCGAACGAACTGGAAGCGGTGATCGCGGCGCATCCGGGCGTGCTGGAATGCGCGGTGGTCGGCGTGCCGGACGAGCACTCCGGCGAAGCGGTGAAGGTGTTCGTCGTGCGCAAGGACGCGAACCTGACGGCCGCGCAGCTGATGGAGTACTGCAAGCGCGAGCTCACCGGCTACAAGAAACCCAAGTACATCGAATTCCGCGACGAGCTGCCGAAGACGAACGTCGGCAAGATCCTGCGCCGCGCGCTGCGCGAGGAAAAGCAGGCGGCGTAAGAACGACAAACGCATAATCCGTCGTTCCCGCGCAGGCGGGATAGTGCCCCCGGCACTATCCCCCCAAGTACTGCGTGCGCAATCGAACTGCACGCAACATTGGGCCCCTGCCTTCGCAGGGGCGACGAACCGCCGACGACGAGCCGCTGCCGGGCGGTTTTTTTTGCGCACACGATTTGAATTGAACGAGAAAACACGAGGCAAAGACATGGACAAATTCTGGCTGAAGTCGTACGAGGCGGGCGTGCCTGCGGAGATCGACTGGACGCAGTACCGTTCCCTCACGCACCTGCTGGAGGACTCCTTCCGCAAGTACGCCAACCGCGACGCCTTTGCCTGCATGGGCAAGTCCATGACGTTCGCAGAACTGGACAGGCTGTCCGGCGCGATGGCCGCGTGGCTGCAGCAGCGCGGCCTGCAGCGCGGCGCGCGCGTGGCGATCATGCTGCCGAACGTGCTGCAGTACCCGGTGGCGATGGCAGCCATCCTGCGCGCCGGCTACACCATCGTCAACGTCAACCCGCTGTACACGGCGCGCGAGCTGCAGCACCAGCTGAACGACTCCGGCGCCGAAGCCATCGTCGTGCTGGAAAACTTCGCGCACACCGTCGCCGACGTCGTGCCGAACACGAAAGTAAAACACGTCATCGTGGCCAGCATGGGCGACCTGCTGGGCATGAAGGGACTGCTCGTCAACTTCGTCGTCCGCACGGTCAAAAAGATGGTGCCGGCGTGGTCGCTGCCGGCGGCCGTGCCGTTCAAGCGCATGCTGGCGGAAGGCGCGCGCCTGGCGCGCAAGCCGGTCGAGTGCGGCATTGATGACGTCGCCTTCCTGCAGTACACGGGCGGCACGACGGGCGTGTCGAAAGGCGCGGTGCTGAAGCACAAGAACGTGATCGCCAACGTGCTGCAGAACGAAGCCTGGTTCGCCCCGACGCTGGCGAAGATCCCGGCCGGCGCGACGCCGCAATTCGTGTGCGCGCTGCCGCTGTACCACATCTATGCGCTGACCGTGTGCGCCCTGATGGGCCTGCGCGCGGGCGGCACCAACATCCTGATCCCGAATCCGCGCGACATCGGTGGCTTCATCAAGGAACTGAAGAACTACCGCGTCAACGTCTTCCCGGCCGTGAACACGCTGTACAACGGCCTGTTGAATCATCCGGACTTCGCCGGCCTGGATTTCTCCGGCCTCCTGGTCTGCCCGGGCGGCGGCATGGCCGTGCAGAAGGTCGTGGCCGACAAATGGCTGGCGGTGACGGGCGCGCCGATCGTCGAGGGCTACGGCCTGTCGGAGACGTCGCCGGTGGTCGCGGCCAACCGCTGCGACATCAAGGAATTCACGGGCACCATCGGCTATGCCCTGCCGTCGACGGAGCTGCGCATCATCGACGAAGCGGACCAGGACGTCCCGTTCGGCACGCCCGGCGAGATCGCCGTGCGCGGCCCGCAGGTGATGGCCGGCTACTGGCAGCGTCCGGACGAGACGGCGAAGGTCATGACGGCGGACGGCTTCTTCAAGACGGGCGACATCGGCGTGATGAACGAGACCGGCGCCGTGAAGATCGTCGACCGCAAGAAGGACATGATCCTCGTCTCGGGCTTCAACGTGTACCCGAACGAAGTCGAGGACGTCGTCGCGGCGCATCCGGGCGTGCTGGAAGTGGCATGCGTGGGCGTGCCGGACCAGCACTCCGGCGAGGCCGTCAAGCTGTACGTCGTCAAGAAGGACAAGGGGCTCACCAAGGACGAGCTGCTGGCCTATTGCAAGGAACAGCTGACCGGTTATAAACGGCCGAAGTACGTCGAGTTCCGCGACAGCCTGCCCAAGACGAACGTCGGCAAGATCCTGCGGCGCGAGCTGCGGGATGAGAAACAGCCGGCGTAAGCGCACCACCGTCGCCCCCGCGGAGGCGGGATAGTGCCCCCGGCACTATCCCCCCAAGTGCTGCGTGCGTCGCCACACGGCACGCAAAATTGGGTCCCCGCCAAGGCGGACGGCTAGTCCGGGGACGACGGCTCAAATCGCCGTGATCTCTACCCCAGGCATCCCATCCTCGACCCGAAACGCCGCCAGCTCCCGCTGCACGCTCTTCGGGTCCCGCACCTCGTCCAGCGCCATGAAGCGCGTGCGCGTGTCGGACGGGGTGATCTCCATGAGCATGTAACCCCGCTTGTCGCTGCGCCCGAACCGGATGTGCGGGTTCATCGCCACGTACTGCGACGTGCGCTGCTGCGGGCGCGAGCTCGACGTGACCGACGTGCCGACGAATTCCGTCGCCACGACCGGATTCGCCTTCGACACCGGCCGGTTGAAATCGCGCCGCAGTTCCGCCGCGTAGAACGTGTGGACGTCGCCGCCCAGCACGAGCGGATTCGCGGCGCCGGTGTCGACCAGCGTGTCGAGCAGGCGCCGGCGCGCGACTGGGTAACCATCCCAGCCATCGGTCCAGAAGCGGCCGCCGTCCGCAGGCAGCACCGGGACCTGCGACGACTGTGCCATCAGCGTCTGCTGCGCGAGGATGTTCCAGCGCGCCTTCGACGTCGCCAGCCCGGCCCGCAGCCACGCTTCCTGTTCGCTGCCCAGCATCGAGCGGCGCGGATCGAGGAGGGCGGGGCAGGCGCGCGGCGTCACGGAATTCGAACCGCCGAGGCCCGGATGCGGACAGGCTTCGTACGCGCGGTACTGGCGGTCGTCCAGCACATGGAAGCGCGCGAGGCGTCCCCAGTCGTAGCGCTGGAACATGCGGACGTTCGCGAAGCTCCCGGGCGGCGGCAGGCGCAGCGGCATGTGCTCGTAAAAGGCCTGGTAGGCGGCCGCGCGCCGCTGCCGGAAATTCGCGGACAATCGCTCGTCGCGGTCAGCCGCATAGTCGTTCGCGACTTCATGGTCGTCCCACGTGACGATCCACGGCGCGATCAGGTGCGCGGCCTGCAGGTCCGGGTCCGTCTTGTACTGGGCGTAGCGGCGGCGGTAGTCTTCCAGCGTGAACGATTCGTCCTGGCGCACGGCGCGCATTGGATGCTGCAGGCGGTAGGCGCCCCATTTGATGCACCCGCGAATTCGCCGTCTATGGACATTCGTTAAGTCATTGATTCTTCTAGCACAGCATTCTGTTGGCGATGTCCATAGCTGACATGCCGTTCCGACCGGTTAAGAGTGTGAGATGTCCATACCTCATGACGAGCACATACGCAGCCAGAGTATCTCTCATAAAACTGTTACTTGCTATCAAAGCAACGTGCACCAGTGTACATCGTTTGTTGCTGGCTGTTACGGTTAAGGTTGCGTTTCTGAAACCGCGTCGCGGTCTCGCTTCGCTATATTGCGGTTTCGCTTTGCCATCTGCCTATCGGACAACCATGTTGCGAGACGGCCCATGACGTGGTACTCGAACCAGCCAACATATTCAGCTTTGATCTCTTCTGTGAAATGCTCACCTGTTCGTTTGCGCCATTCTGTCGTATCGTGAACAAAAAAATTGCTGCATTGCAACCTGCCTAAATCTTTTTGCTCCTGAAGGAACATCTCCAGCTTTTCTTTCGTTTCCAGTGACTCTTTAGTGAGGCGGAAATTTTTAAATCTATTGAACCTAAATTCGTCGGGTGGAAGTAACACGACTTCTTCCTGTTTGTTCTCGGAAGCGAACTCAAGAATATATTTTATGTTTTCGCCTACGTAGTGGTCCTTAAAGATTAGGGTTGTAGGGCGAATAATGGCGGTCGCATTGTTTTTGAAAAAATGGGAAACTGGGTTCCACTTTTTAATTGGTTTTGGAACGGTATATTTTCCATTGCCAGTTGAAAGGATAAGCCGTTTCTTTGCGCGCCTATCAAAAAATAAATCATTGAGGCGAAAGCGCAGCATATTAAAGCCATAGAGTTGGATTGGACCAAATTCTTTATGGTATGTCTCATATGCTTTAAGGATTAATGGTTTGTCGCCAAAATTTTCCAATTCGATAAAGTAGCTATGACCGAGGCGAAGATAAATAGCATATATCGTGATCCCTCGGTCCTTCATATTTTCGATTGTAATCGTTGATATGTACTGATCATTAGATTCAATGCTCGAGGTCGTCTGAAAATTGCCTCTAATCTTTCTACCTGATTTTCTTAGATAGTTTCTTATGGCAAAAATCAAACCTATAAAAGCGACTGCGAATCCAAGAATGGGAAACCATTCTGGAAGCGTTACAGTCGTAGTGGCAGGTATGCTCATGAGGGATCGGCGTCGTAATAAAAGCCCTAGTGTACGGATTTTTTTTATTAATCCGCAAGTTTGATCTGTACCATTGTCTCACAGGGTTAACGCAAGTATGGAGCCCCCCGGATTTTGATGCAGGACGGTGGGCGAGGCTGTCAGATAGGCTGTGAACTAGTGGCCCAGTTACGGCATATCCGCAAATTTCACCAACTGCGATGGTCAAACAATGCATTGTTTCTGTGGACCGGGCGCTTTTCACGGCGACGGTCCTGGGCCGGATGATTGCGACGGCCAATTTTGCTGCAACCAATCGTGGGCCGAAGTAACCGATGGCAAACGGACGAGAACCAGATCATCCGCGTTGGGATCACGGGCAATTAGCTCCACCGTGGATTGGGTCGCTCCGCTTGTCTCGGTCATCACCCATCCCAAATATTCGTTGAATTCCTCTAGCGAAAGTGATCGATCATACTCGTGGTCGAAAAATTGTTCCACGAAGGCTCGCGGGCGGACGCGTCCGACAATCTGCGCGACTTCGTCCGGAAGCCCGGATGCGTCACCAAAAACTCTGCGATTGCAAATCTCTTTGCGATATACGTTCATCTGCATGGTCATCGCAGGCAATTCTGCCCATGCGACAAAATGACAGCTATCGTGATATTCGCGCATGTCTTGGCGAGAGGCCAAGCCTTGACATAGTGTCAGGCGCCTTGGCTTGTGCTTTTCACTTATCAGATTTGCGAACTGATATTTGAACTCCACTAAGGCAAACCTACTTGCGTCCGAAAGCACGTAGTCAGCGCCTACGTCGCGATCCTGACCATCAAGAGAAAACGAGTGGATGTTATAGCCAAGCATCATAGCGCGATCACGCATGTAGCTGTTAAATTCGTTGGCTATAGATTGTTCGTGGTTCAGCATGTAAGTAGTGGTTTTCCAAAAAATGCACGGACACTTCCGCTGGTGAAGCGTAAATTTAGAATTGTACCGGGCTGACGTATCCCAATGTTGAGTGCCTGCGTTTGGGGTAGGACCTTTGAATGTAGTCAAGACGTCTACGCGTAGCTCCTCCTGGATTTGTAGTGCCGCTTGCTGAGTGTGTCACGGCCTGCGGCTCCCTAAGAGCGGTCACGCGAACCATCTCGGAACGGGCACTCTGGCAGTCCCTCACCCTAACGCGAAGCCAAAGCCTTAACCAGGAGCCAAGGGCATACTCGGCCTATGCACCTGAAGCACGATCAGGATGCAGCGCCCGCTTTAGCAAGAGGAAGCGCGATAGGCCGCAGGGATACTGCCACGAGCACGGCAGGCACTCTGGACGCATCGGCGGCAGCGCAGTAGCATGGGATCTTTGCTTCGCAAATCCATGAGCGATATTGACAATCTCTTAGCCCGCTTGCCGAAGCGGGGCCGCGTAGCGCCTTCGTGGTACCAGTGGGGTTTTAACCTTAACGGCAGCGCGAGCTGGCTTGAGAGCTTCACGCATTTCTTCACCTCAGTCGATGTCCAGATCCTGCCCGATCACGAGGATGACAGGCCGACGTTTTACGATTTCACATCACCACATCTGAACGGTCTGCCTGGAGCGCAAGCAGCCATGCGGGCGCGTGAACTGCTTGTCCTGTTCAATGGGGTCATGCGCGTAACCCGCGGCGTGGAGTTCCGTGATTTCACCCTCGGTGCAGGGCGTGATCTCTGGACGCGCGAGCCGGCGCAAGAAGACCACTTCCGTACCGTCCCGGTGCCGATGTTCCCTGAAGACGTCGAGGACCTGCGCTACTACCGGTCGGACAGGTTAAACAAGCCGATGGACTCAGTCAGCAAGCAACTGTTCCTGTCGCGCTCCGACCGCTACCTGCTTACGATTTATCGCACTTTAGGCCGCGATGGCATGACCTTCGCGTCGCTGTTCAAGGTTCTGGACACGATCGTCGCGGCTTTCCACGAAAAGAGCGCAAAGGGCACGAATGTGGAGGTTGCAGCGCTCGGCGGCATGACCGAGGACGACGTTGAGTCGTTCAGGTATACCGCGAACAATTTCGATGTCGCGGGCGAGGATGCTCGCCACGGACTGAAGGCGAACTTTAAGCCGGCTAAGAAGCTTCAGGCGTTGTCGCTCGAGCAGGCTGCCGACGTCATGTTGCCGATCATCCGAGGCTTTGTGAAACAGCGTGTCGAGGAGACCTTCGAACGGAAGTGGCAGGCCGCGCTGATTGACAATGCCGGGCAGGCGGATCCGGCGCCACTACCACCGGAACGGGGGCGGTAAGCGAGGACGAGTCGCTAGAGGCAGCGGCCAGCGTTGCCGGCCCCTACTTTCGCGCGTGAGGGCGAAAGTCTGATTTAATTTAGTACGTCTATCAAACCCCTATTTGCCAGCAGTGAAAGACGGGTTGTATACGGAGTGTCGCGAACGGCCGGGTTCGGCCCAGGCCGTGTAAAAACGTAATCCCAGGTAAACGGACCGGGCCCGGTAAACGTTGATGCAGTATCTCATCAATACGGGTGCGAAATGAAGCGTTTCATCGAAGGCGAAGATCGAGCGCAAGGCACGCTACTGCCCGATCTGTTGGACGACTACGTGGCCGAGGATAACCCGGTCCGGGTCGTCGATGTCTTTGTTGACGAACTGGACTTGGCCAAGCTCGGTTTCAAGCGCGTCCAACCCGCGAAAACCGGACGGCCTTCTTACCACCCAGCGGTGCTCTTGAAGCTCTACATTTATGGGTACCTCAACCGCGTTCAGTCGAGCCGGCGACTGGAGCGCGAAGCCCAGCGTAACGTTGAATTGATGTGGCTGACGCAGCGTCTGGCTCCTGATTTCAAAACGATCGCAAACTTCCGCAAGGAAAACGGCAAAGCGCTCCGCAACGTCTGTCGCCAGTTCGTTGTGTTGTGCCAGCAGCTCGATCTCTTTTCAGACGCAGTCGTGGCCATCGATGGCAGCAAATTCAAGGCCGTCAACAGCAGCGACCGCAACTTTACCGATGCCAAGCTCAAGCGTCGGATGCAGGAAATCGAAGCCAGCATCGGCCGATATATGGCCGAGCTCGACACAGCGGATCGTCAGGAACCGGCTACCAAACAAGCGAAGACGGTTCGCCTCAACGACAAAATTGCCGCGTTGAAGAATCAGATTGCCTCGCTCAAGGACATCGAAGCGAGGCTGCAAGAAGCTGGCGAAACACAGATTTCGCTGACCGATCCTGATGCGCGCTCGATGATGACGCGTGGCTCGGGCATCGTCGGCTACAACGTGCAGACAGCGGTCGACGCCAAGCATCATCTGATCGTCGAGTACGAGGTGACGAACAACGGCAGCGACCGCGATCAACTGTCCGGCATGGCCAAGAAAGCACGCGCCGCAATCGGAACCACGACGCTTACTGCAATCGCTGACCGCGGCTATTTCAAGGGTGAGGAAATCCTCGCCTGTCACGAGGCCGGGATCACTGCCCTGGTGCCGAAATCGAAGACTTCCAACGCCAAGGCCGAAGGGCGATTCGACAGGGCCGATTTCATCTACGACCCAGAAAAGAACGAGTTTCGCTGCCCAGCGGGACAAGCATTGATCTGGCGTTTTGCAGCCCTTGAGAATGGCCTGAAATACCACCGCTACTGGAGCTCGAACTGCAAAGAATGCCCCCTCAAAGCCAAGTGCACGCCGAGCCAGGAACGCCGAGTAACCTGCTGGGAACACCAGGACGTGCTCGACGACATGCAGAGGCGCCTCGACCAATATCCAGAAGCCATGCGCATCCGTCGCTCGTCAGTCGAGCACCCGTACGGGACGATTAAATCCTGGATGGGCGCAACGCACTTTCTGACGAAAGGCCTGGAGCGCGTGAACACGGAGATGGGCCTGCATGTGCTCGCCTACAACTTCAGAAGACTGCTGGTTGTTTTGGGCTTTGCAAAGATGCTGGCTGCGATCCGGGCATATGCCCGTTTTCTGAAGCGTTTCGGCCTGCTTTGGGTCGTTGCAATGCTGCGTCGGCCAAAATCGGCATCGATCTGCTACGGGCTGGCGAGAAGCTTTCTATTGCACTACAGTTAGCTCCGTCGACTGCTCGCCTTCGATTTCGCGTTTTTACACGGCCTGGGCCATAACCAGACGTTGGCTGGTCATGCACCACGACCGCAATATTTCTTTCTCGGCCGCCTGAGTACGGCTAACGGAAGCGCTTATGCTATTCAATAGAGTCGCATATCAGCATTGATTTCGTTTATACCCTCTAAAGCAGCCATTGTAAAAAAGTTGTATGCACATAACTATATTATTGATATAGTCGCAATGGTTTTCATGCTGCGAGGTGCTTATGAAAATAGGATACAGTTTTGCCAGTAGAGCCAAGACGTCCTTACGTCATTTGCTTGGCACGACGGTCATTGCCGCTGCAATGTCAATGTCCGCTCAGCCTGCGCAAGCGAGTCTGATTAGCGACGTGGCTAGTATCGTCTACGATCCGCTGAAGCTTTCTAAGGCCGGTGGCGATATCTTGGAGACAGTCCGACGGGTCGAAGGCATTATGAACCAAGCATCAAAGTTGGAAGCCGCCACAAATACTGATATTACAAACCGCCTTCAGCAGGCTCAAGGGATCATAGATTCAGTACAGTCGTACGTAGACAAAGATTTGGCCATTACAAACGTGATGGTAGCTAACTGGCTTGCCCAACTTAACGTACTGGAAACTCAGCTCTACGCTGACATCGTTCGAGTTCTCGACAAAGTGCAATGCGTTACCTGGCGCGCAACGCACCAAGATGTCGCACATGCGGTGGCTGATGCTTTGAATACACTAGGCAAAGCTAACATCAAGGTTAAGTTGCTAGGGGCGACGATCATTGACGTAAAGACTAACCAAGTGACGGTTAAGGCGGCGGATCAGGCTTACCTTTCCATACGTGACGGTTACCTTGCGCGATTAAAGACACTTGATGAGCATAGTCCTGCGTACACCATCGTGTCCTATTACGGAGCTATCGCTCAGCTCGCTGCGGACTCGATGTGTGCTTATAAAGAGGGAGCGGCCGAGCAGGTTTTCCTCGATCGCGAGTATATGCAGTATCACCAGCTTTCAATGATGTGGACAACCATCCCAGTAGACCCAGAGGCGGCCCGATGAATATTACAACGATATCTGTCGCAATCTCTTTTCTCGCAACTGCCGTTTTAGCGACGGGCTGTGCGACAAACCCAGCTCAAACGGTTCCGGCAGCCGCGCCGGTAATCTCGCCGGTGGCAGCATCAGGCGCGTGCACGACGGTACTAGACTGCGCTAACCTCAGTGTCAAACTATCTGAAGCCGCACGCATTGCTGCACATAACGCGGTTCCGGTTGGCAGTGTAGTCATGTGGTTCGGTAAATCTGGCCCGATTCCAGACGGATGGGCAATTTGTGACGGGAAGAATGGTACTCCAAATCTGCTGGGACATTTGCCGATGGGAACCGGCGACTTCGCCGATCAAGGCAAAGAAATAGGATCAGAAAAGCACCACCACAATATTTCTATACAGGCAGTGACCGAGGACGCCACGAACCGTGCTACAGGGCAGCTCTATCAGTTTGCGGGCCAAGGGCGTCCGCCCGAGGGGCCAGGGCTAGATGTTAAATATAAGGTGAACGTCGTCGGGCAAACCCTGGACGAGTCCTCTATTCCCCTGAGTACTAAGATCATTTTCATTATGAAGATGCGTTGAAGACGCGACGGGCTGCTCTTGGATAACCGTGGCTGCAGGGCTAAATTCTCACGTCTTGCTGGACTTGATGTAACTGAGCAGTATGAGCTACATTGCAGGAGTATTAATGAAGACGAATTTCGTATTTGCGCTGACGTTCTTGTTCTCAGTACTTTCCAATTTTGTCTCGTCTCAAGGGCTTGCAAAGCCGACTAACGACACAGCCCCTCTTAAGCCAGTCATCATAAGCGATACTTGTGACCCGGCAGCACCGGCAGGTGATGCAGTAAAGTCCTTTGCTGGACTAAAGCTATTTGATCGTACGGACTTAACTGATCCCGATCATATGGCATCGTTCTACGTCCGATTCAAACAAGGTAGCCCAAAGAGTGTCCGGGCTTGGTTGATGCTCGGTGACCTGCCGCAGCCGATTCGAATGGATCACGTTGACCCGACCCCCAATCGTTTCCCTAGCAATGGATTTCAAGAATTTCCGCTCTTCAGTCACGACCTGACGGTAGTCGCTGAGGTCTGTAACTCGGGCGAATGGCAGGTTACGAATCTCCTTAGCAGAGGAGAGCCGAAAAAAGTCAACAAATTTTTGTACGAAGACATACAAATCAAAGGTGGGGCAGATACGTTAGCCTTAGCCGAGGTGGCTTGGCAACCCCAGGAATTATGTGATCCTAATCTCGCGCCAAACCAAGCTCTTCTTAAAAGTGATAACGCGATCGATGTCAATTATCGGGGGCGTCCCTTCTTCGGTGAAGACGTAAAATTGCGTGTAGACCCGAAAATGCTGAGTAAGCAATTCAGAGTCGTTTCCTTTGCCGATAGTAGACCGCCCTTCGTGTTCGAACTGCGTGGACTGGCGATTTCTGACAAAGAGGTTCCTTTGGGGACGTACCAAAAAGGATTTCGGTATCGGGTCGAGGAGTGCGGCGATCAGGGTAAATGGGCAAGTGCCAGATTGGATGGTTTTGATACCAGTGCTACGTGGTCCTCACCAAAGCTGAAATTGCATGTAGAGGCGCAACACGCCTGTGCAGGCGTCATCTTCCAGGTAGCGACAAACTACGCACGAGCATGGGTATCGGTGGAAGGTCACGATGATCAGAGATACCCGGTTGACGAGCTAGAAGTAGCCATCATTTATGATGGCCATTTCGTACCAGGTGACGATAATAAACCTGACACGAAGGATTCGTTTCCGTACGGATCGAGCATTCACAAAGAGAAGAAAAACGCCGAATTTGTCGAAACAAGTAATCAAATCCGAGCTGTAAATATCGGGGTATGTTCTGGATTTACTGCAGTGGCTACGGCCAAATTCCAAGGTGCCGTTACTCGATCCCACGTCCACTCGTAACTGATCAGAGAACGCCCGCTGAGATGCGGCTGCCGCTGGTTGATGGCTAGAAATCCAAAGACAGGCAGCAGCGTGCTTCGTCGAGCTTTAGGAAAATGGAAGCGCAACTAAAGGCTTTCCTAGCTCTTTGACCGTTTGCTTCCGGTCTGTTGTGTTGAAAAACTTGCCTCGAGCGCCGACGAGAAACGAAAGGCCGGTGTTTCGTCTGGTCAAAACGGCGGCTATGGCTGAAACGCCAGTGGATTAGTGTGCCGGCGCGCTTGGAGTCGCGCTACGGCAGGGGCGAAGATGCGAACACGATATTTGGTGCCGCTCGGCGTCGATCGCATTAACAAGCCTAGCACTACATCTAGTATTTTGCCGCGTAATGCCACGTTACATTTTGGAACAACTACTGTCATCTTCGATCCCTTCTGCAGCGTTATAGATGAGGACGCCAATCGATTCTATTTGCCCGATGTCTTCTGAAAGGAACGTGTATGCGAGTAGCGATAACAACAATGCTGATAGCTAGTTTATATGGATGCGCAACACAAGAGCCGGCTCCGTCCTCGCAGGCAACTAGGCCATCGGCAACAAAGCCATCTGCACCGCCGGTCGCGGCGCTGAAAGCAGCGCCTGGACAGGCAGCCTACCCTGACTTCGTCTGCTACGCTGGCTTGCCAATGGTCATTCAGGACGTCAGTGCGTATTTTGGCCATCTCACATTCAATCCCGGCTGCGAAATACTTCTTTCGGACAAGATCCACTCGCAGGCTGGCGTTGGTAAGCCGCCAGTGAAAGTTACACTCGTCTTCGATTCACTGGAGATGCATGGGCGATCAACGTTCCATTTGGAAGACCCAGTTACGTATGCGCCTCGCGCTACCGGAGTGCCGGCGACACCGAAACAAGCTGACGGGAAAACCAAAAAAGGTGATCAGGGTCTCACAGGCTACAACGGAAGCGACGGAAAACCTTCGATTGCTCTTACCCTCACGATCGGGCATTTTGACCCAGCCTCTGACGGTAGCCTGTGGATTCGAACCGACGGGCAGAATGGAGGCGCGGCAGGTCGAGGGGGCAAAGGTGGCCAAGGCAGTTCGGGACCGTTCCGTGCATTTAGCTGCCCCAACGGAGGAGACGGCGGAACTGGCGGAACTGGCGGAACTGGTGGTGCCGGTGCGGATACGTCGCTCGTTCAACTCACTGTGGCAGGTGTCGTTGTGCCAGCAGAGGCAGCAGGTGAGCCTTGGGCCCCTAGTACTGCACCTCAAAGCGTTCTCCCTGGTACTCACAACGTGATTGTCGTGTCGGGAGCCCCGGGGCGAGGCGGAAGCCCTGGGGGAGCAGGAGAGGGCGGCGATCCCGGCCAAGGTCACAAGTCGAAGTGTGGATTGACAACTGGGCACGCAGACGAGGGGAATCAGGGTGATCCCGGTCAGCTTGGTCAGCGCGGGAGCTCGGGTAAGGTAATCAAGTAATTCGTTTGACCTTGGCATTCGGAAGCGGAGAAGGCCTACTCTTCGGGAGTAGGCCTTTCTTTTTGGTCGGCTACGAGCCGTTGCCTGTCAAGCTGCTTTGGTTCTGGCACCGCAGCCGTTTCGTCATCGCACAGAATGCCAGGAATCTCTTCAAGGATCAGCTCGACGTTCGAGTGGTTGCCATATCCGGCGCACAGCCGCGCCAACGCACCGCATACGCTGCACGCCAGATCATCAGCCTGCGGTTGCAATAGTCGACCGAGAAGACGACGGCATCTGCGCTTTCGAACACATCGATTGAACATTCGTCTGGTCGGCGTGCAGGAACACCGCACTGCACACGACACGCCTGATAGCTTCTGACATAACCACGTGCCTACCGACGGAGCAACAGAGGCCGTACACAGAACTCAACGGCCGAGTTCGGCCAACATCGAACCTCTCTTTTTTGCCGCCTCATGCGGGGCCTGTTGCCACCGTTAACTTTTCTACCTACGCTGCAGCGGTACTCAGCTGGTGGAAATAGCGGTATGTAGCTTACATAACGGACGGGGCAGTCCGTATGAATCAGTGGATAATAAGGCTCATGATGCAAGAAGGAGATGTCATCCTAATTGGCAGCAGGCCGTAAAGCCGAAAACCGGTGGCAAACAAAAATCCCGAACGGCTGATCCGCGGCACAAGAGGGCCCGATTCGATCGAACTTCACAGCGCGCGAAACTCTGCCAGCGCGGCTTACTGCCGCGCGCGAAAGTAACGTTTTCAGCGTTTCTCTACGGGGCAGATGCGCGCTTAAGCTTCGTGCATCTCACCCAGAGGTGGTCGATCCAACCGCCTGCGCTGACCCTAAGGCCGGTGATCACGCCGAAGTCTGGGCAGCCGACCTCAACCCCATGACCCTCATCCTTATTCCCATTCACTTGCATTGTTGGATTGCTTTCGAACTTGCGGCTATTATCCTCCCGCGCTTTAGCAAGGTCGACCGGGCTCGCACAATCGCCAATGATGTGATCGATGAATTTGCCAGTGTTGCCGTGAAGCCTATACAGAACTTGCCCAGGCTTAGGACAGGTCGCAACATGGGTATCATTCCCATTTGGACCGCCAATATCGTTGGTGTCGACAGACGGTCCTACAAGAGCGCCCTCATCAGACAACTTTCGGCATAACAAATGTACTCTATCAAAGTAGTCAGCAGTTTTAGCGTAGAAACCGTAGGCAACATATCCTGGACTACATTCGGTGGCTGTAATTGGATTGCTTGTGGTTCCTCCACCATAGTCGTGGTACTCACTAGAGACGTTCTGAAGAACGTTGATTCCGCAAACGCCCTTCACACACGCATTGCTGGAGCAATTATCGTCTCTGACACAAAGTTTCTTTGCCGAACACGAGCCGCAAACGCCACCACAATCTACGTCGGTTTCATCGCCGTTCCTAATCCCGTCACTACAGGTTGGCCGGGGGATGATAGCAATTTCACCGACACTTTCCTGCCCTGGGAAGACGATATGAATCTTTTGACTATTGTTTGTTACAATCCCTGCTTGCTCCAATAGGTCCAAGCGGATTGTTTCAGAATATGCAGAGGCTCTCGTAATGTAATTCTGGTCCATAACCCGCGATTCGTATATTTGCCCGTTTACGGCTTTGTTGGAGACGTAAATTGCCGGCTTGTCGTTTACGTCAAACCACGACCCGCTAATGTTTAAAGTCGATTGAACGGTCGACAAATCGATCGGATTCGGCTGGAACGAACAGATCACGGCAGGGATTGGAGTTTGCTTTTCTGAGCGAAGAAAATGAACTAGATTCGACAGCTTCGCGCTCACGAGCTTAGCAGTTGTGTCTGCGGTACAGCGTGCTTCTTGACCGGCTGTCTGGACCCCCTCTAGCTCGATTTGCTCAACTCGATCGAGCGCGTGCTTGACGGTATCGTTTGTACTATTTGCAAAGTCACGTTGAATCTTTTGAAGACCAGCCTGCCAATTGTTCGACTGAGTATCGATATCGCCCTTTACATCATTAATTTCTTTGACTATTTTATCAACATCGGAATCGAATCCGAACCACGACGTCAAGCTTGAGCACCCGACGCAAACCAAAGATACACTCAAAGCAGCCGCGATCGCGAGTGTTTGAGTTATGAACGAATTTTTCATTCCCGCTCCTCACCTTGAGTTTTTCATTAAAATAACCAAACGTACAGGATGAATTAGTTTGTTTTCACTTGCGCTTCCAAAGGCCACTGCGGAGGCGCTTACCTTACTCCAATCTATTTTCGCAATTTGGGTTCTTTTACCAAGAATGTGCATTAGCATATCATGTTGTTGTTTTTGCATCACGACTCAAACTGATAGTTGAAATTTTTGAAAATATTTTATTTAACTATTGGATTGTGACCTTCCGCTGACCCTAGATTCAACTATCGCGAACCTTGCCCGGAATCCTCGTTCTAACGACTGGAATACGGTAGGAACATCTGCCGCGTGCTGCTGGGGTACCACCGATTGGCTACGACCACCTGGCCGCCGCGCCGCCTTGCATTCGAGCCGGCGCCGCAGTTCACAGAAACCCATATCGGCGATCGCGCGTAACAGGTGCCGGTTGCCCAGCATGCCTTTGACGGTTCTTGTCCTCGATCCCTATCGTGTGAAGGCGCCGTGCGGTGCTGATGGTGAGCAGGTCAACATCGCTTCGTCGTCAAACGTGCATGCTCAAGTAACCGGAGACCTCGTCGCAGCGGCAATGGAAAGTGAATCGCCACGAGTTTTCTAGACACTCGCAAGTCGCTGGAAATACTGCTTTTCATATTCGACCGGCGACAAGTCATTGCTGAAGCTGTGCCGGCGCTTCGGATTGTAAAACATCTCGATGTAATCGAAGACATCCTGCTTTGCTTCTTCCCGAGTAC
>Ga0209148_1000776_pt1 | contig 23878 bp, 21 predicted proteins | sample AraplaCol_mMF_r2_2_FD_184288 | JGI IMG/M metagenome (GOLD analysis project Ga0209148, IMG submission 184288) | Arabidopsis root microbial communities from North Carolina, USA - plate scrape CL_Col_mMF_r2 (SPAdes) (version 2) | ecosystem: Host-associated > Plants > Roots > Endosphere | place... | reverse complement strand
CAGTGGTCTCGTCCGACGTCGCTATCGGACCGGGAGCATTTGTTGCATCGTGCGCGACGGTTCAGCCGGAATCCCGCATAGGAAGGTTTGCCAGCTTGCGCGCAGGCGCCATGCTGGGGCACCATTGTGTCGTCGAAGACCATGGCTATGTCGGCCCCAACGCAACGATGTGCGGTCGCAGCACGGTGGGATTTGGCGCGCATCTCGGCCCGGGTGCGGTTTTGCTCGACAGCAAAAAGCTGGGTGAGTTTTCAGTGGCGGGTATTGCGGCAGCGGTGACAAAAGACGTGCCCGACCGCTGGGTTGTGTTCGGCAATCCGGCTAGCCGGGTCGGAACCATCGCGCGGCTGTCGGACCAGCGGTAGAGTGTTGTCGGCGTTGTCATGAGCAAGGCGGCGGAGGGAGCGTTGAGCGGACCCAAGTTCAAGATCGGGCTGTTTTCCCTTAATGCCAGCGGCGGCATCGCGATGACCCGGGTGCCTGAGCGATGGCGCGCGGAATGGGATGACATCGCCGAGGTCGCGCGGATGGCCGACCGCGCGGGCCTGGATTTTCTGCTGCCGCTTCAACGTTGGCGGGGCTACGGCGGCGAGACGGATCCGCGCGGCTGGTGCATGGAGACGATGACGCATGCGGCCGCATTGTCGGGAATAACGGAGAGAATCGCGCTTTTTGCAACGGTCCAGGTTTCGATCGTTCACCCGGCCTGGGCAGCACGCGCAATCGCAACCCTCGACCAGGCGTCGCATGGCCGAGCTGGCCTGAACGTCGTGTGCGGCTGGAATGCAAAAGACTTTGCCATGTTTGGGCGCAGTGACGTCGGCGTCGATCGTCGCTATGACCAAGGCGAAGAATGGATGAAGATCTTCTCGCGGCTGGTCCAGGGAGAAGCTCCCTTCGACTTCGAAGGCGAATTCTTTCAGGTGCGTGGCGCTCATTGTTCGCCGATTTGCGTCCAGCCGGGGGGGCCGGTACTGATGTCCGCGGCGTTCACGCAGACAGGGCGGACTTTCGCGGCTCGTCACTGTAACGTGCTGTTTACGACCGTTTCGAACATTGAAAATGGAAAACGCCACGTTGCCCAGTTGAAGGAAGAATCGGACCGCTTCGATCGTGCAATTGATGTTTGCACACCGCTGCACGTTGTCTGTCGCGAAACGACGTCCGAAGCCGTAGAGTACTATGACCGTTTCGCCAAAACTTTCGCAGACACCGACGCTGTGAATGCCTATATCGCTGAGAATTCCGACGCCGGAAAGCCGGCCCTTGCTGCGGCAATGAAGCTCCAGAAGAAGAGGATTGCGGGTGGATTCGGAAGCCTTGGCGTTGTGGGGTCAGCGCAAGAGGTTGCCGATCAGCTCATCGAGCTGCATGCCGCGGGCTTTTCCGGAGTGTCGGTCTCGTTTGTCGATTTTAAGAGCGAGCTGCCGTTCTTTTTGAGCGAAGTTCTACCGAAGCTCGAAAAGGCTGGCATTCGGTAAATGCCGAGATCTGGAGTCGGCCGTCCCCAAAAGTGGCCCTGCTCAATGTGTCAGAAGGGTTTGAAAGGTGAGATATGACAGACGTTCGTCAAAGCATCGTTGATATCATTAACAAGGTCGTCAAGCCCAGCAGTCCTATCGGGCAGGATCCCGATCAATCATTGTTGGCGGGCGAGCTCGATTCGCTCGACTATGCGAGCGTGTTGATGGCCGTTGAAGACAAGTTCGACGTTTCGCTTCAGGACGTCGAGGTCGAGGAGATCAACACGATCAACAAACTGGCGAGTCACGTGGCCAGGATGACGAAGACGAATTAGAAATGGTCCGCCCCCCTCAGCTCCTGGTCGTAGATGACCTTACGGCATCACGCGCGCTAACCGTGGAGGATGTTGTCGTGGGCGACGCGGTCGAGCAGCGCGTCGTATTTGACCAGGAGATGCGCGACGCATTTCGAATTGTCGCAAACGATCGTGCTCCGGTTCATGACGATGAGCGATTCTCGCGAGAACGCGGCTTCGACCAGCCGATACTTCAGGGCCTATGTGTTGCAACCCGTTTCTCCAGGCTCATTGGAATGTATCTGCCGGGAGAGCATGCGATCCTCGAAAAGGTTGACCTCAAATTTCGTCGGCCCAGCTTCATGGGGCAAGAGATCACCTTCAAGGTTACAGTCTCGCGCGTCCTTCGTCCGATGCGCGTCGTCAGGGTCGACTTGTTGGCTGTCTCCGACTTGGGAGAACAGCTTTCTGGTGAAGCGCAATGTCTGATGCGTTGAGAAAGTCGCATATAGCCGATCTTTTCGAACGACTTGCGCAGCGGGGCAATGCTCCCGCGCTGATGGCCCATGAAGGGATCGCAAGCTGCGATGCCCTCCTGAACGAGGCCGACGTCTGGGTTCGGAATTTGCGAGCGCAGGGCATCGCGCAGGGCGACATTTGTGGATTCGCCGGAGACTACAATCTGGCGACCGTCAGCCTCATGCTTGCGTTGATGAGGATTGGCGCGGTGCTTACGCCCTTCAGCCTGCAAATGGCAGGCGAACGTGAGCAGTTGGCGGAAGTCGCAGGCACCCAGTGGTTTGTGGATACGAGCACGAGGGCGGTAACGCGTGAGCCAAAGCGATCGGCCACGTCTCCTCTGATCGAACAGCTGAGGGCCAGGGAACATGCCGGGCTGATCGTCTTTACATCGGGTTCTTCCGGCAAGCCTAAGGCGATCTTGCATGACATCGAACGCGTTGCCTCCAAGTTTTCCACGGCGCGAAAACCGTGGCGGATGCTGCTCATGCTGCTCATGGACCATTTCGGCGGGTTCAACACGCTTCTCGCCTGCCTGTTCGACGGCGGCGTAGGTATTTGCGTCGGGGATCGCTCGCCGCAGAACGTTTGTCGGTCCATTGAGGCGTTTCAGGCCGAGCTTCTACCCACCACGCCGACATTCCTTGGGTTGTTGATCGGATCTGGCATTTGGAAGAACTACGATCTCTCTTCGCTGAAGCTCATCACCTACGGCGCGGAGCCCATGCCTCCGTCAATTCTGTCGAAGATCGCGCAGATCGTTCCGAATGCAGAGCTTAAGCAAACCTATGGCCTTTCAGAACTCGGAGTTCTGCGGTCGAGCTCGCCTGACGCCGGGTCGCTTTGGCTGAAGATCGGCGGCAACGGCTTCGAGACGCGTGTGGTGGACGGCGAGCTCCATATCCGCTCGTCGTCGTCGATGCTTGGTTATCTGAACGCTCCCAGTCCCATTGACGAAAGCGGCTGGATGAACACCGGGGATCTGGTCGAGCAGCAAGGCGATCTCATTCGCTTTGTCGGGCGAAGGAGCGACATTATCAATGTCGGCGGGCAGAAGGTGTTTCCGACCGAGGTTGAAAGTGTCGTGCTCGAGGTCGAGGGTATCCTGGACGTCCTTGTTACGGGGATGCCCCATCGTTTGCTCGGAAATGCCGTCATTGCCCAGGTGGCGATTGCGTCATCATCCACTCCCGAGGAAATCGTCGAAAGGGCGCGCGACCATTGTCGTGAGCGTCTGCAGAAATTCAAGGTGCCGCTCAAATTCGAGATCGTCGAGCGGGAATCGCTGTCTAGTTCTAGATCGAAGAAGATAAGAAACCGAGGAACCACGAATTGAGTGTTTCAAGACCCCAGGTTGTTTTGGTCAGTGGCGGAAGCCGCGGCCTCGGGCTGGCTATCGTCGAGAGATTGTTGACCGAGGGGCACAGCGTGGCGACTTTCAGTCGACGCGCATCTCCGGAGCTGGAGCGCCTGCTTCAGCTCTATCCCGACCGGCTGAAATTCGCGGCCGCCGATATGGGGCAGCCGGAACACTTTCGAGAATTGGTCAGAGGATTCGAGAAGCAGCTCGGGCCGCTCACGGGTCTGGTCAACAATGCCGGAATCGTAGCCGAAGAGCTGTTGGCAAGACAGAATGCGGACGACATCAGTCGCCTGCTTTCCATCAATCTGGCTGGACCACTTCTCCTGACGCGCGCCGCCGTCCGGGGCATGATGGTCGCGGGCTACGGTAGGATCGTGAACATCAGTTCCATCGTGAGCGTCAGTGGCTACAAGGGGACGGTCGCCTATTCGGCCACGAAGGGCGGCGTGAATGCGATGACGCGGGCGCTGGCGCGAGAGCTCGGTGGGCGCCAGATAACGGTGAATAGTGTGGCGCCGGGCTACATGGAGACGGATCTCGTCGCCGCCATGGATCCGAGCAAACTCAAGCAAATCGTACGACGAACCCCGCTCGGCCGGCCAGGCGATGTCGCAGACGTTGTCGGCGTGGTGATGTTCTTGTTGAGCGACGAGGCAAGATTTGTGACGGGTCAAACCATAGTGGTGGATGGCGGGTTGACCGCCTGACGACCGAGGGTACGGCAAGATGTCTTCCGAGTTTTTCTATAGTCCACCCGCGGCCTTCCGCGGAGGCCGGGACTATATTCACTCGACGGACATCTACCAGCAGATCATCGACGGGGCGTTGTCGAACGGATGGAGCATCGGCGGTCCAATGGACCTTCGCATAAACCGCAAGATGACGAGGCAAGTCGTTTACCGCTACTCCAGCGCTCCTTCTGCCGCGGCGAAGTCAGCCGGCGCCGTCGGCTTGATCGAGCTCAACGGCAAGACGTGGCATGTCGAGCTGCAGGACAGCGGTGATCCGGTCGGCGACGTCAAGCGTTATGACGAAGCGCAAATCTGGAATTCTGCAGAGCTGGGTGATCTTGAGGTCAGTCTCGATCGCGATGTGGGCATGCAGCCGATAGAGGTCGTTACTGCCTTGGCGGTCCATCTGCACAAGCAGCGCCTTGCCCCTGCGCCGGGACGTCGGTGGTTGCTTGCCCGTCTTGAGTTGGAGCGCCTGCTGACAAAAGAGGATGCCTCTCATATCAAGATCGTCATTGATCGCCGGATTGGGAGTGGCACTACAAGATCGCAGATCCAGGCCGCAGGCCACCACATCGGCGCAATGACCTTCATTCAAGGCTGATGCTGAATTGACAGCGCAACACGGAAGGCCGCAGTCGCGGTCGATGCGTGGGGCGTCCTTCGAGAGCAGAGAAATGAACATCACCGAACCGAGCTTCGACGAGACCGAGATCGCACTGCTGAGAGAGTGTCTGGATTCGAAGTGGGTAACCCAAGGCCCCATGACGGAGCGGTTCGAGCTGCTTTTTGCAAAGCGGCACGAAATCAAGCATGTGATGGCCTGCACGTCTTGCACCGCGGCGCTTCACCTGGCGACGCTGGCATTGCAGCTTGGTCCGGGAGATGAGGTGATCGTTCCTGCGTTCACCTGGGTGACGAGTGCTCATTGTGCCGAATATGTCGGCGCGAAGCCTGTGTTCGTCGACATCGACTTGTCGACGTACAATATTGACCCCGATGCGTTGAGGGCGGCGATCACCCCGCGGACGAAGGCGATCGTTGCGGTCCACCTGTTCGGGCTCGCTGCGCCCATGGACGAGATCAGAGAGATCGCCGAGGCTCGTGGCATCGCAATCATCGAGGACGCCGCGTGCGCCATCGGTACGACGTACAAAGGCAGGCCGGTCGGTGCTCTCGGCGATATCGGCTGCTTTTCGTTTCATCCGCGCAAGGCAATCACGACCGGTGAGGGAGGTGCGGTGACAACCGACCGCGATGATCTTGCGGAGCGTGTGCGGTCACAGCGCAATCACGGTTCGACGGGTGTGCCTGATCCGTCGATCGAGCCTCGTGGTCCCTGGACCATGGCGACTTTCGAGAACCTCGGCTTCAATCTACGCTTGTCCGACATTCAGGCGGCTGTGGGTGTGGCGCAGATGAGCAAGCTCGACCGGCTGCTGGCGGAGCGGCGGCGTCTGGGGCATCGTTATTCCGAGCTGCTGGCAGGAAATAACGCGATCGCTCGTCCGCTCGGGGGAGACATCGACGGGCACACGTTTCAATCTTACGTTGTTCGAGTGCTTGAGGGCAGTCGCGCGCATCGGAACGCGGTCATGGCGGCGCTTGCCGCCGAAGGAATTCAGACCCGACCGGGGACGCATGCGGTTCATCGGCTCGGCTACTACAAGAACAAATATGGGCTGCGGCCTGAGGCATTTCCAAATGCCGCTTTGGCTGAGGACACGACAATCACGTTGCCTATCTTTCCGAATATGACGGATGGCGATCAGAGTCGGGTCGTTGATTGCATCAATCGAGCTTGCGCCTAGAGGAAGCAGAGGCTCTCACAGTGTCTTCGAAGCTACTAGCGCAGTTGGCCGGTCGTGTGTTTAGACGGGAGCCAACGAGCTTCCCGGATCTGCTTCGGTTCGCAAGAAAGAATCGCAGGTTCCGAGTGGCGCTTTCCTCGCTTACTCCGAGGTGGCGGATAGGCAGGATAGGCCGGATAGAAGACGCAATCGTTGAAAACTTGAATAGGGTTGTCGCGCAGCAAGATTACCACCTTCTTGCCTTGATGCTGGAGGCGCTGCGACCGTTCCTGGACCCTGGCCAGTCCCCGGAGGCGATCGAGTTCTGGAATGCCCTGGCTGCCGACTGCCAGGTGATCTCGCAACACAGGATGCAGCAAGGAGAGTTAAAGTCTCTTTGGGGTGTCACGCCGATCGTGAATTTGTCCGCCGGCGTCGCTGCCGATCGCTTGCTAGGCTTGACCTCTTGTTCGGTCGTATTCACGACCTATCACACGTCTTCCAATTTCGATTACACATTCGCCAAGTTGCAAGAACGCGTAATTACCGAGCGCGGCGAAGACTTGTTCCTGTTTCGCTGGCTGTTTTTGATCTGGGCTCTGATCAATTTCGATATTTTTCATCTTTATAACGATCGCGGCCTCATAGAGCCGGCCGGCGGCTATGGAAGTCCGAGTTTTGGAATCGCGATCCAAGAGATGGATCTCTACCGGCGCGCCGGAAAACGCCTCTACACCTACGCCTATGGAGCGGATCATCGAACGCGCGAAAAGACCCTTGCACTGGGGAATTGGACCTTCTGTTCCGAATGCCCGGAGATTGGGGCGTTTTGCGTCTGTGATGATGTCGGCGGCGCCGCCATGCTGAAGGCGATCGGCGAACGAGCGACGGCAGTCGTTGCGCATGGACTTGCGATGAAGCTCATTCCCGGCGCGATCAATATTCCATATCTGGCGGTGGACTCGCGCAAATTGTCTCCTCGCCAGAGTTCCAATCGCCGCGCTGACAAGTTCATCGTCGGACATTTTCCAAACCACGGATATTTCAAGGGTACAAAATACCTGGAACAAGCAATCGGTGGTTTGAAGGCGGAAGGATATGAAGTCGAGCTCTTGCTTCTGAGTGGAAAGCCTCAGGAGGACATTCTGCGGGCAATGCGGGAGATCGATGTTCTCGTCGATCAGCTCGTCAGTGGATCGTTTGGCTTGACCTCTGTCGAGGCTATGGCGATAGGTTGTCCTGTCATTTGTTATCTGCACGACGAGGTTGCCGTCGCAGATCGTGAATCATGTCCGATCATCGAAGCCAACCCGAATACGATCAAAGATGTTCTGCGCAATCTGATATCGGACCGGGCCCGGCTCGCAGCGGCGACTGAAGCGGGCCCTCGATATGTCGAGAGGAACTACTCGATCGAGGCTCTCAGTGGTCACCTCGCCAAGCTCTACATCGCGACCGCTGAACTGCCCAAGATTCTAGAGGCGAAAATTGGACCTCGCGCCAAGTCCTGAGTTCCCGATGAACGACGCAGGGATGACAATGGCAATAAAGCTTGCGGTGACCCACAATGTTGGCATTGAGTGAAAGCATGCTCGGGCAACTCAAATTGATGGTCAAGCGGTACCCGCCGCTCGCCCGGATGTTACGTCCGGTCTATTCCCGGCTCGTTCGTCTGCGGAGCGCCGCCGTACATCTTCCCACGCGGATTGCGAATGCGCGGGTTCCGAGTTTGCGCGAGATGGCGGAGGATCGGGCCGAGCGAATAGCGACTGCCGCACTTCCGAGTATGAGCGAAGTGGCGGAGGGGCGCGCGTGGAACGGGCGCATTGGTCGCAGCGCCGTCGGTAGCGATGTCACGATGCTGGTTGTCTCGGATCTGCGCATCGATCCCCGGGTTGAAAGGGAGGCAAGAGCGCTGGCGTCAGCGGGATTTGCCGTCACAGTCATCTGTCCGGAACTCCATGACGGTGCAGGTGCTGCGGCGAATCTGGACTGGGGCAGGGGCGTATCCATACGTCATATCCATTGGTCGGCGGCTTCATTCATGATGAAGCAACCCGGCTATCTCGCTGATCTACTCTATCAGGAGGCGATCAAGACGAAGCCGTTCGCATTTCATGGGCATGATTTGTCCACGGCTTATGCTGCGATGGCGGCTGCGAGATTTCACGGTTCGCATCTGGTCGTCGATTTTCACGAATGGTTTTCGGAGAACGTCCATTGGGATGCCGACAAGTCCGTTTGGGTCCCTTATCAGGGCGAATGGAAGCAGCAGCTTCAGCACCTGGAACGCCGTTGCCTCACTGAAGCCTCCGCCACAATTACAGTGTGCGACTCGATCGCCGATGCGATGGAAACGGAGCTTGGGGGAACACGGCCGGTCGTGATCCGCAATATTCCAGACGTGTCGAGGACCACATCGCGCAACTACCCGCCGCTGAAGCAGCAACTTGGGTTGCCTGAATCGTGCTTTGTATTGTTGTGGCAGGGAGGCACCGGTCCGACGCGCCTGATCGAGCCGATCATAGAGGCTCTGGCCCATGTCCCGGAATGTGTCTTCGTCATCAGGGGCCCTTCTTTGGATCTTTTCGGAGCAGGCTATCTTGCTTTGGCCGAACGGGTCGGAGTGGCGGACCGGGTCAAGCTGGAGCCTCCGGTTCCATCAGGTGATGTCGTTGCCGCCGCCAGAGGCGCCGATGCAGGGATATGGACGCTCCCGGCACTATGTCGCAATTTCACCTTCGCGCTCCCAAACAAGATATTTGAATATCTAGCTGCGGATCTTCCGGTGCTCGTCGCGCATTATCCGGAGGCGAAACGCCTGGTTTTGGAGCGCGAGGTCGGGTTGGCCTTCGATCCGTATGATCCGCAATCCATTGCGCAGTCGATAAAGCGCCTCATGCAGGATGAGCCGTTCCGCATGAGGTGTGCCGCCAATACGAGAACAGCCTTGGCGCAGTTGGATGCAGCGTCCGAATGGCGCAAGCTGGTTGCGCTTTACGGAAGCCTGCCCGCTGCAAATAGTTCAACGCAGGCTCTCCGCAAATGAAACGGTTTGCACGACGCATTGTGCCTCAGCGCGTTCGTGCGTGGTTCCGTCCGTACGTCAAGTGGTCGGTCATTGGGCTGACGGATCCGGCTGCCGCGCGAACGGCTGTTTCGCGGAGGGCCTTCAGACTTTCGATCGAGATCGGGACCGTCTTGTCGAGGAGAATGCTGAGGCTTGCAGTCCGCATCGGACCAGTGTTTGGCCGAATTCGATTGCGGCAGGGGTGGGTTCGGAGCTTGTGGGGCGTAACGCCGATTCTCACGCTTCCGTTGAAGGCCCAAGCGGATCGCGCGCTTGGCTTTTCTTCGACCTCGCTCGTCTACGTGACCTACGTGATCACCTCGAATTTCGATATCAATCTCCAACGCCCATATGCTCTGGCGACAAGGTGGGGGCAGGGCGCCTCTTTCCAGCGTTTGGTCCTTGCCTGGGCTCTGCTTCGTTACGACGTGTTTCACTTCTTCGCCGATCGCGGGCTGCTCGATTCGAACGTCCGGCTGCAGATCAATTTCGAGGAGCTCGCGGCGTTACGGGATGCGGGAAAGCGCATCTACATCTATACCTATGGTGCGGACATCCGGACCAGGAACAAGACATTGGCCCTGGGCAGATGGAATTTCTGCGTCGATTGCACGGAACCACCGAAATATTGTGTTTGCCACGATGCCGAGCTGGAGCAATACGTCGCCAAACTCGACAAGTATGCAACGGCGGTCGTATCGCTTGGTGACATGCTCGCCTACGTCCCCGGTGCAAAGCACATCAACTACTGGCCCTTGGCTCTGGACCGGTTCAAGGCCGTCGATTCAGCCGTCGCGGCCGGACCTCTCCGGATCGCACACGCACCCAATCACACGCATTTCAAAGGCTCAAAATATCTCGAGCAGGCAATCGAGAGGTTAAGAGCTCAGGGATACGAGATCGAATATCGAAAGATTCAGGGCGTCAACAACGCTGAAGTTATCGCGCTGTTTGCGGCGAGCGACGTCGTTGCCGATCAATTCGTCGGCGGAGCATACGGCTATACGGCGCTCGAGGCGATGGCGCTCGGCAAGCCCGTGCTGAGCTTCGTCAGAGGCAGGGATCTGGTCGAAGCACCGGAAGAATGTCCGATCATCAATGCAACGCCGGATGACCTTGATCAGGTTCTGCTGTGGATCATCCGTAACCGGGAAATCCTTCGTGCCATCGGCGCCCAGGGCAGGCGTTATATCGAGCGATGGCACTGTGTATCGGCAGTCGCCGCACGACTTGGCCAACTTTATTGCGACACCGCGGATTTTCCGCCGATCGTCGTCAATCGCATTCGTCAAATGCAGGAGCTGGAGGATAGCCGTCGGAGCTCGATTTCAACCGTCAACGGCTGGCAACATCCCTTTCCGGTGGGTGGGCGGCCTGTCCTGACGAAGGTCGGTGAGCGGTCGGCCCGCTCTTGATCAGCCTCCACGAAGAATTCTCAGCGGCTGCGACCGACATGTCGGGCAAGATCGCATTGATGCGAGACGACGGCTTCGATTGGTATCGCTCCTTTCAGCGGCGGCATGGACGGGCCTTGCGGGTGTTGCATGTCGGCAATATTGCAAACAACGCCTTCAACAACGCGAAGATCCAGCGTCAGCACGGAGTCGAGGCTTACGTCTTGGCTTACGAGAACTATCACATTATGGCCTGCCCCGAATGGGAGGAGGCGACCTTCGAGGGCGATCTTGGCGATCCCTTCTTCCCGGATTGGTCGAGCGTGGATCTAGGGGGCTACCAACGACCGAATTGGTTTGCGTCGGGGCCGCTGAAGCTCTGCTGTTCGATGATCGAAGCGGAAGTCACAGGGAAATTGGATCGGGCGGCGCAGCTTCGCGATGCGTTGGATCATGCTCGGAGGAAAGTATCTTCGCAAACCACATACGCGCGTGCAATGCGCTATGGCCTGAGAGCGAAGCGCTTCGGTTGGCGCTCGGGCTTTCGAGCATTGCAGGTTTTGGGCGGGGACCAGCACTCGAAGCTGGCACGACAGTCAGACATCTCACGACAGGCGATGAGGCCGAAAACCCCTCTACGCGAGGGAGATCTTACCGGGTATCGAGCTCGGCTGGCGCCTCTGCTGCCACTCTTTGATCATTTTGATGTCGTCCAAGCCTACTCGACGGATGGCGCCTGGCCGCTATTGGCGCGTCGTCCCTACGTCGCGTACGAACACGGAACGCTCAGAGCGCTTCCCTTCGGAGGCGACAGCCTTGGACGTTTGACGAGGGCCGTCTTCCTTGGGGCGGAGCAAGTGCTGGTAACCAATATCGACTGCCTTTCCGCGGCGAAGCGCCTCGGAATTCCAACGAAACGGATCACCCCTCTTCCGCACGCATTCGACGACAAGAAACTTGTCGACTTCAAAATCGCGAACGAGCAGGTTTCTCCTCCTGAGGATCGTATCCTATTCTTTCATCCGGCAAGGCATGACTGGAGAGATGCCGATCCCAGCCTGGTCAAGGGGAACGACAGGCTGATCCGGGCTTTCGCAACCGTCGCCCGCGAAGACCGCAGATTGCGACTGATGATGATCGCGTGGGGACGCGATCTTCAGGCATCACGCGAGCTCGTCCTTGGTTTGGGATTGGAGCATCAGGTGACCTGGCTGGAACCGATGCGCAAACCTCAACTTTGGCAAGCGTACCTGTCGAGCCACGCGGTGCTGGACCAATTTGTTCTTCCCTCGTTCGGGGGAATAACGTTCGAAGCCTTGGCACTCGGAAGGCCGGTCATCACCAATATTGATCGCACTTCGGCGGAAGAGTTCTTTTCTGAAGCGCCTCCAATAGTCGCGGCGTCCACTGAGAGCGAGATCGCCGCGGCGCTCCGCCAAATCGTCTCCGATCCGAGCGACGCACAGCGGATTGGCGATGCGGGGAGCGCCTGGATCCAACGCTTTCACTCGGCGGAGCGGATTGTCGAGCTGCAATTGCGAGCCTACCAAAAGCTCGTCGAGATCGGACGCGAGCAGCGTTGAGCCCTAGAGCGGTTTTGTCGGATTAATCGGTATCTTCCCACTTGTCTTCGCTGGATAAATGCCCTTGGTTGCAAACATGAGAGTTCTCCACGGACCAGTGAACGTCGGCAACCAGCCCTGGACCCTTTCGAGGGCCGAGAGGGAGCTGGGCCTGCAGAGCGATGTCGCCGTCAATTACGGGACCTGGCTGGGCTACCCTGCCGATGTGACCGTGGGCGTCCTCGGGCGAAAGACAATTGCTGAAAAGCTAAAGCGCTTCGCTTTCGGTCTCCGCGCGCCGTTCAAATACGACGTCCTTCACTACTATTTCGGTCGCACTTTCTCCCTTTGGGACGACCACGGAATGGCATTCGGTCGACGAGCAACCCTGGACAGTTGGATTCTTCGCGACGTCAGACTCGCAAAGCGGCTCGGAAAACGCACATTCATGACGTTGCAGGGATGTGACGCTCGCTTGGCAAAGCGATCTTTCGAGCGAAACAGGTGGACGCCTTGCCATCCGGAGCGCTGTGGCGCTTTCGATGCCTGCGTCAAACAATACGACAGCGATCGCGAAGCAATGGCTCAAACCCTTCTGCCATTGATGGACCAGGTGTTCTATTTGAACCCCGAGCTTGGGCATTATATCCCCAATGGTGTTTTTCTGCCGTACGCGAACGTCGATATAGAGCGCGTCGAGCAGCAGCCGCCGTCAGGATCGCGCCGGATCAAGATTGTTCACGCGCCGAGCGATCCCAAAACGAAGGGGACCGATCTCATACTTGCGGCCTTGGATCGGCTTTCCTCAAAATATCAATTCGATCTGATCTTGGTGAAAGGTGTTCCGCACGCGCAAGCGATGGAAATGTATCGAAGTGCGGATCTTGCGATCGATCAGATTCTGTACGGCTGGTATGGCGGATTTGCCGTCGAGTTGATGGCGATGGGGAAGCCGGTGGCGGCCTACATTCGTGAGGAGGACAAGCGCTTCGTGCCTGCTCAGATGTGGGATGAGCTTCCGATACTCGGGCTCGATCCGGACCATCTGGAGCGCGACCTTTCGAGAATTCTCGACCAGCCTGAATTGTTGATCGAACACGGCAGGCGGTCGGCTGATTTTGTCCGCCGGTGGCACGATCCAAGGAAAATTGCAGCAGCGCTGGCGAAACTTTATGCTCATCCTGGAGAGGCATTGTCCTTCGTCTAGGAAACTCTAGCCCACGGTGATCTAGTTCAATGTCAAGCTCGTCCAATCCGAAGCCATTCACGTTCGAGTACTATCGGCTGCTGCTGCGCACCGCTCTTGATGATGGCTACAACGTGAGTTCATTCGAGAAATACGATGCCCGCCATGAGCGGACTCTGATTTTGCGCCATGACGTCGACTACACGCTCAACGGCGTCAGCCAGCTTGCGGCAATCGAAGCTGACCTCGGAGTTACGGCTACGTACTTTTTCAGAGTTCACGCGCACGAGTACAATTGTTTTACCCCGCACGTGTATCGGCTCATCCACGGCTTGAGAGGATTGGGGCACGAGATCGGATTGCACTTCGAGGCGATGACAATCGGACGAGCCTTGGAGATGTCGCCCGTTGCGTTGCTGCGGAGGGAGAAGGCCGTGCTCGAAGCGATCACGGGCTTTGAGATCAGCTCGACTTCCGAGCATCGCGACATCAGCCAGGTTGTTCATCAGACCGGAAATTACCACGATAGTTTCGATCCGCTGGAAGCCGGCTTTCGGAACTACGCGCTCGAAAAACGCTTCTTCAACGACATGAAATATCTGTCGGACTCGAACGGATTTTGGCGAGAGGGCGATCCGCTCGTCCACTTCAACAAGCACCAGCGTTTTCAGATTCTGGTCCACCCGGATTGGTGGTTCGAAAAGGACCTTCTCCTGAAAGGACCTTATTTCCATGGGCTGGGCAACTAGATGTCCATCAACAGTCCCAAGCTCCTCTATGTGACCTGCGCCGAAAATGGCCTCTACGGCCTCGCGCGGCTCATAGAGGCCGGCATTGATGTTGCTGCTGTTGTGACGATTACACCGGAGCTGGCCACAAAATACGCCGTCTCCGGATATGTCGATGTTTTGCCGTGGTGTCTGGCGCACGGTTTGAGATGTGTCCAACTGAGTGACGAATACAAGATCCGCGTGGAAGATGTGCAGGCGCTCGACTTCGACCTGCTTGTCGTGAACGGCTGGAATCGGTTGATCCCATCGGAAGTCTTTTCCCGCGCGCGATTTGGCGCGCTTGGAATTCATGCAGGTCATCCACCGCTTGGACTGGGCAGGGCGCCGCTCGTCTGGAATATCATAAACGGGCAGTCAGATATTGAGGTCTTCGTATTCCGCCTGACACCGAATGCCGACGACGGGGATATCATGGCGACCCAGGTTGTCGAAATAACGGAGCACGACGACGTCAAGACGCTTTATGAAAAGGTGATGGACGTTGGGGCAGACCTGTTTCTTGCTGCAATTCGCAAGCTGCTGGCGGGAGAAAGCGGGCAGTCTCAAGATCGGCGGTTCTCGACCCATTACCCGAAGAGGACCGAAGCGGACGGACTTATCGACTTCACGATGAGTGACCGTCAAATTTGCGATTTTGTCCGGGCGCAGGCGCCGCCTTACCCCGGGGCATTCACGTATCTTGGCACTGAGAAATGGAAAGTTCTCAGAGTGCAGCGATATGATCGTTTCTTATTTCGAGACCAGCCTCGTACGCCCGGTCGGATTTTGCGTGTGCTTCCATCTGGCGTCATTGTGCAGACTGGAGCTGCGCCGATATGGATCAGGCATGCCGTGGTCGACGGCAAGGACGTTGACCCATTGGCGTTGTCCGACATCGTCGGGCGACGATTTGGCGGCGATCTCAACTAGTTCGATCGACAGAAAGACCGGGCGCCGACGCTGTTCAGTCCGCGCGGTGCGGTCAAATCTTGGGGGCGTCGTGAACGTAAAGATAGCTTTGTGTAGTCTCGATCGCGAACTCACACTCTCGTCACGGATGTTGTAGCCCAAATGTGCGGAATCTCTGGCATCTTGCATTTTGGCACTTGCACCGACGCGGACACGCGGATCGGAAGCATGACCGCGAGTATCGTGCACCGCGGTCCCGATGACAGTGGCCACCACCTCACGTCCGACGTTGCGCTGGGTTTTCGCCGCCTGGCTATCGTTGATATCGCAACCGGTAGCCAGCCTATGTCCAACGAGGACGGGCGGGTTTGGGTCGTGTTCAACGGCGAGATCTACAATCATCGTGAGTTGAGGCGCGAGTTACAGGGCGCCGGGCATGTCTTCAGAACCGACCACTCGGATACCGAAGTGCTCGTCCACGGCTGGGAGCAGTGGGGGGAGAAGCTGTTCGGCCGCCTCAACGGCATGTTCGCGTGTGCCATCTGGGATGAGAACCGACGTGAGTTGGTGATCGCCCGCGATCGTTACGGGATCAAGCCGGTCTACCTTGCGGATTTGCCGGCAGGGGGAATCGTGTTCGGATCGGAGGTCCGGGCGCTGCATGCGAGCGGATTGATACGCACGGAATTTGAGGCGTCGGCGACGCTCGAATTTTTTACGCTGATGAACAACTGGAATGGGCGCACCCCATTCCGCGGCGTCCGTCTCCTCAAGCCAGGTACGTTCCAGCGATTCACGGCTAGCGGTCGTTCGGGGAGCACCTATTGGTCGCCCGCCTACAAGCGGACCTATTCGCCAACCCTGCCGCAAGCGTCCAGCGAATTCGCCGACATTCTGCAGAGCGCGCTCAAACGGCAGCTGGCAGCCGATGTGCCGGTGATGGCTTATTTGTCCGGCGGCATCGATAGCTCCGCCATTACGTCGGGTGCCCACAAGATCGATCCGGTTGTCCGCGCTTACTCCTGCATCTTTGATCTTGAGAATGTTGGAGAGGATAGCTTCGTCGACGAACGCGAGTTCTCGCGGGCTGTGGCAGAAAATTTGAACATCGAACGTACCGAATTGGTCGTTCCCCAGAACGCTTTGACCACTACTCTGGATGCAACCGTCGCTGCACTCGAATATCCTCGCATGGGGATGGCCTACGTCAACTATCTGATCGCACAGCGAGTTGCGCAGGACGCCAAGGTGGTGTTGTCGGGAACGGGCGGTGACGAAGTGACCGGCGGATATGTCGGTAGATACGCGATCGTACCTAGATCAGGGCCGCCGTCGCTTGGGCAGCGCATCCTCCAATATATTCGTGCAGCGGTACGACAGGGACAACCGGCGAAAGATGGACTGGCGCTTTACCGCTCGACCCTGAACGTTCCGCTCTCGGCCGCGAGGATGAGGGAGGCCTTCACGCCGGAGTTCTTGCGGGAGGCGAGCGGCTTTGATCCGCTCGGCGCCATCGAACAAGCCATCGAGACCGCGCCGTCGCAAGATCCCTGGGACGTCGTCATGCATGTCGATCTGACGACTTATCTCCCGGGACTTTTGTCCCTGGAAGACAAGTTGTCCATGGCGCACTCGCTCGAGGCGAGAGTTCCGCTCCTGGACAATGAGCTGGTGGACTATTTGTTCAACGTGGATTGGAATCTGTTGTCCGACGGTACGACGGGCAAGATCCTGTTCCGCGAGGCAGTCCGTCCGCTTGTTCCTGATATGATCTATCGAAAGCCAAAGATGGGATTTGGCCCGCCGGACGCTTCTTGGTACAGGGGAGCCCTTCGTTCGTGGATCGAGGAACAGCTGTCCGAATCTCGGATCAAGCAGCGAGGTGTACTCCAGCCGGGGTATGTGCGCGGGATCTTGAATGAGCATTTTGAGGGGAAGGCCAACCATGTTGCGTTGATCTGGTGCCTTCTCAGCTTCGAGTCGTGGTGCAAGCAGTACAACGCCTATGGTGGCGCGCTCCACTAGCCGGAATTTTGGGATATCTTACTCATGAGAACTGCTAGCCGACAATTTCTCCGTCCGAATGGAAAGGAGCTTCAGCTGGAGGTCTTCAGCCAGCAGGGAGGCCACGTGATCGAGGGCATCCTTCGGACGGCCGATCCTTCGACGTGGTATCCGATCCTGCAGGGTGTCCCCTGTTTTCTGACCGGACCCATGCAGCCCGACTTGACCGAGTTTTGCGCGCGCCATGGCTTGCCCAAGTCCGCGATGTCGCAAAGCCGGCCCGAGGCCGCAGAGCAGGCCAAGACCAACGAGACGTTTTCGGACAAATGGCGTCGCTTCAAGAAGTACGGTCTCGAGCCCGAGCACAAGGAGTTCCTGTTCGGTTGGTACTGCAAGAAGCTGGGCGTGCCGGATCTGGACGCGCTTAAGGGCTTCTATCGTACCAAGAAGCGCGTCCTGGAAGTGGGGCCGGGTTCCGGCTTCAATACGAAGTTCATTGCGGAGAACTGCCCTGGAGAGGTATTCGCTCTCGACGTTTCCGATGCTGCGCTGACGACGTTTGAGAATACGCGCGATTTGGACAATTGCTCGGTGGTGCAAGCCGATCTGATGGACGCCCCGTTCGAGGACGATACTTTCGACTTCATCATTGCGGACGGCGTGCTGCATCATACCCCGAATACGAGAGCGGCCGTTGAGGCCCTGTATCGGAAGGTGCGGCCGGGCGGACAGTTCTTTTTCTACGTCTATCGGAAGATGGGCGCAGTGCGCGTATTCACCGACGACCACGTGCGTCAGAACTTCATGCCGCTGTCGGCCGAGGATTGTTACGCAGCGTGCGAGGGTATCACGGATCTTGGCCGGGAACTATCTCGGCTCAACGCGACGATCACGCTCGAAAAGCCGATTCCGGTTCTCGGAATTCCTGCCGGAACGCACAACGTTCAGAGATTGCTGTACTACAATTTCCTGAAGTGCTTCTGGAATGAGGCGTTCGACTATGAAACCAACAACATGGTCAACTTCGACTGGTATCATCCGCACAATGCATGGCAGCACACGGACGATGAAGTCGAGGGTTGGTTGAAGGACCTCGGGGTCAGGACCTATGCTTTCAACGATTCCAACCCGAACGGTATCTCCGTTTTGCTGACGAAACCGGCGACCTGATACGAGCATGCGGATTCTGTTGACTGGCAGCACCGGCTTTGTCGGTTCCGCTCTCAGCGCCCGGCTGATGGCCGACGGGCATGAGTTGTTCTGCGTGTGCCGGCCAGGAACATCGGCAGCTTTCGGCACCAAGTTGGCCTGGGACGGCACCAAGGCCATCGACCCCGACATGTTTCCGAAAGCGGTCGACATGGTGATTCACGCGGCGCAATCGCGCAGCTATCGCCAGTTTCCGGCGGATTCGCGAGAGATGTTTGCGGTCAACGTCGGTATGACGATGCTGCTGCTCGAGTGGGCGGCTCGATCTTCAGTCAAGCAATTCTGCCTGCTGTCCTCCGGAGCGGTCTACGAGCCGTTCTCGGAAGCTTTGCGCGAGGACATTCCGCTGGCCCCGAATGGCTTTCTTGGTGCGAGCAAGCTTGCATCGGAGATTCTTGCGAAGCCATTTTCGAGCTTGTTCGCCTTGAACGTCCTGCGGCTGTTCTTTCCATATGGTCCCGGTCAGCACGATCGGCTCATACCGGAGTTGATCCGCCGTGTTCGATCCGGCAAGGCCGTTCAGCTGGCGGGAAACGTCGACGGCATTCGCCTCGCCCCCACTTTCATCGGCAATATCGTTGACGTCATTCTTGCAAGTGCGGCGTCGTCGTGGACGGGAACGCTGAATGTGGCGACGCCGGAGACGCTGTCAATTCGGCAGATCGCGAATGTCATCGGTGCCCAACTTGGGATCGAACCGAAATTTGAGATCGTGGATGCTCCGGCCGCGAACATCGTCCCCGACCTCAGTCGTCTCGCGTCGCGATACGAACTGAAGAGGTTTGCCTCTTTTGAGGAAGGTTTGCGGAAGACGATTGCTTCGGACGAGTCTGCGGCGGTCAGATCTTGAGAAGTCCCATTGTGTGAGTCGTGCCCATGGTTCTGAAAGTCCTCACCATCGTCGGTGCGCGGCCGCAGTTCATTAAAGCTGCGACAGTCAGCCGTGCCATTCGGGAGACCAGCGGCACATTCGAGGTCATGGTCCACACCGGGCAGCATTTCGACGCCGATATGTCGGACGTGTTCTTCGACGAATTGGACATTCCGAGGCCGCAACATCATCTCGCTATCAACGGTGGCGGCCACGGCGATATGACCGGACGGATGCTGATGGCGATCGAGCCGATCCTGCAGTTGGAGAAGCCCGACTGCGTCGTCGTCTACGGCGACACCAACTCGACCCTGGCTGGAGCTTTGGCTGCATCCAAATTGCATATTCCCGTCGCCCACGTCGAGGCAGGCCTGCGCTCGTTCAACCGCCGCATGCCGGAAGAGATCAATCGCCTCGTCACGGACCATTTGTCGACGCTCCACCTCTGTCCGACAACGACTGCGGTCGCCAACCTCGCAGCCGAGGGCATCGTGAAGGGCGTGCATCACGCCGGGGACGTCATGTACGACGCCACGTTGTTCGCGATCGGAAAGGCGGAACGGAGTTCAAGCATACTCGAGAAGCTCGGTCTCGAGCCCAAACACTATGCGCTCGCGACCGTTCATCGTGCCGAGAATACCGACGATCCGCGCCAGTTAAGGGCAGTCGTGGAGTTCCTGCAGGAGAAAGCGCGGACGCTACCCGTGGTATTGCCGCTCCACCCCCGAACGCGTCAGGCAGCATCCCGAATGGGCGTGGAGTTGAACGGCCTTCAGGTCGTTGGACCGCTTGGCTATATCGACATGGCAAAGCTGCTGCATCACGCCGTCGAGGTTTATACCGACTCCGGGGGACTTCAAAAGGAAGCCTATTTCCACCGCGTGCCCTGCATCACGCTGCGGGACGAAACCGAGTGGACGGAAACGGTCGAGCATGGCTGGAACAGGCTCTGGAAAGGGCCGGGCTATCGTGACCGGAAGGACATCAGCGAATACGGGCAGGGCCGGGCCGCCTTCAAGGTCGTCGATTTGATCCGGGAAGTGGCAACGGCCTAGTTGAGCCCGGCTGCACTCCGGCCCGGGTTGCGGTTCAGCGGTACCTAGCCACTGGGTTGTCGCTTGTAGATCCCGCCCATCCGGTCTATGCAGCGGCCACAAAACCGCGATAACGCGCTTGAATTCAAGTCAGATAGGAACGAGTGATTTCCCCATCGTGGATCTCATTCTTGGTGAACCAGGGGCTCCGAGATGAAAAGTGAATTGATTGACAAGCTGGACCGCAAGACGGCCAAGATCGGTATCGTTGGTCTTGGCTATGTCGGTCTGCCCCTGATGCTTCGTTATTGCGAGGTGGGCTACAAGGTCATCGGCTTCGACATCGACAAGACCAAGGTCGATGCGCTCCGAGAGGGACACTCCTACATCGAGCACATCTCGGGCGCGAGCATCAAGAATGCGAATGAGCTCGGCTTCGAGCCTACGACCGACTTCTCCCGCGCCAATGAGGTCGATGCACTGATCCTGTGCGTTCCGACGCCGCTGAACAAATACCGTGAGCCCGATCTCAGCTTCGTGCTCAACACGACCGAGTCGCTGGTGCCCCACCTGCGCAAAGGCATGGTGTTGTCGCTCGAAAGCACGACCTATCCGGGCACGACCGAGGAGGAGTTGAAGCCGCGCATCGAGAGCCGCGGCTTCAAGGTGGGCACCGATGTGTTCCTCGTGTTCTCGCCGGAGCGCGAGGATCCGGGCAACCAGAACTTTACGACGCGATCCATTCCGAAAGTCTGCGGCGGTTGCACGCCGGCGTGTCTGGAGGCGGGCATCGCACTCTATCGTCAGGTGATCGACAAGGTCGTTCCAGTGAGCTCGACCCAGGCTGCCGAGCTGACGAAGCTGCTGGAGAACATCCATCGTTCGGTGAACATCGGCCTCGTCAACGAAATGAAGATGGTCGCGGACAGGATGGGGATCGATATTCACGAGGTGATCCGCGCGGCTGCCACCAAGCCCTTCGGCTTCGTGCCCTATTACCCCGGTCCCGGCATCGGCGGTCACTGCATCCCGATCGATCCGTTCTACCTGACCTGGAAGGCGCGCGAATACGGCATGCACACGCGCTTCATCGAGCTTGCCGGCGAGATCAACTCGTCGATGCCGGATTATGTGGTCTCGAAAATCTCGCTTGCGCTCAACCAGCGCAACAAGTCGATCAAGGGCAGCTCAATTCTGGTGCTCGGCATCGCCTACAAGAAAAACGTCGATGACGTTCGCGAGTCCCCGTCGGTTCTGCTGATGGAGCGGCTTCGCGATCTCGGCGCCAACGTCGCTTACAGCGATCCGCACGTGCCGTCCTTTCCGAAAATGCGAGCACACTCGTTCGATCTCTCCAGCGTGGCCCCCACGGCGGACAATTTCAAGCGCTTCGATTGCGTCCTGCTCGCGACGGACCACGACAAGTTCGACTATGAGCTGATCCGCAAGGAGGCGTCCCTGATCGTCGACTGCCGCGGAAAATATCTCCAGCCGCGCGACAATATCGTTCGCGCCTGAGCCCTCGCCGGCTATTTCGGGCCCTATGGCTCCTTACCGGCTGTCGTGACAGCCGGCCGCGGTGAAATGTACCACAGCAGGAACAGCACCGCGGCCCCGTTCGACAGCAGGTTCGTCGTCAGCGGCACATTGGTAAGCACCTGCAACATGAGTCCGGACGAAACGAAGACGAGCCGCGGCGGGAGGCCCGACGACAGGCGGTTTGCCAGAGCCACGATCAGTCCACATCCCAGTGCGGACAATGGCGCCAGCGCCGGGCCGACGGAAGCGATGCCCTCCGTCGCAAACAGCGACGCGTTGAAAGCGCCGAGCTGATAGGCTTTCGACATCACGACGGATAACGGCTCGGTGTAAGGACAGCTCGCAAACAGCTTCAATACGTTGACCTGGCAGAAATGCGTCAGCGGATGCTCTGCGAAGAAGTTGTTGTAGACCTCCAGGGCGACCGAAGGCATCGCGATCATGCGGCTGTTGACGGTTCCGACGTATAGCGATCCGATGCCGAGCGGAAACGTACCAGCCCTCATCATGTAGAATGCGACGATGCCGGCCACCGTCGGCAATAGCAGAGACATGATCGTCGCGAGCCTGGGAGGCGTGAGCGTCGACAGCGCCGCGAGAAACAGCAGCCAGAACGGCGCAAAGAGCGTCAGCTTGGTCAACGTGACCGGATACAGCAGCAGCAGCAGCAGCAAGGTCAGTCCAGCTCGCCAGTAGCGCTTGCGCTCCAGGAAGCTCGCAAATGCAAAGGGCAGCAAGGCGTTCGATGCGATTCCGATGGCATATCGGAGCGGCCCGGGAAAGTTCATCTCGGCGCGGTATTTGTAGATCTCGGAAAGGCCTGCCGGGGTGAAGTTGTAGAGTGCCCCCACGGCGACGATGGCTGTTCCGACAAGCAGGATAAGCGAAAGCAGGTGGTCGAAGGCGCGGGTCGAAACGTCGGGCCGGCGGATCGGAGATGTGATGAACAGCGCCGGCACGGTGAACGCCAGTCCGGACAAGATGATCGACACGTAGGCCAATCGATGATCGTAGGAAAGACGTGAGAATGCCATGAGCCAGAGGTAGCCCGCGATCATCGTGTAGAAATTGAAGCAGACGATGTAGCCGAAGCTGAATCGGGCGTAGGCGAAGAGCAGGACGACCGGCGCGAAGATCGAGACGTTGATGATTGCGGGAACGAGGTGAGCGCGATCGAACTGGACGACACCTTGAAAGGCGTCGATTACGCAGACCGTGGAGATGCAGAGCGCTGCCGTATAGGCCAGGAGCAGCAGAGTCAGCGCAACCCGATGTGAGGTCAATCTCGCTGATGGGGCAGGACTGTTCATTGCGTGTTCGTGCCCATGGACGCAGGAAGTCCGTGCTATCGAAAGGCTGACCGGCTGGCAAGTGTCGGGGGTGTCAGGTGTCGGTCAGCTTCACCGTCGAAGTGGCGCATTGCCCCTGGCCTCGCGTCTCATGCCGGGAGCAGCGATTTGATGAAGGTGTACAAATTGCCCCCCGAGAAAAGGTGGCCCTTTATTCCGGCGGCCTCGGCCGCCTGGATGTCCGTCTGCTTGTCGCCGATGAGCATGCTTCGGCTCTTGTCCACGTCGTAGCGCATCACGAGGTCGATGATCATTCCCGGCTCCGGCTTGCGCCGGGGACTGGCGGCTCGGTAGCGCTCGACGACGGCTTCCGGGTGTTCAGGACAGTACTCGAACTGGTCGATACGCGCGCCGATCCCGGCCAGTTCGCCCGCCATCCATCTGTGGAGCTCCTGCACGTGGCTTTCCTCATAGAAGCCGCGGCCGACGCCAGATTGATTGGTGACCACGAAGGCAAAGTAGCCTGCGTCGTTGATGAGCTTCACTGCTTCGCGGGCGCCCTCGATCCATCTTAGATCCTCTGGGCGGAAGACATATCCGGCGTCCTCGTTGAGGACCCCGTCGCGATCGAGAAAGACGGCGGGTTTTTTCATTAATCAGCTGAAATAGTGGACTTCAAGGTGCGGCCTCCCATGCTACAGGCGCGGGCGTCCGGATCAAGCCAGAACCGTCGGCTCACATCCTGCTGGTAGCGATTTACTTTGCCTCAGGTTGCTGTAGAAGGCGGTTTTTCGAGGGTATGTGCGCATGTACGCGATTGGGATCAGCTCCGGCATCAAGCACGGCCATCACGACGGCGCGGCCGTCCTGCTGCGCGAC
>Ga0209148_1000774_pt1 | contig 23924 bp, 23 predicted proteins | sample AraplaCol_mMF_r2_2_FD_184288 | JGI IMG/M metagenome (GOLD analysis project Ga0209148, IMG submission 184288) | Arabidopsis root microbial communities from North Carolina, USA - plate scrape CL_Col_mMF_r2 (SPAdes) (version 2) | ecosystem: Host-associated > Plants > Roots > Endosphere | place... | reverse complement strand
CTGATCGACCCAGTCGAACACTTCACCGCGGGGCAGATTGTCCAGGCACTCGGCCGAGCGCTTGCGGATGTTGAGCGCGAGATTGTCCAGATGCGTCGGCGTGAACATCGGCGCGACGGTCTTGCGTTGCGCGGCATGACGCGGCGGGTCCATGGAGATGAAGCTCTCGCGGCGCAGATCGGGATCGACGTCGCGGATGGTGATGCCGCCGAGCGCGGAGGCCGAGGAGAACACCGAATGATTGGTCTCGATCTCCATGATGTCGTTGTAGCGCGTCACCGACCAGTACGGCCCGAACATCGAGTCCTTGCAATAGTGCACCGGATCTTCGCGGCGCAGCCGGTCGAAATACGGCCAGAACGTATCGGTCCTGAACAGCTCGGGGTCGCCGGGATCGAACTGCTCCAGCGGCAATGACGACGCGCGCTCGCGGAGTGCGTCGAGCTTTGCCGCGCTTTCCATGGTCCCGTGCATGACCGTTCTCCCTGACGTGAACCGCGCGATTCTTCTGAATTCTGCTCTGCGGTATTTGAACCACAATTACAACGCGTTACGTGCGTCGGAGCAAGCGGCAGTTTTGCCGCAAGCGAGCTGTCATCACGAACGTGACCTGCCGCACGCCGTTCGTCATGAAATCCTGCCAAAATTCCCTCGAAACCAAGCTAAATCGAACCCGCCCATCTTGGGGATCGACTAACCTCTGATCTATAGTTTGACCAAGAACGATCCGCATCCCGAGGTTGTTGCCGTGAATGACATGCAATGGGCCCCCATGGGCCCCTCCGAACCGGTCCCGCCGCCGCTGCCGCCCACACGGGTCGATTTCACCGGCAATCGTACCGAATTCCGCAAGATGGTCACCAAGGGTGCGATGCTGGAGCTGGTCACCTTCGGCTTCTACCGCTTCTGGCTCGTCACCGACATCCGGCGGCATTTGTGGTCGAACACTGCGATCGACGGCGACGCGGCCGAATACACCGGGCGGGCCAAGGAGCTGTTGATCGGTTTCCTGTTCGCGCTCGCGATCCTGATGCCGATTTATCTCGCCTATTTCCTCGTCGGTATCGAATTCGAACGCTGGCAGGGCTTTGCCTCGACGCCGCTGTTCATCTCCTTCTACGCTTTCGGCCAGTTCGCGATCTTTCGCGCGCGGCGTTACCGGCTGACGCGCACCGTCTGGCGCGGCGTGCGGTTCTGGATGGACGGCTCGGGCTGGGCCTATTCGTTCCGCGCCATGCTGTGGGGTCTCCTGGTGTTCCTGACGCTCGGCCTGGCGCTGCCATGGCGCGAGGCGTCGCTGGAGCGCTACAAGATGCGGCACACGCATTTCGGTGATCTGCAGGGCGACTTCGAAGGCAATGGCTGGGAATTCTTCAAGCGCGGCTGGTGGATCTGGTTGCTCAGCCCGATCGCGGTGGTGATCTTTCCGCTTGCGCCGTTCCTCTATGCCGAGTTCAAGGCGCGCGAATGGCGCTGGTGGCTGAACGGCATCCGCATCGGCGGCGTCAGCCTGTCCTCGGACCTGCCGCATAGTGCCTTCTACGGTCTTTACTGGAAGATGGTCGGCTGGTGGCTGCTGCTCTCGACCCTGTTCGGCGCCTATCTCGGTGGAGCCACCGTGCTCACCGTCAAACTGACCGGGCTTCCCGCCGAGCAGGTGTTTGGGCCCGGCCACGCCGCCAAGAGCATTCCCATGCTGGTGGTGATGGTGATCGGTTATTTCGCGCTGGCCCTTGCCATGAACATCATCATGCGCGTCTATCTCCAGCGCGATCTCTGGGCCAAGGTGCTGGAGACCGTCGCGGTGCATAATATCGGAGCCGCGGCCGACGTTCGCGCCAGTGGCGAACTCGCCAGCGCGCTCGGCGAAGGTTTTGCAGATGGCCTCGATGTCGCGGGATTCTAGATCGTGAGTGATGTGACCGCCGAACCCGGCGCCGAGACGATGCCTGGACAGAAGGCGATCTTCTTCGATGGCTTGTCGAGCCGCCGGCGCCAGGTCACGCTGACGCTGGGGGATGCGCTCGAGATCGCCGAGCCGAGCGACGTGCAAGCGGGCTCGACCGTTACGCGATGGACCTATGACGCAATCCGTCGTGCCGACAGTCCGGCCGGCATCCTGCGTCTGACCTCGACATCAGCGCCGCCGCTGGCGCGGCTCGAGATTCGCGACGCGGCTCTCAGTGCCGATCTCGTCGCGCGCTGTCCTCGCATCGACGAGCACCAGACCACCGGCCGCGGTACAGCAAAGATTGTCGGCTGGTCGGTTGCGGCGGCCGTCTCCATCGTCTGCGTCGTGCTGTTCGGTGTGCCGCTCGCCGCCGACCGCCTTGCGCCGCTGGTGCCGAAACCGATCGAGCGGCGCATCGGCGATGCGTCCGAGGTGCAGGTGAAAACGATCTTCCGCGGTCAGCCTTGCAATGACACGGACGGTCAGGCGGCGTTCCGCAAGCTCGTCAACCGCCTGCGCGACGCCGCCGGCCTCGACGACGATGCCATGACATCAGGCGTGCTGCGAACCTCGGTGCCGAATGCGTTCGCCTTGCCGGGCGGCAAGGTCTATGTGCTCAGTGCCTTGCTCGACAAGGCCGAAAGTCCCGACGAGCTCGCCGGTATCCTCGCCCACGAGCTCGGCCATCTCAAGCATCACGACAACATGCGCGGCCTGATCTACAACGGCGGCACCTCGTTCCTGATCGGCCTGCTGTTCGGCGACGTCACCGGCTCCTCCGCCGTGATCTTCGCCTCGCGCAGCGTGGTCGAAGCCTCCTATTCGCGCGAGGCCGAGACCGCCGCCGATACCTTCGCGATCGAGATCATGCACAAGCTCGGCCGCTCGCCGAAGCCCGCGGCCGAGTTGATGTTCCGCATCACCGGCAAGGAGGGCGGCTCGGGCCTGGCGACCATCCTGGCGAGCCATCCGCTCACCGAGGACCGTCTCGCCCGTATGACCAAGGAGGACCGCCCCGCCAGCGGCCCGCCGCTGCTGACGGACAAGGAATGGCAGGCGCTGAAGGGCGTTTGCGGCAGCGGGAAGATCTGAATTACCGCGTTCCGTAGGCGCGGTCGCCGGCATCGCCGAGGCCAGGCAGGATGAAGCCGTTCTCGTCGAGGCCTTCATCCACGGCCGCCGTCCAGATGTGCACGTCGGGATGCAGGCCGCGCAGGCGCTCGAGGCCTTCGGGTGCTGCGATCAGGCAGGCGAGGCGGATGTCCTTGGCGCCGCGCTCCTTCAGCCGGTCGACGGCGGCCACAGCCGTGTTGGCGGTGGCGACGACAGGCGTCACCACGATGGCGAGGCGCTCGCTGAGATCGGACGGCGATTTGAAGAAATACTCGACCGCGGCAAAGCTCTCGGGTTCGCGATAAAGCCCGATATGGGCGACGCGCGCGGTCGGCACCAAATCCATCATGCCGTCCACGAAAGTGGTGCCGGCGCGCAGCATCGGCACGAACACCAGCTTCTTGCCGGCGATCTTGGCCGAGTGCATCGTTGCCAGCGGCGTCTCGATCACGATGTCGGCGAGCGGCAGGTCGCGCGTCACCTCGTAGCAGAGCAGCATGCCGATCTCCTTGATCAGCTCGCGGAACGACTTGGTCGAGATCGATTTGTCCCGCACCAGGGTCAGCTTGTGCTGCACCAGCGGATGATCGACGATCGTGACGCCTTCCATGAAACGCTCCTGACGAAATGCACTTGGGTGAAACGCGACGGCCGATGCTTCTTCCCTTCTCCCCTTGTGGAAGAAGGTGGCGCGAAGCGCCGGATGAGGGGTCTCTCGCCACACACTCCAATGAGAGATGTGCTCGTGGAAGCAACCCCTCACCCGGCTTCGCTGTCGCGAAGCCACCCTCTCCCACAAGGGAGGAGGGTTTAGAAAACAGTGCCGTCGCTGATCACCTTGAGCGGCGGGGAGCCATCGGGACGGCGCGCAAACGCGATGGCGCGGCCGGCGGCCCAGGTGCCGCCTTCCAGGATGCTGGCGAGCGGCAGCGACTGCGGCGTGCGGCCGAGCTTGGCGCGCACAAGATCCGCAACACGATCCAGCAGCGCGACGGTGAGCGCGCGCCACTCGACGACAAGCAGCGAATCCACCGCATGCGCGCGCTCGGCGTCCGCGGCATCGCGCAGGCGCAACACCTCGTGATCGACGAACAGTCCGCCATTGCGGTATTCGGCAAGCCCGGTGAGGCCGTCGATGTCGGTGACATCGAAGCCGGCGCGCTGCAGCGGTTCGATCAGCGAATAGCTCAGCCATTGCGACAGCTTGTGCAGCGGCACGAGGCCGGCGGTCGCATCATCGGCCTTGATCGCGGGATGACGCCAGCAATCGCCGAGCGGGACGCCGGCGAGCTCCAGCCGCGAGGGCCAGATCGGTCCGAGCTGGTTCAGCACCGCGGACAGGATCGCGGGGGCGGGGATCGCGCCGCCCTCAGCCTGCGCGACGATGTGGTCGAACAGGCCGCCCGGCCGCGGCGTGTCGTGGATGCCAAAGATGTCGGTGCGCGCAGCCACCAGCCGGCCCAGGCGCTGCAACAGATCGGTGCGTCCCTCCAGGCCGAGCAGCGGATTGGCATCGCTGGCCTGGAAGGCTGACATCAGTGCGGAGAGCGGCAGCTTCGCCAGCACATCGGCATCGACCCGGAACGGCGCGCGTGCATCGCGCGAAAAGAGGCCGCTTGCAAACATGTCGAGGCTTGCGAGCGCCAGCCCCTCGGAGCGGCCGATGCCTTGTCCTGACACCGCATCGCGATAGCGCCAATTCGCGCCCGCGCCGGCATCGAGCAGAACGCTGACGATGGCGAGATCGAACTCCGCGCGCGCCCGTGCGGCGCGATCGGGCCATGACGCAGCATTGGCCAGTTGCGCCCAGCGGTCGACGCCGCCGAAGACAAAATGCCGCCAGCGCGCGTGGAAGGGAATGTCGAGCGTCGGATAGGCCTTTCGCGTCACCGCAAGCACGGCGTCGGCAACGCTATCCATGCGATCGAGATCGATGCTGAAATGCGTGAGCCCGCCCTTCAGGCCGATCTCGAGCATGTGTCCGGCACGCGCGCGGACCGCCTTCGCGGACAGCAACGCGCGTGCTTCTTGTTCTGAAGCGTCCGCCATCACGAGATCAGTATTTTTCCAGCGAACGTCCGACCACGCCATTGACGTCCTTCTCCGGCGCGATGTCGGTCGAGTAATAGCCGGCCGCCTTCTTCGCGGCGATCTCGACATAGGCGTCGGCCGGGATCAGCTCCGGCGGGATCGGCACGCGCTCGACGATGTCGATGCCTTGCGAGGTCAGCGCGTCGTACTTCATGTCGCTCATCGACAGGAAGCGATCGATGCGCTTGAGGCCGAGCCAGTGGATGGTGTCAGGCATCAATTGCTGGAAGCGCGCGTCCTGGACGCCGGCGACGCATTCGGTGCGCTCGAAATAGGCAGCGGCGGCATCGCCGTCCTCCTGGCGCTTGCGCGCATTGTAGACCAGGAATTTGGTGACCTCGCCGAGCGCGCGGCCTTCCTTGCGGTTGTAGACGACGAGCCCAAGCCCGCCTTCCTGCGCGCCGCGCGCGGATTCCTCGATGCCGTGGATGAGATACGGCCGGCAGGTGCAGATGTCGGAGCCGAACACGTCGGAGCCGTTGCATTCGTCATGCACGCGGCAGGTGATCTTGGTGCGATGATCCGGCAGCTTGGTCACGTCGCCGAACATGTAGACCGTGGTGCCGCCGATCGGCGGCAGGAACACTTTCAGGTCCGGGCGCGTGACGAGCTCCGGGAACATGCCGGCGGTCTGCTCGAACAGGGTGCGGCGCAGCTCGGTCTCGTTGGTCTTGAAGCGCTCGGCAAGGCCGGGCAGGTACCAGACCGGATCGATCGCGATCTTCACCACCGAGACGCTGCCATTGGCATGCACGACCTCGCCGTCGGCGCGCAGGCGCTTGGCGGCCAGCGCCTCGCGAATCTCGGGCAGGTCGAGCCGTGCCCGCGTCACCGCGATGCTCGGGCGGATATCGACGCCCTCGGCGATGTCCTTGCCGAAGTTCTCGGCGACCAGGTGCCCCCAGGGATCGAGCGCGACGATCTTGGCGGGATCGCGCCACTGCTCGAACGGGCCGATGGTCGCGGCCGGGAACGTGTTGGTGAGATCGGGGCGCTTGATCGGATCGAGCGCGCCGGCGGAGACAGCGAGCGCGCGGTACATCGCATAGGAGCCGCCGTGGCTGCCGATCACGTTGCGATCCCCGGCGCGCGACACCGTGCCGATGATCGGCCCGCGGGCGCGCGCGTCGCCTGCGCCCCAGTGAATCGGGTAGGCGGCTTTCTTGCCCGGCTCGGGATGAGAGGTGAGGCGGATATGCTCAGTTCGGTTCGCGCGGCTCATGGCCAAACTCCCAAAAAGCCAACGGCCCGCCGCTCGGACGGGCCTGGCTTATCAGCGCAGCCGGAGCAGGGCCCGGCGACGCAATCCATCATATTGTAGCGACCCTTGGCGACAGACAAGTTAATCGTGCGGGGCGGCCCGCCGCGCCAGCCGGTCCGGATCGGCGAAGGGCGCCAGAATAGGCCCTATATCTATGTAATTGTTTGAGTTTTTGAAGGGCGCGTCAGGCGACTGGATAAAGCCTGCATATTCGGACATATCGACCGGATCGGCTCTGCCCCCCGGAGAACACCATGTCCGCCGCCAGCTATATCGATCCCCGCAATGGAAAGCTCTATTCCCTCCTCGAGCCGCGCTGGTGCTCGGACGAGCGCACGCCGCTGCTGGTGACGCCGGGGGCGGGGATCTCGCGCGCCGACATCGACAGCGGCACGCGCTCGCTGTGGCGCTATCGCGCGGCGCTGCCGGTGGAGATCAAGGATCCGATCTCGCTCGGCACCGGCTGCACGCCGCTGGTGCAGCAGGCTTGGGGTAACTTGCGGCCCTTCTTCAAGCTGGAATGGTTCAACCCCACCGGCAGCTTCAAGGACCGCGGCTCGGCGGTGATGCTGTCCTTCCTCCGGCAGATCGGCGTCAACGCGATTCTGGAGGATTCCTCCGGCAATGGCGGCTCGTCGATGGCCGGGCTTGGCGCCGCCGGTGGCATGCGCGTGAAGATTTTGGCGCCGGCCTCGACCTCACCGGCCAAGATCGCGCAGGTGCGCGCCTACGGCGCCGAGGTGCAGCTGGTCGAGGGCCCGCGCGAAGAGTCGGAAGCCGAGGCCATCAGGCAATCGGGCCAGACCTTTTACGCCAGCCACAATTGGCAGCCGTTCTTTCTCGAGGGCACGAAATCCCTCGCCTATGAGATCTGGGAAGATCTCGGCTTTCGTGCGCCCGACAATGTCATCGTTCCCGTCGGTGCGGGCAGCAGCCTGCTCGGCTGCGCGTTCGGCTTCCGCGAGCTCAAGAAGGCGGGGCAGATCGCAAAACTGCCGCGCCTGTTCGCCGCCCAGCCGCTCAACTGCTCGCCGATCGATGCCAGCTTCAAGGCCGGCGTCGATACGCCGGTTGCGCGCGAGGTGAGCAAGACCATCGCCGAGGGCACCGCGATCAAGCATCCGCTGCGCCTGCGCGAGATCATCGGCGCTCTTCGCGAAAGCGGTGGCGGTACGGTTGCGCTCACCGAGGACGAGATCGTCGCGGCGCTGCGTCGTCTTTCGCGGCAGGGCCTGTTCGCCGAGCCCACCAGCGCCAGCGCGGCCGCCGCGCTGGAGAAACTTGCCACCAGCGGGGCCATCAAGGCGAACGAGGTAACGGTCGCGGTCCTCACCGGCACTGGGTTGAAGGCCGCGACGACGGTGGCCGATCTGGTGGGGTAGGGCGGGGCGCCGGCGTTTCTTCCTTCTCCCCTTGTGGGAGAAGGTGGCGCGAAGCGCCGGATGAGGGGTATCTCTCCGCTCGCTTAAGTCTCTTCGAGTACGCGGAGAGATACCCCTCACCCGCCTCGCCGCTTCGCGTCGAGCCACCCTCTCCGACAAGGCGAGAGGGGAAGAGGTATCTCACTCCTTCAACTCGTTCACCTGCTTCACCCACGTCCTGACGTCCGCGAGCACCTCGGGCAGCACCGCTTTCACCTCCGGCACGGTCATGCCGGCCTTGATGCGGGGATCGTAGAGCAGGTTGAGGATGTACTGGTCGTAGACGTCGAAATAGCCCATCGACACATTGTCGTTGAACATGGTCCACGGCACGCTCGCGGTGTCGTTGATGGGGCCCAGCGACTGCAGCACCTCCTCATAGGCGCAGTCGAGGAAGGTGAAGTCGCTGACGTCGACGGTGAGGATGACGTCGGAATGCTCGATCTCGAACTGCTCGTTCTTGCGGAAGCCGGACAGGCATTGCGGATCGAGCGAGGTGCGGATCTCGCGCGCCTTCTCTGCGCCGTAAAAGCTCGCGATGGTGCGGTAGAGGTCGCGGTCGCGCACGAGCTTCACCCGCACATTGGCCGCCTCGCTGGTCTCGCTCATGGCAATGTCGAGATGTTGCACGCGTTTGCCGATGTCGGCGACGACCTTCGCGAGCTGCGCCTTGCGGTCGGCGCGGTCGGTCTCGGCGAACACGCGCACCGAGGTGTCGAACTTGCGGATGCGATCGACGCGGCCGGCGAGGTGATATTCGGCGCCGAACGCGGTCTTGAAAAAGCCGTCGACGATCTCGGCGTCGGTAAAGCTCCTCTTCTCGGTGCGCTGGCGCGAGACAATGTCGGGCAGTTCGCCGGCGCTGGTCGCGGTGTCAGGCACGCAGGTGAGCGCTGCAAACGCCAGCAGGGCGAAGCGGAGGGCGGACGCGGGCGGGACCAATGCGCTCATCGTCGCGCAACGCTGCCGTATTCGCGAGGCCCGCACAAGTCCGCAAATGCACGCGGCCGGTGGGTTCCGGTCGCATCAGGCGAGGTGTCGTGGGGTGGGCAAAGCGGAAGCGTGCCCACGCATTTTTCGCGATCGAGGGAGATGGTGGGCACGCCTGCGGACCGCGCGCGATCCTCCAGCTTTGCCGACCCTACGGCAGCTCGCGCGCGGCTAGTTGTTCAGCACCACCACCGTCGTGCCGACCCCGACGCGGCCATAGAGGTCGGTGACGTCGTCATTGGTCATGCGGAAGCAGCCCGAGGACACGGCCTGGCCGATCGTCTCCGGCTCGTTGGAGCCGTGGATGCGATAGAGCGTCGATCCCAGATACATCGCACGCGCGCCGAGCGGGTTCTCGATGCCGCCCTTCATGTGGCGCGGCAAATCGTGCCGCCGTGCCAGCATCTGCGCCGGCGGCGTCCAATCCGGCCATTCCTTCTTGGCGGTGATCTTGTGCACCCCGCCCCAGCGGAAGCCGTCGCGGCCGACGCCGATGCCGTAGCGCAGGGCCTGGCCGTTCTGGAGCACCAGATAGAGCCGGCGCTCGGCGGTGTTCACCACGATCGTGCCGGGGGCATAATTGCCGTTATACATGACGGTGCTGCGGGGGATCGGGCTCGCGCCGCCAACGAGATAGGGGTTGGAACTGGTGCCCGTGAAGTCGACCATCCCCGCGGCAGAGGCGCTGCTCGCCCCGATGGTTACAGCCACCATGGTGGCGACGGTTGCGGCAAGAAACCGGATCATTCATTCCCCCAGCAAAAAATCGATTCAATGATACGCCACAGGCCATATTTGCCGGCATTTCGCAAGCCACGGCCGCGTGAGGCCCAGTGGTTGCCGTTACCAAATCGGAAACCGCCTCAAAACACTATTAGCCAAACCCTTGCATCGCGGCGCGGGACAGGGCCGCAATGCCCGCTATTGCTTTGACGGGCCGAGCGAACAATGATTGATCCGATGAAACGTCGGAAATGGCCTGCGGGAGCTTTGGGATGAACGGTGCGGAAAGCCTGGTGCGGACGATGGTCAAGGGCGGGGTGGACGTCTGCTTCACCAACCCGGGCACCTCGGAGATGCATTTTGTCGCGGCGCTCGACCGCGTGCCCGGCATGCGCTGCGTCCTCGGCCTGTTCGAAGGCGTGGTGACGGGCGCGGCCGACGGCTATTTCCGCATGAAGGGCACGCCGGCCTCGACCCTGCTGCATCTCGGCCCGGGCCTCGCCAACGGCCTTGCCAATCTGCACAACGCCAAGAAGGCCAATTCCGGCATCGTCAACATCGTTGGCCAGCATGCCGTCTACCACATCGACTATAACGCGCCGCTGACCTCCGACATCGAGGGCCTGGCCCGGCCGATGTCGTCCTGGGTCCGCACCTCGCCGAATTCCAAAGCGGTCGCCGCCGACGGCGCCGCCGCGATTGCCGCCGCCAAAAGCGCCCCGCCGCAGATCGCGACCCTGATCCTGCCCGCCGACACCGCCTGGAACGAGGCCGACGGCATCGCCGAGGTGCCGGCCGAGCAGCAGCGCGCCAGCTATTCGCCGCAGGCGGTCGAGAAGGCCGCAAAGATCCTGCATGGCGACGGCGAGGGCACGCTGCTGCTGATGACCGGCAGCGCGCTGAGCGAGCATGGCCTGGCGCTGGCCGAGCGCATCGCCGGCAAGACCGGCTGCACCGTGATGGGCCCGACCTTCCGCCCGAAGATGGCGCGCGGCCGCGGCCGCTATTCGATCGACCGCATCCATTATGTGATCGAGAACGCGCTGCCGATGCTGGCCAAGTTCCGGCACATCGTGCTGGTCGAGTCCGACGATCCCGTGGCGTTCTTCGCCTATCCGAACAAGCCGAGCATGCTCAAGCCCGAGGGCTGCGAGGTCCATCGCATGACCTCCTGGGGCGAGAATTCGGTGGCCGCGCTGGAAGCGCTCGCCGGTGCCGTCAAGGCCAGCGCCCGGGACGTCAAGCCGCACGGCTCGGCCGAGCTGGTCAAGCCGACCGGCGCGCTCACCTTCGCCTCGATCGCGCAGGCGATCGCCTGTGCGATCCCCGAGAACGCGATCATGGTCGACGAGTCCCTCACCACCGGCCGCGGCTTCTTCCCGCCGACCGCCGCCGCCGCGCCGCACGACTGGCTGCAGAACATGGGCGGCTCGATCGGCTTCTCGACGCCGCTGTCGATCGGCGCCGCGATCGCCTGCCCGGACCGCAAGGTCATCACCATGGTCGGCGACGGCAGCGCGATGTACACGATCCAGTCGCTGTGGACCCAGGCCCGCGAGAACCTCAACATCGTCACCATCGTGTTCGCCAACCGCATCTACCAGATCCTGCGCGGCGAGTTCGACAATGTCGGCGCCGGCGAACCCGGCCAGCGCGCCAACGACATGCTCCGGCTCGATCGCCCGACGCTCGATTTCGTGGCGCTGGCCAAGGGCATGGGCGTGCCCGGCCGCGCCGTCACCAATGCCGACGAGTTCAACAAGGCGCTGGCGGAAGCCGTCGCCGAGCCGGGTCCGCGGCTGATCGAAGTCGTGATGTAGCGCATACCAACCCAGAGCGCCGAGAGCCCGGAGGCACGATGCAGACCGAGCTGAACAAGGTGATCGCGGCGCTCAGGGACTTCTATGCCCACGAGAAATTCCTGTTCGAGAAGGACGTCGGCGAACGCGCGGTCACGCACCGCTTCGCCGTCTATCTCGAGCAGCAATTTTCAGGCTGGGCCGTCGACTGCAACTACGACCGCCTCGGCGAGCGCACGCTGCATCTGCCGCACGGCACCATCATCTCGACCGACGATCATCTCGGCAAATCGATCTACCCTGACGTCGTCGTGCACCAGCGCGAGATCCCGAACAATTTGCTCGCCATCGAAATCCGCAAAGCAAGCAATCACACCCCGCTGGAGCATGACCAGCACAAGCTGATGGCGCTGACCGATCCGCATATCTGGTTCGCCTATTGGATCGGCGTGCTGCTGGTGCTGGACAGGCACGGCGTGACGATGTCGGAGGTCTATCTCAGCGGCGTGGTCGATCAGGCGCAAACGCTCTGGCTAGCGACGCGGCTTGCGGAGAGCGGCCTCGGGGCGCATTAGCGCCCCCTATCCTTGAACGCCAGAGTTGCAGGACACAGCGGAAGTCGCCCCGCTTGGTCGGATCGGACGCTTGTGACCGGAGCTGACATCGGTGCCTTGGCTATTCGCGCATCGGCGGCCAAGCGGACGCGCTATGATCACTTGTGAACATTTGCTGGAACCATTGCCCCGCGGCGGCATTCCTCCACTGTTGTCAACATCACTTGACGACCAGAAAAGGTGAACCGAAGTGCAGCAGGGGCAGGAGCTACCAACGATCCTCGTCGTTGAGGACGATCAGCTTGTCCAAGCCTTGGTCGAAGACGCGCTTTCCGAAGGCGGGTTTGAAGTCGCCTTGGTCGCATCGGGCGAGGAAGCCGTTGCGCTACTCGGGGGCAAGACGATCGACTATCGCGCGCTTGTCACTGACATAAATCTTCAGGACAAAGTGGACGGTTGGGAAATTGCCCGGATCGCGCGTGAGATCGACGGCGCCTTTCCGATAATCTACATGACAGGTGCTGCAGGTGACGAGTGGCCCTCCAAAGGCGTACCGAACAGCATTCTCCTCGCGAAGCCATTTGCGCCCGCGCAACTTTTGACTGCCGTCTCCCAGCTTCTCAATTCAGGAACAAAAGTGTAGCGCGCGCTCATCGCCGACGTTTCCGCGCGTGCCGTAGCTACGCAGCTCGATTGTCGGCTTTTGAGAATGTGGTGTGAGTGACGGATACAGTCGTACCCCCAGCTCCCGACAGAGTTTCCACTTGGGCATTAAGGCTCTGCGCGAGCGCCTTGACGATGCCGCTGCCGAGCCCGGTCTTTGCTTGCGCAAACACGCCATCCTGTTTGCCAACTCCATTGTCAGCGACCGAAAGCTCCCAATCCGTCCCATTGACTTCATACCTGATGATGATCTGTCCCTCGCTATCCACTTTGGGAAACGCATGTTTCAGGGCATTCATCACCAGTTCGGTTGTGATCAAACCGATGCTTTCGGCCTGACGGGCATTCAGGGTGCCGCCGTCGCCAACCACCTGCACGCTAACCGGCCGGGCGTCCCCGATCATTGAAGCCGCGAGGGCATCGCTCAGCCTCGTGAGATAGGCAATCATTTCAACAGGCCCAATCGTTCCCGCGACGTGGAGTTGTCGTTGTACGGCAGCTATCGATATGACGCGATCATGGATGTCCTGCAGAAGCGGACGCGTCTCTTCAGAACTGACAGCGTTTGCCTTCATTAGGATAATGCCGGCAATGATTTGCAGGCTATTGGCGATCCGGTGCTGAATTTCTTCCAGCAAGACATCCTTCTGTATCAGCAGATCGTCCTTTTCGTGCTCCAGCTTGCGCCGCACGGTGACGTCTTCAATCCCCAACAGAACGGTCGTTTCGGCGCCTTCCTTGTAGAGCACCTGGCGGGCATTCAAGCGCATGACACGGGTGCCCAGGCGCGGAAATTCGTGCTCGACTTCGTAATCCTCCATCACGCCGTGTTCAGGAATGATTTTCTCGAGCAGCAAGCGAAGCTTGGGGATGTCCCATTGTCCGTCGCCCAGTGCGTAGAGGAGCTTTCCCTGTGTCTCCTCGGGGCTCACCTCGAATGCCGAATAGAAGGAGCGGCTTGCGGCAATCACGCGCAAAGCCTTGTCGAGCACGAGGATAGGTTCCCGGACCGTATCGACAATGCTCTGCGCGAGTGCGCAAGCGTCGGCGACATTGATGAATTGTTCTCGGAAATTGGTTTTTTGCATATGTCCCTCCAAGACCGGATCTACGTAGAATCCCGTCGGATGGGCCATCTTGATCGCCCGAAGGGCCGTATCATCGTTCAACGATGGACCTTGCCTGGTCAGAATTCTGGTCAAAATTGACCAGCCTCAATGTGACGTTGGAGTGGCGGCTGGACAGAACTTGGGGCCAACCAAGGCGCCCGCTTCTGGCCCGGTGCTGACCTCGGAGAGCCGGAATGTCTGCTGCCGATAGATGGGTCGACCAAGGTGGCGCAGCCTACCAAGGTCAGCTCGTGCCCCATAACAGCTCTTGAGCCGGTGCCAGTGCTTAGACCTGAACCTGGGATACCCTGCTCCACCGATTCCAGGTCTTTGCGGCATCGGCGCGGTGCTGACGAGGCAAGTTATTTCGACTATCCTCGTCCAGGCGGGACATGACAGGACCTACGAGCGCAGATCGATGAGCACGTTAAAAGCGCTCTGGCTCAGAAGAGTGGCGCCCTGATCCATGTACGTTCCGGCGACATGGTCATCGAAGCCTTGCGCCAGATGCGCGACAGCCGGGTCCGGTCGGTGCTGGTCATCGACGACGACAGGCTGCTCGGCATCGTGACCCAGGGTGACTGCGCCATCAAGGTGCTGCTGCCCGGGCTCGATGCCAAGCAGACGCCGGTGGGCCAGGTGATGACGGGCAACCCGGTGACGATCAAGCCGGACGCCTGCATGGCGATGATGGCTGCGCGCGGCTTTCGCCACCTGCCAGTGCTGGACGCGGGCAAGGTCGTGGGCGTGATCTCGATCGGAGACGTCGTCAAGAACATCATCCGGGATCTGGAGCACAACGTGGACGACCTGATGGGTTACATCACGAAGGACGGTCCCGGGGGCTGACAGACGAACCGCGGTGCGGGAAGAGGTGAACCACGGGCGGCCCGCCAAATCGTTTTTTCATCGCTTACGAACGACGAAGGCCGCCCGCTCGCGCGGACGGCCTCGCATCATCAATCCTCACCCGCTCAATGCAGCGGAGCGCCATTGCCCAGCGCGTAGGTCACGAGATCCTTCAGCTTGAAATTGGGACCTGTCACCGGCGCCCAGTTCGGGTCGAGCGACAGCACCGAGGAGGCGTCGCCGAACATCATGCCGAGGAAGACTTCGGCGACGATGCGGCCGCCGACCGGGCCGAGTTGCGGCGTCGTGATTCCAGTTGCCGGCGCGCCGGTGGCGGGAGGCGCGACCTTTGTGGCGAACTGGCGCGCTTCGGCGAGGATGTAGGTCCAGAGCGGGCAGTTGCCTTTGAACGCGCCGTTGGCGATCGACGCGATCGCAACCTGCGGGTCGCCATCGCCGGGGACGTCGACGGCGCGGCCGACGATGATCTGTTCGTCGGTCAGCGGCGTCTGGTGCATTGCCCTGGCGACCGCCTGGCCCGAGGGCAGGCCAAGCCGCCAGCCGCGTTCGAGATTGCGCAGCGCCAGCGATGCCGGGTTGGAAGCGATCTCCGGCGGCAGCTTGCGCAGCGGATCGACCAGCGACGTGTCGATGCGATAGGCGAGCTGGAGCCGCCGCTTGTTGTCGGGGTTGGTGTTGTCGCCCTCGACGCCATAGGCGCGCGTGTCGACGTCGATGAAGCGGCCCCAGTCGATGGCGCGTCCCGGCCCCATCGAACGGAAGCCGGTCAGCGCGTTGTTGTCGGGGTTGTTGGGGTCGGGGAAGATCTGCAGCAGCATGTTGTCGGCGTCGTTGAGCCGGTAGCCGGGCCGGATCATGGAATGACCGAGCCGGTAGGCCGCGACCGAGAACTCGACCGGCATGTAGGGATAAGTGTGCCAGTGATAGTAGGCGAGCTTGCCGCGATCGTAGCGGCCGCCGGTCTTGAGATCGTTCAGCACGGCGGCATTGACGATGCGCGGCAGGAAGTCGTTGAGCACGACATATTGGTAGTGGAAGCGGACACGCTGTTGCACGTCCTGGAAGGAGAGGCTGTCGTTGTCGTCGACCATGCGGTTGTGGAAGCGCAGCATCAGCCCCTGGAACTGCGAGACGATGCTGTTCTCGTCGTTGCGGGGATCGCCGATCAGCGCGCGGCCCTTGAAGCGAGGCAGGTCGAGGGCGTTGGAAACGCCGGTGCCGGTCAAGGTATCGCCGAGGAGAAATTTGCCGCTGCTGTCGTACATATAGGGCTGGTCGTTCGGACCGCGCCCGTAGAGATTGTCCAGATCGAACGACGGCGTGCGGAAATCGATGAGCCCGTCGGGATCCTGCTGCTTGGCCAGCGAGCTTACCGGATCGAAGGTGATGTCGTGATCGACGAACTGGCCGAAATAAGTGTAGAGCGCGGGAATTCCGCTTTCCTCGGCATCGGGGCCGTCCTTGGGCGGATCGAAATCGCCGACCATGTTGTCGGCGAGGGCGGAGAGGTTGGCAATGTTGTCGGCATCGTTCGGACCGAACGTCGCCGGCGTCAGAGTGCGAAACATGCGGCCAAATCGGCCTTGTGACAGCGGCGAACGGGTGGCGTTGAGACCGCGGGGCGGAGTGGCGTGACGACTGCTCATAAAGTACCTCCATGAAAAGTTACGACGGCAAGCAACTAAAGCTAAAGTTGTTCGTCATAAAATATGCAGGTGAGGCTAGATCGTGGGATTTGGCATCGCAATGCGCTGCTTCACACATTGCGCAGCATCGATGCGGTTCCGGCGGAGAGCATTGCGAGCAAGCTGCGGATGCGCTTTGCAAATTTTTCCAGCGCAGAGGCTGAATAACATTCTCGTCATCGCCATGAGCGGTTCGAAGCAATGTCAGCTTCGCCGACCTATCCAGTGGAGCGATTGACGAAGCGAATTTGATGTTCGCGTAAAAATTGTAATTGCTTGGGCATGCTGCCCGGTCGATGGTTACGCTTTCCCGGGCTGCTCCGACACGTTGTCGTTCGTGTCCTGGTCTCGGCGCGTGCGTTCCATCAGGCAAGGGTTCATGATGCGGCGGGCCGCGGTGATCAAGCCCTCCCGGTCAAGCCGTGGTGAGAATGTGATCCCGGCCACAGTTTGCAGCAATGGTCCCGCCTATCTTCGCAGCACTTGCACGCGTCGATCCGGCGGGACTACGCTTCCCGCATTGGGGATCAGACATTTTGGAGGTTGTGATGCAAAAATCATATCTGCTGGCCGCGATCGCGGCGCTGGCGCTCATCATGCAGACGCCGCTCGCGCTGGCGCAGAACGCGCCCGCCGCGACGACCACACCGCCGGCGGCTGCGGCCACGACCGCGCCTGCCGCCAACACGGCGCCTGCTGCGACCACTGCACCGGCTGCGACCTCCACGCCGGCAGCGAGCACCGACACCTCAACCCCGCCGGCCGGCGCAAAGAAGACTGCCGAGAAGAAACCGGCGAAGAAGAAGATGACGCGGCAGCAGGAGATCGATCATTCGATCGACAACGGCACCGTTCCGGCGCGCTACCGCAACTCGGTACCGAAGGAGTACCAGCAATATATTCCGTTCGAGAAGCAGTGACGGATTGCACTGCGGCGCGACGTGCACCCGCGTCGCGTCGGGGCGGAACCGGTCGGTAGCCATGCAGGCGTGATGGCGTGATCTGATCCGCGTCCCCAGTGGCGGCCTCCGGTGCCGGTGCTACAGTAGGCCCGGGCCCGGGGGGATGATCAGATGAGCGACGACGCGAAGGATGCTGGCCTTGTGGCGATGATCAGCAGCATCCTGGGAGGCAACAAGCGCGCAGAGGCGGCCAGCCCGCCGCCGCTTGCCGACTTCCTTCCGTCAGCGCCGGCGGCCGCGGCGGTCCCCCAGCTTCCCGAAGCGGAGTCGCCGAAGCTCCAGAACGCATCCAGTGGCGCACCCAACGGCGCATCCGATGAAGCGGCGGCTCCCGCGAAGCCGGTCGCGCCCGCCCCACAGTCCCTGACGCCTGATGGCAAGCGGCTTCTGCCGGCGGAAGCGATCGCCGATCTCGTGCTCGGCGAGCTCAGGAAGATCGAGGGGTTTCCTGCCTCCGGCGTCTCGGTCACGGTCTATGGTTACAGGAACTGGAACGCGATGATCACCTTCGCGCCGTTCTCGACCAATTTCCAGAATGCGACGCGGTTCCGCCAGGCCCTGCCCGACCTCGTCTTCAAGCTCCGTCGTTTCGTCGAACTTGAGATATAAGGATCGATGGAATTTGGTTAGATCGGTGCGAGCCAGGAACTCGTCCACCTCTCCCGGAGGGAGAGGTCGGATCGCATCGAAGATGCGGTCCGGGTGAGGGGTTCTGATCTCGCTGAGTGCCGCGGCCCCTCACCCGACCACTCCCCGTTGGGGAGAGGTGTTCACCATTCGACAGGATCTTCGAATTGAGCGTTGCCTTTACCAAGGAAGAAAGCGCCGAGACCGCCTCCGAGACGCTGCTGCCGGATCGCCCGATCTCGCCGCATCCGAACCTCGTGACGGAGAAAGGCCTGCAGGCCTTGCAGTCGCAGCTCCATCAGGCGCGCGAAGCCTATGACGCCGCGCAAGCCATCGACGACGTCAACGAAAAGCGCCGGCAGTCGGCGGTGCCGCTGCGCGACATCAGATATTTCGGCGAACGGCTGCGCACCGCGCAGCTCGTCGCAAGTCCTGCCTCGAACGAGGTGGTCGCCTTCGGCAGCACCGTGACCTTCAGCCGCGCCGATGGCCGCGTCCAGACCTACCGCATCGTCGGCGAGGACGAAGCCGATCCAAAGGCCGGCTCGATCTCGTTCGTCGCGCCGGTCGCGAAGTCGCTGATGGGGAAGGCGGTCGGCGATGTCGTGGGTGCGGGCGCGCAGGAGATCGAGGTGTTGGCGATCGGGTAGGGGGCGTTGGTTCACAACGGTGTTCTGGAGCATTTGTGACACGAGAGACCATCTTGCGGGAGCGCCTTGCGCTCGGATTGCCTGATCTGACCGCCGATCTCTATCTTTATCCGACTGAAGCGGGAGGACGGAGAGATCCAATCGGTTTCGGTTGGGGGTGTCCTTGCAGCTACGATGAAGGCCTTAGGGAAGGTTGGGATGCCTATCCGTTGCTCCAAGGTGAAATGATGCCCGGCGAGAGGCGACGTCTCGGCTTCGTGTTCTTGTCCGGCGCAGAAGCCGTTGCGTCGTTCGACTCACGTGAGCGCTTCTACTTGTGGGAAGGTCGCTTCATCGGCGAGGCCGAAATCGTTCGATAGCGTCGGCTCTCCGATCGCCTGGCAGCGGGGGGCCTTGTCTCCGATGATGCCATCATGCTCCTGTTTTGCCCGACGGAGCAAGCGTTTTTCGGAAAATACGTATGCTGCCGATCCGACCGACGCCGGCTACTGTGCATGGGGTTGTTTTCGAGTTTTCAATCGGAGTGGGAGCAAGACGCCCCAGTCCGTCTACGCTCTTCGAGCTACGCCGGACACGCTTCGCGATCATTGGGCTTGGCTGCGCCACGCGGAGCCTTTTGGCGAAGCGTGGTGGGCGCACAAGGGATCGAACCTTGGACCTCTCCCGTGTGAAGGGAACGCTCTCCCGCTGAGCTATGCGCCCGGGACCATCATGCAGACGGCCGGACTTTTCGGCCGGCCGGCACATCGGAGCCCGCGATTTAGAAGTGCGGGCTATCAGTGTCAAGTTTTCAGGCGGCTTGGGGCCGGAAAACCTTGCCTCAGTGTCACAAATCGGCGGCAGCGGCGGATTTTGGGCCGCTTACGCGCCCTGCTGGCGGGCGCGGGAGGCGTGGGCCTGGAGCGCGCGGATGCGCTCGGCCAGCGTTCCGCCACCCTCGGGCAGGGGGCTTGCTGCGCCATTGGCGGCGGCGCCATTGGCCGGGCGCGGCGCGGGCTTCGGCGGCTGGCCGGCCTCGGCCGCCAGCAGCGCCTCGATCGGCGAGTTCGGGCCCTCGAGCTGCATCGCGAGCTTGGCGACTTCCGCGGCGATGTCGTTGATGCGCTCGCGCAGAAGCGCGTTCTCCATGCGCTCGGTCGCCCAGGAGCTCTCGGCCTGCTGCTGGATCGCATTGATGTCGCGCTGCAGTTTTCCGCGCTCGTCGCGGGCGATGCGCAGCTGCTCTTCCAGCGCGGCCTTCTCGGTGCGCAGCGTTTCCATCGCGGCCGACGATTTGCCGCCGCTCAGCGCGGCGATCTCGACGCGCAGCTCCTTGATGGTGCGCTCGGAACTGTCGTTGGTCTGGCGCAGCTGGTTGTTCTCATAGTCGCGCTCGGCGAGCAGCTTGCCCTGGGTGGCGAGGCGGCCTTCGAGGTCGGCGACGCGGCCCGAGAGCATCTCGGCTTCCTTGACCTGCACGATCAGCTGGCGATCGAGCTCGGTGACGCGCTGGCTCAAATTCTCGACGCGGCCGCGCGCGTCGCCAAGCTCGCGCGAGACGACTTCCGATTCGGAGCGCTCCTGCGTCAGCCGCGCCTGCGTGGCGGTGAACTCTTTCTCGGCATCGCCGACGCGGTTCTTCAATTCCTCGATCTGGGCGCGCACCGCGACCAGCTCGACCTGGCGGGTCTCCGCCATCATCGAGCGGTCTGACAGTTCGGAGTTGATTTTTGCCAGTTCGGCCTGCTTGTCGGTCAGTGCGATCTCGGCCTCGCGCAGCGCCGCGGTCTTGGCGTTGAACTCTTCCTCGGTGGCGCGGAGCTGCTCCTTCACCGCCTTCTCGCGGGCCTCGAGCGCGAAGATCGTGGCGTTCTTCTCGCCGAGCTCGATCTTCATGCGGTTGATGGCATCGCTCTTCTTGCCGAGCTCGGCGAGCTGGCTCGTGGTCTTGTTCTTGAGCTGGTCGACGCTCATCTCGAGCCGGCGCGCCGACATGGCGAACTCGGCGCGGAGCTGGTCCTTGTCGGCCTGGATCTCCGCCATCGACAGCGGGGTTGCCGCCTCGAGCCGGCGCGTGGTCAGGCGCACCGCGCGGTTATGCACCAGCGGCACGATGGCAAGCCCGCACAGCATCGACAGCAGGAAACCGATCGCCAGGTACATGATCGGTTCGACCATGGGTCAGAGCTCCAACAGACAAGGAAAAATTTACCAAAGACAATGCATGGCGGGCCGGCAAAAAGCCAGCCCCGCCCTGTTGTTAACGTGAATCCGGAAACCGGAGGGGAAGGAGGGGAGCTAGAACGGGTTCCAGGTCGCCCGCGGCGTGTATTTGAGATAGCCGATATTGGCGCCGAGCCGTAAGCCGAGGCCCGAGCGGATCGGCACCAGCACGATATTGTTGGCGGTGAGCGCCGTCATGCCGAAGCCGCCGATGATATAGGCCGAGCCGTCAATGCCGGCGAAGCGCTGGTAGATCGCGTTGGTGGCGGGCAAATTATAGACCAGCGTCATGGTGCGCGCGCCGTCGCCGCCCCAGTCGAAGCCGAGCGAGGGGCCCTGCCAGTAGACGCGCAAATCGCCGGCGTTCTTGGTGTAGAGCGTGCCTTCGCCATAGCGCAGGCCGGCGACGAAGGCGCCGGAGCCTTCCTCGCCGAGGATATAGCCGTTCGGCAGGCCCCATTGGCTGACCGCCTTCTCGATGATCGAGGCGAGGCCGCGCGAGACATTGCCGAAGAAGCGGTGGCCGGCGGTGACGAGCTCGTCCGGTCCATAGGTATTCGGGGTGGGGGTCCGCTGTGGCGGCGGCAGGTCCGGTGGCGGCGCGGCCGTCTGGGCCGAGGCCGGCACGGTCCAGCCAGCCAGCGCGATGAGCGCCACTGCGGCAAGGCGTGATGCGAAAGTCATAAAAGAACCCCTGGTATCGATCCCGGACCGCTTCCCTTAACCTGATGCTATTAGGCACGGCCCTAGGTTGCGCCGGATGTCCCCTCGACTCGGATGTTATCCGCAGCAACTATGACGGCACAACGGCAGGAAGATAGCCCATTGCGCCCCGGAATTGCCTTGATCGGCCGTCTGGTCTGCCTGCTGGCGGGCATTTGGCTCGGCCTGTCCTGGTTGCCCGCACAGGCTGCCACCACCGAGCGCATCGTCGTCAATCGCTTCTCCGGCGTCGCCATCGAGGGCTTCGACCCCGTGGCCTATTTCGTCGATGGCGGAGCCGAGCAGGGGACTGCGGAGTTCGAGGCCAATCTCTGGGGCGCGGTCTGGCGCTTCCGCAACGAGGGCAACCGGGCCTCCTTCCTGGCCCATCCCGAAATCTACGGCCCACAGTTCGGCGGCTATGATCCCGTCGACATCGCCCGCGGCGTCACCATCGCCGGCAATCCCCGCTTCTTCGTGATCTCGGCGCAGCGGCTTTATCTGTTCAGCCGGGAAGACAATCGCGACGCCTTCGCCGGCGACCCCGAACGCTTCTTATATGAGGTCGGCAAGCGCTGGCCGGCCCTCGAGGACAAGCTCAGTCAGTAGGGAACCACCGCCCCGGCGTCACCCCAGGCGATGAACGCCGGGATGATGAAGCCGGTGTCGCTGCGTTCGCCGAACCTGAGCTCGCCGCCCGTGCCGTCGGTCACCTTGCCGCCGGCGGCCGTCACCACCGCACAGCCCGCGCCGACGTCCCATTCGCAGGTCGGTCCGAAGCGGGGGTAGATGTCGGCGCTGCCTTCCGCGATCCGGCCGAACTTGACCGCAGAGCCACAGGTCTTTCTGACCGCGTTGGGCCTTACGTCGATGAAGGCTTCGCTTTTGGCGTCGCCATGCGAACGGCTCACCGCCGCGATCCAGGGCTCGCCAAGCCCGGGCAGCTTGCGGGTCCGGATCGGCTCGGCGGCGCCGATCGTCGTGCCGTCGAATCTCACGCGCTCGGCGCCGCGGCCGACGATGCCGCGCCAGAGCAGCCCGAGCGCGGGCGCGCTGACGATGCCGAGCAGCGGCACGCCCTCAGTGATGATTGCGAGGTTGACGGTGAACTCGTCGCGGCCGGCGACGAACTCCTTGGTGCCGTCGAGCGGATCGATCAGGAAGAAACTGCCGCGAAATGGCGGCGAGGCAAGATGGGTCCGCTCTTCCGACAGCGTCGGCATGTCATTCGCAAGCCGGGCGAGCCCCTCGGCAATGATTCGGTCGGCGGCAAGGTCCGCCTCGGTGACGGGCGAGCCGTCCTGCTTGCCATCGACCCGCATCGCTCCGCGATTGACGCCAAGGATCGCCTCGCCCGCCTGCACCACCAGCGCGGTCAGGGGCTCCATCAGCCGGTCAGCGGCCTCGCCGTCGATCATCCTCACCTGCATGCCTCATTCATTGGCAATTTCGCGTCCCGTCACGTGATTCGCCCGCGTCCTTATGGCCGCTTCGAACCTATCGCAAGCTTCCTGCTACCGGCTGGCGAATGATAGAAGCGGCAGCGACAGTCTAAGCCATGCGTGATTCGCCGCGTCCGCGCCGTGCAATTCCAGGAACCCTTTATGTCTGACGCTCCGTCACCCGCTACCGCTTCTGCTCCCGATATGCTCGAACTCGCGGCGCTTTTGTGCTCGCGGGTTTGTCATGATCTCATCAGCCCGGTCGGCGCCATCGTCAATGGGCTTGAAGTGCTCGATGACGATCCCAAGCCCGAGGACCGCGAATTCGCGCTCGACCTGATCCGCAAGAGTGCCAAGACCGCCTCCGCCCGCCTGCAGTTCTGCCGTCTCGCCTTCGGCGCGGCCGGCTCCTCCGGCGCGCAGATCGACCTCGGCGATGCCCAGACCATGGCGAAGGGCCACATCGAGGACGGCAAGTGCACGATTACGTGGAATCTGCCGCGGCTGCTGCTGCCGAAGAATCGCGTCAAGCTGCTGCTCAACATGCTGGTCGTGTCCCAGCACACGATCCCGCGCGGTGGCATGCTGACGGTCGATCCGATCGGCGAGGGCGAGACGATGAGCTTCCGCATCACCGCGACCGGACACAACGCACGCCTGCCGCAGAACATCGCCGAGCTTCTGAGCGGCGAGCGTGGCCCGGCAGCCGACGCTCATGCGATCCAGCCTTATTACACGCGGCTGCTGGCGCAGGCCTGCGGGCTCACCGTGACGCTCAAGCTGGAGGGCGAAGGCGTCATCGTTACCGCTTCGTAAACGCGCCCATCGCTCTCAAACGTTAATCGATCCTTTACGAGGCGCTTCGGCTTGTCCGGAGCGCCTTATCTCTTTGTTGGTTCCGTTCTTTTGCACATACTCAACCAATATTAAACGCTTTGCGGTGAAGCTGGCCCCATTCCGATCTGGCGCATCACGTCTCGTGCGCGCCCTCCCTGTATGAAGGCCTGTTTTCATGGATGATCTGTTGCGGGAGTTTCTGACGGAGACCAGCGAGAGCCTGGACACCGTCGACAATCAGCTGGTGAAGTTCGAGCAGGAGCCGAACAACG
>Ga0209148_1000773_pt1 | contig 23969 bp, 21 predicted proteins | sample AraplaCol_mMF_r2_2_FD_184288 | JGI IMG/M metagenome (GOLD analysis project Ga0209148, IMG submission 184288) | Arabidopsis root microbial communities from North Carolina, USA - plate scrape CL_Col_mMF_r2 (SPAdes) (version 2) | ecosystem: Host-associated > Plants > Roots > Endosphere | place... | reverse complement strand
GCGCTGCTTCCGGGCTATACTTTTGCATCCCTGAAACCCCGGGCGCAACATATTGGGCGCCGAGAAGTCCACCAATGCTGGGCCAGCAAACTCAGCGAGATACATGGCGGCCTCACCTGCGTCTCGACCGGGAGAGCCGAACCGTTTGGGGCCAAGAGTTCTAGATCGACCTTTCCTCGGCATCATAGATAGCCATAACCGGCGGCTTCGAGCACAGCTTGGCGACTTGTTGCACGAACGCTCGTGAGCTCGGTTGGGCGAAATGTACCTTCAACGCGGCGGCATCACGCCAACGTTCGAAAAACCGCAGGCGGAGGGGATCTTCGCAATCAATCTGCACGATGTGTTCGATACAGCCATCCTCTCCGCGAGACCGATGCACGTGCTCGAGACTGAGCTTCACCAGATCGGCCAAGCCTTCACTTCGCGAGTCCACAGATCCAACCACGATAATCATCAAATTCTCCTCTCCGTTCGTATTGCTTCGCGGGCCTGCTTTGGCGTTCGTTGCGTCAAATCGGATCGTCACCGCCTGCGCGACGAAGCACCGCGCAACGTGACCAGCAGGACGACCCCGGACAGCAGGTACAAGACCACAACCAGATAGAGGCTGTAGACTGGACTGCCCGTGACCGTCGTAATGAACGTCGTGGCTGGCGGCGCCGCGGCCGGGCCGAGATTGGCAAGCCCCGCGATGAACGCAACTCCCCCGGCAATGCTCGCCTTCGACAGATATTCGGTACAGGTCGTAACGAACAGCGGAACGGCGGAGACGAAGCCGAGGCCGGCGATTGTGAGGCCAAGTATCGCGAATACGATGTTGCCTTGCGCAAAAATCATCAGAAGAATCCCCAGAGCGGCGACCGAGACGCACAATGCATAGTGCCACCGCCGCTCGCGATGCCTGTCGGAATGCCGCCCAACCAGGATCATACCGATCACGCCCGCGATCTGGGGCAAGGTCGAGAGCAAACCGACGTGAAGCAAATCTGAGATACCCCAGCTCTTGATCATCGACGGGATCGAAAACACGATCGTGTAATTTGCGCCAAGAAGAAGAATGTCGACCAGGATCAGACTGTAGATCTTGGGATCCGTCGCCATTTGCCAGAAGTCGCTATGCGAGGAGGTCTCGACCTCCGGATGATCCTGCTCATGCTGCAGCCGCAGCAGAGACTTCTCTTTGGCTGTCAGCCAGTCTCCATCCTCCGGCCCATCCTGAAGGTAGAAATAGGCCGCGACGCCCAAAATCGAGGCCGGCACTCCCTGGGAAATGAAGAGCCATTGCCAGCCATGCAGGCCTCCGATGCCATCCAGGTGCTTCAGTGTCGCTCCGCAGAGCGGGCCGGCCAGAAGCGGAGCGATCGCTGTTGCCGACATGAACGTGGCCATCACCTGGCCGCGCCTTCCCGACGGATACCAATAAGTCAGATAGAGGATCACACCGGGGAGAAAGCCAGCCTCGAAAACGCCGAGCAACACCCGCGCAATGTAGAACTGAAGAGGCGTCTGGACGAATGCCATGGCCGCGGCCACGAGGCCCCAGGCGAGCATGATCCGGAGCATCGTCTTTCGCACGCCGATCCGCTCAAGCAGCAAATTGCTGGGAACCTCGAACAGCATATAGCCGACGAAGAAGATCCCCGCACCGATTCCATAGGTGGCGTCGCTGAACGGTAGCGTCTGCTTCATCTGGAGCTGAGCGAATCCGATATTGATTCGATCAAGGAAGGCCACGACGTAACAAAGCATCAGGAACGGCAGCAAACGCCAACCGATCTTCGTAAACAGCCGGACGATTCCGTCTCTTCCCTCGCCCGGAGCAGCGAGCAGAACATTCGTTGTTTCGATTGTCATGATAGCTGTCCGTTTCCCCTGGCCCGCGGTCATTCGTTGCTGCCGGGCCATCCGCGTGCGCCCGGCTTCGAGGGGGACGCTAGGGACCTTTTTCTGCGACGATTGTCGCGATTGCGACAATGTCGCTCATGAACTGCGTTTCTCTGTTCCAGGCGCCGGCGCGTCCCTTCGGACCGGGATCTCGTGGTGTCGGGGCGCAACTGCCTATTTCGATAGGGATATGCCTCGATCTTTGGGGCCTCGTGCCTCCATTCGTCGAAGCACGCCAAGATGGCGCATTCGAAATCAAGCCTATGAAAGACAAACGCATGTCATTGGCAGCCGAGCACCTTTTCTCCGTGAAGGGACTTGTGACCATTGTCACCGGAGGCGCGAGCGGCCTCGGCCTGGCCATTGCCGAGACGATGGTGGCCAACGGAGCTGACGTCATCCTGGTGGACCGGAACGAGAAAGATTGAGGCGGGTCAGTCAGGAAGTGATTCCTGCGGCGGAGATTGCAACGGTCGATGTTGCAGATTCACATGCCTTCAGCCGCCTGGTGGACGACGTCGTCACGCGCAAAGGCAAGCTTGATGTCATGTTCGCCAATGCCGGAATCAGCGCCGGGCCGGGAATTAACTCGCCGAAGGGCCACATCGAAAACATCGACCTCGCCGCATGGAACGAGGTCCTCGCAACGAACCAGACCGGTGTATTCACAACGATGCAGGCTGCGGCCCGCCACATGAAGGCACAGCGCGCCGGCAGGATCGTGGTGACCGCGTCCGTGGGCGGACTGCGCGGCGCCTGGGCCACCGGATATTCATACGCAGCTTCGAAAGCCGCGGTCGTGAATCTCGTCAGGCAAGCGGCTCTCGAACTGGCTCCGTTTGACATTCAGGTGAATGCCATTGCACCCGGCTTCTTCCGGACGTCGCTCGGCGGCGGCCGCCTGCTGGACGAGGCCGCAACCAAGCCACTCGAAGCCATGGTTCCCATGCGGCGAATAGCGATGCCGCGAGAAATTGCCGGCGTCGGCCTGCTGCTGGCGTCCCCGGCCGCAAGTTACATCACCGGTTCGGTCTTCACCGTGGACGGCGGGATCACTGCGGCATGAACCAGTTCGATGGGAGGATCGCCGTCGTCACGGGGGCTGGGAGCGGCATCGGTCGCGAATTGGCCATTGCTTGTGCCGAACGCGGCATGAAGCTTGTTCTCGCCGACGTCGATCCCGAAGGTCTCTCGATGACCAAAAAACACCTGATGCCAAGCGGCATCGATGTACGCACGCAACACTGTGACGTTTCCAGCTTCGAGGACGTTCGGAGCCTTGCCGATCTCGCTTTTGAAGAGTTCGGACACGTTCATCTGCTCTTCAACAACGCCGGCGTCGCGACCCTTGGCCCGGTCTGGTCAGCAACGCCCGAGGACTGGAAATGGGTTCTCAGCGTCAACCTGCTGGGGGTCGTACACGGTATTCAATGCTTCGTTCCGCGTATGATTGCGGGCGGCGATGAAGGTCACATCGTCAATACGTCTTCCGCTGCAGGGTTAACCGCGGTTGCAGGGTCAGGAGTTTATTGCGCCAGCAAGCACGCGGTGGTCGCCTTGTCGGAGTGCCTATTGAAGGATCTCGAGCTTTTTGGGTCGAAGCTGAAGGTCAACGTGTTGTGCCCCTCGCTGGTTAAAACGGCCATTGCCGACTCGAACAGGCATCGTCCGGCGCACCTGGCGTCCACAAATCCAGAGAACGCGCCATTCGATCGGCGCGTCAGAGCGGGGATGGACGCATCCAAGGTGAGCGCCGCCGATGTTGCCAGGATAACGATGCAAGCGATTTACGATGACGACTTCTACATCCTTCCGCACCCGGCCGTAAGGCTCCGCGTCGAGGAACGGCTTCGCGACATCATCGGTGACCACCGGCTCCACAAGCCCGACAACCTCGTCATGACAACGGATGGACCATGAGCAATTCAGACAGTGTTGCCGACCTTCGAGCAAGAATTGAGGCACTCGAGAGGCGCCTTGCCGAGCATGATGATCGGGAGGCCATCAGAACGCTCCGCTGCACCTACCACGAATATGTCAATCAGGAGAGAGTGGCTGAACTGGCAGATCTTTTTTCAGAGAACGCAACCGTTTCCTACGGCGGGCGGCCATCCGTCACCGGCCGCGAGGCGATTCGATCTTTCTTCATCAACTTTCCCATCAAGTGGGCGCGCCAGTTTATCCACGCGCATGTCGTCGAGATCGACGGTGACCGCGGCAAAGGTTACAGCCATCTCGACGGGCGTCCCGTCCTCAACGGCAAAAGCATAATGGTTGGTGGGCGCTTCGACGATGAATACGTCAGAGAGAATGGTCGTTGGCTGTTTTCAAAGGTGGTCCTGACGACCTGGTACATGGTTCCGGTCGAGCCGGGCTGGGAAGCCGCTGCCGTTGCAAAGCCGGCGCAGACCTGAACGCAGAGCTGGGGCTTGCTACCACGGGTCTCGACGGACGGTTGATAGCGCTGGTCCGTACGTTAGCGTCGATGGCAGCCCCGCGGGCCGCAGGCCACTTAGGGGCAAGAAGCTGCGGATCTGCCCGTTCGGCGAACGCTCGCGGCCGAGGCGCGAATAGCCACCGTCAGGTGTGCGAGACCGTAGAGGATCTTAGGCTAGCGTATGAACCCGTGTGGCTTAGTAGCGCGGGGATTCGCCCCCGACGCGAACAATCCGATTTCCGGTTCTGCAGCAAACCTAGCCCTGCGGCGACGGGCAGAACAGATCATCCGTTTTGTTCGCCCTGATATCCTATTCTACGACGAGTTCGCGATTGGTCTGTATCATCGGATCTACGCGCTGTATCGAATGAGTGAAGGTACGGAAACAAAGGAAAGTCGCACAGCAATCTCGCCGCGAATCTCCCGGACGAGAAACGTCGCACGAGACCCATTTTGTTCTCGGCAGTTCTTTCCCGTAACTTATTGAAGAAAAATGCTTTTGGGATGGTGGGCGCACCAGGGCTCGAACCTGGGACCCGCTGATTAAGAGTCAGCTGCTCTACCAACTGAGCTATGCGCCCGAAAGGCGGTCAATGCCTTGCGAGGCCGGTCGTTTAGCAAAGCGATCCGGGTATGGCAAGCGATGTGACGCATGTTTTCCAAGGTTCTTCCACAGCCCCCGGAAATTCGAAAAGCCGCTGGATTCCAGCGGCTTCTCAGAGGTTAAGACCCGGGAAATCCCGGTCCGCTCAGAGCCGGCCGTCCCGGTCAGCGCCGCCGTCACGGTCGCCGCCACGCATGTGGTCCATGCCGCGATCCATCATGCGGCCCATGCCCCGCTCCATGAAGTGGTGGGGCGGGCCATCTTCGCCGCCGCCGAACGGGCCGCGGTGGCGGGTCAGCAGGGCAAGGCGCCGCTTCTGGCCGTCATCGAGAGTCTTGTAGAGCGGATCGGCGGCATCGGCGATCTTCTTCAGGGCCGCCGAGCTCGCGCCCATGTCCTCGGCGCGCTGGCGCAGGCGTGCGACCGGATCGTCCGGCTTGTCGGCATCCCTGTTCGAGTCTCCTGGACCGGCGTTCATCCGCGCATTGGCGCGGTCGAGACGCAGCTTGGCGAAGTCGCGCACGGCGGCCTCGACCGGCGGCCACAGCTTCTCCTGATCGGCATTGAGCTTCAGCCCGGCATGGACGGCCGCGATGCGCGCATCGACCAAGGCGGCGCGGTCTTCCGGGTTCATGCGGATGTGGCGGAAGTGCTCCATCCACGGGCGATGAAACTGGGCATAGACCGCGCCCGAGCCGGCGATGCTGAGCGCGGCGATGGCGGCGATGGTGAACTTCCTCATCCGAACCTCCTCTGGAAGGATGCCCTGAAGATGAGCGTCGCAAGGCCAGTGTGCAACTTACAATCTGGACAGAGAGGCCACTCTTACGAAGATGTAGCTCCTTGACCTGCATCAAGTCGTGTATTGGAAATCATTTGCAACAAAGGGCTTCCGCGCTGCAGCACGGGAGCCCTTCGTTCATTCACGTCCCGTTTAACTAGTTCGTCGTGCTCTTGGCTTCCTTCTGGAACTCGTCGATCAGCGGCTGGCCGACGCGGCTCGCGGCGTCCTTGTAGACCGGCTCCATCGCCTTGCGCATCGCCTCGTCCTGCTCGGGCGTGAGCTTGATGATCTCGCTCTTGCCGCTCTTCTTGATTTCGGCCATCGCGTCGTCATTCTCTTTCTGCGACTGCGCGTTGTTGAAATCGGTCGCTTCCTTCATCGCCTTCGAGAGCTGGTCGCGGATGTCGGCCGGCAGATCGTCCCAGAACTTCTTGTTCACGATCACGACGTAGCCGATGTAACCGTGATTGGTCTCGGTGATGTACTTCTGCACCTCGTGCATCTTCTGCGTATAGATGTTCGACCAGGTGTTCTCCTGGCCGTCGACCACGCCGGTCTGCAGCGCCTGGTAGACCTCCGAGAACGCCATCACCTGCGGCAGCGAGCCGAGCGCCTTGAACTGGGCCTGCAGCACGCGCGAGGACTGGATGCGGAACTTGACGCCCTGATAATCCGCCGGCGTCAGCAGCTTCTTGTTCGCGCTCATCTCCTTGAAGCCGTTGTCCCAATAGGCAAGGCCGGTGATGCCTTTCGGCTCGAGCAGCTTGAGCAGCCGCGCGCCGAGCGGGCCTTCCGTCACCTTCCGCAGCGTCTTCAGATCAGGAAGGATATAGGGCAGATCGAATACCTCGAATTCGCGGATGCCGAGCGGGCCGAACTTGGAGTTGGACGGCGCCAGCATCTGCACGCTGCCGAGCTGCAGCGCCTCGAGCTCTTCCTTGTCCTTGTACAGCGTCGAGTTCGGATAGACCTCGACCTTCACCTTGCCGTTCGTGTACTTCTCGGCGAGCTCCTTGAATTTCTCGGACGCCTTGCCCTTCGGCGTGTCGGTCGCGACCACGTGGCTGAACTTGATGATGATCGGAGATTGGGCCGATGCCGGCACGGTCAGCGCCAAAGCAGCAATCGATGCCGCAGCCCAAATGAGTTTCCGCATGCTTCCTCCAGTACGTTTTGTGGGGCACGGACCGCCGACCCCATCCTTAGTTTCTTGGGGCAGCTTTATAGGCAAGCAGGCTGAGGCGCCATTGCCTGTTAGCAGGGGTCTCCTTGCAAAAATGCGGTATCCGGGAGGAAACGCCCTGCGCGGGCGGGCAACGAAAAACGCGGCGCTGAGGGCGCCGCGTTTCAGCCGATCCATCCGGAGCGTGAGCGTCAGCCCGCCGCAGCCGTCGTCACGTTGTCGCGCTGGCGCTTCATGACGATCTTGTTGAGCGCACCGAGATAGGCCTTGGCCGAGGCGACCAGCGTATCCGGATCCGCAGCGCGGGCCGTCATCGAACGGCCCTCCTGCGACAGCCGCACCGAGACTTCGGCTTGCGCGTCGGTGCCTTCGGTCACGGCGTGAACCTGATACAGCTCGAGCTTGGCCTCATGCGGCACCAGGCGCTTGATGCAATTGAACACCGCATCGACAGGACCGTTGCCTTCGGCTTCCTCGATCTTGATCTGGCCGTCGACGTCCAGCTTCATGGTCGCGCGCTGCGGGCCGTGGGTGCCGGCGATCACGGTCAGCGAGGTCAGCTTGATGCGATCGTGCGAGGCCGCCATCTCTTCGTCGACCAGCGCCTCGATGTCCTCGTCGTAGATGTCCTTCTTGCGGTCGGCGAGCGCCTTCATCCGCGTGAACGCATCTTCCAGCTGGTTCGGACCGAGCTTGTAGCCCATCTCTTCCAGCTTGTGCACGAAGGCATGCCGGCCGGAATGCTTGCCGAGCACCAGCGAGGACTGCTTCAGGCCGACCATTTCCGGTCGCATGATCTCGTAGGTCGAGGCGTCCTTCAGCACGCCGTCCTGGTGGATGCCGCTCTCATGCGCGAACGCATTGCGGCCGACGATGGCCTTGTTGTACTGCACCGGGAACGAGGTCGCCGCCGACACCACCTTCGAGGCGCGGGTCAGCTGCGTGGTGTCGATCTTGTTCCAGTAGGGGAATTTGTCGTTGCGCACGTTGATCGCCATCACGATCTCTTCGAGCGCCGCGTTGCCGGCGCGCTCGCCGATACCGTTGATGGTGCACTCGACCTGACGCGCGCCGCCGACGACGCCGGCCAGCGAGTTCGCCACGGCCATGCCGAGGTCGTTATGGCAATGGACCGAGAATACGGCCTTGTCGGAGTTCGGCACGCGCTCGATCAGCGTCTTCATGAAGTGGGTGTATTCCTCCGGCACCGTGTAGCCGACGGTGTCGGGGATGTTCACCGTGGTCGCGCCGGCCTTGATGACGGCTTCGACGATGCGGCAGAGATACTCCATCTCGCTGCGCGTGCCGTCCTCGGCCGACCATTCGACGTCGTCGATCTGGTTGCGGGCGCGCGCGACCATCGCCACCGAAGTCTCGAGCACTTCTTCCGGCGTCTTGTTCAACTTCACCCGCATGTGCAGCGGCGAGGTCGCGATCACGGTGTGGACGCGGCCGCGTTTTGCGAACTTCACCGCCTCGGCGCAGCGGTCGATGTCGGCCGGATGAGCGCGCGACAGGCCGGCAATGACGGAATTCTTGGAGCGGCGGGCGATCTCGCTCACCGCTTCGAAGTCACCCTGCGAGGTGATCGGGAAGCCGGCTTCGATGACGTCGACGCCCATATCGTCCAGCAGTTCGGCGACCTCGAGCTTCTCCTCGAAGGTCATGGTGGCGCCGGGGCACTGCTCGCCGTCGCGCAGCGTAGTGTCGAAAATGATGACGCGGTCCTTGTCGGACTTGTTCACGGGGGCCATTCTAGAATTTCCTTTTGAGCTTTCGCGCCGTCAGTTCTGCTGGGCGCTTGAGGTGTCCGGTGATCTCGACCAACCCCTGAGTGCCCAGGCGCGCAGCGCCCAGCCGGCCCTCAGGGGCAGCTAAGAAGAAGCCCGCCAAGGAGCAGGGTGGGCAGCGCGGCCGGGATCGTGGCGGCGGCCAGAGCCACCTCCCCCGAAATCCCATCGATTTGGCCGCGAATCAGCATTGCCAGACCCTTTTGAGCCCCAAATCCTCGGTCAAAACCGTTGACGGTTGGTTGCCGGGAGGCTCGGTGCGTCGTTTCTAGACGAGAAATAGCCGCAACTGCAACGCCAAAAGATGGTCAGCATAGATGACCTACTGCGGTGCAACCACTGGATTGGTGTCGTCCTGGCGAAGGCCAGGGCCCATACCGCGAGGTCCGTCGAATGCGGTTGGTGCCAATCCCGAACGACCGGTCTCCGCCAAATTCGGTTCTGGCGTAACGGGCCCCGGCCTTCGCCAGGACATGCGACAAATCAGAATTTCGGCAAAGTGGAATAGTTTGATGTATGGCGCCTGGCCTATCCCACCCGGCGCGCGCGGGCCCTGGTCTGCCAGCGATCCAGCATCAGACCGAGCTGACCAAGCTCACCCGTGGCCGCAGGCGCAATCTGATTGGCGGTCACTTCGTTGGTGTTGGCGGGCGCGTTGGCGTTCAGCCAATCCGGCTGCGCGTAGTTGCTCCAACGGCGGGCCTCCGCACGGCGTTTGCGAGACATCATATCGCGCATGAAATAGCCGGCAGCAAACGCAATTCCGAGCAGCACGATCAATATGACAACACCCACGTCCAACTCCGAGACTTGTCCCGGCGCGAGTTCTGCGCAGCAATAAGGGCGAGGTCAAGGCTGAGCGCTGCATCATTCCAAGGGCGAACGAACAGTCGTTCACGGCGGTGGAACCGTCATGCGCACCCGCCGTGAAAAAGGCACTCTACTGGCTGGTCGTGGCCGGGCAAGCGGTGACATTCGCAGTTGCCGAAGTACCATCAGGATGAGTGCGCAGCCAATTGATCAACTTCACGCCGTCAGGCCTGCCCCAGCCCGCCACCGGAGTCCAGCCGGGGCCGGCCTTGAAGCCGGCAACGCCAGGCACGCCGTTGTCTCCCTCCGTGATCTCACGAAGCAATCCCGCTGGTCCAAACTCACGATAGAAGCGCGGCGTTACGTAACCGAGATTGTGGCCGTTGGCCTGATTGAGCAGCGCAATGAGGCCGCCCCAAAGTGGTACGACCGCCCCGGTGCCGCCGACGGGCATTGTCTTGCCATGGGCAATGATGGGGTAGCCAAGCGTCGGATCCGCCGTGGCAACGACATCCGGCAATCCCCGCCCCGCGCTCTTGTCTGCCCGAAGCGGCACCTCGACGCCGTTCTGCCACTCCGGGCGTGCGAACTTCTCGCTGACGCCGCCGCCCGTCGCAAACTGGCCGCCGCGCCAGACCTTCTCCGATTTGATCTTGCCATTCTCGATCTGGACGGATGTCGCTCCAACCGAAAGCACCCAGAGGCTGGATGCTGGATAGTTGACGTGATGACGTCCATCGGTCTCGCCATTCGTGACGCCCTTGTCACCGGAAGCAACGACCACCGTAACACCTCGCTTGGCTGCCTGCTCCAGCGCCTCGTCGACCACCTTGATGTCCTGGTCCTTCCATTCGCTCTCGCTCAGCCCGTAGCCGATCAACAGCACAGAGACCCCGTCGGTCGTCGCCTGCCGAACGGCCGCAGCGAAATCCACGGCCTCGAACGAGGGCGGCGCGAAATAGACTTTCAGGTGTGCACGCGGTGCGATGCTGGCCGCGATCTCGATTTCCAGCGCGGTTTCCATCTCCGTGCCATCTGTCCTCTCCGGGCGATTGGCCCCGCCATTGACGGGAACACTGTCGACCTCCGGCACAGGGAGTTTCAGTGTCGCAAAATATTGTTCCAGGTCTTTCTGGTCGAAGCCGCCACCGAACTCGATGATTCCGATGGTCTGTCCCCTGCCGTCCGCGCCCGGCGGGAAGTTGTAAAGCGAGGCGACCACCGGCGGCGAGAGCAGGTTCGACGGACCTGCCGGTGCCGTCCCCGACAACGACGGCAACACGGGATTGTCGCTGTCGATCGCGTTGCGGATCCGGCAATCGGAATCCGTGAGCAGACCGGCATCGATGAAGAAGTGGATGTTGCGCTTGGCGACGGCGGAATCATTCGTCGCCATCGCCTGCAGCACCAGGTTGTACCGGGCCTTGGCTTGCTCCAGCTCCTGGTCGTCCTTGGCCTTGCTATGCTCCAGCAGGATATTCCCGAACAGCGAGCCAGCCGCTGCGAGGATCGCGAGCGTCAGCGGGTCAGCCCTCCGCCACCAGGGGGCGTTCGCGGACGCGAGCGCCTTCTCCGCCTCGAGCTGCCGTACGTGCAACTCGTCCGCCTTGATCTCGTCTTCGGTTTTCGACGGACCATTCTCCGGGGCAACGCCAGCCATGTCGCTCTCCCCTCGCTCCCTGCTTCAAATGCTGGACTAAAATGCGGCGCGAGAAAAGTCGGCAGGTTCACAATTGCGCGCTTTAGTTGTGGCTGAAATTGCATTGCCAGCCCTCGCAACCGGAAATGAATGGGACTAACCTTGGGTTGCTCGGCCGGATCAACCGGCCAGCCAACATGACCCGGGAGGACGCGAATGACACGCCAACAGCAGCGTGAGCAGGATGCTGCGCTTTCACGACGAACGCTGGTTCAGGGCCTTGCGCTTGGTGCTGCGGCCACGATGGCCGGAACGGGCACGGCGCTGGCCCAGAACGGCCCTGCCGCCCCGCCGACGACGATCACCACACCGCCGCGCGATTTCAGCCCGCGCGGCGCGCCGACCACCTATTTCTGGGACCCCGACATCATTGCGGTCGATCCGTCCTTCAACGATCTCGCGCAGCCCAACACCTCGATCAAGCGGCTCCATACCGGCCTGTTGTGGGCGGAAGGCCCGGCATGGAGTTCGCAAGGGCGCTATCTGCTCTGGAGCGACATCCCCAACAACCGGCAGATGCGCTGGAGCGAGGATGACGGCCATGTCAGCGTGTTCCGCACGCCGTCCAATTACAGCAATGGCAACTCGTTCGACTTCCAGGGCCGCCAGCTCTCCTGCGAGCATCTGACCCGGCGGGTGACGCGCTACGAGAACGACGGCACTGCCACCGTGCTCGCCGACAACTACAACGGCAAGAAGCTGAACTCGCCGAACGATGTCGTCGCCCACCCCGACGGCAGCTATTGGTTCACCGATCCGCCCTATGGCGGCCAGCTCTACGAAGGCGAGCCCGATGCTGCGGGCGGACCGAGCAATGCGGCCGGCAAGCTCAATCCGAAGATCGGACAGCCGGCCGGCTTCGCACCCGGCAAGCGCGAACTGCCGACCAACTGCTATCGCATCGACCCCTCGGGCCGCGTCGATCTCGTCGTCACCGAGGATCAGGTGCCCGACCCGAACGGCTTGTGCTTCTCGCCCGACTTCAAGAAGCTCTACGTCGTCTCGACCGGCAAGGGCCCCGGCGACACCGGCGCCGGCGGCAACGGCGAGGTCTTCGTGTTCGATGTCGGCAGCGACAACAAGCTGTCGAACCAGAAGAAGTTCAGCGACTTCATGATCGACGGCGTGAAGTGCGGACCGGACGGCGTGCGCTGCGACGTCAATGGCAATGTCTGGGCCTCCAGCAATGCCGGTCGCGCGGTCGGCTACAGTGGCGTGACGGTGTGGTCGCCGGACGGCAAGCTGCTCGGCCGCATTCGCCTGCCCGAAGTCTGCGGCAACATCTGCTTCGGCGGGCCAAAGCGCAACCGCCTGTTCATGGCCGCGAGCCAGTCGCTCTACGCCGTGTATACGGCGACGCAGGGCGCAGGGCCGGGCTGAGCTGACGTGAACTGAATTGCGACGAGGCGCCGGCGTACCCCGCCGGCGCCTCAGATTTGCACGATGTCCCCCACTCAAGGTCAAAGGTTTGCATGCGTCCGATCGTGATGATCCCCACCCGGCTGGGTTCAACCAGGCTTCCAGGCAAGGCACTGACTGACATCAACGGCCACCCCATGATCGCCCATGTCTGGCGACGAGGTCTCGAGGCGGATATCGGCCCCGTTGTCGTTGCCTGTGGCGATCAAGCCATCGTCGATGTCATCGATGGCTTGGGCGGTCGGGCGGTGCTGACCGATCCAAATCTCCCGACGGGATCGGATCGTGCACACGCGGCCCTGCAGTCGATCGACGCGGGAGCGACATACGACGTCGTCGTTGTGCTCCAGGGCGACCTGCCGACCATCGATCCCCAGACGATACGGGCGACCATGGAGCCATTGTCCCGGCATGCCGATTGTTCGATCGCCACGCTTGCCACCGAGATCGAGGATCCCCTCGAGCTCCAGGCGCCGAGCGTCGTGAAGATCGCCCTTGCGATCCAGCCGGCAGACAGCATCGGCCGCGCGGTCTATTTCAGCCGGGCCGTGATCCCCGCAGGCGCAGGGGCGCATTATCACCACGTCGGCATGTACACCTATCGGCGCGAGGCGTTGGCGAGATATGTCGACCTGCCGCGCGGCATTCTCGAGCAGCGTGAAAGTCTCGAGCAGCTCAGGGCGATCGAGAACGGCATGCGGATGGACGCGAAGGTGATCAAGACGGAGCCGCTCGGCGTTGATACGCTTGTTGACCTCGAGCGTGCCCGAGAGATCTTGGCGACCAGGACGATCCAGGATCGCGCAGGCAGCACGTGACTTCCTGATATCGCGCGTGATAATTGAGCCATGGCAGACAAAATTCGCGTCGTTGTTCTCTATGGCGGCAGATCGGGTGAGCACGAGGTCTCGCTGAAATCGGCCGCCTCCGTGCTCCGGCATCTCGACCGTGCGCGCTTTGAGGTGATCCCCGTTTCCATCGACAAGACGGGCCGATGGCAATGGAACGATCTGGCGGCGATCGACCCGGCGCAGGCGTCGCTGCCGATCCTGTCCGATGCGCCCGAGATGCGGCTCGCCCGAGGCGCGGATGGACGCGGCGTTCTCGTGCCTGTTGTCGAAGGCGCGACCGATCCGATCGAGATCGATGTGGTGTTTCCGGTCATGCACGGCCCGCTGTGCGAGGATGGTACCGTTCAAGGCCTGCTTGAGCTCGCCGATATTGCTTATGTCGGATCGGGCGTTCTCGCCTCAGCCGTCAGCATGGACAAGGATGTCGCCAAGCGGCTCGCGGAATTTGCCGGCGTGCCGGTCGCGCCCTATCGCGTCCTCACCCGCAAGGGCTTTGTCGCGGATCGCGCCGCGTCCCTCGCCAGGGCGGTGGAGGGCCTGAGCTTCCCCGTATTCGTCAAGCCGTGCAACATGGGCTCGAGCGTGGGCATTCACAAGGTCAAGACCTCCGATGCACTTGGGCCCGCGCTCGATGACGCATTTCGCTACGATCTGAAAGTGCTCGTCGAACAGGGCATCGACGCCCGTGAGATCGAGGTCGCCGTGCTCGAGGGCGAGACGCTGTTTGCGAGCGTTGCCAGCGAGCTCAATCCCAACGCCCAGCACGAATTCTATTCCTACGAGGCCAAATATCTCGATCCTGACGGCGCCCGCGTCGATCTTCCGGCGAGGCTCGATGCCGCGCAGATGGAACGCGTGCGCGCGCTCGCGGTACACGTATTCGCAGCGCTCGAATGCAGCGACCTTGCGCGCGTCGATTTCTTCCTCGACCGGCGAACCGGCGAATTCTGCTTCAACGAGATCAACACCCTGCCCGGCTTCACGTCGATCAGCATGTATCCGAAGATGATGGAGGCCTCAGGCGTGCCCTATGGCGAGCTGCTGACGCGCCTCGTCGATCTGGCGCTGGACCGCTATCAACAACGTCATGCCCTGGAACGCGGCTATTCGAGCTAGGTCGTCTTTCGCAACAAATAGGTTTACGGCGGAAACAAGCGATGCGCGTTGTGATCTGCGGCGGCGGCGTGATCGGGGCCTGTACCGCCTACTTCCTCCGCCGCCATGGCGCCGACGTCATCGTCGTCGAACGAGCCGCGGTGGCGGCCGCGGCCTCCGGCAAGGCCGGTGGCTTCCTGGCGCGCGACTGGTGCGCGGGCACGCCGCTCGATGCACTGGCGCGGCGCAGCTTCGCGCTTCACGCGCAGTTGACGGAGGAGATTGCCGGCGATTGGGGCTATCGTCCGATGAGCGCCTATGCCGGCTTCGTTGCTCCCGATGGCGATGCACGTGCGGACACACCATCCGCGCTCGGTTGGTTGGCCGATGGCGTGGTCATCACCCAGCGCATCGGCACGACGGAGACGACGGCGATCGTTCATCCCCAAAAGTTCACGTCGGCCGTGATGAACGCGGCGCTCGCGCAAGGCGCTGAGCTTCGCCTCGGCCGTTTCACCGGCATCGTGCGCGACGAAGATCGCAGCGCCGTCAAGGGCGTCGGGGTGGAAGACGACGTCATCGAGGCGGATGCCGTCGTGATCGCGATGGGACCATGGTCGTTGCTCGCGGCGCAATGGATGAGCTTGCCCGCCCTCTTTGCACAAGGCAGCCCGAGCATCGTGTACGACACGGGCACGCATGTGTCGGCGGATGCCTTGTTTCTCGAGACGAGGATTTACGGCAAAACAACCTCCGTCGAGGTGTTCCCTCGCCCGGATGGCAGCACCTATGTGACGGCTTTCGCCGACACCGAAGCCTTTCCCACTGATCCGACCGACGTGGATCCCGAGTCAAACCGCATGGACGGGCTGGAAGCAATATCGCGCCGACTATCGCCACTGTTCCGACCGGAGAAGATCATCGCGAAACAGGCGTGTTATCGTCCGATCACGGAGGACGGCTTGCCGTTGATTGGCCGCGCACCGCAGGATGAACGGCTCTATGTTGCTACCGGACATAGTGTCTGGGGCATTCTCAACGCCCCAGCGACCGGCGAAGCGCTGGCGGAGCTGATCGTCGAGGGCGCAACGCGGAACGTTGACCTCGCGCCATTCGATCCTGCCCGCCTCAAGCCCCTCGATCTGCCGCGGCGGCGATGGCCGTGACATACTTGCGCCCGCGATACATTCGCATGCCCATCGGCGAAATCTGCATGCCTGTATGCGGAATAACACTCCGCCCTGCCCGATATTTACGCAGCTAGACTTTAGTCCCCTTCGTACACTCCTGAATACAGTTTCACTTGCCGAGGATTCTCTCGCCGTTATAGTCGCGCCCAATAGCTCAAAGAAGCTTGGTTCAAGGGAGAGAACAACATGAATAAAGCACTCTCTGGTGCATTGCGAAGTGCGTTTGGTGCGGCCGCTGCGGGCACATTGCTGGCGGCATCAGGTGCGGCCTTTGCGGCCGATCCGATCAGGATTGGTGTCATTGCCGAAGCGCAGGCAATTGCCGGCGCATCGATCCCGCAGGCGGCACAGCTCGCCGCGGACGAGATCAACGCCGGTGGCGGCGTCGACGGCCGCAAGATCGAGATCATCGGTTACGACAATCACTCCTCTTCGGCAGATTCGGTGCGCGCCTTCCAGCGCGCGGTGAACGAGGACAAGGTCAATGTCGTCATCGCCAGCTACATCAGCGAAGTCGTGCTGGCGCTGGAGCCCTGGGCCTCGCGGCTGAAGACGCCGTTCGTGACGCCGGGCGCGGCCTCCAACGAGATCAGCAAGAGCGTCCACGCCGATTACGAGAAGAACAAGTACACTTTCCACGGCTATCTGACCTCGGCGGCATTGGCGCTTTCGGTCTGCGATGGCGCCAAGGATCTGCTCGTCGACAAGATGCACATGAAGACCGCGGTCATCATGAGCGAAGACGCCGCCTGGACCAAGCCGCTCGACGTCGGCTACGAGGAGTGCCTGCCGAAGATCGGGCTGAAGGTGCTCGACCACATCCGCTTCTCGCCCGACACCACCGACTTCACCCCGATCTTCAACAAGATCGAGGGCGCCAAGCCCGACGTGATCATCACCGGCATCTCTCATGTCGGCGTGCAGCCGACGGTGCAGTGGAAGAACCAGCAGGTGCCGATTCCGATGTTCGGCATCTCCTCGCAGGCCACCAACGAAACTTTCGGCAAGGACACCAACCAGGCCGCCGAAGGCGTGCTCTATCAGGGCGTCTCCGGGCCTGGCGTCGCGGTGACGCCGAAGTCGGTGCCGTTCGCAGAAAACTTCAAGAAGAAATTCGGCAACTACCCGTCCTATGCCGGCTACACCGCCTATGACGAGGTCTATTACATCGCCGACGCGGTGAAGCGCGCCGGCTCGACCGACGCCGACAAGCTGGTCGACGCGCTGGAGAAGACCGACTGGGAAGGCACGATCGGTCGCGTCCAGTTCTACGGCAAGGACGATCCGTTCACGCACTCGATCAAATACGGCAAGGGCCTGATCACCGGGCTGATGCTGCAATGGCAGGACGGCAAGCAGAGCGCGGTCTGGCCCAAGGACGTCGCCAAGGTCGACATCAAGTTCCCGAGCTTCATCAAGCTCAGCAACTGATCGGAATTGCTCCCGGGATCACCTCCCGGGAGCTTCCACTTGCGGCGCTGCACCTTCCTCAGAGCGGCCCCTGACTCCCAGCTCATAGACCGGATCGCCAATCATCAATGCGAGCTTTCCAGATTCTGATCGATGGCTTTGCCATCAGCGCTCTCTACGCTCTCGGTGCCACCGGCTTCACACTGATCTTCGGCGTCTCCGGCGTGCTCAACCTGTCCCACGGCGCCATCATGGTGGCCGCAGCGGTGGCGGCCTGGGCCGCCGCGAGCATTCTGGGTGTCGGCACCTATGCCGGCGCACTGATTGGCGTCGGCGTCGCCCTTCTCACGGCTTTCCTCACCTACTTCGCCGTCGTGAAGCCGATCCAGGATTCCCGGCGCATCCCGAATGAGGAGAAGGAGATCTTCGTCCTGACGGGAACGCTGCTCTGGGGCATCATGATCCAGGAGCTGATCGCCTATTTCTTCACCAACAACGCCAAGACCGTGCTGCCGATCGTCGAGGGCGTCGTCGAGATCCTCGGCGTGCGGACGCCCAAGAACGAGATCTTCACCGCCATCGTGTGCTGCCTCGTGATCGGACTGCTCTGGCTGCTGGTGAACCGCACCCGCACCGGCAAGGCGGTGCTGGCGGCCTCGATGAACCCGCGCGGCGTCACCCTGCTGGGGCTCGAGCTCACCAACATCTACATCGTGGTCTGGGCGATCTACGGCATCCTCGCCGGCATCGCCGGCGTGCTGCTCGGCATGTTCCTCGGCGTCAGCTCCTACAGCGTGGGACCGCTGACCGCGAGCGCGTTCTCGATCGTAGTGCTCGGCGGCCTCGGCAGCGTCTCCGGCTCGCTGATCGCGGCCTTCGTGGTCGGCTATTTGGAGACGCTGACGGCCTATCTGGTCTCGCCGGCCTATCGCACCATCCCGGCGCTGCTGCTGCTCGTCTTTGTCATGTACATCCGGCCCCAGGGCCTTCTGGGGAGGCGCTGAGATGGCCGGCTTCTTTACCTCGCGCCTGTTCTTCGTCTCGCTGGCGCTCGTCATCGTCGCGGCGACGCTGCCGCTTTATGTCTCCGGCTACGTGCTCGGCCTCCTCACCGTCGCGTTCTATTTCGGCGTGTTCGCGATGGCCTGGGACCTCTTGTTCGGCTTTGCGGGCGAGGTGAATTTCGGCCCGACCTTCCTGATCGGCGTTGGCGCCTACACCGCGGGCATTTTGAATGCGCAATTCGGCTGGTCGGTCTATCTCTGCATCGTGCTCGGCGCGCTCGCTTCCGTCGTCGCCGGCCTCGTGCTGGCGCTGCCGGCGCTGCGCGTGCGAGGCCCCTATTTTGGCCTGACCACCCTGGTCGCGGTCTTGATGCTGCAAAACTTCGTCGTCGTGTTCGCTGACCTCACCGGCGGCGAGATCGGCCTCACCATCCCAGATGTCATCACCATCAATGCCGGAGCCAACTACTGGATCGCGCTCGGCTTCATGACAATCTCGGCGGCGATCCTCTATGGGCTGTCGCAATCGCCCGTCGGCCTCGTGCTGCAGGCCAGCGGCCAGGATCCGGTGCAAGCCGGCGCGCTCGGCTTCAACATCGTCAAGCACAAGCTCGCGGCGTTCATCGTCAGCGCGTTCTTCTCTGGATTGTCGGGCGCGCTGCTGGTGTTCTACTTCGGCACCGCCTCGGTCGGCACCGTGGTCGACGTCGCAGTCGGCGTCAACGTCATCGTTTCGGCCGTGCTCGGCGGAAGGCGCACCGTGCTCGGCGCAGCGCTGGGTGCGATCTTCCTGATCGTCGCCGGTGAGTTCCTGCGCCCCACAGGCGAGCTCGCGACCTTCATCGTCTCGGCGGTCGCCCTGCTCGTCGTCCTGTTCTTCCCCGGCGGCTTCCTAGGGGCGGCCCTCTCGCGCGAGGCACGCTCGTGATGGATATGCGGCTCTCCAATCGGCCCGTGCTCGAAGTCCGTGGCCTCACCAAGCGTTTTGGCGGCTTGACCGCGGTGAAGAACCTCGGCTTCGACGTCAACGCGGGCGAGATCTTTGGCCTGATCGGGCCGAACGGCTCGGGCAAATCCACCGCGATGAAGAGCGTGATGGGCATCGAGCGCCCGACCGCGGGCGACGTCGTGTTCGAAGGCGAGAATGTCGCCGGCCTTCCCGCGCACAAGATCGCGCGGAAGGGCTTTGGCATGGTGTTCCAGCATTCGCGGCCGCTGAACCGGCAGACCGTGCTGGAGAACATCATGGTGGCTCTGCTGCCGGACAGCCTGTTCATGCTGTTTCCGGACAAGGCGCTGGTCGAGCGTGCCAAATGGATCGCCGACCGCGTCGGGCTCGGCAGCGTCATGAACCGCCGCCCGCCGACGCTGCCCTTCGCCGATCTGCGCCGGCTCGAGCTTGCCAAGGCGATCGCACGTGATCCCAAGGTCGTGCTGGTCGACGAGCCCTTCGCCGGCCTTACCCGCGCCGAGGTCGACGTGTTCTCCGACCTGATCCGCAGTTTTCGCGATGACGGGCGCGCGGTGATGCTGGTCGACCACAACGTCAAGAGCGTCGCTGCCCTCGTCGATCGCGTGCTTGCGATGTATCTCGGCGAGGAAATCGTCACCGGCAAGGCCGACGACGTCATGCGAAACGAGACCGTGCGGCGGGTCTATCTCGGCGGCGCCATCGAGACCCATGCGCGGCCCGAAAACAGCTTCAAGGACAAGGTGCCGCTGCTCCAGGTCGAGAATGTCAGCGTGCATTACGGCAAGGCGCAGGCGCTGGAGAACGTCTCGATCCACATCCATGAGGGCGAGTTCGTCTCGATCGTCGGCCTCAACGGCGCCGGCAAGACCACGCTGTTCAACACCATCTCCGGCTTTCTGCCTTACACCGGCGAAATCATCCGCGGCGGCGAGAAGCTCCGCGGCACCAGCCCAGCGAAGATCGCCCGCAGCGGCCTCGTGCAATGTCCTGAGTCCCGCGAGCTGTTCGGCGAGATGACGGTGCGCGAAAATCTCGATCTCGGCGGCCAGCATCTGGATGACGACAAGCGCGCCGCGCAGCTCGCCTGGCTGTTCGAGCTGTTCCCGATCCTGAAGGAGCGCCAAGGCCAGATGGCGCAGACGCTCTCCGGCGGCGAGCAGCAGATGCTGGCGATCGGCCGCGCGCTGATGATGCAGCCGCAGATCCTGATCCTGGACGAGCCGACGCTGGGCCTCGCCCCCGTCATCCTCGAGCTGCTCTCCAAGGCACTCGAGAGGCTGCGCCAGACCACCTCGATCACCGTGCTGCTCGGCGAGCAGAACGTGACCTTCGCATTGCCCCATGCCGACCGCGTCTACGTGCTGGAGCACGCCAGGATCGTCTGGGAGGGCGATCCCGGCCGCTTCGCCAGCGAGGCTGGCGCCGATTTTCTCTAAGTCGCGCGTATCAACAAAGAAAACAACGAAAGGGAAACGACCATGCGATCATCGACGGTTTTGAGTTCCGCCCTCCTCAGCTCCGCGCTGGTGCTGTGCCTTGCAGCTCCCGCCTATGCGCAGTCGAACGACCCGATCAAGATCGGCGTCATCGCCGAGGTGCAGGCGATCGCAGGAGCCGCAACCCCGGGCGGCGCGCAGATCGCCGCCGACGAGATCAACGCCAAGGGCGGCATTCTCGGCCGCAAGATCGAGATCGTCACCTACGACAACAAGAGCTCCTCGGCCGACTCGGTGCGCGCGTTCCAGCGCGCCGTGAGCGAGGACAAGGTCTCGGCCGTGATCGCGAGCTACATCTCCGAGGTCGTGCTGGCGCTGGAGCCCTGGGCCGCGCGGCTGAAGATGCCGCTGATCACCCCCGGCGCCGCCTCGAACGAGATCACCAAGGCCATCCACAACGACTACGAGAAGAACAAGTACACCTTCCACGGCTATCTGACGTCGGCGGCGCAAGCGCAACTCGTCTGTGATGCGGCGAAGGATCTCCTCGTCGACAAGATGCACATGAAGACCGTCGCAATCATGAGCGAGGACGCCGCCTGGACCAAGCCGCTCGACGTCGGCTACGAGGCCTGCCTGCCCAAGGCCGGCCTGAAGGTGGTCGAGCATGTGCGCTTCTCGCCCGATACCACCGACTTCACGCCGATCTTCAACAATATCGAAGCCAAGAAGCCCGACGTGATCGTGACAGGCATCTCCCATGTCGGCGTGCAGCCGACGGTGCAGTGGAAGAACCAGCAGGTGCCGATCCCGATGTTCGGCATCAGCGCGCAGGCGTTGAGCCCGACCTTCTGGAAGGATACCAACGGCGCCGCCGACGGCGTGCCCTCGCTTGCGGTCGCAACGCCCGATGTCGCCGTGACCTCGAAGACAAAGCCGTTCGCCGCGGCCTTCGCCGCCAAGTTCGGTTCGCCGCCGGCCTATACCGGTTACACCGCCTATGACGAGGTCTACATCATCACCGACGCCATCAAGCGCGCGGGCTCGACCGATCCGGACAAAATGGTCGCCGAACTGGAGAAGACCGACTTCGAAGGCACGATCGGCCAGATCAAGTTCTACGGCAAGGACGACGAGTTCACCCACGGCATCAAGTCCGGCCCGGGCGCGGTGACCGGCCTCGTCTTCCAGTGGCAGGACCAGAAGCAGGTCGTGGTCTGGCCGGAGAAGATCGCGGAAGGAAAGCTGAAGTTTCCGAACTTCGTGAAGCTGTCCCAGTAAGCTGACGAGTGGCGTTTTCTCGGCGCCCAACCACCCTCACCGACCTTACAGGGCCCGCCGCTGTCACCGCGGCGGGCCTTCTGCCTGGGAACGGAACTGGCGCGCTGGCGTCAAAGGACCCATCCGGCGATCTTGCCGTTAATCCCCTCGTCGGGGTGGAGGCGCCAGATGGACGATCGACCAAAGCAAACTGACAGCCTGATGCGGGATGACGGCTTCGTTCGGGTGCGTGGTGCGCGCGAGCACAACCTCAGGAATGTCGACGTCAAGATTCCGCGCAACGCCCTCGTCGTGTTCACGGGCGTATCGGGCTCCGGAAAATCCTCGCTCGCCTTTGGAACGATCTATGCCGAGGCGCAGCGGCGCTATCTGGAATCGGTTTCCCCTTACGCGCGCCGCCTCTTCCATCAGATGCAGATTCCTGAAGTCGACGACGTCGAAGGGCTACCGCCTGCCGTCGCGCTCCAGCAACAGCGCGGCGCGCCGACGACGCGATCGTCCGTCGGCAGCGTGACGACCCTCTCCAACCTGCTCAGGATGCTCTATTCCCGCGCCGGCGACTATCCGCGCGGGCAGCCGATGCTCTATGCCGAGTCGTTTTCTCCCAACACGCCGGAGGGCGCCTGCCCGACCTGCCACGGCATCGGCCGGCTGCTCGACGTCACCGAAAAATCCATGGTGCCCGACGACACCAAAACGATGCGCGAGCGCGCCATCGCGGCCTGGCCGAGCGCTTGGCAGGGGCAGAACCTCAGGGACATCCTGACGACGCTGGGCTACGACGTCGACAGGCCCTGGCGCGAGCTGCCGAAGAAAGACCGCGACTGGATCCTGTTCACCGAGGAGCAGCCGACCGTTCCGGTCTATGCCGGCTACGATGCGGCGGAGGTCAAACGGGCGCTGCGCCGCAAGGAGGAGCCAAGCTACCAGGGCACGTTCACCGGCGCCAGGCGCTACGTGATGCAGACCTACGCCAAGTCCGAGAGCGCGATGATGAAGCGCCGCGTCGCGCAGTTCATGATCACGCAGGAGTGTCCGACTTGTCATGGCACGCGGCTGAAGCCGGAGGCGCTCAAGGTCAAGTTCGCAGGGCTCAACATCGCAGAGATATCGCATTTACCGCTCAAGCAGCTGCACGAGCTGATCAAGCCGTTCGCAAAAGCCTCGCCGGACAGATCGGAGAAAGCCGTGGTCGCCCGGCGCATCTGCGAGGATATTTCGGCACGCCTCGCCGTCCTCCTTGACCTTGGCCTCGGCTATCTCGCCTGCGAGCGCAGCACGCCGACGCTGTCGCCGGGCGAGCTGCAGCGTCTGCGACTGGCAACTCAAGTCCGCTCCAACCTGTTTGGCGTCGTCTACGTGCTCGACGAGCCGTCCGCTGGCCTGCATCCCGCCGACACCGAGGCGCTGCTGCGCGCCCTGGACCGGCTGAAGCACGCGGGCAACTCGATCTTCGTGGTCGAGCACGAGCTCGAGGTGATTCGGCATGCCGACTGGCTGGTGGATGTGGGGCCTGACGCCGGCGAGGGCGGTGGCCGCATCCTCTATAGCGGGCCGCCGGCGGGTCTCGGCGACATCGAGCAATCGAGAACCGCGACCTATCTCGCGCATCCCCGCAAGAAGCTGTCGACGGTCCGTCGCGCGCCGAAAGGGCATCTGAAGATCCGGGGTGTGGTCCGCAACAATCTCCGGGGACTCGACGTCGATATTCCGCTGGGCGTGATCACTGCCATCACCGGCGTGTCGGGGTCCGGCAAATCGAGCCTGATCAGTCAGTTCCTGGTCGATGCCGTGGCCGAACATCTCGGCCACGCGCTTGCCGCCGATTCCGAGGATGACAGCCTTGCGCCCAAGGTCGAGACATTGGGCGGCAACATTGTCGCCGGCCTCGACCAGATCGATCGCCTCGTCGTCGTCGATCAGAAGCCGATCGGCCGCACGCCGCGATCCAACCTCGCAACCTATACCGGCCTGTTCGACCATGTCCGAAAACTGTTCGCGGCAACGCCGCAGGCAAAATCGCGCCGTTACGATGCCGGGCGCTTCTCGTTCAATGTCGCGAAGGGACGCTGCGCGACTTGTGAGGGCGAAGGCTTCGTCTGTGTCGAGCTGCTGT
>Ga0209148_1000772_pt1 | contig 24089 bp, 19 predicted proteins | sample AraplaCol_mMF_r2_2_FD_184288 | JGI IMG/M metagenome (GOLD analysis project Ga0209148, IMG submission 184288) | Arabidopsis root microbial communities from North Carolina, USA - plate scrape CL_Col_mMF_r2 (SPAdes) (version 2) | ecosystem: Host-associated > Plants > Roots > Endosphere | place... | reverse complement strand
CGTCCTTGCGCTTGTTGCGGATTTCACCGCGCCAGATACGGCCAGCGGAAATCGTCCGGTAGAGATTGAGCCAGAACGGCAAAGGATGCAGGCCGGAATTGAGCAGGCGGTGATTGGCGCCGATCAATTCTGCACGGCTATAGCCGCTGATCTCCAGCAGCTTGTCATTGACGGAGAGAATGGTGCCCTCGGGATCAGTGACCGCGACGATGGCCACCTGATCGATCACCGCGGATTGCAAGGCGGTGAGATTTGCCGTCTGCATGGCAGGATGTTCAGGCTGTTCTACGCTCACGTCGCAGCTCGTTGTCTCGCGGCAAGGGCATGCGTCTCTTTTCAGGACCGAACGCAAGTTAGCGTGAGAAAGCAAACAGCTGGTTAAGCTTTTTGTTGATACCGCTGACATTTTGGCGCTTTAGGACATCGAGCATAGAAAATCGTCATGATCCAGGCGGTCACGGGGAGATTTTCGCGAATCACGGCATCGAATTCAGGTGACGCCAGGCATTCAAGCCGCTGACGGGACGGCCCAGCCGACCCGTCGCACGGTGGGTCCAGGCGGTCGTATAGTGTCAATTGGCTGCCACGGCGGGGCGCTGCGGAGTCATCATCAGGTTGCCGGCCCTGGCATCGATCATCACCAGGTCGAGGGCCGAGATGGCGAGCGTCTGGCCGCGGCCGCGGATCGCATGGCTGCCGAGGGAACGGACCTTGAGGGTGGCCGGCAGCGGCGCCAGGCGCTGCAGCAAATCGTCGGAGATCAAGACGGATTCGTCGAGGTTGCGTGACAGGGCCTCGAGACGCGCCGTCGTGTTCATGACATCGCCGAAATAGGCGATCTTGTGGCGGTCGACGCCGATCTCGGCGGTGACGACGGAGCCGCCATGGAGGGCAGCGCGGAAATGCGGCACTTGGCCGAAGCGACGTTGCCAATCGGCTGCCTTGCCCGTGACCGTGCGCTGGATGTCGATCAGACAGGCCAGGCAATGCGCCGGGTTGCTAGCCGGCTGCAGTGGCCAGCTGATAATGGCGAGATCGCCGATGTAGTCATCGATGACGCCGCGATGGCGGCGGATCGGATCGGCCATGGCGGCGAAGATTGCGCCGATGAATTGCTGGGCATGCAGATCGCCATGGCGTTCGGCATAGGCGGTCGAGCCGGCGACATCGATGAAGAGGAACACCCGCTCCTCGCTGATCGGACGGTGATAGCGGCCCAGCATCAGGTTGCGGAACACATCGGCGCCGAGCAGGTCGCGGATCCGCGTGAAGAAGACGAAGACGACGATGATGGCAAGGCTGTAGAGCAGGCCGTTCGGCGAAATCAGCACGGCCTCCGGCCAGCTGCGGCTGGCGAGCATGCCGAGGCTCCAGCACAGGCTGCCGGCGATCACCGTGCCGGCCAGCACGAAGGCCGCCAGGACGATTTCCGTGAGCAGGATATAAGCGAGGCTCGGCAGCGATCGCAGCCGGCGGCTCAAGGCGGGGAAGATGAGGCCGCGTTGATAGCCGACGGCGAGGCCGCAGATGATGACGCCGTAGATCATCGCGGCGGCCTTGCCTTCCCGGATCTGGAACAGCCAATCATAGCCGAGCCCGGCGAGAGCGCCGATGACGATGATGGAGAGCCAGAGGGAGAGGTGACGGGACCAGACGGACATCGACAGGCGTTCCTCGGATATACCGCGTTCACGCCGCAGATTTTGCGATTCCAAGCGGGAAAGGCAAGTGAATTGGGCCGAGCGGCAGAAATGTTATCACCCGGAAGGCAATTGTCCACGACACCATCCGTATCGCCGATGTTACGCCTGCGTGGTCACGTTTGCGGGGTGCTGTCATGCCTCGCCGGGCGGAATGCCATACAGCGCATCGTAATAATCGGATTTGTCGGCGAGGTGCCATTGCGAAGCCAGCTTCAGCCCGGTCGGCGGGTTGAGCGTGCCGGCGGTGATGCTGATATGCCGGCCATGTTCCGGCTTCCAGAAGAGATTGCTGCCGCAATTGCTGCAGAAGCCGCGCTCGGCGTGAGGCGAGGAGCGATACCAGCGCAAGGTCTCCTGCTTCTCCAGGATGAGATGCTCCGGGGCACAGGCGGTTGCCATGAAGAAGGACCCCGTTGTCTTGGCGCATTGTGAGCAATGACAGGCGAGAACATCGCGGAGCTTGCCGGTCACACGATAGGCGACACCGCCGCACAGGCATGACCCGGTCTGCTCAGATCCCTTCGACATGTTGGTCTCCCCTTTTGCCCCAATCTAGCCGAGGGCCGGTCGGAGAGACAATCGGGCACCGCCGGTTATCTGCAGGGCGCCGCCAAAAAAACAAGCGGGCTGCCTCGGCAACCCGCTTGCATCTTCGGTCCTGATGGCATGTTACGCGAGATCGAACAGCAGGAACTCGCTTTTCGCCGCGGCATCGATCTTCAGTTCAGCGACATCTTCGATCGCCGCGCCGTCACCGCTTTCCAGCTGCTGGCCGTTGACGGTGATATCGCCATTCACCACCTGTAGCCAGGCGCCGCGACCCTGGGCCACATGGTGAGTGAGGGTGATGCCGGGCTCCAGGATGCTGCCATAGAGCTTGACGTCCTGGTTGATGCCGAGCGCGGCGCCATCACTGCCATCGCCGGCGATGGTATTGTTGTCCTGTTCGACCAGCAGGCGCAGCTGGTTGGTCTTGCTCTCATCCGAGTAATGCGCCTGGCGGTATTGCGCCGGCAGGCCGGCCTTGCTCGGCATGATCCAGATCTGCAGGAAGCGCACGGGCGCATCCTGCGAGCCGTTGTATTCGCTGTGGCGTACACCGGTGCCGGCCGACATCGCCTGCACATCGCCGCGGCGGATCACACCTTTGCCGCCGGTCGAGTCCTCATGGGCCAAGGCGCCTTCAACCACATAGCTGATGATCTCCATGTCGCGATGGCCGTGGGGCGCGAAGCCGGCATCGGGGCTGACCCGGTCGTCATTGATCACCCGCAGATTGCGGAAACCCATATGCCGCGGATCGTAGTAATTGGCGAAAGAGAAGCTGTGGCGGCTGTCGAGCCAACTGATCTTCTCGCGGCCGCGCTCGGCGGAAGGACGACGGATGATGCTCATGATGATCTCCTTTCGGCAACCGACCTGTGCCTTTGGGGGCTGCACGCTGATCGGTCAATATACGCGTTGGTCAAGTGGGGGTGCGGATGTCCTCCCCCGGTGAGAGAAGGGCATCCGCGGCAATCGCAGTCGGGGTCTTTGTCTTCAGGGTATCTGCGTCTTCTTCAGTCGCACTTAGAATTCACGGCCGATGGCATTGTCGAGCGAGTAGCGGCCACCGCCACGGATCACGTAGCTGACCGCGACCAGGCCCCAGAACAGCGGGTATTCGAAGCCGAGATCGGTCCAGAAGAAGCCGTTGGCGAGATGGACCTGGAGTACGGCGACCGCCATCAGGCCGGCGACCAGAGCGGCGGCCGGACGGGTCAGCAGGCCGAGTGCCAAGGCAAGGCCACCGAAGAACTCGATCGCGCCGGCGAGCACCGCCATGAAGGGCGGCAGGCCGAGCTTCTGGGCGAAGAACTGGCCGGTGGCATCGGGGCCATAGCCGCCGAACAGGCCAAACAGCTTCTGGGCGCCATGTGGCATCAGGAACAGGCCGGCGGTCACCCGCACCAGCGGTTCGCCCAGCGGCTTCAGGGCGGTGGTGATGGAACCGACGAACGGGATGATCGGCTTCGCGGCGGTAATGATGGCGGCGGTCATGATGGCTTCCTCCTTGCTGGTGGGCCGGGGCGTCTGTCCTTGCCGCCGGCGGTGACTGTTTCGATGGAGGAAATTTAGTCTCGGGCTCGGATTGCGACAATTACGCCATTTGGAATATAATTGTCTCATATCTTGCAACAATGAGGCGGCGTGATGGACCGGTTAGGGACAATGGAGGCCTTCGTGGCGGTGGTCGAAACCGGCTCCTTTTCCGCTGCGGCCCAGCGCCTGCGCAGCTCGAAATCCCTGGTCAGCCGTCAGGTTGCGGCCCTGGAGGCGGAGCTCGGTGCCAGGCTGTTCCAGCGCACCACCCGCTCCCTGACCCTGACCGAGGAGGGGCGGGGCTATCATGCCCAGGTGGTGCGCATCCTCGGCGACATTGCCGAGGCCAATGCCTCGGTCACCAACCTGCAGACGGCCCCGCGCGGCAAATTGCGGATCAGCGCACCGATGAGCTTCGGCTATCTCCATCTCGCCCCGTGGCTGCCGGACTTCCTCGCCCGCTATCCCGAAGTCGAGATCGACCTCATCATGAGCGATCGCTATGTCGATCTCATTGAGGAAGGCGTCGATCTTGCTGTGCGCCTCGGTCGGCTCAGCGATTCCAGCCTGATTGCCCGCAAGCTGGCACCGATCCGCCGCGCTGTCTGCGGCACGCCTGATTATTTCAAGCTCCATGGCATGCCGCGGACACCGGCGGATCTGACGCAGCATCGCTGCCTCTGCTACAGCAATCTCGCCGTCGCCGATGAATGGCGCTTCGTGCACGCCGATGGCAGTCCCTGGCCGGTCGAAGTCAGCGGCCGGCTGCGCGCGGATAATGGCGATGCCTTGCGCGAGGCGGCGCTGAAGGGACTGGGCCTCGTCTATCTGCCGACCTTCATCACCGGCCGCGATCTGCAGGCTGCCACGATGGTGTCAGTTCTCACGGAATATGTGCCGCAGGATGGCGGCCTCTATGCGGTCTATCCGCATGCCCGCCACCTCTCGCCGAAGGTGCGCGCCTTTATCGATTTTCTCGCCGAAAGATGCGGCGGACAACCTTACTGGGACCTGGTCGAATAACAGCATAATCACTGCCCGCGGGCCGATTCCATTCGCGCAAATACAACACAAATGCCGGATAATTTGCGCCGGATTATTGCCAGCGTGATCTCGTTTTCCAGCCATCCGATCCTTTGGCGAAAATGGTGATCAAACGAGGCTGGAACCATGGCCCTGCTCCTGTGTTATCGGCAGGCATCCACCATGAAGCATTTGAAATGTCTACCTTCATGGCTGTTTTGCGACAGACAATTTCAATTCAGAGCACGATGTTCTTTCCTGCCGAAAATCACAGATGCTACCTGGCGATGCGCAAGGGAACGGGCCACATGGTCGCCGATCTCCTGGCTTGGTCGTGGGTAAGGCATGAAGCGGCGTCGAGTGAGGAGGCGACAGATGACCTTGCTGTCTGATCACAAGGATTTCGACGTCGCCGATTTGTTGGCGTCACCGGTATCCACGCGGCGGACAGAGAGAGCCGATCATCCTGCAGCAGAGTTGCATGGCGGCGATGGCCGCGCGCGCTCGGCCAATGGCACGCGCAATGCCGCCGGTGCTGATAAGGCCGGTACTCATAAGGATGGCGGGACGCAGAAGGATGGCTTGCTCCACCACCTGCCGCTCAATCGCGAGGTCCATCACCGGGAAGCACAGAATCGTGAAGCCCAGCGCCTCGCTGCGTTACGCAGCTATGACATCATGGATACGCCGGCGGAGCCGCGCTTTGACCGCATCGCCCGCATGGCGGCGCAGGTGCTGGAGACGCCGATCGCGCTCATTTCCTTCCTGGATGAAACCCGGCAATGGGTGAAGGCCTCCTACGGTCTCGCCATCACCGATGTGCCGCGCCAGCTGACCTTCTGCCAGCATGCCCTCGAGGGCAGCCAGGTGATGACGGTGGAGAACGCGCTTTGCGACCCGCGCTTCTTCGATAATCCCATGGTCTCCGGTGCGCCCTATATCCGTTTCTATGCATCGGCGCCGGTACGTAACCTGCAAGGCCTCACCATCGGCACGCTCTGTGTCCTCGACCGCCAGCCGCGCCGCATCGGCCCCGAGCAGCAGCGCCTGCTGGAAGACCTTGCCGCGATGGTGATCGATGAGCTGGAAACCCGGCGCACCATGCTGGATCTGCATCACCAGGCGATCACCGACCCGCTGACCGGCATTCATAACCGTCGCCAGTTCCTCAATCTGGCGGAACGGGAAGTGGGCCGGGCCGCGCGCTATGAGCAGCCGCTCTGTCTGCTGATGTGCGACATCGATCGCTTCAAGCGGATCAATGACACCTATGGTCACGAGGCCGGCGACCGGGCAATCCGCGCCGTGGTCGAGGCGATCCAGAACCTGCTGCGCCCGGAAGCGATCTTCGGCCGTTTCGGCGGCGAGGAATTCGCGATCCTGCTGCCGCACGCCGATCTGGCGGCGGCCCTGGTTGCGGCCGAACGCTTCCGCCATGCTGTACGCCGGCAACGCATCGATACCGAGGAAGGGCCGATCGGCTTCACCATCAGCATTGGTGTCGCGCCGATCTCGCCCACGGTCAGCCTCGATCTCGCTTTGCAACGGGCAGATCTCGCGCTCTACGACGCGAAGAATGCCGGCCGCAACCGTGTCCGGGTCTTCCAGGCCATGTAGCCTGGCGGCGGGTTCCAGCCGCTATTGCCCTGCATATCCCATTGATCGCGTCGCGCTAGGACAGCGACTCCCGGGCCTTGGTCTGGGCTCGTGCCGCCTGATCCTACGGCGCCGCGCCGGGGCCGGCGGTTTCGCCGGCTGGCACGCGATTGCCGCAAGCCGGGCGACTGGGTGGTACCGCTATCACTCCAATGGCAGATTCGGTAAGTATCTGTTAAGATTTGCTGCCTAGGCTTGTATTAACCATGCACAGGGGCGAATTGCGCGCGGCTTGATGCTGTCGCGATAGTGCTGGTTGGCCATCGGGACGGCGTATCCGATAAGGACGCGAGCAAGAACTGCCAGGCGGAAGGCTGCAGGCGCTATGGCGCGAGACCGGATATTGATTGTTGATGATACCGGTGCGCTCGCCGAACTGGTCGCCGCTCTGCGCCAGAGCGGTGACGATGTCGTGCTCTTTCAATCCGCCGACGAACTGATTGCCGATCTCGAACAGACGGGGCTCGATCCCACGCTGGTGGTGATCAACGCCACCGGTGCCGTTGCCGCCGACAACTTGCTGGTACGGCTGCGGGGCGACGAGCACGGCGCCAGCCTCTCGATCATGGTGGCACTGGCGACGGATGCGGCGATGGTCGCGGCACTCAGCCGCGGCGCTAATGACTGCCTGGCGGTACCGCTCAATCTCAAGCTGGCTCTGGCGCGGCTGCGCCAGCAGATCCGGCTGCATCACAGTGCCCAGGAAGCGCGCCAGCAGCGCGAGCGCTTCGATCTCGTCGTGGTCGGGGCCGGCGACGGCATCTGGGACTGGCAGATCGACAGTGACAGCCTCTATTTTTCGCCGCGGCTCCTGGAGCTGCTCGGCTGCAGTCCTGACAACCGCCCGTCCAGCGTCGACGAATGGATCGACCTCGTCCATCCCGACGACATCAACGCCGTGCGGCGCGAATTGCGCAACCACTTGGAAGGCATCTCGCTGCAGTTCCGGGTCGAATGCCGCATGCAGCACCGCAATCACTCTTATCGCTGGTTCCTCATCCGCGGTGCCTCGCTGCATGACCAGTTTGGCAAGGTGACGCGGGTGGCCGGTTCGCTGATCGATATCAGCGAGCGCAAGATGACCGATCCGATGACCGGGTTGCCGAACCGGCTGGTGCTCTATGACCGCGTCAACCAGGCGATCCAGCGCTGCCGCCGGCGCCGCGCCGAGAGCTTCGGCATCATCCTCTTGCAAAGCGATCGCTATGAAGCGATGCGCGCTGCTTATGGCCAGGCCTTCTGCGATCAGTCCCAACGCCTGATGGCGGACCGCATTGCCAAGTCGCTGCGCGCGACCGATACGCTCACCGTCATCAACGAGAACACGCTCTGCGTCATGGTCGACGTGATGCGCGACGATGTCGACCTGCTGCGCGTCGCCCGCCGCCTGCGCAGCGCCGCTGAAGAACCGATGCTGGTCGGTGAGGAGAATGTCGTCGCCACCTTGTCGGTCGGCATGGCGGAAGGCACGCCGGATCACCGGGACGCCGAGGAACTGTTGAAGCATGCCACCGCTGCCCTCAACAAGGCGCGTCTGCAGGGCAGTGGCCAGGAAGCGGTGTTCGATCCGGATTCCCAGGACCGTTCCCGGGAAAGGCTGCGGCTGGAGGCGGATCTCCATCTCGCCTTGCGGCGCAACGAGCTCTACCTCCATTATCAGCCGATCGTCGATCTCGCCAATAACCGGGTTGCCGGTTTCGAGGCCCTGCTGCGCTGGGAGCATCCGACGCGCGGGCGCGTCCCGCCGAACGAGTTCATCCCCATCGCCGAGCAGACTGGCCTCATCGTCGCCATCGGTTCCTGGGTGCTGCAGGAAGCGATCCAGCAGGTGCGGCGCTGGATCGATGATGGCGTCTCGCCGGATATCTTCGTCAGCGTCAATGTCTCCAGCCGGCAATTGGACGATCCAGATCTGCTGCCGGTGACGGTGCAGCAACTGGTGCTTGAGCAGAACCTGCAGCCGGGCAATCTGCGCCTGGAACTGACGGAAAGCGCCATCATGCAGGACATCGCCGCCAGCCGTGAGATGCTGCGGCGGCTGCGTGAGATCGGCTGCCGTGTGCTGCTCGATGATTTTGGTACCGGCTATTCCTCGCTCAGCCTGCTGCAGGGCCTGCCGATCGACGTGCTCAAGATCGACCAGGCCTTCATCAAGTCGATGCGCAACGACCGCTCCGGCGTGCGCATGGTCGAAGCGATCGTGCAACTGGCGCGCCTGTTCGATCTCAAGGTGGTGGCCGAGGGCATCGAAGACGGCAATGACGACGAACTCTGCCGCGCCTGCGGCTGCGATTACGGCCAGGGTTGGCATTTCGGCAAGCCGAAACTGGCGGCCGATTGCGCCCCGTTGCTGCCACGTCCGGTGGCCGTCCTTTCCAACTGATCCTACGGCAGCTGGGTCTCCGGCCGGTCGGTACCCGCCCGCCCGTCATACCCTTGTCAAACCGTTGCAGGTCGCCTGCCGGCTTAAAGACCGGGAGCTGCAAGACGGCCCGCGAAGCCTGACAGCCCGAGAACCTTCCAGTCCAGGCTCGATACCGGGGGCTCGATCACGGGCGCTCGATCACGGGGCGCTCGATTGACAGCCTGCCGGGGCAGGCGTAGGAACCTGACCATCGGAACACTGACAGACTGACCCGGGGCGATCTTTGCCCCGCCGGCAGGGAGAGAACGGATGACCAGCGAGCCTCCGGGTCGATTGCGGCCGATCCTGTCCATCCTGCGGATGGTGACGATCGCCTTGCGTGGCTGAGCGCCCTGACCGGCGCCCCTGACGCTCCAGCGCCGGCACCCTCCGACTGATGCTTTACCGACGTCTGGCGACGTCCCGTTTTTTCATCGGTGGGTACCATGGTTCTCAGCAAGTTTCGTCCGCAAGCCGTCAAGCAGGAAGCGAGCGATCCGTCCGGTCGCGAGGACGGGGCGCTGGCCATCTCCGCCGATACGACGCCGGAAGGAACGCAGCCGGCGGAAAGAATTGAGCCACAGGCACTGCCGGTCTGGATCGATCTCGTCAGCCCGACGGCGGAGGAAATCACCAGTGTCGAGCAGAGCCTGTCGCTGGAAATCCCGACCCGCGCCGAGATGGAAGAGATCGAGCTTTCCAGCCGCCTCTACGAGGAGAATGGCGTCCTCTTCATGACGGCGCCGGTGCTGCATGGTGCCGCCACCGACATGCCGGCCACGACCGCCATCACCTTCATTCTGACCCGTTCGGCGCTGATCACCTTGCGTTACGCCGATCCGCTGCCGATCCAGGCCTTCGCCCGCCGCGCCGAACGCGTGCCGCAACTGGTCAGCACGCCGGAGATGGTGCTGCTGGGCCTCCTGGAACAGATTGTCGATCGCCTCGCCGACATCATGGAAGCGACCACGCTCAATCTGGAATCGATCTCGCGCAGCATCTTCCATAAAGGCCGGCGCAAGGGGGCGAGCGACAATTTCGAAGGCCTGCTGCGCCAGCTCGGCCATGCCGGCGATCTCTCGACCAAGGCCAAGGAAAGCCTGCTCGGCCTCAATCGCCTGGCACTGTTCCTCTCGACCCAGTCGCGCTTGAAAAAGGACGGCAAGACGCGGCTGAAATCGCTGGTCCGCGATATCGCCTCGATTACCGAACACAGCAATTTCATCGCCAACAAGGTGACCTTCCTGCTCGATGCGACCCTGGGCCTGATCAACATCGAGCAGAACAACATCGTGAAGATCTTCACGGTTGCATCGGTCGCGTTCCTGCCGCCGACGCTGATCGCCAGCATCTACGGCATGAACTTTCATGTGCTCCCGGAACTGGACTGGGAATTCGGCTATCCCTTCGCCATCCTCCTGATGGTGCTCTCGGCGCTGCTGCCTTTCTGGTATTTCCGCCGTCGCGGCTGGCTGTAAGCGCACTTCTCCGGCATCTATTGTCCCACCCGCCATTCCGCGGCGGGAACGGCATGTCCTGCCAGCCGCATCATGCGGAAAGCCAAAGCCCGATTATTGCAGCCGTAACCCGTTTCCCCGGCATGGAGACCGATTTGTAACGCGGCACCGCGACGCTGCGTGGATCGCGGTTGACCGGAGAGACGAAGAATCATGCCCCCATCCTTGCTTCAGGCACCCACACGTGTCGTGCAGTCCAGCTTTGTCGACAGCACGCGGTGGGAGAGGTATCGACCGCGTGACGGCGATATCATCATCGGTACCTATCCGAAATGCGGCACGACCTGGGTGCAGCATATCGTCGGCATGCTCATTTTCCGATCGGCGGCACCACGCGACATCACGCAAGTCTCGCCCTGGCTCGACATGAAGCGATTTGGCGACCAGCCGCTGGCGGCCATCGAGGCGCAAACGCACCGACGATTTCTCAAGACGCATCTGCCGCTGGATGCCGTGCCGGTCTATCAAGGCGTCAAATTCATTCACGTGGCACGTGATGGCCGGGACGCGGCGATGTCATTGCACAACCATGTGCGCCATTACAACGATGCCTTCCGCGCGCAGCTCGATCGTCCGGCGAGCGAGAGTGACACCGGCTCCGGCAGTGGCAATGGTCTCATCAAGGGGCCTGTCCCGGGAGACCCGGCGGCCTTCTTCTCCGACTGGGTTGCGGCGGGCGGTTCGCGGGGCAATCCGGACGAATCGTTCTTTCAGGTCACGAACAGCTACTGGGCTGCGCGCGATAACCCCGACATGCTGCTCGTCCATTTCAACGACCTGAAGGCCGATCTTGGTGGCGAGATGCGTCGCATCGCCGCCTACCTGGGGATCACAATTTCCGAAGCTTTATGGCCGGAACTGATTGCCGCGGCCGGATTTTCCGTCATGAAGGAACAGGGCGATCTGCTGCTGCCAATCGCGCAGCAAGTCTGGGATCGCGGGGCGTCGCGGTTCTTCAATTGCGGCACAAACAATCGTTGGCGGGAGATTTTTGCACCGGACGACCTTGCCCGCTATGAGCAATTGGTGGCGCAGCGTTTCACGCCGGATCAGGCGCGCTGGATTGCCTATGGCCGTCTGGCGGAGTCGGCAATGGATTCCCACTGACGTCGCTCTCGGCCGTGCGTTCCTTCCGATGTTTTTACCGGCGCAGCCGGCTGTAGCGGGACGCGGGCGCGTTCAGAAAGCACTCAGGCATTCGCCGATCAGCTCCAGTAAGGCCAGCGGGTGATAATAGCCGAAGATAGAAAAGCCCGAGGCCGGAAGCCAGCCGAGCGCCAGTCCCGGCAATTGCCCATCAAAGGCCAAGCAATAGACGACGGTATAGACGCAGATAAAGACGACGACCGCGAAGCAGAAACGCGCGATGCGTTGTCCGCGCGACCAAGGCACATCAATGGCCGGATCGGCAGAATCTGGTGGCAAGATGCGGTGCACTTTCCCTGACAGCGCTTCGTCAGGCAAACCGGCCGGCCGGCCTGACGTTATTGATTGACGAGATGGGCACTACAGGTCGCGGTTGCAAGCCTGCAGGCTGGTTTGCGTCTTGCGATCAGTTTTCGGGAATTAAACCGGGGCCCCGACGGTCAATCAGGTGGTAAACTTGCGGGGTCGTTTGTCACCGACGATCAGCCTACCTTGGCAAACGGAAACAGCCGATGCGGTGCCCCGTCCGACAAGATCAAGAAGGAGATTCCGATGAAAGCAGGTCATTTGACCCTTGCCGCAAGCCTGGCGGCGGTAACCTTGCTGGCTGCTTGCGCTGGCATGAGCGGCTCGCAGGCAACGATGGGCGAGCCCGCACCCAGCAAGAGCGTGAACTCGGCGGCAGGTGCCGTCCTCACTGACCAGAGCGGCATGACGCTGTATACCTATGACGAAGATACCAGCGGTTCTTCCTCCTGCACTGGCCTTTGCGCGGCTGCCTGGCCGCCGGTCTATGCACAGGACGGCGCCCAGTCGGCCGGGCATCTGACGGTGATCGCGCGCCCCGATGGCAGCAAGCAATGGGCCAAGGACGGCATGCCGCTCTATACCTATGACCAGGACAAGAAGGCCGGCGACATCAAGGGTGATGGCGTTGAGGGCACCTGGCATATCGTCAGGCCGGATTGACGATCGGTAAGTTATACCGGATCGACAGCGAAGCCCGCTCACCACAGAGCGGGCTTCGCCACCATCAGATAGAAAATGATGATGACGGCGCTGAAGCCCGGACAGCCGAGGATCAGCCAGCGCCGGAAGGCGCGGCGGTCATCGATGCCGATTGCCGCTGTTCCCCGCGCGAGGCGCATCTGGATTGCCGCCACCTGCAGCCAGCAGACGAAGGCCAGCAAGAAGAGGCCATAGGCGGCGACCAGCCAGGATGACCAGGGATCGATCCCCGCCGTCACGATCAGGATCATGCCGGTCAGCGGTTGCAAGATGCCGGGTATCGCCGTGAACAGCCAATCCGCCAGCACCGTGCTCTTGGCTGTGTAGCGGATGATGCCGGCCTCGCCGGAGCGCCACGCCCGGAACATATGGAAGGCAGTCGAACAACCCGCGCCGAACAGCCAGGTGGCGGTGAGGATGTGCAGCGTCTTGACGAGGTCGTAGAGCATCGGCGAGCAATATGCGCGGCGGCCTGCCTCTAGTTCCGTCCCTTGACCCGCAGGCGTGCCGCATGCAGCAGCGGCTCGGTATAGCCGTTGGGCTGTTCGCGCCCCTTGAAGACGAGATCGCAGGCAGTCTGGAAAGCAGTCGATAGTTCGAAATCCGGTGCCATCGGCTTATAGGCGGGATCGCCTTCATTCTGCTTGTCGACCACCGCCGCCATGCGCTTCATCACGTCCATCACCTGCGCGCGCGTGCAGATGCCGTGATGCAGCCAGTTGGCGATATGCTGCGAGGAGATACGCAAGGTGGCGCGGTCTTCCATCAGGCCGATATTGTTGATATCCGGCACCTTCGAGCAGCCGATCCCCTGGTCGATCCAGCGCACCACATAGCCGAGGATGCCCTGGGCATTGTTCTCGACCTCGCGCAGGATCTGCGCCTCGCTCCATTTGCGGAAGGAGGCGACGGGGATGTCGAGCAGGGCGTCGACATGGGCACGCCTTCCGCCGGCCGCCAATTTCTTCTGCACGGCGAAGACATCGATCTTGTGGTAGTGCAGCGCATGCAATGTCGCCGCCGTGGGTGAGGGCACCCAGGCGCAATTGGCACCGGCCTTGGGATGGTCGATCTTCTGCTCCAGCATCGCCGCCATCATATCGGGGGCGGCCCACATGCCCTTGCCGATCTGCGCCTTGCCGGAGAGGCCGCATTCGAGGCCGATATCGACGTTCAGATTCTCATAGGCGATGATCCAGCCCTTGCGCTTGATGAAATCCTTGCGCGAGAACGGGCCGGCCTCCATCGAGGTATGGATCTCGTCACCTGTACGATCGAGGAAGCCGGTATTGATGAAGGCGACGCGGTGCCTAGCCGCGCGGATGCATTCCTTGAGATTGACCGAGGTGCGGCGCTCCTCATCCATGACACCGAGCTTCACAGTGTAACGCGGCAGGCCCAGCACCTGTTCGACGCGGGTGAAGATCTCGTCGGCGAAGGCGACTTCCTCCGGTCCGTGCATCTTCGGCTTCACCACGTAGACCGAGCCCAAGGTCGCGTTGCGGGTACCCTCGCTCTTCTTAAGGTCATGCAGGGCGATGAGGGTGGTGATCATCGCATCCATCAGGCCTTCGGGAATCTCCGCGCCATGGCGGTCGCGGATCGCCGGCGTCGTCATCAGATGGCCGACATTGCGGATCCACAGCAGCGCGCGGCCCTTGAGGGCCAGTGTACCGCCATCGGGCCGGGTGAAGACGCGGTCAGGATTGAGTCGGCGGGTCGTCTTCTTGCCGCCTTTGTCGAATTCGGCGGTAAGATCGCCCTTCATCAACCCAAGCCAATTACTATAGGCGAGTACCTTGTCCTCGGCATCGACGCAGGCGACCGAATCCTCGCAATCCATGATCGCGGAGAGGGCGCTTTCGATCACCACATCGGCGAGCAAAGCCTGGTCGCGACTGCCGATCGGATGGGCGCGGTCGAAGACCAGCTCGACATGGAGCCCGTTATTGCGCAGGAGAACGGCATCCGGCGCCTTGGGGTTGCCGCGATAGCCGACGAACTTCTCCGGCTGCTGCAGCGGCAAATCGTCGATCAGCAGGGCACCATCCTTGACGTAATAGCGCCGCACATCGGCATGGCTGGTGCCTTCGATCGGGAAGGCCTCGTCGAGGAAGACACGGGTGCGGGCGACGACGCGCGCACCGCGGCCGCGATCATAGGTGCCGCCCGGCACCGGCGCACCCATGGCATCGGTACCATAGAAGCAGTCATAGAGGCTGCCCCAGCGGGCATTGGCGGCGTTGAGCGCGTAGCGGGCATTGGTCACCGGCACCACCAGCTGCGGCCCGGCGACGCTGGCGATCTCGGGATCGGTATTGGCGGTGTCGATCTTGAATTCCGGTCCCTCGGGCAGCAGATAGCCGATCCCGGTGACGAAATCCTTCTGCGCGGCGATGCTGGCGCCGGGGTGGGCCTTGTGCCAGGCATCGATCTTCGCCTGCAGGTCGTCCCGCCTGGCGAGCAAAGCGCGGTTCTTCGGTGCCAGTTCGTCGATCAGCGCGGCGAAGCCCTGCCAGAAAGCATCGGGCGCCACACCGGTCCCCGGCAAGGCCTGCTGCATGATGAAAGCGTCAAGAAGCGGATCGACCTCAAGGCCATGGCGGTGGGTCATTGCGGTTGCCCTCTGGTGTCGTGATGTGCCGGGGAAAGCTGTCGCCCAGCCGGGATGAACTTTCGCTTCCGGGAGTTTGGCCTATCGCGCCTGGAAGCGAAAGGGGCTCGACATCGGGCCCTGCCGCCTCGCTTTTTCCGGCCGCTTTCAGTCGCGTTCCAGCAAGGCGGCCCAGGCGGTGATGGCGGCCAGGATCGGCAGGTTCTTCAGCAGCGGTCCCAGGGGATCGGCCCAGAGCGCAGGTGCGACAACGGTCAGCGCGATGGTGTAGGCGACAATGATGACAATCTGCCAGAAGGCAAGCCAGCGGTCGCGGCGGCCGGCGATGATCAGGCCGCCAATCGCGAGATCGATCAGCGAGGTGATGTAAGCGACCGTCGCCGCCAGCCAGCCGGGCAGGCCGAAGCTGCCAAGGGCGGCCAGGATCTGCAGAGGCGGGTTGATGAGGCCGAGCAGGCCGGAACCTAGCCACATGAGGGCCAGCGTCGCCGTCAAAGCCGGGCGCATGAACCACAGCCGGGCGTGCCAGCGGTCCTGCACATAAGCCGGCGCCAATTGCAGGGCCTGGTCCATCGAGCGCGGCGCGAAACCGATGGCGGCAGCGAATGCGGCGCCGTCGCCTTCATTGCCATAGGCCATCTGCTGCAGGGAGGTACTGCGGATCGGTCCCGCGCCGGTCCAGTCGCCGAGCCAGGCCAGTGGCCGGATCAGGAAGAGCGGGATGCGCAGGAACGGGCGACGGGCGAAACCGAGCCAGCGCCGCGTCTTCGCGATAATGTCGCGGAGGGTGAGGTTCTCCGGCCCGGCTGGGCTCAACACCTGGCGGCGCAGATTGCGCGTCTCCAGCACGCGGCAGATGCATTCGGCGAGATCCTCGCCATGGATCGGCGCGAAGAGCTGCTTGCCGCTGCCGGGCAAAGGGGTGACGCAGGGAAAACCGGCCAGGCCACGAATGGCGGAGGTGCCGCCGCCTGATCCCGGGCCATAGACCAGGGAGGGGCGCAGCAGCGACCAGTCGAGCAGGCTGGCACAGAGATGCTGCTCGGCGGCGATACGGGTCTGCGCATATTCGGTGCCGGCTTCCGCATCGGCGCTGATCGCCGAGACATGCACGACAATGGAGGGGCCGAAGCGGCGGCAGGCTTCGAACAAGGCGATCGGTCCGGTCTCATGCACCGCCTTCGCCGATTGCTTGCGGTCGCTCTGCAGGATGCCGGCGCAGTTCACCACGGCATCGACATTGCGCAGGATCTCCTGCCACTGCTCGGGCTGTTGCAGCTTGCCGATATCGGCGACCACGGCCGCCACGGTCGGCGGCAGGCGCAAGGCGGTGGCTTCGATGCGGCGCTGATCGGTTGCCCGCAAACCGGCAATGACCCGGTAGCCCCGCGACAGCAATCGTGCCACCACCTGTCGGCCAACGAAACCGCCGGCACCGAGAACCAGAATCCGCAAAGCCTTGCCCCTGTTCGTGCGGCCCCCTTGATAGCATGGGGCGCGAGTCCGCAGATAGGGGCGGTCGCAGTCTCAGCGTTGCGGCTTGCGGACCAGCGTCAGCAGGACGGTGAGGCTGAGGATGCCGCAGGCGGCGATGACACCGGCCATCGGTACGCCACCGCCGGCGGTGATCGCCGAGACGGCGGCGGAGGCGGCGAAGGCCAAGGCGAATTGCAGGCTGCCGAGCAGGGCCGAGGCGGCGCCGGCGATTTGCTTGAACGGCTCCATCGCCAGCACGGTCGTGTTCGGGCTGACAAAGCCGAGGCTGGCGACAAAGCAGAAGAGCGGAACGGCGATGCCCCAGAGGCCGGCAAAGCCGGTGAGGGCGTCGGTCAGCAGGATGATGCCGGCCAGAGCCTGCAGGCTGACGACGCTCTTCAGGATGGTATCGGAACTGGCATAGCGATGCAGCCAGCCATTGACCTGCGCGCTCAGGACGAGGCCCAGCGCATTGGCGCCGAAGAACCAGCCGTAATGCTGCGGCAGCACGCCGAAGATCTCCATGAAGACATGGGGCGAGCCAGTGATATAGGCAAACATCCCGGCCGAGCCGAACCCGCCGCACAGGGCATAGCCGAGATAGCGCCGCTGGCCGAGCAGATGGCCATAGGTGGCGAGGATCGAGCCGAGGGCCAGCGGGCGCGCATGTTCGGGCCGATGCGTCTCCGGCAGGAAGAAGATGACGGCCAGGAGCGAGACGAGACCGAACAGCGCAAGGACCAGGAAGATCGCCCACCAGCCGAAATAGAGCAGCAGATAGCCGCCGATCATCGGCGCCAGCACCGGGGCGAGGCCGAAGATCAAGGTCAGGATGCCCAGCACCTTGACTGCCTCATGGCTTTCGAAGACATCGCGCACCACGGCGCGGCCGATGACGACACCGGCGCAGGCGGCAATCGCCTGCAGGAAGCGCAGGACGATGAAGCTGTCGATATCAGGGGCGAAGACGCAGCCGAGCGAGACCAGGGCGAACAAGGTGAGTGTCACGTAAAGCGGCTTCTTGCGCCCGAAGCGGTCGGTGATCGGGCCATAGAAGGCCTGGCCGATGGCAAAGCCGAGGAAGAAGCTGGCGACCGTGTTCTGTACCCGCGCCGTATCGGTGGCAAAGACATGGGCCAGTTCCGGCATGGCCGGCAGATACATGTCGATCGACATCGGCGCGAAGGCCATCAGCCCGGCCAGAATCGCGATCAGTCCCAAATGTTGCGTTTTCATCGTCACCCCATCACAGGGGCGGGACCTTAGCGGCGGGCGGGCCAGATGGGCAGCGCAATTTCTGCAGCCACCACGCGCGGCCCTGACGGTAACCGCGGGGTAACCGAGAGCTGCCCATCCTCCTTGGATTTGCACGCAATGGTATTTGCTTTTTGCAACTTTTACTCAGGCCCACACCCTAGGTTACCAGGCCAGCACATTGATCTGTATCGTAAATTCCTAAAATACCGACATTTGACGATGATCCTAGGGAGCGGTATCACAATTATGGGTCGCGCTGGAGGGCAGGTTCCGAGATGTACAACGTGCCTTGGCAGGATGGTCGCATCTATCAAACCCCGGTCGGCGTGTTGTCGGCCAGTTTCCTTTTGCGGCCCAATACCATGTTCCATCCCGAAGGCGAATGGTCGGTGCGGCTGCTGCTGACGCCGTTCTATGCCTATCGACTGCGGCAGATGATTGCGCCCGCCCAGTCAGACATCGTCGCCCGGGCCCGCACCTTGTATGAGAACCTGCCGGTCGAGCAACAGGTCAACCGGCCCTTCAAGGAAAATCCCTATTGGCAGCCGGCCGTCGGCGAAGGCGGCTTGGAAAGCGAGAACGTGCTCTTCACGTTCCGCCTGCCGACCATCCTTCACGAACCGGCGATGCCTCGGGCAGAGCGCTCGGCAACAGCGACCGCCGATGGCACCAGCACGGAGGAGGCTGGCGGCGACGCGGCCAAGCCGAAAGCTGCGAAGGGCAAAGGCCGCAGCAAGGCTGCGGCAACACCGCGTGCATCCCGGCGCGGCAAGAATGCAGCGGCATCGGAAGCGACTGGCCTGGCCGGTGATCTGCCGGCCGCGGACGCGCAGCCGTCGCATGACCGCCCGCATATCATCGCGCATAGCAGCCCGGCTGCGGCCATCAGCAAGCCGGAACCGATGTTCGAGGTTCATACCCGCGTGACGCTGACGGATGCGCTGGGCGACAATATCAGCAATCTCAGCCTGGAGCCGGATGGCTGGGAAGCCAATGTCAGCTTCTCGATCCATCAATACTGGCTGCGCAGTTTCGGTGCCGGTGTCACGCTCCGCTTGCACGGGGTACAACTGCTGAGCCAGCAGCCGCGGATCATTCCCGGCCAGCGCGGCCACCGCGCCGGCGACGACGAACCGGATATGCCGCTGCCCATCGCGCTCTGAGCCAGGGTTACCAGCGCCAGTATTTTCTCCTCTAAAAATCCGCCTGCACAGAAACGGCAATCACGCGCCCGGCTCCCGACTCATTCGTCATGCGGCGAGAGAGTGCTCGCGTATGCAGATCGCCGCGGCCGTTGATCGCCTTACCTTTAACAAGAATGAATCATGCGTGGCCAGGCCGCTTCTCATCCATTTGGATGAGTGATCGAGATGCATCAGTGATCGACATTCGTCAAATGACCCGACCCTCGCGACACGACCTATGCTAGTCTTGTCATCGCTCAACTGAAGTTGCGGTCGGTTCTCGGGCGACGAGAACGGGGTGGGTATTAACAACAATAAATGTCCGGCAGATCCGCGCAGCCCAGCTGGCGCGGCGTAGGCGATATGATTTCTCGCTACGGGGGAGGATTGCATGCGACGCCTGGTTCTCTGTTTCGATGGTACCTGGAACAGCGCCGACAGTGCCAAGGCGGATACCAATGTCGTCCGCATGGCGCGCGCCATCCATGCCACCCAGGGCACCGGCGGCGTGCAGCAATCGGTGTTGTATCTGCGGGGCATCGGATCGAGCGGGCTCGATATCGAACGGATCGTCGATGGCGCGACTGGCCTTGGCATCGATGATATCATCCGCTCTGGCTACATGTTCCTCGCCCAGAACTATCTGCCGGGCGATGAGATCTTCCTGTTCGGCTTTTCGCGCGGCGCCTTCACGGCGCGCAGCGTGGCCGGCTTCATCGCCTGCTGCGGCCTGCTGAAGCGGCAAAAGCTCGGTGATCTCGGCAAAGCGTGGAATTATTACCGCGGGCCGGATCCGCGCACGCCAGCAGGTTTCATGGCCTCCTGCAGTTCGGACTGCCATGTCGATGCCGAGATCAAGTTTCTCGGCGTCTGGGATACGGTCGGCGCCCTCGGTATTCCGACCAACATCCTCGGCAGCAGCCTGGTCAACAAGCAGTATCAGTTCCACGACACCAGCCCCTCGCGTATCGTCAGGCACGGCTGCCACGCTTTGGCCATCGATGAGGAGCGGGACGAGTTCGTGCCGACGCTCTGGACCGGCGCGGTGCCCGATGGCAACAGGATCGAGCAGGTCTGGTTCAGCGGCTGCCACTCCGATGTCGGTGGCGGCTTTGTCGATCGCGCGCTCGCCGACATTCCCCTGGTCTGGATGGCGAAGAAAGCCGAGGCAGACGGCCTGGCGATCGATTGGAGCGTCCTTCCCGACCCAGCGATACTCGATCCGCTCGCGTCCCAGCATGACCCCCGGCAAGGATGGTCGGTGAAGGACAGGCTGACACCGACCTTCAGATGCGTCTGTGAAGAAATGTTTGCCGTCTCGCCGTTTGAGGCGCTCTATCGGCCGCTGGGCAATGACGGTAAGCCTTTGCCGACAATCAATGAGGCCCTCCACAGCAGCGTGGTCGCCCGCTTCCAGAAGCCGGCCCATTTCTCGGATAATGATGCGCCCGGAAAATTCGCGACCGGAACTTATCAGCCGCGCAACCTGGTGCCGCTCTTCGACAATGGTGCGCCAAAAGCGGGAATCAGGGTGGACTCCGAGATCTGATCATCAGCCTCGCTCGCGATTGACATCAGGGTATGTCACTTCTGAAAAAGTGCGTGATGTGACATCGGTCATCTAACGCCGAATTGCCATCCAGCGAAGAAAGAGCGCGTGTTGTGCGCCGTTGCCGTTGCGTGGTTTCATGGCGAGGTTTAAAACAAAAACATGCCAGCCGGTATCCCAAGGGGAATGAGCGCAGAGCGATCCGATGATCGCGAACCGGCCGGACAGCAACAACACCAGAGATAAAACGAAGAGAGACACGCTCGGCAGAGATAGTGGGGGAGTGCACGAAATGGCTTACGATGTCACTCAGTTGCTCACCATGAGTCAAAGCGATCTGGACAAGCTGTTCAGTGAACATGAGGCCGGCCCCATTCCGGATGGTCAGGCCGACGGCACCGCGATCATTGCGCCGGGAACGGCGGTCAGCAAGGACATCGCCGCCTTCATCAGCAATTTCGCCTGGCAGGGAAAAGTCTTCGACGCCAAGGCTGGCTATCTCAAGAACCGCATCCTGCCCTTCGGCCTCAACGCCATCATCGCCAAGGTCTACAAGGCGCCGAGCTGGCTGGACGGCAAGGAATGCATCGTCCTCGATTATTCGGAGACTTCGATCGTCGCCCATTGGATCCGCGATGAGATCCGGATGATCGAGCCGAAATTCTATCTCGGCAAGGTCTATTGGGATAAAGCCCGGCTGATCGATTTCGCGCTGCAGTTCTAGCGCCTGATCCTCCTGTCGGGCGACTCTCGGCAATGATCAGGCAGGGACATATCATGATCCTGGCCCCGGTCCGGCGAGACCGGGTGAATGCGTTGCGTCATCTGCTCGGATCCCTCAACAGCCTTCCTGGAACGGCCAACCCGCAGAATGATCTGGTGCCTTTCGGCCGCTTCGACAACATCCATGTCGCCCGTTTCGTCATTCTCGACGACCAGACCCTGGACGACCGCCGGGCTTATCCAGAGGCCCGGTTTCCCGAGGAAAAAATCTGTCTCGCTTTCATTGCCGATTGCGACGGGTCGAGCGCGGCCCTGCTTCAGCGCCTTGCCGTTGAGGCAGGCGACGGGTTGCGCCTGATTTTCCGTCACTGCGAGGAAATGGACGATACGACAGATCTGCTGGCATGGATGCAGCGGCGCGATATCGCGCCGACGACCTATTATGTGAACTGGGTCGGCAGAACGGTCCGCCAAGTGCACGAGGAGGCGCAGCTCCACGCCAGCCTCCAGGCGGTGTTGCCTCGGTTGATGGAGACATCGCCGACGCAAGTGCACCGGGCCTTGCGGGAGGCGCTGCTGGCCAGCGGATTGAAGCTCACACCCATCGCCGGCAAGAACTTTCTCGATATCCTGCGGCTGATTTGCGGTCTGCTGTCGCTGCCGCTGATCCTGCTGATATTGTCGCCACTGCTGATCCTGGGTGCGCTGCCTTTCCTCGTGATTCTGCGACAGAAGGAAATCAGCGATCCGATCATCACCCCGCGGGTCGATGCGGCGCGTATCCGTGACATGTCGGCGCGCGAGGAGCACGACGTCACCAATCCCTTCAGCGCCATCGGCTCATTGAAGCCGGGCGCCTTCCGCCGCTATCTCACCAGGGCGATCCTCTACACGGTGAACTGGTCGACAGCCTACATCTATACACAGGGTAGGCTGGCCCGCGTCGGTACCATCCATTTCGCCCGCTGGGTGCTGATCGATGATGATCGCCGTGTCGTCTTTGCCAGCAACTATGATGGCAGCTTGGAGAGCTATATGGACGACTTCATCAACAAGGTCGCCTTCGGCCTCAACCTCGTCTTCTCCAACGGCATCGGCTATCCCGCCACCGACTTCCTGATTTCCGGCGGCGCGTCGCGGGAGCATGAATTCAAGAATTTCCTGCGCCGGCACCAGGTACCGACGGATGTCTGGTACAAGGCCTATCCCGGATTGACGACGCGCGATCTCGCCCGCAACGCCCGTATCCGTGCCGGGTTCGAGCGCGACTATCTCGGCGAAGACGATGCGCGGCGCTGGCTGGCGGAGATATGATGCAAAAGCCGGCGCATTCATTCGCAATGGAACCCTCGGCGACCGCCTTGTCCGACGCGGATCTCGCCGATGTACAGGCGATCATCCGCAGCGGCTTCGGCAAGCTGACCGGCTGCTGCTATCTGCTGCTGCGCGTCACCGAAGCGCGTGCCGCGCGCGCCTGGTTGCGCGGCCAGCACCCGACGAGCATCGCCGAGATGGAAAGCGGCTATCTCAGCGAGATCACCCAGATCGCCATGACTGCGTCCGGCTTGCAGGCGCTTGGCTGTGCGGCCGACGTCGTCCAGGCCTTTTCGCCGGAATTTGTCGCCGGCATGGCGGCCGATCCCAGCCGCTCTGGTCGGCTTGGCGATATCGGCGCCAATGCGCCGCAACAATGGCGGTGGGGCACGGGTGAGAGGGAGCCGCATCTGCTGGTGATGCTGTTTGCCGAAGCTGCCCTCATCGAGGCTGCCTGTCAGCGTATCCTGGGCGAGATCGCCGCCGCCGGCCTCAGCCTCGTTGCCAGGCTGGATACCAGCGACATGGGTGAGAAGGAGCCCTTCGGCTTTACGGATGGCATCTCGCAGCCTGCCCCGGACTGGCACGGCGCTTTCACCGCCACCGCCGCCGATAACATGGCCTATCGCAACATCATGGCCATGGGTGAGGTCCTGCTCGGCTACCGCAATGAATACACGCTCTTCACCGAGCGACCGCTGCTTGACGGCGCTATCCCCGAGAACCAGACGCTGCCTGCCGCCATCGACCAGCCGGATTGCCGTGATCTCGGCCGCAATGGCAGCTATCTCGTCTTTCGCCAGCTCGATCAGGATGTCCGCGGTTTCTGGCGCTGGATGCAGCAGGCGGCCGGCTCGGACGGCGCAGCGGGTCTCGCCGAGGCGATGGTCGGACGCCGCATGTCGGGCGAGCGGCTGCCCGGCCTCGGCATCGCCGATATCGCGGGGATCACGGAGAAAGAGCGGGCGCGCAACGGCTTCGACTTCCTGCAGGACAAGGATGGCTATGGCTGTCCTGTTGCCGCCCATATCCGCCGTGCCAATCCGCGGACTGGCGACTTCCCCGACGGCTATCAGGGCCTCATCGTCAAGCTGCTGACCATTCTCGGGCTGATCGGCACCGCCGAGGCCGACACCATCGCCTCATCGCGCTTTCATCGCCTGATCCGGCGCGGCCGGGAATATGGCCGCTCGCTTGCGCCCGGCGACGCCGTTCTGCCGGACGCGCCCGATCCGCAAAGCGGCCTGCATTTCATCTGCCTCAATGCGAATATTGCCCGGCAGTTCGAATTCGTGCAGGGCGCCTGGCTTAACAATGCGAAATTCGCGGGCCTCGGTGATGAAGCCGATCCGCTGCTCGGCAATCGCCAGCCTTTTCCGGCCGGCCATCCCACGGACCGGTTCCGCCGGCCCGCGGCCGATGGCATCTGCCGC
>Ga0209148_1000771_pt1 | contig 24110 bp, 21 predicted proteins | sample AraplaCol_mMF_r2_2_FD_184288 | JGI IMG/M metagenome (GOLD analysis project Ga0209148, IMG submission 184288) | Arabidopsis root microbial communities from North Carolina, USA - plate scrape CL_Col_mMF_r2 (SPAdes) (version 2) | ecosystem: Host-associated > Plants > Roots > Endosphere | place... | reverse complement strand
CCTCATCCTCGATGAGCCGACCGCCGCCCTGAACGACGACGACTCGGCGCACCTGCTCGAGCTGATCCGTCAGCTCAAGCAGCAGGGCATCACGTCGATCATCATCAGCCACAAGCTCAACGAGATCAAAGCGATCGCCGACCGCGTCACCATCCTCCGCGACGGCAAGACGATCGAGACGCTCGAGATGAAGGGCGAGGGCGCCAGCGAGAACCGCATCATCAAGGGCATGGTGGGCCGGGATGTCGCGAGCCGCTTTCCCGATCACGTGCCGCACCTCGGTGAAGAGCTGCTGCGCGTCGAGCACTGGACCGTCCACCACCCCCTGGACCGCACCCGCAAGGTCGTCGACGACGCGAACATCTCGGTGCGCGCCGGCGAGATCGTGGGCATCGCCGGACTGATGGGAGCGGGCCGCACCGAGCTCGCCATGAGCATCTTCGGCCACAGCTACGGCGTCGGCATCACCGGCCAGGTCTACAAGCGCGGCGTCCCGATCTCGGTCAACACCGTGTCGAAGGCCATCGACGCCGGCATCGCGTACTCGACCGAGGATCGCAAGCGCTACGGGCTCAACCTGATCGACAACATCCAGCGCAACATCTCGATCGCGGCGCTCGACAAGCTGGTCAACTGGTTCAAGCTGGTCGACGCGCACCGCGAGACCACCGTCGCCAACGAGTACCGCGGCTCGATGAACATCAAGACGCCGACGGTGACGGCCATCACCGGCAAGCTCTCGGGCGGCAACCAGCAGAAGGTCGTGCTCTCGAAGTGGATGTACGCCGACCCCGACGTGCTGATCCTCGACGAGCCGACGCGCGGCATCGATGTCGGCGCGAAGTACGAGATCTACACGATCATCGACCGCCTCGCCGACCAGGGGAAGGGCATCATCGTCATCTCCTCCGAGCTGCCCGAGCTGCTCGGCATCTGCGACCGCATCTACACGCTGAGCGAGGGCCGGATCACCGCGGACGTGCCGCGCGAGAAGGCCACCGCCGAATACCTCATGCAATTCATGACCCAGGAACGCGAGAAGACCCACGCATGAAACCGCTCACCAACGCCGTCCAGTACCTCGGCAGCCAGCTCCGCCAGATCGGGCTCTTCATCGCCCTGATCGTGATCGTGGTGTTCTTCCAGATCACGACCAACGGGATCACCCTGGCGCCGATCAACGTGTCGAACCTGGTCGTGCAGAACAGCTACATCCTGATCCTCGCGGTCGGCATGGTCATGGTCATCATCGCCGGCCACATCGACCTCTCGGTCGGCAGCGTCGTCGCCTTCATCGGCGCGATGGCCGGCGTGATGATCTCGCAGTGGCACCTGCCCTGGCCGCTCGCCGTGTTGTTCTGCCTGATCATCGGAGCCCTGGTGGGGGCATGGCAGGGTTTCTGGATCGCATACTTCGGCATCCCGGCCTTCATCGTCACCCTGGCGGGCATGCTGGTGTTCCGCGGAGCCGCGCAGATCGCGCTCGGAAACCAGCAGATCTCGTTCTTCCCGATCGAGTTCCGAGCCATCGGCTCCGGCTTCCTGCCGGCGTTCGGCACCACCGGCTATGAGCCGCTCACCCTGATCATCGGCGTCGTCGCGAGCCTCGCCATCGTCGCGAGCGCCGTGCGTCAGCGCATGGTGCGTCGCAAGTACAACCTCGAGGACGAGCCGCTGTGGTGGTTCGCCGTGAAGCTGGCGTTCCTCATCGCGCTCGTGCTGACCGTCGCCTTCCTGCTGGCCAGTTACAACGGCACGCCGATCGTGCTGGTGATCCTCGGCGTGCTGGTCGTGGGCTACACGATCGTCATGCAGCGCTCGGTGTTCGGCCGTCACATCTACGCGATCGGCGGCAACCTCAACGCCGCTGCCCTGTCGGGCATCAAGACCAAGCGGGTGACCTTCCTGCTGTTCGTGAACATGGGGGTCATCGCGGCGATCGCGGGCATCGTCTTCACGGCCGGGCTCAACCTGGCCAGCCCGAGCGCGGGAACCGGCTTCGAACTGGATGCCATCTCGGCCGTCTTCATCGGCGGCGCGGCGGTCACCGGCGGCATCGGCACGATCCCGGGCGCCATCATCGGCGGTCTGATCATCGGCGTGCTCAACAACGGCATGTCGATCCTCGGCGTGGACAGCGACTACCAGCTGCTCATCAAGGGGCTCGTTCTGCTCGGCGCGGTCGCGTTCGACGTCTACAACAAGCGGCGGTCGGTCGGCCGCTGAGTCGGAGCTGACCAGTCGGCTCCGAGCACCCCACGGATGCGGGAGGCGTGACAAGATCGGCCCATGGTCGAAGTGGGTTACGTCTCCTATACCGTCGGTGCCGAGCGCTTGGCACGCACCGGAGCGGACTTCGACGCCGAGGCGATCGACGACGCGATCCTCGCGCAGCTGAATGCGGCGGTGGCGCCGTTCGTGGTGGTGCACCGCGACGGCAAGGTGTTCGCCGACGAGGACGCGGCCGACGACGCGCGTGAGATCGACTGGAACGAGCTGCTCGGGCAGATCGACATCGACCAGCTGATCGCCGACCACCCGCCGCGGCGGTGAGAACGGCGAAAGGCCCGGACCTCGTGGGTCCGGGCCTTCGTCGTGGGTGAGAGCTAGGCGTCGACCGTCTCAGACGCCTGCTCGCGGTGCGGGAGCTTCCAGCCCGGCCGCACGAAGTGGCAGGTGTAGCCGTTCGGGTACTTGCGCAGGTAGTCCTGGTGCTCCTCCTCGGCCTGCCAGAACGGGCCGGCCGCGGTGACCTCGGTCGTGACCTTGCCCGGCCACAGGCCGGAGGCATCCACGTCCTTGATCGTGTCGAGCGCCACCTTCTTCTGCTCGTCGCTCGTGTAGAAGATCGCCGAGCGGTAGCTGGTGCCCACGTCGTTGCCCTGACGGTTCAGCGTCGACGGGTCGTGGATCTGGAAGAAGAACTCGAGGATGTCGCGGTACGAGATCAGCTTCGGGTCGAAGACGATCTCCACCGCCTCGGCGTGCCCGGGGTGGTTGTAGTACGTGGCGTGCGCGTTCGTGCCGCCGGAGTATCCGACCCGCGACGAGATCACGCCCGGCCGCGCACGCAGCAGCTCCTGCGCTCCCCAGAAGCAGCCGCCCGCGAGAACGGCGGTCTCGTAGCCGGGGGTCCGGGTGATGGTTCCGTCATCCGTGGTCATGATTACGCCTCCTGGGCAGTGGTCGAAGTGGTGAAGAGGTGCGCGAACTCGCCGTAACCGGCGCTCTCGAGCTCGGAGACCGGGACGAACCGCAACGCGGCCGAGTTGATGCAGTAGCGCAGCCCGCCCTGGTCGCGGGGGCCGTCGTCGAAGAGGTGGCCGAGGTGGCTGTCGCCGTTCTTGGAGCGGACCTCGATGCGGGTCATGCCCCAGCTGCGGTCCTTCTTCTCGACGATGTTGTCAGGGTCGAGCGGCACGGTGAAGCTCGGCCACCCGGAGCCGCTCTCGAACTTGTCGATCGACGCGAACAGCGGCTCGCCCGACACGATGTCGACGTAGATGCCCTGCTCGTGGTTGTCCCAGTACTGGTTGCGGAAGGCCGGCTCGGTCGCCGCCTCCTGCGTCACGCGGTACTGCTCCGGGGTCAGCTTCTGAACCGCCTCGGTGGTCTTCTGATAGGTGTTCGCCACGGGGTTTCCTCCCTGGTCTGTGCACCGCTGGATGCGGCATCACCCTGTACAACACGTGAGGCGGCGATTAAGTTCCGGCTTTCGAGGCGCGTTCGATCATCGCCTGGATCCGCCGCTGCGTATCCGGGTGCGTCGCGTACCCGGTGATCGACACCGCCTCGGCATCGAGGTGGGCCCGGTAGCCCGCGAGAGCGGAGGCGCCCAGCAGCTTCTTGGTCGGACCGAGCACCTGGGTCGGCCCGCCGGCCAGTGCAGCCGCGAGTTCGTCGGCCCGCGCGTCGAGGGCGTCCGGCTCGACGACCTCCGCGACGAGACCCCAGTCCAGGGTGTCGGCCGCGCTGGCGGGCTTGCCGGTGAGCACCATCGCCGAGGCGCGCTTCGCGCCGATGGCGAGAGGAAGGAGGTACGAGACCCCGGCGTCCGGCGTGAGTCCGATGGCGAGGTAAGCGCCGTGGAAGCTCGCGCGCGTCGAGGCCAGGACGATGTCGGCGTTGAGCACGAGTCCGAGGCCGGCGCCGGCCGCCGCGCCGCCGACGGCCGCGATGACCACCAGGCGCGACGAGGCCAGCGCGAACATCCCGTCTTGCAGCGCGGTCACCATCCGTTGCTGCAGCTCGGCGTCGTTCGCGGTGCGTGCGAGATCGCCGAGGTCTCCTCCTCCGCAGAAGACCCGGCCGGCGCCGCGCAGCACCACGACGTGGCAGTCGGGGTCGGCCTCGGCGTCCCGGATCGCCTTCAGCAGCGCCTCCATCACCTCGAGGCTCATCGCGTTGGCGTAGGCCGGGCGGTTGAGGGTGATCGAGGCGACACCGCCGTCGATCGAGAGCAGGACGACGTCGTCGGTCATGCGTCGAGCGTACGTCGTGTCACGACTCCGGCCGATGCGCCAGCGTGGCCTCGGCGATCTCGATGCCGCGGGCCTGGATGGATTCCGCGTTCAACTGGTCGAGCAGCGCCGGCTCCAGCTTGAACTGCCGCGCGCCATCGAAGCGGTAGTGCAGGTCGCAGCGGGGATGGATCCACACCGAGCTGCGGCCGTCGCCGATCGAGAGCGAGTCGGTCCACGAGAGCAGGAAGCCTTCCCCACGTCGCAGCTTGGCGGTCGTCACTGCACGCAGATGGGCCAGGATGCGGTCCTCGATCATGATCGGCGTGCGGTCGCCGCCGTAGAACAGAGTTCCCATCGCGGCTCCCTCTGATCGACTCAGCTCAGCGTGCGTGCGGACTGTGGGCCAGGGTGGCGTCCGCCAACTCGATGCCGCGCGCCTGGATGGATTCGATGTTCATCTCTTCGAGCAGCGTCGGGTCGAGTTTGGGCGGCGTGCCGCCGTCGAACTTGTAGTGCAGGTCGCAGCCCGGATGCACCCAGACCGAGCTGCGGCCGTGGCCGACCTCGGCCGAGTCGGTCCACGAGAGTAGGAATCCTTCACCACGTCGCATCTTGGCGGTGATGACGGCCTTGACGTGCGCGAGGATGCGGTCGTCGATCCGAATCGGGAGTCGACCCGCGCCGTAGAAGAGGGTGCCCATCGTGTTATGTCCGATCGGTGGGAGCGCAGAAACATGCGGTCCGGCTGCTCAAATCTACCGCAGATGGCTGCGGCGACCACCCCCTTGACTTCCTCGCGGAGGCCGTCGGAGCGTGGTGGGTATGAAGAGGATTCTGTACGCAGGCGGATCGTTCCTGACCGGCGACGCGATCGCCCACACCGTGCTCGAATACGCGGCGGAACTGGCGAACGCCGGCAAAGCGGCCAAGATCGACGTGCCCGCGCTCGACCTCGAGCAGCGACCCGAGCAGGTGTCGCTCGTCGTCGGTCCATCCAGTCAGATGCTCGCCGAGCCGGTCTCGCTCGGTCAGGAGCTCGACGACGACGACTTCACCGAGAACCTGCGCAGGCTGACGCGCGTGCTGCAGTCCAAGTCGGGCACTGGTGAGAGTGGCGACGCTCGAGCCTTCCAGGTCTAGCGCCTCAGGCACTGAGCCAGCGCTGCCAGGCCTCGGGCAGACGCAATGGGGTCTGCTCCGACCCCTCGCCGGGCGCGCGTTGCGCGTAGATCGTGACCAGGGGCCAGCGTTGCCCGTTCTCGTCGTGGTAGTCGAGCCGTGAGAGCAGCTCGGAGCCGGCGGCGAGATGGCGGGTGAGGCGCTTCAGATAGCGACCGAGGTACTCCTCGTCGGCGGGGAAGACGGTGCCATCGGCGGACTCGGTAGCGATCGTGTCGCCGCGCGATCCGGCGAAGCGTGCGGCTCCGCTCGCCTCGAACATGCTGTCGCGGATCTCAAGGAGCCGTCCGGTGCTCGCCGCCCAGTTCTTGATGTCCTTGGCCGAGATGGTGCTCCATGGCGGAGGGGTCAACTTCGAGTCCTGCAGGGAAGGCACGGCGTCGGCGACGGTGGCGTCGATCTTCAGGTTCTGCGCGATCTCGACGGCGAGGTGCTCGAGACGAGAGGCCTGCACGGTGACCTCACCGAGCTGCTTGAGCAGAACCTCGTTGGCGCGACCTGAGCCGACGGCGGGGGAGAGGGAATCGATGCTCATGACTCGATCCTCCCAAACATTGAGGAGATGCCTGGAGGGGCTTCCCTCGCAGGCGATCGGGCTCTATGCTCCGCTCTTTCCCCCGGTTGCCTCGGGGCAGAGAACGGAAACGGCCGGTGGGGCTGAGCCCACCGGCCGCGTTCTCGTCCGCGGGATCAGACGGTCGTTCGACGTCCCGAGATGACTCGGACGAGCCACACGATGACGGCGATGATGGCCAGCACCAGCCCCACCCACAGGAGGAAGTTGAGCGACTGGACGAATCCGCCCGTCAACAGCAGCACGACCGCGACCACTCCGATGATGATCAGAAGGATGTTCATGATGTCCTCTTTCTCCCTCCGCGTCTTCGCCGCCGATCGTGTCGACGGCCTCTGACGCGGTGTCGACATCCATGCCACACCCGTTCGGCATGCGCGACCGGATCTGTCAGGCAACATCCAGCAGTAGGCTCGGGCGAGCGGAGGTGCGTGATGCCGAACAGCAACAAGGGCGACGAGGGAGCCGCCATCGATCCTCGGTACGACCGGGCGTTCCAGCGCGGTTTCGAGGGCGAGGTGACCACCGGACCGCGCGGCCAGTCGACCTTGCGCCGCACCGCCGCCGTGAACCCGGCCCCGGCGCGGATGCCCGCCCAGGTCGTCGATCGCATCGACCGCGTCGACCGCATCGAGCCGACCTCGGTCGAGCAGCCCGAGCCGTCGAGGTTCTCCCCGGAGTCCGACTCAGCGCCCGCCGTGGTCGTCGCGGCCTCGGCCGACGCCGCTCCCGAACCGGTCACCACGCCGCGCGACCTCATCCGCAACCCGTTCATCATCGCGCTGGCGGTGCTCGGCGCCCTGCTGATCCTGGTCGGATCCATCTGGGCCTACGAGGGATTCGCCGCCATCGTCAAGAACGGCGGCACCCGCAACGAGGTCGAGTTCTGGGCGGCGCAGACCATGTCGTTCGGGGCTCCGCTGGCGATCGTCGTCGGACTCGGAGTCGTGGCCGTACTGCTCGTATTGTTCGGGCGCAGCTGGCAGCGCTCGCGCGCTGGAGCTTAGAGCGGAGGCCATTTCTGGCCTCCGCGGCGACGCCAGCGCCGATGGCCGTCTCGGCCATCGGGTCACGTCCGGTACTCGCGCCGCCAGACCAGTTTCAACGCCGACCAGTCGTGGTCGAGGGCGGCCACCTTTACGTCCACGAGTCGGCGTGCCAGCGCGGCATCGCGCACGACCGCGTCGCCCAGGTCGCTGACGTGACCGGCGGCCTTGCGCGGCCACGCGATCCAGAGGGCGCCTGCGGGGAAGACGCGCTGCTCGTGCTCCACGAGAGCGGGCTCGAGCTCGGCCGCCGCGCGCACGAAGATCAGGACCACGTCGGCGGGCGCCGACTCAGAGACCTCGGCCGCAGCATCCGGAGCCGTCTCGAACCGCCACCCGGGGTCGGCGCCCACGACCGACCACCGCGCGCCCGGCACGATGCCGAGCTTGCGCAACTGCGGAGCGGTCGCACCGAGGTCTGCCACTCCTACTTCTTGTCGTGCGGTTCGTCGGCGGGCGGGATCGGCTCGCCGTTCAGAATCAGGCCGGTCTGGGCGGCGGGCGGAGTCGGCACCGAGGGCGCGGCGTTCTCGCCGTACCGCGGGTTGGGGTTCGGCACGGCCGGGGTGGTCGCCGCGTCCACCGTCGGCGTGACCCGGGTCTGCATGAACGCGTTGCGCAGGATGCCGAAGCAGCCGAGTGCGCCGAACACGGCCGCGATCAGCAGCTGGATCAGCGCGGAACCGGTCGTCATGCTCGCGAAGACGATACTCCAGAACCGCGGCGCGACCAGCGACTCGGGGATGCTGGTGCCGAATTGGGTGGAGTACAGCCCGACGATCTGCACCGCGTATCCCGAGATGTAGGCGACGATCAGCGTGCCGATCGTGATGACGGCGATGGCGATCGCCCCGCTGCGGGTGACCCGGCCGCCCGATCCGAAGCGGTACAGACGCACCGCGAGGTAGGCGACTCCGAACGCCACGATCGACGCCACGAAGCCGAACGTCCACAGGATGTCCCACGCGATCACCCCGGCGGGCAGCGCGAGAAGCGCGAACACGACGCCGCGCTGAACATTCTCGGACGGCGCAGAAGACGGGGAGGGCTGAGTCATGTGCTCAACCCTAGCCAGGGCGGTTGCGGGCGGGCTCCGAAAAGAAGTTTGCGAGTCTGTCAACCTGACACACTCCTGCGGCGTCGTACAGATGTGAACGCACCCGTGGCCGAGCGCACCCGCGTGGACTTGGACGCCTTCGTGGCGAACGAGTACCCGAAGGTGGTGGCTGCCGTCGGCATGATCACGGGCAACCGCCAGGATGCCGCAGACGCGGTACAGGATGCGATCGTCGGATTCCTGGCGAAGCCTCCGACCCGCGAGATCACCAATGTGGCCGCGTGGATCACGGTGGTCGCCAGCAATCGCGCTCGCGACATCCGGCGCTCACGGGCCGCCGAGTCGCGTGCGCTGGGCAAGGTCGGGGTCTCCGACGAATCGGTGGATGCGGCGACCGATGCGCTCGACATCGACGTGAAGGCCGCGATCGAGAAGCTGCCGCTGCAGCAGAGGCAAGTGTGCGTGCTCCATTACCTGCTCGACCAATCGGTGGACACCATCGCCGAGGGTCTCGGGGTGAGCGAGGGCACGATCAAGACCCAGTTGTTCCGGGCTCGAAAAACGCTCGCGGCTCAACTGAGAAGGGAGGATCACCATGGCTGACTTCGATGCGCTCGATGAAATGCTGAGCGGTTCACTGAAGCGCGCCGCGCAACCCGGTGACTCCGCCGGCGTCGCCGACACCATCCGCGCTCGGGTGGCCGCCGGTGACGTCGGCACCCCTGCCCCGACGTCGGGACCTGCTCCCGGGTTCGGCGGTGGAATCGCGGGCTGGTTGCCCTGGGTGGGCGCGATCGTCGTGCTCGGCCTGGTCGGCGGCACCCTGGGTGCGACGGGAGCCTTCGGGCGCCCGGATGCCCCGGCTCCCGTCTCGAACAACGTGCTGATCTCGCTCTCCGATTCCGGCGTGGGGGCGAGCACCTGCCCCGCCGGCGCACCGATCACCGAGCTCCAGCCGGGCCAGCATGTCGTGGCCCTCGCGCGGTCGGCGGACTCTGCCGATATCGAGGTGCGCGATCCCGCAGCCCTCGACCAGACGGTCTGGGTGACGGCGAAGGCCCTCAAGTCGCTCGGCAAGGACTTCTCGACGCTTCCCGTGTCGGGATGCGGTGTGCTCACCTCGACGCCGGTTCCGGCGCCCGTGGTCGTGACCCCGGTGACCCCGGTGACCCCGACGAAGCCGGGCAAGCCCAAGGACACGACGGCACCGACCATCGGCAAGCCGACGGCCCTCGTGGAGAACTGCAAGACCACGATCACAGTGACCGCCGCGGACAACGTCGGCGTCACCTCCGTGACGATCAGCTGGTCGGGCCCCGCGAACAACGGCTCAGGCTCGATGACCGCAGTCGGCGGCCATTGGCAGTACGTCGCCACCGGCTTCCACGACACCCTCAACAACACCTTCAAGGTGACGGCGCACGATGCGGCAGGGAACTCGAGCCCGACCGACTCCGTCGTCGCCCAGACCGCCTGCCTGATCTGAGACGACCATGACCATCCCCAAGTGGCTCCTCCCCGTGATCTGCGTGGTCGCGGCGCTCGCCGTCGGTGTCGCCGCGACCCTGATCGGGATGCGCTTCGCAGCCCCGAGCGCGACCGCGCCCCTGAAGACCGAGACGGTGCCGATCCTGGCCCCCACCGGAACGGCCGCAAGCGACACGGGAACCGACCCGTACTCCGTCAGCAGCGCCGTCGGTTCGGCCGAGATCGTCTCGCCCGGCCAGCACGGCGCGACGCTGGTGGACTCTCGCGCCCAGCGCACGATCGACGGGTACAACGCCACCGGCGTGCTCGACCCCGGGGTCGGCTACGTCGCCCCGGCGCGGGCCGCGGCCGGCGCCGCCTCGGATTCCGGTCCGGCGCCCCTCCCGGCCGACGACCCGTGCGCCTCGTCGTCGCCACCGAGCGGCTGCCCCGACGGGATCCACTCCATCGTCATCGCCGACACTCATGATGCCCCGGCCCTCGACGCCCGGATCTTCCCGAACCCGGCCACGTCATCCGTCGGCACCTCGGTCTACTGCCCGTCTGGCGACCTGGCTCGCGGAGAAGCCTGGGTCGACGTGACCAGCAACACGCCCGGCGTCGCGCACATCAGCTGGGCGGCGATCGGCGGCGGTGCGGCGACGGTCCCGGTGGATGTCGCCACCGACGCCACCCTGAAAGCGTCGTTCGACGACTATCACTCACGCACCGGCGGCTACGCCGAGAACCGCTGGATCTTCCAGCACTGCGAGAAGCTGACCGGGCTCGACACCACCAAGCGCTACCTGGTCTCGGCGACCTTCACCGACGAGCTGTCGCGCACCCAGGGACCACTCATCGCCACCTTGGACCCGCGCGGTCGCCCCACGATCCCGCCGGTGCTCGCCGCGCCGCTCGGCACGGGTCTGCTCTACGTCTCGGTGCCGTCGCCGTCGCAGACCTCCGGGGTGCGCCCTGTCATCCACGCCTGGTCGATCACATCCGGGCAGAGCGCCGATTGCTCCGGATTCGGCCAGCATCCCGACATCCCGGCCATTCAGGCACCGGTCGTCATCGACGTGCCGGCAGCTGAGCTCGACCGTCAGAACTACGACCCGATGTATCGGTCGCGCGACGTGCGGATCTACTCCGTGGCCGAGGGCACGACAGTCGTCATCTGCGCCCGCTGGTTCAACGCGGCTGCGCCGAGCTGGAGTTCCAGCACCCCCACGCTGCAGAAGTCGATCGTCGTGATGAGTCCCGACTCGATCACGCCGGTCGTGACACTGCACTCCCTCGAACTGGGCAGACAGGTGGACAGCGGCGACGTGAACGTCAGCGTCTCGACTCCGACGGGCCTGTTCTGCAGCCAGTGGACCGGTCCGACCGAGGGAGCGGGACCAGGCAGTGTCGCGATCGACGTTCCGATCTGCGACGTCGGGGCATCCGGAGACGGATTCGAGGGCAGGCTCTCGGTCACCTCGACCGTTCGGGTGGGCAGCCACAACGTCGTGAAGACCTCGCTTCTGCAGCTGCAGCGCACCTCGTGCACGGGCGTCTGCGCCCTGCCGGCGACGATGCGCTACCGGATCGACCTGCCGACCGTCACCGAGGCGACCGGTCTCTGCGGCAACACCTTCCCCTGGGACAACTGCACGCCGCCGAGCCAGCAGGTCTCGCTCGGCTCGGCCGTGATCGATGTCTCCTGGGTGCAGGGTCAGACCCCCGGCAACCGCGGCTGGATCATCGGCACTCCGGACAACACCCTCCCCGCACCCGGCGCGCCCCCGGTTGGACCACAGCTCGACACCCGAGCAAACCCCGTGCTGACGCTCGCAGCGGATCGGCTCAGCGGCAGCGCACGGTACCTGCTCAACGTGAACGAGCCGGCGTCGTACAGCGCGACGATCGCGGGCGGCTGCTTCCCCACCGGCTACGTGACCACCCAGACCGGACACACGGCGCCGGGCGGAGGTGGCGCGACCAGCACGGAGGGATTCAGCTTGGCCTGGGATCGGCTGTGCGCGGGCGGTTACTACATGGTCACGCTCACCCTCACCGATGCGGCTCACCACACCACGACCTGGGCGATCGCCGGCGTGAATCGCTGGGACGGGTCGATGTTCTTCATGCCTCGCGGGACCGTCCACATCGTCGGCACGCTCTACGTCGGCCCGCAGAACGCTCAGCACACGGCCTACGGCGTTCCGCGTGTCACGATCGGCGTCGGCGAGGGGGCGGACCCGTACTCGGGCCACACCGTGACCCCCGCCCGACTCTGCACGGCCGGCTCGGATGGCACCGGCACGGCCCTCCCCGTCGATATCAACGCCGACGAGACGAGCACGATCCACCTCGTGATCACCGTGGACGCGATCGAGGCCGACACCGCCAACCCGCCAACCGGAGGACCGGCTTCTCAGTGCGGCTTCACGGTGGTCAACCACGCCTACATCGTGTGGTCGGGCGACGTGAGCTTGCGGAGTCTGCTGAGCTACGGTGCCAGCTTCGGGGGCACCGGCAGTTTTCGCTCCGACACCTGGTCGCGGTTCTACACCGGCGAGTACTGGAACATCGGCGGCAATGCGACAGCGACGGAACTGCCTCTGCACTGAGTCGAACGGTCGGTGCCGGCTCAGCGCTGGCAGACCGGGCACCAGGTGACGACTCGCTCCTGTCCCGGCTTGCCCAGTTCGCCGCCGAGCAGGATCGTGCCGCAGCGCAGGCAGGGCTGGCCGGTGCGGCCGTAGACCCAGGATCGGCGTCCGGGGCGGGTGTCGCCGGTGGTCACCCGCGGGAACCGGTCGCGGTTGGCGAGCAGCAGGCGACGGGCGAGCGACACGACCGCGGTGGCATCCACCTCGGCCACGGGCGTGGTGGGCAGGATGCCGCGCAAGAAGCACAGCTCGTTGGCGTAGACGTTGCCGACTCCCGCCAGGTTGGTCTGGTCGAGCACGGCTGCGAACACCGGATCCGCGGGGTGCGCCTCGAGCCGACGCACCGCCTCGGCCGCCGCCGCTTCGTTCCACGCTGCGCCCAGCAGGTCGGGGCCGAGGCGGTCGATGACGGTGTGCTCCTCGTCACGCGGCAGCAGCTCGGTGATGCCCAGCTCGAATCCGATCGAGGTGATGGATGCCGCGTGCAGGACCGCCCGCGCCTGGAACGCGGGTTTCGGCCACCGCTGCTCGGGTCGCACTAGGCGCCAGGAGCCCTCCATCTTGAGGTGGGAGTGCAGGCTCCAGTCGCCGATCCGGTGGAACAGGTGCTTGCCCACCGCGACGACCTCGTGCACGGTCTCGCCGGTCAGGTCGGCGGCGGCGAACTTCGGCACGCGCAACTCGAAGCCGGTGAGCACCAGCCCGGCGAGCGCCTCGTTCTGGCGCCTCGCGGTTTGAAAGACGGTGTCGCCTTCGGGCACCCGGCGCCTACCCTCGCAGCCGCAGGCCCTGCGGCGTCGGCGCGAATCCGGCTCGCACCAGCGCATCGCCCAGCGCCGTGCCGACCGAGAACTCGCCGTCGATTTTCTCCACGCGCAGCTTGCCGCCGCTGGCGCGCACCGTGCCCGCCAGGCTCGCGGCGGCGGCCTCGCGCCCGGCCTCGTCGTCGGGCGCCAAGAAGTCGAGCAGGGTCTTGCCGCCGCGCTCGACGTACAGCCCCAGCGCGCCGTCGACGAGCACCACGAGGGCGCCGGCCTTGCGTCCCGGGCGGTGCCCGGTGGGCGGCTCGGGCCAGTTGAGGGCGGCTCCGTACGGGTTCGCCGGGTCGCACGCGGCGAGGGTGAGCGCGACCCGCGGCTGCTCGCGCAGCTCGGCGGCAGCGGCATCCGGAGCGAAGGCGCGCAGCCGGTCGACCGTGGCAGGCGTCGCGAACTGCGCGGCGCCCAGCCCCTCGATGAAGTAGCCGCGGCGGGTGCGGCCGGTCTCTTCGAGGCCGCTCAGCACCTTGTAGGCGAGCGCGAATCCGCCGACGACGCCCTCGCTCATCACCGCGCCACGGGTGACGACGCCGTGCCGCTCGAGCAGCTGTTCGGCCAGCGCGGTGGCGCGCGGCGTGGTCGCGATCTCGACCTCCGGGAGCAGGCTCCACCGCCCGGCGACCGTCGGGGGCGCGGTGGAAGCCAGCTTGTTGGCGACGGATGCCGCGGCTCGCGCCCGCCCGCGATACGCCCGATTGCGTGGTGTCGCGCGCGTCCGGGTGGTGGTCGCGCCGAGCTTGGACCGCAGCGGAGCCAGCGTGTCGTTGCCGACCAGCCCGGCCCACACCAGGTCCCAGAGCGCGGTCGCCAGGGTCACATCGTCGACCTCGCCGGCGGGCGCCAGCGCCGCCGACAATTGCCGGAAGAAGTAGGCACCGCCGCCGGTCAGCGCGAGCAGGATGCGATCGTGCAGCTCGCCCGCGTCGGTGAGCGTCGGCTCGGCCAGGGTGAGTGGCGCGTTCTCGGCGAGGTGCAGGCTGATCCAGCCGTCGTTGCCCGGCAGCTCGCCGCGCCCCGCCCAGAGCACCTCGCCGGTCGTGGTGAGCTCGTCGAGCATCGCGGGGGTGTAGTCGCGCACCCGGCTGGGCAGGATGAGGCTCTCCCAGGCGGATGCCGGGATCGCCACCCCCGCGAGCTGATCGATCGCCGTCACCAGGCCGTCGATGCCGCGGAGGCCAGGGCGGAGCGTCGACGACGGGTCGAGAGAACCGACCTTCTGCCAGTCCGGCAGGAAGCGCCCGAGCGCGCTCTGCGGCACCGGTTCGACCTCGGAGCGCAGCGCCGCCAGCGAGCGGCTGCGCAGGCGGCGCAGCACCTCGGCGTCGACCCACTCCGATCCGCTCGCGCCGGGCCGGAACTCGCCTTCGACCACGCGGCGGTCGGATGCCAGCCGCTTGAGCGCATCCGTCACCACCGCGACGCCGAGTCCGAGTCGCGCGGCGGCCTCCGCGGCTGCGAACGGCGTGTGCGTGCGGGTGTAGCGGCTCACCAGGTCGCCGACAGGGTCGGCGACCGGGTCGAGGAACGCGGTCGGCACCCCGATCGGGAGCGGGACGCCGAGCGCGTCGCGCAGGCGACTCGCATCCTCGATGACCGCCCAGCGGTGCTCGCCGGCGATGGTGGCGCGCAGGATCCGGTTCGCGCGGGCGAGCTCGTCGAGCGTCACCTCGGTCACCACTCCGTCGAGCGCGCGCTCGACCAGCTCGGCCGTCGAGAGCGGACCGAGCAACCGCAGCACGTCGACGAGACCCTCGGCATCCTTCGCCTTGCGATCGTCGGCGAGTCGCTGCAGCTCGCGTTCCATGTCTTCGATGACGCGCTGGTCGAGCAGCTCGCGCAGCTCGGCGCGGCCGAGCAGCTCGGCCAGCAGGGTCGGGTCGAGCGAGAGGGCTGCCGCCCGGCGTTCGGCCAGGGGCGAGTCGCCCTCGTACATGAACGCAGCGACATATCCGAACAGCAGGGTGCGCGCGAACGGCGAGGGCACCTCGGTCTCGACCTCCACCAGCCGCACCTTGCGGGCTGCGATGTCGGCGGTCAGCGCGCCCAGTGCCGGCAGGTCGTACACGTCTTGCAGGACCTCGCGCACCGTCTCGAGGATGATCGGGAAGCTCGGGTACTTGCGCGCCACCTCGAGCAGTTGGGCGCTGCGCTGCCGTTGCTGCCACAACGGGGAGCGGCGCCCCGGGTTGTAGCGGGGCAGGAGCAGCGCGCGGGCCGCGCACTCGCGGAATCGCGACGCGAACAGGGCGCTGCCGCCGACTTCGGCGGTCACGAGCTCGTCGAGCTCGGCGGGATCGAAGAGGAAGAGCTCGGCGCCCGGCGGCTCGGCATCCGTCTCGGGCAGACGCACGACGATGCCGTCGTCGCCGGCCATGGCCGAGCCGTCGACCCCGAGCCGCTCGCGAATCCGCGCCGTGACGGCGAGCGCCCACGGCGCGTGCACGGGCATGCCGTACGGGGAATGCAAGACCAGACGCCAGTCGCCGAGCTCGTCGCGGAACCGCTCCACCACGAGAGTGGTGTCGGTCGGCACGGTGCCGGTCGACTGCTTCTGCTCGTCGACGAACTTGATGAGGTTGGTGACGGCACGCTCGTCGAGGCCGGCAGCCTCGATGCGCTCTCGCATCGTGTCGCCGGTCGCCGCGCCGCCCGCGAGTTCAGAGGTGAACGCCCCGATCGCCTTGCCGAGTTCGGCCGGCCGGCCGAGTCCGTCGCCCTTCCAGAAGGGCACGCGGCCCGGCTGCCCGAACGCGGGCGAGACCAGCACGCGATCGCTGGTGATCTCTTCGATGCGCCAACTGGTCGCCCCGAGGGCGAAGACGTCACCGACCCGCGACTCGTACACCATCTCTTCGTCGAGTTCGCCGACCCTGCGTGCGCCGTCTTCGCTGCCCACGATGAAGACCCCGAACAGCCCGCGGTCGGGGATGGTGCCCCCGCTGGTGACCGCGAGACGCTGCGCTCCCGGACGTCCGGTGATGGTGCCGGCGACGCGATCCCAGACGATCCGGGGCCGCAACTCTGCGAACTCGTCGCTCGGGTACCGCCCGCTCAGCAGGTCGAGGGTCGCCTCGAACGCCGAGCGCGGCAGCGTCGCGAAGGGTGCCGAGCGGCGCACGGTCTCCCACCAGTCCTCGACCTCCAAGGGGTCGAGGGCCACCGCGGCGACGGTCTGCTGCGCGAGGATGTCGAGCGGGTTCTGCGGGACGGCCAGCGCCTCGATCAGCCCGGTGCGCATCCGCTCACTGGCCACCGTCGTGTGCAAGAGGTCCGCGCGGTGCTTCGGGAACAGCACGCCCTTGCTGATCTCGCCCACCTGGTGCCCGGCGCGCCCGACTCGCTGCAGGCCGCTCGCCACGCTCGGCGGCGACTCCACCTGGATCACCAGGTCGACCGCGCCCATGTCGATGCCGAGCTCGAGCGAGCTGGTCGCGACGACGCAGCGCAGGCGGCCGCTCTTGAGGTCGTCTTCGATGATCGCGCGCTGCTCTTTCGAGACGGAGCCGTGGTGTGCGCGGGCCAAGAGAGGCGAGTCCATTTCTGGGCTCGCCTGGCCCGCGCCGACGGCCGTCTCGGCCGTCGGGACCCGCGTGATACCGGACGCTCCAACCATCTGGGCTGGAAATCTGGCCGCGACCAGCCCGGTCACCCGCTCTTCGTTCAGCTCGTTCAACGACGCCGTCAGCCTCTCGGCCAGCCGTCGCGAGTTGGCGAACACGATGGTGGAGCGGTGCCGCAGGATCTCGTCGAGGATCGCCGCGTCGACATGCGGCCAGATCGACCCGGCGCTCTGCAGCGCGCCCTCGTCGGCGTCCAGCGTCTCACTCGTCGCGCGAGCGCCGAGCTCCGTCATGTCGTCGACCGGCACGATGACCCGCAGGTCGAAGGTCTTCTCGATCGGCGGCGCGACGATCGTCACCGGGGTGCGCCCGCCCAGGAAGCGCGCCACCTCCTCCATCGGCCGCACGGTCGCCGAGAGTCCGATGCGCTGCGCGGGATGCGGCAGCAGCTCGTCGAGCCGTTCGAGCGAGACCGCGAGGTGCGCCCCGCGCTTCGTGGCCGCCACCGCGTGGATCTCGTCGATGATCACCGTCTCGACACCGGCCAGCGTCTCGCGCGCCGCGCTGGTGAGCATGAGGAAGAGGGATTCCGGGGTGGTGATCAAGATGTCCGGCGGTTCGCGCAGCAGCAGTCGCCGGTCGGCCGAGGTGGTGTCACCGGAGCGGACGCCGACCGTGATGACCGGGACATCCAGTCCCAGACGCTTCGCGGTCTGCGTGATGCCGACCAGCGGCGAGCGCAGGTTGCGCTCGACGTCGACGCCCAGGGCTTTCAGTGGAGAGATGTAGAGCACCCGCGTGCGGTGCCGCGGGTTCTCGGGCCGCGGCGAGGTGGCCAGGCGATCGAGCGACCAGAGGAACGCCGACAGGGTCTTGCCCGATCCGGTCGGCGCGACGACCAGGGCGTGCTGACCGAAGCTGATCGCCTCCCACGCTCCTGCCTGGGCACGCGTCGGCTGCGGGAAGGCGCCCTCGAACCACTCGCGGGTCGCCCGCGAGAACCGCGCGAGCGGGTCGCGAGCCGACGGCTCGACGGGCTGCTCCATCCGGCTATCTTCGTCCGAACGTCCGACGATTGCTGCCGGAGGTCATCGCTCCAGCGCGCGCAAGAAGCTGTGCACGTCGCCGAGCTCGGCGTCGGTGATCCAGTGGCCGACGTCCTCATAGATGCGCTCGGTCAGGGTGCTGTGCTCCTCGAGCCACTCGCGGGTCGCCACGACCTGCTCGGCGGGCACGACGGTGTCGGTGGTCCCGCGGCCCCAGAACACCGGGGGGCGGAGCACCTCCAACTCCGGATCGCCCGGGTCGACGGTCTCATCCGCGATCGCCGACAGCAGCACGACCGCGTCGATCAGCTCGGGATGCCGGCGCAGCGTCTGCACGCCGAGCACCCCGCCCTGCGAGAAACCGAGCACGGTCACCGAGGTCGCATCGCCGCGAACGGTCGCCAGCCACTCGGCGAGCTCGTCGGCGCTCTCGTTCAGCGGGGCCGGCCTCGGAGCCGCCACGTCGAACCACGACCACCCGTTGCCCGAGGCGATCGGCCCGCGCGGCGCTGCGATCACCTGCCCGAGCGGCAGGTAAGGCGACAACTGGAACAGATCACCCTCGTGACTTCCCAACCCATGCAGCAGCACCAGCAGGGGCTTGCCCGCGCGCTCGGGGACAGGCGTGCTCCAGATCACGGTGGACGGGTCGATCATGCTGTCACGCTACTCGGCGCCCTCGTGGTCGCGATGCGATGTCACCACACCAGCACGAGCTTGCCGCGCCCGCTCGAGCCGTCGCGGAGCGCTCGGTAGGCCTCGCCGGCGTGGGTCACGGGGAAGGTCTGCGCGACCCGGGTGGTGATCGCGGCCTCTTCGGCGAGACGCACGATCTCGACCAGACCCGGCCCGTCGACGTGCACGCCCACCCGGGCCACGTCGATGCCGCGCCCGGATTCCGGGATGGCGCTCACCGAGCGGTACCGCCCGCCATCGCGCACGGCCCCGAGTCCGACCGGGGTGCCGGGGACGGTGTTGAGCACGGCATCCACCCCGCCCGGAACGAGCTCGCGGACGGCGGCGTCGAGGTCGGGCACCTCGCGGGCGACGAACTCGGCGCCGGTCGCCAGCAGCTCGTCACGGTCCCTCTCGGCAGCGCTCGCGATGACCCGTCGTCCGGCGTGCACAGCGAGTTCGACGGCGAGCTTGCCCACTCCACCCGCCGCGCCGGTCACCAGCAGGGTGGCCGCGTCGCCGGCTCCCTCCAGGAGGTGCCGCGCGGTCAGTCCGTTCAGGCCGAAGGTGGTCAGCTCGTGCGACGGCAGCACGCGGGATGCCACCGCGACCTGGTCCAGCGGCAGGGCGACCCGCCCCGCCTGCGTTCCGTGCCCCGTCGAGAACCACGGCGAGAAGCCCAGCACCTGCTTTCCGATGAGCGCGGCGTCCACTCCCTCGCCGACCGCGGTGACCGTGCCGGCCAGATCCCAGCCCGGGATGAAGGGCGGATGGAAGCGTCCCGCGATCCGCTCGGCGAGGGCGCCGCTCACCAGCGCGTTGTCGGCCGGATTCAGCGTGGCGGCCTCGGTCGCGACCAGCACCTCTCCCGCGGCCGGCGCGGGGTCGGGCAGATCGAGCACCTCGATCGAGTCGGGGCCGGAGGGTGTGGTGACGGTGACGGCGATCATGAGCCCACCGTATGACTCCGGGATCGGCGTTCGCTGGTCCACAATGGAGCATGAGCTCCGTGGGAACCCCCGACCCGAACTCGTCCTGGCTCTCGGACGCCGACCTGGCCGACGTGCGCCGCCGCATCCCGATCCTGTATGTCGAGGCGGTGCCGGTGCGCGTGGATGGCATGGGCGTGGTCACCAGCGTCGGCGTGCTGCTGCGCGCCAACGCGCAGGGCGAGATCACCCGGACCCTGGTGAGCGGCCGGGTGATGTTCGGCGAGACGTTGCGCGACGCGCTGTTCCGGCATCTGGAGAAGGATCTGGGCGCTCTCGCCTTCCCGCAGCTGCCGCCGAGCCCCGTGCCGTTCTCGGTGGCCGAGTACTTCCCGATCCCGGGTCTCAGTGCGTACCTGGATGAGCGCCAGCACGCGGTCTCGCTGGCCTACGTCGTGCCCGTCACCGGCACCCTAGAACCGCGGCAAGACGCGCTCGAGCTCACCTGGATGACCCCCGCCGAGGCCTCGTCGCCGAGCATCCACGCCGAGATGGAAGGCGGTCGGGGTACATTGCTGCGCGCGGCTCTCGCATCTGTCGGGGTTCTGGGCTAGTTCCGGTCCGCATCGAGGGGGACACCGGTTGTCCCCCAATAGAGTCGCGCCCCTCTTGGGGTTTTCGGGGGGTCATGCCCCCCGCATAGCGTGAGGCGCGACGGTTCTTCGACTCCGTGCAGCCCGCTCCCGAGGGCATTTCTGCGCGCCCGGATTCCGTCATGAGATCCGTGTGGGGGATTAACTGTCATGTCGTACGCCGTCCGTCGGAGGTTCGCTGCGAGCTTGGCCGCTGTCGTCGCCCTCGTTGCGCTGATCGGGTCGGTCGTGGTGGCGGCACCTGCCCTGGCGGACCCGTTCACGGCGGTCCTCGACCTCGGCAAGTCGGTCGACAAGACCTCCGTGGCGCCCGGGCAGACGTTCACCTACACGCTGACCCCGAGCTGTTCGAGCGGCGACTGCCTCGACGCGACCGTCGTCGACACCGTGCCGGCCCAGTTCGACGCGTTGACGCTCAATCCGACCGTCGTCATCACCGGCTCCCCGGCGACCTACTCCTGGGGCGGCACCAACAACCGCACCCTCACCGTGCACTTCACGACCCCGGCCGCGGGGGGCGGCGTCGAGCTGCCCTCCGGCGACGGACCCTCGATCCAGTTCTCGCTGACGGTGCCGGGAGGGCTGTCGCCGGACTGGCCATCAAACGGAGTGCCGGTCACCAACACCGCAGACATCACGGCTTCGGATGCCGCCCCCAAGTCGGCGACGGCGACTACGACGATCACGATCCCCTACAACAACGGCATCACCACGACGGCGAGCTGGTCGCCCAGCTCCACGCAGTTCAAGGTCGGCGAGCTGTCGAACCTCACCGTCGCCGTGCGCAACACCTCGAACGGGCTCGCCACGAGCCTCACCGCTGCTCTGCCGACCGATCCGACCGCGGCCGGCAACCTCTTCGACACCGTCGATCTCTCGGGGCTGGGCGCCGTCGTCTTCCCGGCCGGCGCCGACCAGATCCAGGTCGACGCCTACGTGGCCGGTTCGTGGGTCATCGGAACCCCCTCGGCGACCGCGGCGCTGCCCAGCGGGGTCGTCGCGGGCACCGTCACCGGCCTGCGCTTCGTGTTCACCTCGACGACCGGAGCCACCATCACGGCGGGTGGCTCGGCGGGCTCCGTCGTCGTCATCCTGGCCCAGCGCTCGGACACGCGAACGGCCGGGACCAACCTCGTCACGGGTGCCACGGCGAATGCCACGGTCACCGGCACCGTCTCGCTCGGCACGCATGGCACGGCGACCTCGTCGGCCAGCGCGTCGTACGTGATCGGCGGCCTGACCTCGGCGGTCACCGGGGTCACCTCATTCACCCCGAATCGGATCCCCGCGGGCACCACGAGCCTGGTCAGCCTGAGCGGCAAGAACACCTCCAACGGCCCGCTGGCGACCTTGACTCTCACCGAACCCACGACCGGCACGCTGTTCGGCGGCTCGGTGAGCTTCGCCGGATTCTCGGGCACCCCGGTCTGGCCGAGTGGCGCCACCTCGGCGACCATCTCCTGGTCGGTCGACAGCGGCGCCGCCCCCGCCTCCACCACGATCTCGAGCACCGATCCCTTCCCGGCCACGCCGAGCCTGTCGGCCGGTCAGCACATCACCGGCTTCTCGGTCGAATACGACGGCACCATCGCAGCCGGGACCACCGCGACCGTCCCGTTCCGGGTCGCGGTCGCCGCGGATGCGGTCGCCGACTCGTCGTCGACCCTCACCGTGACCAACACCGCACGCATCGACGGCCACAACGACGCCGGCGACGCCGCCCCGGCCACGCCCAGCGGGACCCTGCTGGTGTTCTACCCGCAGATCGCCGTGAACGCGGCCAAGACCATCACGCCGTCGGCCGCCGTTCCCGCGGGCGGGCGCTCGATCGTCCAGCTCACCGCGAAGACGAACAGCGACACCGCCTACGTCAGCCCGAGCGAGATCGTCATCACCGATCAGGCCGACCCCTCGAACCCCGATTACTGGGACGCCTTCGACGCCGTGGCCGTCGCGCCCACGCAGGTCTCTGCCGGCGCGACGCTGGTGGTCTCGACCACCACCGACGGCTCCACCTGGACCCAGGTCGGCACCGTCACCGCGGGCGCCTCGGCCGTGGTCTACCAGACCGCATTGACCAACACGGCGAACCTGGTCGGCATCCGCTTCGACTTCACGAACCCGGCGGGATTCGCCCAGTCGGCCACGCTGCCGGCCAACGTCTCGTTCGTGGCGCGATCGGCGCTGCGCGACACGGGACTGCCGCCGTCGCCGGTCGGCTCGTCGACCAGCTACCCGAACTCGGTCACCGTGACCTCGACCGGCGACGTGCTCGTCGGCGGCACGCCAGTGTCGGCGACCAGCACGGCCGGCGCCAACGCCGCGGTCAAGACCCTGCCCACCGGGTCCAGCGGCCTGATGCTGAACAAGGCCTGGCAGTTGGTCTCCGGATCGGCGACCGTCAACTCGCAGTCGGCGCAGCAGCGCACCGCGACCGTGTCGTGGGGCACCGAGATCAGCGGATACTCGGGGGCGGTCGTCCAGGAGCCCGCCACCCCGGGAACCACCGGCGGCACCTCGGTCTTCCAGGCATTCGACCTGTTCTCGATCTCGGCGATCACGCCCGCCACCGATCCCTACCTGGCGTACGACCAGGTGACCAAGGTCGAACTGTTCAACGGAACGACCTGGACCGCCGTCGGCACCTGCACGGCCCTGTCGAGCAACCCCTGCCAGGGCACCTTCCCCGGCTATACCCTCACCACGGCGCAACGCGGGACGACGATCGGGGTGCGCATCACCTTCGCGCCGGATGACGCGCTGCGCACCACCGATCCGCTCGCTCCTCCGCAGGGCAGCGGCATCACCAGCGGCCCGAACACCCGACCGGTCAAGTTCGTCTTCGGAATCCGCAACAAGGTGCGCGACACCTCGGTGATGGCCGACCCGACCAACCCCTGGGTCACCGGGCAGCGCGTCTACAACAACACGGATGCCGGGTCGGTGCTGAACACCGCAAGCGTCTCGATGACTCCCGCATCCGGTCCCGATGTGAGCGCCTCGGCGTCGGATGCGATCCAGATCCTCGACAACCCGCCTGCCGTGTCGCTGACCAAGTCGACCGCGAACTCGACCCTGTCGATCCCGGTCGCGGGTGACGTCGACCCCACCGCCTACCCGACCAACCGCTTCACGCTGACCGCGTCGAACGCCTCGGCAGCTAAGGCCTGGTACCTGCGGGTCACCGACCAGATGCCGTGCTCCACGACCACCATCAGCGACTGCGCGCACACCGGCGGCGCGGCCGGGGCGGTCGTCAACCCCTATGCGACCGCTGTCTACGACCCGAGCAGCAATCCCTTCGAAGATTTCACGATCACCAAGCTCAGCACCTCGAGCCTGAACAACACGGGCATCGACTCGACGCAGTCGACCGTGATCCTGTGGCACGCGGACGGCACGACGACGCAGGTGACGCTGGCCAACGCGGTCCTGCTCCCGGCATCGTCGCTCGCCGATGTGATCGGCGTGAGCGCGCTCTACACCGGAACCAGCACGGCCAACGGCGGGACGATCGTGCAGGGTGCTTCGGTGTCGTTGTTCGTCGACACCCAGCTGCGCAAGTTCCTGCGGAGCCAGCCCACCGTGCTGGTCACCCCGACGACGCTCACCAACTCGGCCTTCGCCGAGACCTGGGACGGCGTGCTCGACGACAGTGCGGCCTACGCCGCCAAGAGCGCCACCGTGACCCTCAACAACGCCGCGCTCGCCGTCGCCACGACCAAGACCTTCTCGACGCCGACCATCCTCGAGAAGGACCGGTCGACCGATGTCACGGTGACCCTGCACGCCGACTCCTCGACGGCGACCGCCTCGCCGAAGACGCTCACCATCGCCGACGCCACGGCCGGGTTCTGGAACACCTTCGAACTGCGCGCCCTGCCCACCTTCACGCTGCCCGCGGGAGCCGCGACCGTCGAGGTGGACGTCCAGCTCGGGGGATCGAGCACCTGGACCCTCGGCACCGCGGCAGCGACGCCCGCACT
>Ga0209148_1000770_pt1 | contig 24216 bp, 27 predicted proteins | sample AraplaCol_mMF_r2_2_FD_184288 | JGI IMG/M metagenome (GOLD analysis project Ga0209148, IMG submission 184288) | Arabidopsis root microbial communities from North Carolina, USA - plate scrape CL_Col_mMF_r2 (SPAdes) (version 2) | ecosystem: Host-associated > Plants > Roots > Endosphere | place... | reverse complement strand
CACATTCTGTGTCCGGATAATCGCGCTACCGGATTGCCGGTTGTCAATGATGAGAAAAACCGCGCCTGCCACAGATAGCAGGAGAAGCAAGACGATGGCTAAGATGATCCATCCATGCTTACGCGGACTCTCCAGGGTCGATATGTCCGACATCGTCATATGTTCGATTGGAGCCATATGCCGCCGTGCCACTTTTAGATTTGTCCGGCGGCCCGCGTTACCTACCCGCTGGATGGTTACATCCTCAATATGGCGTGGTTATTTGCACAACGTCAATCGGGGAGCGCTCGACCGACACTTGATCACAATATTGCGATCAACTGGCCGCGACGCTATGACCCGCGGCACTTTAATCCGCCGCTCCACCCAGGAAATGCCCAAAAGCCGAAAGGCCGTAGAACCTGCTGCAGACAATCCTCGTGATCGCGAGCAAAGGAACTGCAAGGAACGCGCCCGGCACACCCCAGAGCCAATACCAGAATATCAGGGACATGATCACCAGTGGCGGATTGAGCGTCAGGCGTCGGGCGATCAAATGGGGGGTCAATATCTCCCCCTCGATCACGTGGATGCCGAGATAAACGAGCGCCGGCAGACAGGCGGGCCACAAACCGTCAAAGCTCATGAAGCCGACAAAAATAAAAAGGAAGACACCGGTTATGGGGCCGAGAATAGGTATGTAATTCAGGGCGAAGGCGATGACGCCCCATAGCGGCGGATCGCTCAGACCACAGAGATACATGCCGATCGCCGTGACGACGCCGATGCAGAGGTTCATCATGCTGACGGTGATCAGGTAATAGCCGATGTCACGTTCAACCTGGATGCAGATGTCCACCGCCTGCCGCTTCTCGCGAAAGCTCGGCAGGACCTCCACAAGCTTGCGCAGGAATGTATCCCCGGCGGCGAGCAAAAAGAAAAGCAACAGGACAGTGCTGAAGGACATGTCAATGATAGTGCCGGTACCGGCAAGCAGCGTCCCGGGGAAGGAGAGATGATAGCCGGATGCCGTATTGCCCGAAGCCGGTTGCATGCCGCCATTAAGGAGGCGGTTGATCATGCCATCGATGTTTCGCAGCGTATCGGCGGCCCCGTGGAGGAATTGCAGCTTCTGTTCGAGCCGGGCGACACCCTGGGGCAGATCTGAGAACCATGTACCGGCGGTCCCGGATAAGGCGGTCAGGATGCTCGCAATGAGAGCGACAAAAACGGCGGTCAGAATGAAGGCCGAAAGAACACGTGGGATGCGCAGGCGGTCGGCATATCGCATCAGCGGCTGCAAAAGCAACTTCAGGACGATTGCCAGCACAATGGGAAGAACGACAGCTTGCGCCAGATAGAGCGCGGCAAGGATTCCCAAAAGCAGCAGGCCGGAGAGAAGGATGGTGTGAAGGGTCTCCGGCGAAAGGAGACGTGTATTCGTCTCATCGTCCGGTTGATGCGGGACGGCTTGAACAGCGGGCGGTTGCTTGAGGAGCTTGGCGTCGCCATCCGCCGAATTCCTTGGCAAGACGCTTGCCGTGGCATGCCCTTGAGATGTGTCGGATCGACCTATCCGTTCCTTGCTCGCCATTCTCTATCCGGTTGGAAAGGCCGCATCTCAGCGGGTCATCGTTCAATATCTTCAGAAAGATAAGTGAAGCGGCTACGAAACGGTTCCGGGCGGATGCCGGCGAGGCATCGAATGAGAAATGATCAGAAGCACGCATAGGGCAGGTTGGGGAACATTCGTGCCCGGGCCATAGTTGTTGCTGCGTGTTCGGCGACCGAAAGGCATTAAAGGAATGATACGTGCGATCCTGATCATTCTGCTCATCATCATTCTTATCGGTGCGTTGCCGGCATGGCCCTATAGCGCCGGCTGGGGCTATTATCCGAGCGGCGGTATTGGCACGCTGATCGTGATTCTCTTGGTCCTGGCAGTGCTGGGCATTATCTGAGCCGGCGGATGCGGCTATAGATCGGTGAAGGTGCTCCCACTGGTGTGGCGCTGCCGAGCCGGGCCGGCGGCCGATGAAGGTGGGGAAACGTCAGGGCTGCCGGGCAACCTTGGCACTCGGTGTTTCCCTCAGCCAGGCGAGATTGGCAATATGTGTGTCGATGCTGATGGAGATCGGCGATACCTGCGAGCGCGAGGTTGGAATGTCCTCCGCCTTGAGAATGCGGTAGAGTTCGCTGCGGGCGCGGCTGACGCGGCTTTTGATCGTCCCGACGGCGCAGCCGCATATTTCCCCGGCCATCTCATAACTGAGGCCCGACGGCCCCACCAACATGAGCACTTCGCGGTGTTCGCTCGATAGCTGCCAGAAAGCGCGGCGAAAATCACAGAGGGCCAGACATGATTCCTGGTGGCCCGCTGCGCTCGCTCCATGGATTTCAGGGCTGTTGCCGGGGAGAGCGGCCTCACGCTGCCGCAAACGCAGATTGTTATAGAAGCAATTCCGTAGAATGGTAAAAAGCCAAGCCTTCAGATTGGTCCCGGGCGTAAAAAGATGCGATGACGTCAAAGCCTTGACGGCAACGTCCTGGACGAGATCATCGGCGAGAACCCGGTCCTTGGTCAAAGACCGTGCAAAGGCGCGCAGATCCGGTAGGACATCGATCAACGCGTGTCCCATTTCGTCTTTGGTGGATCCTGTGATGCCCATATGACTTGTCATGGCGATATCCCGACCAGGGCGCGTTAAGAAAAGCGGCGCCGATTTCTATTTCTTTGGCATATTTTTGATAAAAGGGATGCTCATGAGTGGAACACGATGGCTGTTCACTCGTTCCTGCGGCTAGGGGAACATTTATGTGAGCAGATAATGCTTCCTAGCTCTCAATCTCCTCTTGCACTGCCAGGAGGTCGGCAAGAAGATCCCTTTCTTCTTTAGGCAAATCGGCCAGTGAAGTTTGGACAGCATCTTCGCTGATGATACGTTTGAGTTCGCTACGAGCACGGGAGACACGGCTCTTGATCGTCCCGATTGGACAATCACAGACCAATGCGGCCTGCTCGTAGCTCAGCCCGCTCGCGCCCACGAGAATCAGGACTTCCCGCTGATCGGGCGCTAACTGCCAGAAAGCGCGGCGAAAATCCAAGAAATCCATATGCGCTTGTTGTGGCGGCTCGACGCCTTGATCCAGCTCTATGTCTTGCTGCAGCAGCTGGGCGCGGTTTTGCCATTTCCGAATTTCATTCAGATATTGGTGGCGCAAGATGGTAAATACCCAGGCGCGAAAATTGGTCCCGGGCGTGAACTGGTCGGCCGCGGTAAGTGCCTTTACGACGACTTCGTGAACGAGGTCGTCGGCAAGATCGACATTTCGTGCAAGCGAGCGCGCATAGGCGCGGAGATGTGGAACCGCCTCCAACAGCTCTCGCCGAAACGACTGATCGTCTTTTGCTGAATAATCCGCCATATCCTGCTATCGCGTGAGATCATGAGATTGTGTGAATGTGGGTTTCGGTTGCATGCAGACACGTAGTTAACGCCGCACCGCCTTTTAGGGACGACTGACTCACCAATCTGTGTAGGGAGATGCGCAGGCGCTCCCTGAGCGCTTAGGGCTTTGGCCCGCTGCGGCTCGTCTCGCTGCGCAAAAGATGCTTGCCTGCATCCGTCGCTTATCGGACACCGGGACAACACCGTGTTTGCCACCGGGAAAGCTCGGCTTGAAAGAGCGAGGTGCCGGGTGGCGCGGAGCCGGTTGCTGGTGTGATGGGCGCTATTGCTGGGGAGCTAGTTCCGTCCCAATGGCGCGAGAGAGGGCAAAGAGCCGCCGTTCAATAGTGACAGGCACGCTGCAGACGATTGGCAGCAACCTTTCGCGGTCGTCGAAAATGCGCGAATCCCATTCGACCGCCTGCTGCAAGGCCGCCCGTTGGTCGACAACCTTCGGGTCGGTGGAGGCAGGGTCCAGGTCATCAAGCGCCTTGGTGCCAGCTTGTATCCGATCGGCCAGCTTCTGTTGCCGGTCATGGAAATGGCGAATGCCACGGATGATCTGGGCGCGCTCCTGGTTCAAAGTCTCGAACAGACCAGCAAAGACCTCGGTCATGATATCGGCCTTGTCCTGAGTGTAACCGGCTGCGAACCGATGGATCGCGGCGACGGCCTCCTCCTGGGCCAGGCGTCGCGGTGCGATCTGGGTAACCAGTGCTTCCACCGCGTTGTCCTGGCGCCAGCTATCGGCGGCGGCTGTCGGGTCTGGCCCCGTCCAGACGGCGCCAATCGACAGTTCAGGCTGCAGCCGCTGCTCGCACGGCCAGTCATCGCCGGCTGGCTTCGCAGCACTCGTTTGTGCCGGATCGCTACCGGTGTCGGATGCGGCCGGCGCGCCGGGTGCCGTCTCCTGAGCGCGACCCGAAAGGGGCAGGGCGGCCAGCACCAGGAAAGCCAGTGATGCGAAGAGGATGGGGCGATCAGCTTGCATGGCAGCCTCCGGTTTCAGCCGCCGCCACGCACGCGGGCGAGCATGCCTTTGGACGGGTCGTAGGCGATGATGGCAAGGGCAAGAAAGACGGTGAGCGCCGCGGCGACCAGCAGCAGCGAAGTTGGATCAATCTTGTCGTAGAGCAGGAAACGGATCGATTCGACGGCATAGGTGAAGGGATTGAGGGCGCAAATGTCCCGCAGCAGGGGGCTGCCTTCCTCGACCTTCCAGAGCGGGTAGAGCGCCGAAGAGGCGAAGAACATCGGGAAAATGACGAAGTTCATGACGCCGGCGAAGTTCTCCAGTTGCCGAATCAGCGAGGACAGCAGCAGCCCGAGCGCCCCCAGCATCAAGCCCGAAAGCAGGAGGCCCGGAATGACAGCGACATATCCCCAGTTCGGCAGGTCGATGCCATAGAGCCGGGCAATCAGCAGAAAGACATAGATCTGCGGCAGGGAAAGGAGCGCACCGGCGGAGAGCTTGCTCACCAAAAGGAACCAGCGCGGCAGGGGGCTGGTCAACAACACCCGCATGCTGCCCATCTCGCGATCATAGACCATGGAGAGCGAGCTCTGCATGCCATTGAAGAGCTGAATCATCGCGATCAGTCCCGGGACGATATATTCGTCATAGAGAATGTAGGTGTCATAGGGCGGGATGATCGAAATACCGAGCGTCGCGCGGAAGCCGGCGGCGAAGACGAAGAGCCAGATCAGGGGACGCACCAGGGCGGAGACAAACCGACTGCGCTGATGCACGAAGCGCAAAGCCTCGCGCCAGACGATGCCTTGGAAACAGCGCAACCAGCCGGTGATGCTCATGCCGCCTCCGTCAGTTTGCGGAAGGCATCCTGGAGCGTTGTCACGCCCATTTCCGCGGCGATCGCCTGCGCTGTGCCAATCCGCTTGATATGTCCGCGATGCAGAATGATGGTCTCGTCGTCAGGCTGCACCTCGTCGATCAGGTGCGTTGCCCAAAGCACCGAGAGGCCACGATCCGAGACCAGGTGCCGGACATCCGCCAGGATATCGGTGCGGCTGCGGATATCGAGCCCGACGGTTGCCTCGTCACAGAGCAGCAATTGTGGCCGGTGCAGCAGGGCCCGGGCGATCTCCAGCCGCCGCATCTCGCCGCCTGAGAAACTGCGGGCGCGCCGTTTCGCTTCAGCAAGCAGGCCAACCCGGGTCAATTCCTCGGTGACGCGTCGCCGGGTCTCGCGCCAGGAAAGGCCGTGCAAAGCAGCGTGATAGCTGAGATTCTGGGCAGCCGTGAGTTCGAGATCGAGGGCGCGCTGCTGGAACACGATCCCCATTTGCGCCAGGGCACGGGCAGGCTCCTTGGCGATATCCGCGCCGCTCACCTCGATGCGTCCCGACTGCGCCGCGTAGAGCCGGGAAATCAGCGAGAATAAGGTTGTCTTGCCAGCACCGTTCTGGCCGAGCAGGACGGTAAAGCGGCCAGGCGGCACATCGATATTGATGTCATCCAGGACTTTCCGGCCACCGATCATATGCGACAGGCCGATGACGCGGATCGCCGGCGGCTGGCCCGGTCCTGCCAGGTGCTCGATCATGTCGCGGTTGTTGGCCAGATGGTTCATGTCAGCGGATTGCGACTCCCCAGGGTAGCTCGCCGACGGTGACCGATTTGATCACCTTCTGCGCGGCAACATCGATGATGGAAATGTCATTGGACTCGCCATTTGCCGATACCAGATACTTCTCATCAGGCGTGAAGGCCATTTCCCAGACCCGCTGGCCGACCAGCAGGTATTTCTCGACCTTGCGGCTCGGGACATCGATGACGGCGACGCGGTTCGCGGGGCCCAGGGCGACGAAGGCGGTCTTGCCGTCATTGGTGATGGCGATGCCGACCGGTTGAATCGTCTCTTTGCGGATACCCGGTACGGCGAAAGTGATTTTCTGGGCGATTTTTCGGCTGGTGGCATCGATGACGCTGACTGTGCCGCCGACTTCGGAAGAGACCCAGACCTCCTTGCCATCCGGCGTGAATTGCGCGAAGCGGGGACGGGTATCGACGAGCACGCTGTCAACCAGCTGATTGGTGCCGGTATCGATGAAATGCGCCATGCTGGTGGTTTCCGAGGTATTGACCAGCCACTTGCCATCCGGGCTGACACCCATGCCTTCCGGCTCGGTACCGACGGGGATCTCGCTCGCCACGTTGCCCTGCTTCACGTCCAGGACGGTGACCATGTTGTTGTCCTCGTTGGCGACGTAGAGGCGCGCGCCGTCCGGCGAAAGCGTAAAGAGTTCGGGATCCGGGCCGCTGGGGAGGATATTGACCACTTTCAGGCTGTCGAGATCGAGAACTTCGATGTGGTCCGCGTCGCTGGTACAAATGAAAAGTTGCTTCTTATCGTGGCTCAGGGTGATGCCGCGTGGCCGGGCGCCAACCGTTACGGTGCCGGTCACGGCCATCTTGTCGAGGTCGACGATGGTGATCGAATTGCCCTTCTCGTTGGAGACATAGGCCGTATAGGCTGCCGCCTGGGTCGCGAGCATAGCCGCTGACAGGGTCAAAGCCAGGGTACAAGCGCATAAGCCGATCGATTTCATCTGGCACCTGCTCCTCGATGTCATTGATTCAAATGACAGGACGATTCCGGCTCGTCATAGCCCAGCGTATCCAGCGGTGTCCGCTGATGCAGAAATCCTTCTTGCGGCGATACCGAGACCAGCATCAGCGGCGAGGCGAGGACCAAAGGCTGGCGCAATTGCTGGTCCCATTTGCGGAAACTCAGGCCTTGCCCTTTGAAAGCGCCAAGGGTGAAGTCATCCGACACCAGATACTGGTGCACGGCGGCAATGTCCGCCTTGCCGGTCCGTGTGACGCTTTCACCGATGGCGCGAACGGCGACCCAACCGGAATAGTCACGCTCCAGCATCCAGCGGTGGTATTGCTGCTCGAAGCGGTGCTGCAACTGCATGCCGCCCCATTGCTCCTGGCTGCGATGCCAGGCGGTTGGTACCAAACCCTGGGTGCCGACGACAGGTCGCGGATCCCAGAGCCGATAGGGCAGGTACTCGCCGAAAACTTCGCTTTCATCCGACACGACCAGAACATCGTAGTCAGGCAGACGCTGGGTCAACTCGACCATCTGCTTGTTGACCTGTTGCTGGCCGGTGTCGCTGCGGCGCGAGCCGGCATCATAGGCATAGGTCCGGGTTTCGACGATCTTGCTGCCAAATTTCTTGGCGGCACGTTGCAGCGCGGCGGCGAAGGCCTGGTCGGGATCGTATTTTCCGGAGATGAGAACCCAGCGGGTCCATTTCTTCACCGCCAGGTATTCCGCCAGGGCATCTGCCTTCATCGCATAGCTGGGGGCGATGTTGAAGATGTTTGCCCGGCAATCCTTGATGCGTAGATCGTCGTCCTCGGCGCGGATATTGAAGATCAGAATATCCTTGGCTTCCGGCAGGTCCGCCAGCTCCAGCAGACGCTTCGCCGTCAGGTCGGTGACGATCAGCTTCGCACCCTGACCGATCAGGGCGTCGAGACCCGCTTTAAGGTCGCCGCCGGCGGAAACCGATTGTTCTTTCAGGTCATAGCTCTGATTGAGGAAGCGGCCCGTGGTCTGATTGTCGTCGATGGCGAGCTTGGCGCCGGCCAGGCCCTTATCCGTCGCCACCACCTCCACCAGCGACAAAGGCGCGGGCTCTGCAATCGCCTCGCTCAGATAGCCGATACTGACGTGAAGTGGCTGGCTATCCGCGGCGGCGCGCGGCACGGTCGCTGCCACGAGGCAGGCAACAGAGAGCGACAGGAGGAGGGATGAAATCGAGCGATGACCAGGAAGGCCGGTCGACATCTGCTTCTCCGCGTTGCGCTATTGCGCGTTGCCGGCGGCCTGCTTCAGATAGGCAATTAGATTGGCGCGGTCTTCCGGCTTCGGCAGGCCGGGAAACAGCATCTTGGTACCTGGCACCATGGCCCGGGGATTGGTCAGATATTTATCCAGTGTCGCCGGGTCCCAGGTGACATTGGCGCTCTTCATTGCCGGCGAGTAGCTGAAGCCGTCGATCGAGGCCGAGTGGCGGCCGATGAGGCCATGTAGCGAGGGACCGACCTTGTTGGTGCCGGCGTCAAGCGAATGGCAGACCTGGCATTTGACGAACACCTTTTGGCCCGCCGCGGGATCGCCATCTTCCGCCATGCTTGCGGTTGCGCTGAGGCAGAATGCCATAAGGGTCATCGCCAGAACACCTGCCGAGCGTCGCGCAAACCACTGCATAATCTGAGCCTCCCATTTCCTGCTTGCTTCTGGCGCGTCCGATGATGGCTTTGTGCCGCACCGTGTGACGACGCTTTCATTGGCGTTAACTTTATGAATGAGTGCGTGCCCTCACAAGCGGCGATCGGTGAATTGAGACCAAAGTACAGTTTTTGAGATAGCCCGCTCGCCGCACTCTGCGAGACCTTGGAAAATGCGGAGCCCATTGGATGTTCCTGTGCATCGCATGGCGATGGCGCGTCGTCCTTGGCGCGATCGCCGTCATGATATCGCTGCCGCCTGCGGCGCTGTCAGATAACAAAGCGGTGGTTGCCACACCCCTGGTCGTGCGCGAAATCGCGCCGGGCATCTATGTCCACCAGGGCGTCCATGCCGAGGCCGCTCCGGACAATCTCGGCGGGATTGCCAATATCGGCTTTGTTGTTGGCGCGGCAGGCGTGGCCGTGATCGATACCGGCGGCAGCCATGCCGAAGGGGTAGAACTGCTGGCGGCAATCCGGCGGATCACATCGCTCCCGGTCCGCTATGTCATCAATACCCATTTCCATCCGGATCATATTCTGGGCAACGACGCATTCATATCGCCGGACAGCAGTGAGCCACCTGAATTTGTTGCCCATGCCAATTTCACGCGTGACCTCGCAGCGCGTCAGGAGACCTATCTGGCCGCGGCACGGCAAAGTCTTGGCGCGGCCTTTGCCGGCACGCATGTCGTCCTGCCACGGCATCTGATTGGCCAGCCAGAGAAAATAGACCTTGGGGGGAGGGAGCTTCTGTTGACGCCCTACCCCCCGGCCCATAGCGATGCCGACCTGACGGTTCTCGACCTGAAAACGCGCACACTCTTTGCCGGCGATCTCCTTTTCGTTGACCGTGTACCGGCGGTGGATGGGTCAATTACCGGGTGGCTTAAAGTGCTCGATGTGCTGAAGCAGGTTGATGCATCGCGTGCGGTGCCGGGCCATGGCCCGGTTTCAGTGCCATGGCCGGCGGCGCTGAAGGACGAACAGCATTACCTTTCCGAGATCGTCACCGCCACCCGCCAGGCTTTGAAGCAGAACAGGAGCCTGCAACAGGCTGTAGAGGAGCTGGACATGCGGCTCCGGCGGACAGAGCATTCCAAATGGCAATTGTTCGACGATTATGATGGGCGCAATATCACAGCAGCCTATACTGAGCTCGAATGGGAATAAGACTTGCGGGAGGCTGGCGGTCGAATTGGCTGTTGCGGAGGACGTCATGATCAATAAAGTCGTGATGAGCGGGCCCTGTCAGTGTTTCATGCGAAGCGCGACGCGCTGCGGTCTGTATCTCCTGACCGCATTCTTCATCAACCTCATCGAGCCGGTCGCGGCGACGGCAGATGACGGCGATGCTTGGCCGGACCTGCGTACAGCCCTTTTTGCCGATAAGCCGATAAATGACGCATCGGCCTTTCTCCGGCTCGAGGCACCGAAGCGCGCCTATGATGCCGCGGTGGTCCCGCTAGACATGATATTCGACAAGCAGAAGATGGGAGCGCTGGTGGTGCGGGATATCACTCTGGTGATCGATAAGAATCCGGCGCCGGTTGCCGCGATATTTCACCTTGCGCCAGGTATTCCGGATCCCAGCATCGGTACCCGCATTCGCGTGAATGAATACACATATGTGCATGCCGTGGTGCAGATGTCCGACGGCCGACTCTATATGGCGAAGACCTTTGTCAAGGCGGCGGGTGGTTGTTCAGCGCCGGCAGTCAAAACGCCCGACAATGCGCTGTCGCATCTCGGCGATATGAAGATGAAACTGGCCGATTCTGCGGGGCCGGGGCAAGCTAGCCGTGTCCAGTTGCTGATCCATCATCCTAATTTTTCCGGGATGCAGATGGATCAGGTGACGCGGTACTACATTCCCGCAAAGTATATCCAGAACGCTGCCGTTTCCTACGCAGGAAAGCCGCTGATCTCGATCGAGGGTAATATCTCGCTCAGCGAGAATCCCTTTTTTGAATTCGCAGTGCCGACCGAAGCGGGCGGCAAGTTGGATGTGAGCGCTGAGGATTCCGACGGCGCGAAGTTCCGTCAAAGCTGGCCGCTGCCACCGGCAAGCTGAGACGGGAGATCTTCAGAAACAGCGGAAATCGGCTTCGATTTGGGCCAGACGCAATTGATCGACTACCTGCTTCAGCATCGTCATCTCGCGGAACATGGCGGTATTGTCACCGGCCACCAGCCGCATCTGCATGATCGTATCGGCCTTTTCATAGGTGTCATAGGATATGACAGAGGAAATGGCATCGATGCTGCAAGAGCAGCGTTGCATCATCTCCTGGGTCTCGCCATTGCTTGCCATGCAGCCGATGACGTAATCGGCAATAACCGGTGTCGGATAATCATTGGCGAGCGACGGTTTGGGGCAAAGGAGAAGGGCGAGAGAGGCTGTGATAAGGCTGACCCTCAGCGAGGTGGCGGCCGCAGAAAACATGGTGACCTCTGTTTATCGGGCAGCAGAATGCGTAAGAGCACAGCACAGAAGGTCGGCAGGGTCAATTCGCTGAAGGGAGAAGAATTGACATCTCCCCGGTTGATAAACGCGCCGATGACATGTGGTGCTCCACGGCATTCACGCCCATGATCTCGTCGCAACTCATCACCAGTTTGCTGGTCTGGATCGCCCATGCAACCGGCTACGCGGTTCCCGGTACGCCGCCGACAATCACCCTCGTGCCCCATGCCGAGCTCGAGAACCGCTTCTGCCACCGCAGTTGCGAAATCCTCGGTTTCACCACGCCCGAAGGGTCGATCCTGCTGGATGACAAGCTGCAGATCGGCAAGGATGAAGCTGCGACCAGCATATTGGTGCATGAGCTGACGCATTTTTTGCAGCGCGCCAATAGCGTCTCGACGGCGCCGGTCACCTGCCAGCTCTGGGTAGACCGGGAGGATGAGGCCTATGATATCCAATATCGCTGGCTGCATGAAACGAGTCCATCAATTCAACTTCTATCCCGAGCAATGAGCGAGCTGAACACACACCCATTCCTCCTGAAATGCCCGGATGGCAACGCAACGATCAATATTCCGCAGCCGTGACCGGTTGTCGAAAGCCTTCGGCTCGCTTCGATTGACTCCATTAACGAAATGCTCAGAGCCAAATTAGCCTAAAGGATGAGGCCCTCGTCGCCATTTTCAACCGCAGCCGCCTTGTTTCCAGGAACCCCGCTGGGTACACTTACATTAGTCGGTAAATCCGACTGATAGAACGCAGTCTGTATCTTGTCTAAACAAGGAGACAGCCATGAAGCGAGCGTGGAAGACCCCGCGAATTCGCGAGATCTGCGTCGGCCTCGAAATTAACAGCTACGCCAGCGCGCGGATGTAATCGATCGCATCCGCCGGTCGGCCAATCTCATATCGGATCGCGATCATGTTCATCGTTGTCCTTGGATCGGCGGCCGGCGGAGGCTTTCCTCAGTGGAATTGCAACGCGCCGACCAGCCGGGGTGTCCGGGAAGGGCGAATGCGCGCCAAGTCCCGCACACAGGCCTCGATCGCGGTCAGCTGCGATGGCGAGAACTGGCTGCTGATCAACGCTTCCCCCGACTTCCGGCAGCAGCAAGCGGCAACCCGCCAATTATGGCCCCGGGAGCAACCACGTCACTCGCCGATCAAGGCCGTGCTTTTGACAAGCGCGGAGATTGATCATGTCGCCGGACTGCTCTCCATGCGGGAAAGCCAGTCTTTCACCCTGTGGGCGACGGGCCGGGTGCATGACATTCTTGCCGAAAACCCGATCTTCGGTGCTTTGGCGCCGGATTATGTGGTACGCCGCAGCTTCGATCTGGGCAAGCCATGGGACCTCACCGGCAGTGCCGGATCGCTTGGCCTGACCATCGAGGCCTTCTCCGTTCCCGGCAAGGTTCCGCTCTTCCTGGAGGCGCGCAATCGCGACAATCTGGCTGGCGGCGCCGAAGATACGATCGGGCTGCGGGTCGCCGATGACAGGAACTCGTTTTTCTTCATCCCCGGCTGCGCGCGTTTGACGGATGATTTGCGCCATCGGTTGAAAGGGGCAGCGTTGCTGTTTTTCGATGGCACGCTCTGGACTGATGATGAATTGCAGCGCCAGGGTATCGGTGCCAAGACCGGCCAGCGTATGGGGCATATGAGCATCGATGGCGCCGAAGGGACGATCGCCGCTTTTCGCGATCTCAACGTCCAGCGCAAGCTCTTCATCCATATCAACACCACGAATCCGGTTCTCGACGAGGACTCCGCGGCCCATAGCGCCATGCAGGGCGCCGGCTGGGAAATTGCCGAGGATGGCATGGAGATCCGCCTATGACCGAGCTAATGAGCGCCGATCAACTGGAGGCGGCTTTGCGTCAGATCGGTGCCGAGCGCTACCACAGCCGTCATCCGTTTCATGGACTCTTGCATGGTGGCAAGCTGGATAAGGGCCAGGTCCAGGCCTGGGCGCTCAACCGCTTCTACTATCAAAGCATCATTCCGATGAAGGATGCGGCGATCGTGGCGCGATCCGAGGATCCGGGCTTTCGCCGGATCTGGCGCCAGCGCATCGTCGATCACGATGGTGCCGAAGGTGAGGATGGCGGGATCGAACGATGGCTGAAGCTGACGGATGCGCTGGACCTCGACCGTGACTATGTCCGGTCATGCCGGGGCCTGTTGCCGGCCACGCGCTTCGCCGTCGAGGCCTATCTGCATTTCGTCCGGGAGCGCAGTCTGCTGGAGGCGGTCGCATCCTCCCTCACGGAAATGTTCGCCCCGGCGATTATCAGCGACCGGGTAGCGGGCATGCTCGCCAATTACAGCTTCGTCTCCAAGACGGCGCTAGCCTATTTCGACAAGCGGCTGCACCAGGCACCGCGTGACGCTGATTTCGCCCTGGACTATGTGAAGGAGCATGCACGCCGCCCCGATCAGCAGTACGCTGTCATGCAGGCGCTCATCTTCAAGTGCAATGTCCTGTGGGCGCAGCTGGACGGGCTTTACTACGCCTATGTCGAACCCGGGCATATTCCGCCGGGAGCTTTCACACCAGGGGAGGCCGGGCGGTGATTCCTGTCACCTCATGTCCGCGTCTCTCACCGGGTGTGAAGCTGCAGTTCGACCGGACGCGGGAGCAGTGGATTCTCCAGGCGCCGGAGCGTGTCTTCGTGCTGGATGACGTCTCGCATGAGATTCTTTCGCGCTGCACCGGCGAGACCAGCCTGCAATCCCTCATCGAACAGTTGAGTACGGCTTTCGAGGCAGATGTGGCGGAGATCACCGCCGATGTCGAGGGCCTCCTATCGTCTCTCATTGAAAAGCGCGTGGTGATCGCATGACGGAGGGTGTTGATGCCGTGACGGTCCTGGAGGCCGCCCGACAAAAGGTGCCGGCGGCAGACACCGCGGTTGCGCCACCACTTGCTGCACTCCTGGAGTTGACACATCGTTGCCCGCTTCAATGCCCATATTGTTCAAACCCCTTGGAATTGGAGCGCGTCGCGCATGAGTTGACGACCGAATCATGGCTGGATGTGATTGATCAACTCGCCGATCTGGGTATCCTGCAAGTGCATCTGTCCGGCGGCGAGCCGACCGTCCGGCGCGACCTCCCGGATATCATCCGGCGAACGACCGAGCGCGGGATCTATAACAACCTGATCACCTCGGGGGTCGCCATCGACCGGGCGCGCTTCTTCGCCCTTGTCACTGCCGGGTTGGACCACGTTCAACTCAGCTTCCAGGATGCAGAGCCGGCTTCGGCGGCCCATATCAGCCATGTCAGCGATGTTCAGGAAAAGAAGCTCGCTTTCGCCGGCTGGGTGCGGGAGGCCGGCCTGCCGCTCACCGTCAATGCCGTGATGCACCGGCAAAATATTGACCATATCGACGCCATGATCGAGCTGGCGATAGAGCTGCAGGCGGCCAGGCTGGAAGTTGCCCATGTGCAGTATTACGGCTGGGCGCTTGCTAACCGGAACGCACTCATGCCCAGTCGCGCGCAGCTCGATGCGACAACAGCGGCCGTATCGCAGGCACGTGAAAAATATCGCGGCCGCCTGGTCATCGACTATGTCGTCCCGGATTACTATGCGCAGCAACCGAAGGCCTGCATGGGTGGCTGGGCGCGGCAGTTCATCAACATCACGCCGTCGGGCAAGGTACTGCCGTGCCATGCGGCAGAGACGATCACCGATCTCGACTTTCCGCGTGCCACGCAGCAGTCGTTGCGGGCAATCTGGTATCAATCGCCGGCTTTCCAGCGCTTTCGCGGCACGGCCTGGATGCCGGAGCCGTGCCGCAGTTGTGATCAGCGTGAGATCGATTGGGGCGGTTGCCGTTGCCAGGCATTGGCGATCGCGGGACGCGCATCGGCGACCGATCCGGCTTGTGCAAGATCTCCGCTTCATCAGCATATGCAGGCGCTTGCTGCGCAAGCCGCCGGCAGTCCGTTGGTGCCATTTCGATATCGGCGCTTTTGATCGCGCGGTGCGGAATCGAGGATCAGCATCGCCACTCGATAGGCCGATGAATCGGAAAGCGGAAACACTGATCGTGATGACGTCATGCTGAACTAAAGTCGATGTTCTGCTCGCCGTTAATCACCACTTGCAAACGAATCTGTACCAAAGAACTACGGTTCATTTCGTTTTGCAGATTGACGTTAAATCCCCCCACAATTCACTCTAGGGCAGACGTCGGAAGACGATGGTCGACCATCTCAGTGAATGCCTCGATGTGACTTCGGAGAGGCGCGAAAGCCGACCGTAATGTCCAACAAAGACCATCGGCGACGATCCCGAGTGTTTATCACCGGACACCATACGGGCGAGAGTGGCGCCCTCTAGGGGAGGAAACAATGGCTCAAATGTGGCTTAAGTCAGGCGTATCCATGGTGCTGTCGGTTGCACTTGCATCATGGGGTACGGGTGCCTTCGCGAATGACGAGCTGATCAAGCTCGAGAAGGATCCGAAACAGTGGGTGATGCCGGCGGGTGATTATGCCAATACCCGCTATAGCGCGCTCGATCAGATCACCAACAAGAACGTCAAGAATTTGCAGGTGGCCTGGAGCTTCTCTACCGGTGTGCTGCGTGGCCATGAAGGCGGCCCGCTGGTGATCGGCAACATGATGTATGTCCATACGCCGTTCCCCAACACCGTTTATGCGCTCGATCTGGACAAGAATGGCCAGATCGTCTGGAAATATGAACCGAAGCAGGATTCCAGCGTCATCCCGGTGATGTGCTGCGATACGGTCAATCGCGGCGTTGCCTATGGCGACGGTATGATCTTCCTGCACCAGGCAGATGCGAAGCTTGTTGCCCTCGATGCGCAGACCGGCAAGCTTGCCTGGAGTGCGGCGGACGGCGACGCGTCCAAGGGCGAAACGGGTACCTCGGCACCGCTGGTCGTCAAGCATATGGTGCTGGTCGGCAATAGCGGCGGCGAGTTCGGCGTCCGCGGCCACGTCACCGCCTATGACACCAAGACCGGCAAGCAGGTCTGGCGTGGATGGTCGATGGGGCCCGACAGCGACACGCTGATCGATCCGCAGAAGACGACCAGCCTTGGCAAGCCGGTGGGCGCCGATTCCAGCACGTCGACCTGGAAGGGTGACCAGTGGAAGATCGGCGGCGGCACGACCTGGGGTTGGATTTCTTACGATCCACAGCTCAACCTCATCTATTACGGCACCGGTAATCCCAGTACCTGGAACCCGGCGCAGCGGCCTGGCGACAACAAGTGGTCTATGACGATCTTCGCCCGTGATGCTGATACCGGTTCCGTCAAGTGGCTCTATCAGATGACGCCGCATGACGAATGGGACTATGACGGCGTCAATGAAATGGTCCTGGTTGACAAGAAGTTCGAAGGCAAGGACCGCAAATTGCTCGTCCATTTCGATCGGAACGGCTTCGGCTATACGCTCGATCGTGAGACGGGTGAACTGCTGGTGGCAGACAAATACGATCCGGCCGTCAACTGGGCGACCAAGATCGACCTGAAGACGGGCCTGCCGGACCGGGTGAAGCAGTATTCGACCGAGGCCAATGGCGAGGACAACAATACACAGGGTGTATGCCCGGCGGCTTTGGGCAGCAAAGATCAGCAGCCGGCCTCCTATTCGCCGAAGACCGGTCTATTCTACACGCCGACCAACCATGTCTGCATGGATTACGAGCCGTTCAAGGTGGCCTACACGGCCGGCCAGCCTTATGTGGGTGCAACCTTGAGCATGTATCCGCCGAAGGGTGAGAGCAATCTTGGCAACTTCATCGCCTGGGATGCCGAGAAGGGGAAGATCAAGTGGTCGATCCCCGAACAGTTCTCGGTCTGGAGCGGTGCCCTGGCGACTGCCGGCAACGTGGTCTTCTACGGTACTCTGGAAGGCTATCTGAAGGCGGTCGATGCTGAGACCGGCAAGGAGCTCTATCGCTTCAAGACGCCGTCCGGAATCATCGGCAACGTCAACACCTACGTGCACAATGGCAAGCAATATATTGCCGTGCTCTCCGGCCTCGGCGGCTGGGCGGGTATCGGCATGGCCGCGGGGCTGACCGGCGATAACGAAGGTCTCGGTGCGGTGGGTGCCTACAAGTCTCTGTCGCAATACACCCAGTTGGGTGGAACCCTGACTGTCTTTGCCCTCCCAGACTAACTAGACGCGGATGGAGAGGTACCGCGCCTCTCCATCCCCGCCCTTTATCGATGGTCAGAGAGGATGCGTAATGATTGGACTTCGCTTATTCAGTACCGCTTTCCTGCTTGCTGCGACGCTTATATTGCCCTTCCAGAACACCGCCTCATCCGCTGCCGATGACCCGCAGCGCTATCATATCGATGCCGATGGCACCGTCGATTGGCGGATTTTCAATGGTTATCGCCGTTACCACGCAATCTGCCATACTTGCCATGGCCCTGATGGCCTGGGCAGCAGCTTCGCGCCCAATCTGACTGAATCGCTGAAGACACTCAGCTATGATGATTTCATGAATGTCGTCGTCAACGGCAAGATTGAGGTCAACACGGCCGCGGATAAGCGCATGCCGGCCTTGGGCACGGATCCCAATGTCATGTGTTATATCGATGACATCTATGCCTATCTGAAGGCGCGTTCGGATGGTGTCGTTGCCCGCGGGCGACCGCCGAAGCACGAAAACAAACCCAAGGAGGCGGCGGATGCGGAGGCCTCCTGCATGGGGCCTGCAACGGGGAATTGACGTGACAATCATACGGCCGGAATGGAACTGGCTGAACCGGATCCGGCCATGGGGCAAGGCAGTCTCCATGGCCGGTTTGGCCATGTTTGTCCTCGGTGGCGTGGCGCGGGCGGCCGACACGGTCGAAGCGGTCGATCATACCGCCCTCAGGGTCTGCGCCGATCCCCAGAACCTGCCATTTTCGGATCAGAAAGGTGAGGGCTTCGAGAACAAGATTGCCGAGCTCTTCGCCCAGAATCTGCAGGTGCCTTTACGTTATGTCTGGTATCCCAACACGGTCGGCTTCCTGCGCAATACCCTGCGGGCGCGGCAATGTGATCTTGTCATGGGCATCGTGTCAGGGGCGGAGCTGGTGCAATCGACCAACCCCTATTACCGCTCGTCCTATGTCATCGTTACGCGCAAGGCTGATAATCTCGCGGTTGCCGGGATCGATGATCCGAAATTGCGCGACCTGAAGATTGGCCTGACCGCCGGGACGCCGCCTTCAGATTTAGCCGTCCGGTCCGGCCTGATCGGCAATGTCCGGCCCTATCCCTTGTTCGTCGACACCCGCTACGATGCCCCGGGCAAGCAGATGATCGACGACCTCCTGCAAAAGAAGATCGACGTCGCGCTGCTCTGGGGCCCGATTGCCGGTTATTTCGCCCGCGATCACGCGGCGGATCTCACCATCGCGCCGCTCAAGATGTCGGAAGGCAATCTGCGGCTCGATTTTTATATCGCCATGGGAGTCAGGCCAGGCGAGAACAAATGGAAGAACCAGATCAACGATCTGATCCGTCAGAACCAGACGAAGATCGCGGGAATCCTGCATGATTACGGCATTCCGACCCTGGACGGGCAGGGCAATCCCTCGCCCTGAAGCAAGACGGTTGCGTTGCCCCGGCCGGCGGCGAGGCCGGTCGGGAGGCTGGCTGCGGCTTCATTCCATGCTTCTGACCTTGATGATGGGTCCGGCTTTGCCCGGTCTCGCGGCGGATTCCGTCGCCGAGCCGGCAGGCTATCGTCTCGATGACTATCGTGGCCCGACACCGGCAACGCTGAAAGGTGCTACCGTTCTCGATGCGGCGGGCCTGCATCGCCTGATGCTAACCAAGGCCATCGTGGTGATCGATGTGTTGCCGCAACCGCCGCGTCCGGCCAATCTGCCCGCGACCACCTTATGGCATCCGCCGACACGTCTCGATATCCCAGGGGGCGTCTGGCTAGCCAATACCGGCTATGGCCAGCTGTCGCCGGAGATGGAGACCTATTTCCGCAATGCGCTTGCCAGCCTGGCCTTGGGAGATATGGCCCGCCCCCTCGCTTTCTATTGTGAGGCGCAATGCTGGATGTCCTGGAACGCCGCCAAGCGCGCGCTCAGCTATGGCTATCGGCACGTCTATTGGTTTCCCGGTGGCATGCAGGCTTGGCATGAGGCGGGCTATCCCAGCTTGCCCAATATGCCTGTGCCACTTAAATGAAGGTGCCGCTTAAATGACGGCAACGGCATAACGGCGGATCTTAAGCCGGTTTTCTATGAAGCGATTGACAGTGTTGGATGCCGGCTGAAGATCCGGCGCAGAATCACTGCCTCGTCATGGCTCGAGCGTTTACCGGGCGGCGGCTCTGCGAGGCTTTCATCCAGGACCAGGCCATTTTGTCCGGTGTCGAGGCCGATGATCCGGGTTGCGAGACGTGCCGCCTGACGCGGATCATGGGTCACCATGAGCACGCTTGGCCGCTGCGCTTGCCAATAGTGGTACAAGACATCTCCCATTCGCTCTTCCAGGGCTGGGTCGAGGGAGACGAGGGGTTCATCGAGGAGCAGCAGGCGGGGTTCGATGAGGAGGGCCCGGGCCAATGCCAGGCGCCGCTGCATGCCACCGGAAAGCTGTCCAGGATAGTCGTCGGCATGGTCCTGCAGCTCCATCATCTGCAGCAGGTCCATGACCTGTGCACGCACCACCGGACGGTCGGCAACCAGCAGAAGATTGTCGCGCGCCGTGAGCCAGGGGACGAGGCGCGGTTCCTGGAAGACCATGGCAATGCGTGGCTCGCCGGCGGGTACCAGCCTCTGCCCGCGATCCGGCCTGTCCAGTCCGGCGACGAGGCGCATCAGCGTGGTCTTGCCGCTGCCGGAGGGGCCGACCAGACAGATGAACTCGCCCTCATGGAGGGCAATGTCGATCCCGTTCAATACCCAGCGCCCGTCATCCTGTGCTGTGGTGGTGCCCAGGCGTCGTCCAACCCCTTGCAATGCGACGATCACGCGCGGCGCCAACGTGACACGCGGCGATCAAGCGGCTTGAGGAAGAGAGCCTCGATCAAGAGGATGATGGCAACGAAGACCAGCGTATAGGCGAGGATGCCGGCGAGATCGAAGAAATTGAAGAACCGTCGGATTTCGAAGCCGACACCGTTGGGACGGCCGAGCAGCTCGACAACGAGGACGATCTTCCAGGTCAGAGCCAGGCCCGAACGGGCCGCCGCCATCAAGCTGGGGGCCAGCTGCGGCAGCACGATGCGCCGGAGAACACGCCGCGGCGGCACGCGGTAGAGCCGCGCCATCTCGAGAACAGCTTCATCAAGTGCCTTGGCGCCCTCGCGCAGGATGGTGACGACCGTCGGTATCTTGTTGAGCGCGACGGCCAGGATGGCGGCGGTCTCGGTAAGGCCAAACCAGACATAGCACAGTACGATGGTGACGAGGGCCGGTATGTTGAGCGCGATGACAAGCCAGCTGTCGAAAAACCGGTCCAACTCCTGGCTGCGGCCGAGCGCAATGCCGATGGCCGTCCCTACGAGCATCGCCGTTGTGAAAGCGAGGCAGACGCGCAAGAGGGTCATGCCGACATGAAAGAGGAGGTCGCCGGATTGAATCTGCGCAATGGCGACGGTCACCGTTTCCACCGGGCCCGGCAGCAGGCTTTTGTCGCCAACCACGCTGGCAGCCAATTGCCAGAGCAGCACCAGCACCAGCATTGAAGCGTAACGCAGCCAACCGCGCCCGATGGCGAATGGCGAGATACCTACCGTGATCGTGCCCGGTTTCATCGACGGTATCCTGGCCAGAAGGTGCCGGCTGGCAGATCGGCGAGGCCGCCGGCGGTGGCAGGGTCGATGCTTGCCATGATCGCGAGTGTCTTGCTGGCTGCCGCGATATCCGCATCGCTGTAGCCCGCCGGAATGCCGGCACGATAGCCGGCCTTGAGCGCGGCGAACAGGCTGTCGTCGCTTGCCTGCATGAGCGGCCGCAGTTTCTGCCAGGCCGCATCATCATGCAGCAGTCGCTGCTTGGCATCGAAGGAGGCATCGAGCAGTGCCTTGACGGCGGGTTTCTGCTGCGCCGCCCAGCTGTCGCGGAAAACCCAGCCGAGCAGCGGCGGCGGCTGGTTGATGCCGAGTGCTGACAGCATATCCGGCATGGAGACGACCTCAGGATAGCCAACGGCCTGCAGCCGGGCATTGAATTGCCAGAAATTGAGCATGGCATCGAGCCTGCCGTGCTGCATCAGGGCGTTCAGGGCCGGCGGCGCCGAGAACTGGACATCCGCTTGCTTGGCGAGATCGATGTTTGCCGTTTTTCGCGCATAGGCCTGCAGCAGCAGCCAGCTCTTATCGTCCGGTCCGCCGCCGATTCCCAGACGTCGCCCGGCGAGATCGGCAATACTGGCTATGTGTGCGGCTGGCCTGGCAAGGACGCCGCCGGCCGCCACCGAGAAGGGAACAAAGGTGTAGTCCTTGCCGGCAGCGCGCTGGCGGGCCACCCAGAGCCAGTCGGTGACAATCACGTCGACTTGGCCAGAGAGGAGCGCGATCGCCGCGGCATCCTTATCCGCCAGGGGAAGGGTCTCGATCTTGAGATTGTGACGCGCGGCGGGGCCGTCGCGCATGGCGGCGACTTCCCAGCTGACCGTGCCGAATTGCAAGAGTCCGAGACGGACGACAGCGGTCTCGGCAGCGCGGCCGGTGCCAGCGGTGCATGTGAGGAGAAAGGCGGCGAGGAAAAGGTGGAAGAGGGTCCCGATGAATTTCTTTCCCGTGAGATTCCTCGCTGGCGCCCGTCGTTCGTATCGGCCCACCGTTCTGGTTACCGGATGTATGCAGCGTGTGAAGGATGATATCTGCGTCATGGGAGCGGCATGCCCGGCATGGGAATGAAACCGGGGATGCGCTGCATCCGGCCGATCCAGCGGCTGAGATTGGCATAGGGCTTGAGCGGCACACCACCTTTGCCGGCCATCGCCATATAGGGCAGGCAGGCGATGTCGCCGATGGTCGGATGTCCCAAAGCGAGGAATTCCCGATCGGCGAGATGATCGTCGAGTGTCCTGAACATCCCGGCGATCCAGGCCTGCAATTTCTGGGGGTCGGGTGGGTAGTTCAGGATCTTCACCAGCCGCTGATCTGCGCCGACAAAGACCTCATGATCCCCTGTTGCCAGCCACTGCAGAACCTCTGCCATTGCCTCAGGCGTATCAGGGAACCAGGTGTTCGACCTGTCGTATTTGCGCGCGATATAAACGAGGATAGCGAGGGCCTTGCGGAGCGAAACACCTTCTTCCTCGAGAACCGGATAGTCGGCGGCCATGGCGTGTTTGGCTTGACGGGTGGATCTTGTCGCCCTGGCTAAGCCATCCAGCGAGATCTTTTCGTAGGGTAGGTTGAGAACATTGAGGAGAAGGCGGATCTTGTAGCAGCTGCCCGATGGATCGACATCATAGAGCTTGATCACGCAGGCACCTCCTCTCTACCTGCCTCTGGAGGGAGAGAGCGCCGTGACATTGTCGCAAAGCACGGCTGCATGGTGATGCAGATGATCCTCCATGAAGCTCTGGATGAAGAAGTAACCGTGGTCGTATCCGGCATGCCGCCGCAGGGTCAGGCGCTGGCCGGACTTCCGGGCCGCCGCCTCGAACAGATGCGGATGCAGTTGCTCCGCCAGGAACTTGTCATCCAGGCCCTGGTCGATCAGGATCTCGCCTGGGAAGGGCTTGCGGGCAACGAGTTCGGATGCGTCATGCTCGTGCCAGAGGGCCTTGTCCTCGCCCAGATAGCCGGTGAAGGCCTTGTTACCCCAGGGGCATTGGCTGGGGGCGCAGATCGGTGCGAAAGCCGAGAGCGACTTATATTGGCCGGGGCTCCGGAGTGCTGAAATGAGGGCGCCATGGCCGCCCATGGAATGGCCGAAAATACCCTGCCGGGTCATATCGGCGGGGAAATGGGCGCCGATGATCTCCGGCAATTCATGCGTAATATAGGACCCCATGCGCCAGTGCTGCGACCAGGGCGCGCGCGTTGCATCGAGATAGAAGCCGGCACCGAGGCCAAAGTCCCAGCTATCCGCCTGGCCGGGGATATCCGTACCGCGCGGGCTGGTATCCGGCGCCACCAGGATGAGGCCGAGATCAGCGGCGAGGCGTTGGGCGCCGGCTTTGATCGGGAATGTTTCCTCGGTGCAGGTGAGGCCGGCCAAATAAGTCAGTACCGGCCGCTTCTGACGCTCCGCCTGGGGCGGCACGAAGACGGCAAACTTCATGTCCAAGCCAATCTCGCGGCTGGCATGGCTGTAGAATCCCTGCAGGCCGCCAAAGCATATGTGCTTGGAGAGTGTTTCGATCGCCATGGTCAGTAGATCACCACGCCGCGGATCGACGAGCCGGCCTTCATCAGATCGAAGCCCTTGTTGATATCCTGCAGCGGCATCGTATGGGTGATGAGATCGTCGATATTGATCTTGCCGTCCATGTACCAGTCGACGATCTTCGGCACATCGGTGCGGCCGCGCGCACCGCCGAAGGCGGTACCCTTCCACACCCGGCCCGTCACCAGCTGGAACGGACGGGTGGAGATTTCCTGGCCGGCGCCGGCGACGCCGATGATGATCGAGACGCCCCAGCCCTTGTGGCAGCATTCCAGCGCCTGGCGCATCACGGTCGTGTTGCCGATGCATTCGAAGCTGTAATCGGCGCCACCTTTGGTGAGGTTGACCAGATACGGAACGAGGTCGCCCTCGACTTCCTTCGGATTGACGAAATGGGTCATGCCGAACTTTTCGGCAATCGCCTTGCGGCCCGGATTGAGGTCGACGCCGACAATCATATTGGCGCCGGCGAGGCGAGCGCCCTGGATGACATTGAGGCCGATGCCGCCAAGACCGAAGACGACGACATTGGCGCCGGGCTCGACCTTGGCGGTGTTGATGACCGCACCGATGCCAGTGGTGACACCGCAGCCGATGTAGCAGACCTTGTCGAAGGGCGCGTCCTCACGGATCTTGGCAAGGGCAATCTCCGGCACCACGGTGAAATTGGCGAAGGTCGAGGTGCCCATATAGTGAT
>Ga0209148_1000769_pt1 | contig 24248 bp, 21 predicted proteins | sample AraplaCol_mMF_r2_2_FD_184288 | JGI IMG/M metagenome (GOLD analysis project Ga0209148, IMG submission 184288) | Arabidopsis root microbial communities from North Carolina, USA - plate scrape CL_Col_mMF_r2 (SPAdes) (version 2) | ecosystem: Host-associated > Plants > Roots > Endosphere | place... | reverse complement strand
CACCGTTCCCGACGCGTCCGTGGTCACAGCCCCAAATCGCTATGGACGAACGATACTCTGGCCTTACCACGAGGATGGCCGCCCCTACGTGAGATGCTTCATGCCTGGCAGCATGATGTGACGTTCGGTCAGCTAAACGCGCTCGGCATTCTGAACTAGGTCAGCTTGTGGCCCATCGGCGAAGTTACGCCGCGTCTGACAGAGGTTCGCTCATCGCGGCAGACCAAACCAGTTTGCTCAACTGAGTTCTTCCCATCTCCAGACGGCCAGAGCAGAGTATCCATTGGCGCGATCTGATTGAGAAATCATGATGGGTTTCGCAAGTGCTCAACCATCCTACATGCTGCGCTGCCGGCTCAGCTGTTGCAAAGGCAGTAGCCGCGATCATTATTTGCCGGGATCGAGCAGCCTTGCGATGACAGGGAAATAAGCATCGCCCATCCCGCTCCCGATCGCCTCCTCGAAAATGGTGCGGATTAGCGCCGCCCCGCGCATGTTGACGCCGGTCTGCTTGCCGAGCTCGAGTGCGTAACTCAGATCCTTCATCGCATATTCGGTCGAGAAGGCGCGCAGCGGAAACTCGTTCGGCACGATCGCCTTCATGCCGTGGTTACGCAGCGCGAAGCTGTCGGCTGAGCCCTTCGACAAGGTTTCCAGCAATAGCTTCGGCTCGACGCCGCTGCGCTTGGCGACCGCTACGGCCTCGGCCAGCGCATTCACGGTTTCGAACAGCACCATGTTATTGAGGATCTTTGTGATCTGCCCCGCGCCGGTGCCGCCGCAGAGCGTGACATCCGTGGCGAAGTGCCGGATCAGCGGTTCGACCCGCGCAAACTGTTCGGGCGTCGCGCCGACCATCACGCTGAGCGTGCCGTCCTGTGCGGCCTGACGAGTGCGGGCGATCGGTGCGTCGATCCAGAGCGCACCTTTCTCTGCAAGTTGTCGGGCAAATTCACGCGTCATTCCGACCTCGGACGTGCCGAGATCGATGATGGTCTGGCCACGCCTGACCGCCGGCAAGATGCCGCCCTCGAATGCCGACAGCACATGCTTTGCGCTCGGCAGGCAGAGAAAGACGACGTCGCTGCCGGCAACCAAATCGGCGATGGATTTTGCTGCAACCGCACCATCGGCCACGATCCGTGCCAGCGGCTCGGCGGCAAGGTCGTAGGCCAGCACTTTGCGCCCGCTCTTGCGTGCCAAATTCCGGCAGATGGGCTCACCCATGACACCGAGACCGATGAACCCGATTGCGTCAGTCATGCAGGTGTCCTCCCCGAGGTCACGCGTCGCTTATGTGTTTGACGAAGCAATAGCCGCGGGGAAGGCTACTGGCCAGCGACGCTGCGTAGACCAGCCCTGCGGCTCGCACTCACCTCAGGCGAGCACGTCGGCCACCGCCGCCCTCACGACATCCCGCACATCCGTCGGCTTCATCCGCACTTGCAAGCCGCGCTGGCCGCCATTGAGATAGACCAGCTCATGCGTGAGCGCGCTCTGCTCGAGCACCGTGCTGACCTGCTTGCGTTGCCCGAACGGGCTGATACCGCCAACCTTGTAGCCCGTGACGCGCTCGGCCTCTGGCGGTTTCATCATCTGCGCCGACTTGCCGCTCACGGCAGCGGCGAGCTTCTTCATCGAGACTTCCTGGTCGGACGGGACGATGACGCAGACCGGCTTGCCGTCCACCTGCGTCATCAGCGTCTTCAGCACGCGCGCCGGGTCTTCACCGAGCGCCGCGGCCGCCTGCAGGCCGATGCTCTCGGCGTCGGGATCGTAGTCGTAAGCGTGGACGGTGAAGGCAACACCGGCGGCGGTGAGCGCGCGGGTGGCGGGGGTGACTTTGGACATGGGGTATGTTGACCGCCGTCGCTACGGGCGGCGAAGCCGGGCGCTGTTGGTGATCATGCAACAATACAGGTGTTTTGCCCGACGCCGCAAGTCATTCGGCAAGACCGAAAATTCCTTTGGTATCTTCAAGCCCCGTTCTACTGTGCATGGGGTTGTTTTCGCCGATTGCTACTCCGCCGCGTCCCGCATCTCCGCCCGCTCGGCCCTCGCCGCGCAGAACTTGAACTCCGGAATCTTGCCGAACGGATCGAGCGCCGGATTGGTGAGCAGATTCGCCGCCGCTTCCGCGTAGCAGAACGGCATGAACACCATGTTTTCCGGGACGTCACGGTCGGAACGGACCTTGACCTCGACAGCACCGCGGCGGGTCTCCAGGCGAATGAAATCGCCGGGCACCAGATTCTTCTTGCGCATGTCCTTCGGCGACATGAACGCGACCGCCTCGGGCTCGATCTGGTCGAGCACCTGCGCGCGGCGCGTCATCGAGCCGGTGTGCCAATGTTCGAGCACGCGGCCGGTCGAGAGCACCATCGGATATTCGTCGTCCGGAAGCTCATCCGGCGGAATGACCTTGGCCGGCACGATCTTGCCGCGGCCGCTCGCGGTCGGGAAGCCCGTGGTGAAGATGATCTCGTTGCCGGGCTTGTCGGGAGCGTCGGCCGGATAGGTGACCGCGCCTTCGCGCACCAGCCGCTCCCAGCTGATGTTCTTCAACGACGGCATCAGCTCCGCCATCTCGGTGTAGACCTCGCCCGGGCCGGAATAATTCCATGGTAGCCCCATGCGCTTGCCGATCTCCTGGATGATCCAGAGATCCTGCCGCGCATCGCCCGGCGGCTTGATGACCTGGCGCGCGAGCTGCACGCGGCGATCGGTATTGGTAAAGGAGCCGTCCTTCTCGGCAAACGCCGAGGCCGGCAGGATGACGTCGGCGTGGAATGCGGTCTCGGTGACGAAGAGATCCTGCACCACGAGATGATCGAGCATCGCCAGCGCCTGGCGCGCATGCTGCAAGTCAGGGTCCGACATCGCGGGGTTCTCGCCCTCGATATACATGCCCGTGATCTCGCCTGCGTGGATCGCGTTCATGATCTCGACCACGGTCAAACCGCGGACGGGATCGAGATCCTGCTGCCACAGTTTCTCGAAACTGCCGCGCAGATCGTCGCGGCCGACCGGCTGATAGTCCGGCAGGAACATCGGGATCAGGCCCGCGTCGGACGCGCCCTGCACGTTGTTTTGCCCGCGCAGCGGATGCAAGCCGGTGCCCGGACGGCCGACCTGGCCGGTGATCAGCGCCAGCGCGATCAGGCAGCGCGCGTTGTCGGTGCCGTGGACGTGCTGGCTGATGCCCATGCCCCAGAAGATGATCGACGATTTGGCGCGCGCGTAGGTCCGGGCGACCTCGCGCAGCGTCTGCGCCGGGATGCCGCAGATCGGCTCCATCTTCTCCGGCGTGAACTCCTTGATCTTCTCCTTGAGGTCCTCGAACCCCTCGGTATAGCCGGCAATGTACTGATCGTCGGTCAGGCCTTCGGTGATGATCGTGTTGATCATCGCGTTCAGCATCGCGACGTCGGCGCCGGGCTTGAATTGCAGGTGCTTGGTGGCATGACGCGACAGCGACTGCCGCCGCGGGTCCATCACGAACAGCTTCGCGCCGTTCTGCTTGACCGCGTTCTTGATGAAGGTCGCCGCGACCGGATGATTCACGGTCGGGTTGGCGCCGATCACCCAGATCACTTCCGCGTCCATCGCCGCCGAGAATGGCGCCGATACCGCGCCGGAGCTCAAGCCTTCGAACAGCGCAGCCACCGACGAGGCGTGGCACAGACGCGTGCAGTGGTCGACATTGTTCGAGCCAAAACCGGTGCGCACCAGCTTCTGGAACAGATAGGCCTCTTCGTTCGAGCCCTTGGCCGAGCCGAAGCCGGCGAGCGCCTTCACGCCCTTCTCGTCGCGGATCTTGACGAGACCCTTGGCGGCGATGTCGAGCGCTTCGTCCCAACTCGCCTCACGGAAATGGGTGAAGGGATTGGCGGGATCGACCTGGTCGTTGGAATCCTTCTTTGCATTCGGCAGCCGCACCAGCGGCTTGGTCAGACGATGCGGATGGTGGATGTAGTCGAAGCCGAAGCGACCCTTGACGCAGAGACGGTTGTGATTGGCGGGGCCGTCGCGGCCTTCGGCATAGATCACCTTCTCGTCCTTGACCTCGTAGGTCACCTGGCAGCCGACGCCACAGAACGGGCAGAGCGAATCCACCTTCTTGTCCGCGTAAGTGACGCGGGTCTGGTTTTCGTCGAGCATCACCGCCGGCATCAAGGCGCCGGTCGGGCAGGCCTGCACGCATTCGCCGCAGGCAACACAAGTCGACTCGCCCATGGGATCGTCGAAGTCGAACACGACTTTCGAGCCGTGATTGCGGTAGGCCATGCCGATGACGTCGTTGACCTGGACCTCACGGCAGGCGCGCACGCAAAGGCCGCATTGGATGCAGGCGTCGAGATTGACGCGCATAGCCGGATGGCTGGCGTCGGTCTCCCAGCGCTCGGCGGCCGGGAAGCGGCTTTCGGTGACGCCTGTGGTCTCGGCCCAGTGCCAGAATTTCGAATCCGGATCGTGGCTGGTCTCGCGCGCCGGCTGGTCGGCGACCAAGAGCTCCATCACCATCTTCTGTGCGGCAGTCGCGCGCGCGGATTCGGTCTTCACCTTCATGCCGACCGATGGCGTGCGCTTGCAGGACGCGGCCAGCACGCGCTCGCCTTCGATCTCGACCATGCAGGCGCGGCAATTGCCGTCGGGCCGATAGTCGGGCGCGGGCGAATAACACAGATGCGGTATCTCGCGGCCCTGGCGCTTTGCGACCTGCCAGATCGTCTCGCCGGGCTTGGCCTCGACCTGCTTGCCGTCGAGCTCGAACGTAATCTTCGTCATTCGGCCGCTTCCTTGAACTCGTCAGGGAAATATTTGATCACGGAGGACAGCGGATTCGATGCCGCCTGTCCGAGCCCGCAGATCGAGGCATCGCGCATCGCCTGGCTCAATTCTTCCAGCAATGCGCGGTTCCAGACCGGCTTCTGCATCAGCTGTGCCGCCTTCTGGGTTCCGACGCGGCACGGCGTGCACTGGCCGCAGCTTTCGTCCTCGAAGAACTTCATCAGGTTCAGCGCGGCAGCGCGCACGCTGTCCTTCTGCGACAGGATCACGATCGCGGCCGAGCCGATGAAGCAGCCGTATTTCTCCAGCGTGCCGAAATCGAGCGGGATGTCATCCATCGACGCCGGCAAGATACCGCCGGAGGCGCCGCCCGGAAGATACGCGTAAAACTGATGGCCGTCGGCCATGCCGCCGCAATATTCGTCGATCAGCTCGCGCACGGTGATGCCCGCGGGCGCGAGCTTCATGCCCGGGTTCTTGACGCGGCCGGAGACCGAGAAGCTGCGCAGGCCGTGACGCTCATGGCGGCCATGGCCCTTCCACCACTCAGCGCCCTTCTCGACGATGTCGCGCACCCACCACAGCGTCTCGATATTGTTGATCAGCGTCGGCAGGCCGAACAGCCCGACCTGGAACGGATAAGGCGGCTTGTGCCGGGGCAGTCCGCGCTTGCCCTCGATACTCTCGAGCAGCGACGACTCTTCGCCGCAGATGTAAGCACCGGCGCCGCGGCGCATGTGCAGCGTCGGGCCGCCCGCGGGAAGTTTTGCGATCTCGCGCTCGAGGATCTCGCGCGAGGCCGGATATTCGTCGCGCAGATAGACGTAGACGTCGGACGCCTGCACCACGTGCGCGCCGATCAACATGCCCTCGATGAAGCGATGCGGATCGGTTTCGAGATAATAGCGATCCTTGAACGTGCCGGGCTCGCCTTCGTCGCCGTTTATCGCCATCAGCCGCGGACCGGGCTCGCCCAGCACCGCGCGCCATTTGCGTCCCGTCGGAAAGCCGGCGCCGCCGAGGCCTCGCAGCGAGGCATCATCGAGTGCCTTCAAGAGATCGTCCGTCGACATCTCGCCAGAGCGCACGCGGCCGAGCAGCTTGTAACCGCCGCCGGCGACATAGGCGTCGTAGTCGATATAACCGGGCATATGCGCGTGGGTGTCGCCGGCCTTCGCGGCCGCCATCACGTTAGTGACGGTGGCATGATCCACGAAATTGTGCCCGACTTCGGCAGCAGGCGCGGTATCGCAGCGGCCGACGCAGGGCGCGCGCACCACGCGGATGCCCGGGCCCGCCGCGTCTTGCAAATCCGCGAGCAGCTTCTCTCCGCCGAGCATCGCGCAGGTCAGCGAATCGCAGACGCGGATCGTCAGTGGCGCAATGTCAGGCTCGCCTTCCTTCACCACATCGAAATGCGCGTAGAAGGTCGCGGTCTCGAACACTTCGGCGAAGGCAAGCTTCATCTCGTCGGCGAGTGCTGCGAGATGCGCAGCCGAGATCTGGTGATAGGTGTCCTGGATCAGGTGCAGATATTCGATCAGGAGATCACGTCGCCGCGGGCGATCGCCGAGCAATTGCTCGATCTCATGCGAGGCGGTTGGATCGACCTGGCGACCTTTGGGCGTGGCCTTGGCGCGCCGGCGCCCCTCGCCTGGATGCTCGAAGTCCCTGACCTTGTGAACGTCGTCGTTGCTGCTCATGAAAACGCCGCGTTCTCCTCAAAACCGCGATGATCTCAGGTGGCACCACCATCGTGGTCCGCCTCATTTCCAGGCTCGATCATCCGGGAACCGCGTCGCCCGCGTCCCTTAGATCGAACCTCATCGAACAGACTCTAGTCTCTGGTATGCCAGAGGCAAGAGAGAATTTAGAACGACTCTATAATGCCTTAGGGGGCAGGCAGCCGCCCTGCCTTACCCCCTCACGCAGACGCAACATGGAACTCCGCCTCAGGTCTTGTCCATGCAATCCTGGATGTAGAACCAGCGATCGTCGCCGATCAGTCCCTTGGCTTTCACCTCGGCGCGGCACGCCTTCAGCTTCGGCTTGTTGGCCGCCCACTTCGCTTTCATGTCCTTGAGCTTCTGCATCGTGAGCTTGATCTTGCCCGGCGGCTTGGCGTCGGTGGTCGCGGCAGGTGCTGGCGTCGCGGTTTGTGCAGACGCGGTGTGAAGGCTTGCCGCCAGCAGCATGGCGACAAGGCAGATACGGGTGCGAAGCATAGGAATTCCCCCAGGTCCCATTCTCAATTTTTTCAGGCGAGCGTCGCGGGAGGCCGACACGCGGCATCCCGCGGCAATGTTGGCGTGCGATCAGAAGATCTTCACCGCGCTCTCAAGCGTCTTGTACACACCATAGGCCAGCGGAATGGCGACGAAGGCCCAGAACAGCGCGGCCTTGCCGTCGAGACCTCCGGTACCGATCCCGAATGAGCCGCTCTGCTGACCGGCATTCGCTCCAGCCGTCGAGGCCTGCAGCTTCGCCACCTCGGCTTCGCTCATGTACCACTTGGGATCGACAGGCTTGATCAGATAATTGCAGATCAGGCCCGCAATCAGCATCGCGCAAAGAATGTACATGGTGGTGTTGTAGAGCTGGTCACGCGGCACGCCCGCCGCGAGCTGGAACTCGCGGAGGTAGTTGACCACGACGGGACCGATGATACCCGCGGTGGACCAGGCGGTCAGCAACCGGCCGTGGATGGCGCCGACGAACTGGGTGCCGAACATGTCGGCGAGATAGGCCGGCACGGTGGCGAAGCCGCCGCCATACATCGACAGGATGATGCCGAAGCCGAGCACGAAAAGCAGCTTCGAGCCCATCGCTGCGAAGGTCGGCGCCAGCGCATAGAGCACGATGCCGAGGATGAAGAACGTGTAATAGGTGTTCTTGCGGCCGATATAGTCCGACAGCGAGGCCCAGACGAAACGGCCGCCGATGTTGAACAGCGACAGCAGGCCGGCAAAGCCCGCCGCGATGCCCGCGATCTGCGCCTTCTGCGCGGCGTTCAGCGCGTTGAAGCCGACATCCGGCAGGCCGATCAGCTTGCCAGCGAAGATTTCCTGGAGCATCGGCGAAGCCATGCCGATCACGCCGATGCCGGCCGACACGTTCAAGCACAGCACCCACCAGATCAGCCAGAACTGCGGCGTCTTGTGCGCGTTGTCGAGATGGACGTGATGCTCGGAAATCATCGTCTTCTTCTCGCTCGGCGCCGTCCAGCCCTCGGGCTTCCATCCCGTAGGCGGCAGGCGATAGCGGAAGGCGCCGATCATCATGAAGACGAAGTAGATGATGCCCATGGTGAGGAAGGTTTCCCAGACGCCCACCGAGGTCGGGCTCTTGAACATGTCCATCAACCAGTTGGCCAGCGGCGCACCGATCATCGCACCGCCGCCAAAACCCATGATGGCCATGCCGGTCGCCATGCCGCGACGGTCGGGGAACCATTTCACCAGGGTCGACACCGGCGAGATGTAGCCGAGGCCGAGGCCGACGCCGCCGATCACGCCGGAGCCGAGCCACATGATCCAGAGCTGGTGGACATAGATGCCGATGGCGCCGAGAAACAGGCCGCCGCACCAGCACAGCGCGGCGACGAAGCCGGCCTTGCGCGGTCCGGCGCGCTCGAGCCAGCCGCCCCACAACGCGGCAGAGAGACCGAGCACGACGAAGAACAACGTGTACATCCACCCCAGGCTCGCGACCTTCCAGTCGCAAGTGGTGGTGAAGAGCTCCTGCCACAGCGAGATATCAGGGCAGGCCTTGGGCGCGGTCAATCCGATCGCACGCGACAGAGGCAGCCAGAACACCGAGAAGCCGTAGGCCATGCCGATGCAGAGATGGATGCACAGCGCCGCCGGCGGCACCAGCCAGCGATTGAAGCCTGCGGTCGCTATGGTTCGCTCGCGATCGAGAAAACCTGCCCCAGCGCCCGTAATCCTTCCAGCGCTCTCAATTGTCGTCATGCACTCCTCCCCTGCAGCCGCCCTTCTGAGCGAGACTGCCGCTACGATCCTGTTCCTCAGCCCATTGCGGCGCAGCCGTTGTCCCTGCTGCTCCGCACAATCACCCGACACGCGCCAGGACCGTCACGCGCGTCTGAAAAGTTAACCCCTCGAACGGGTCTCTATGCCCGATACGATTTGCAGGCTTCGTGTCCGGCCCGCTGATCCGCGTATCGCGGACAAGACTCAACCTCCGCGCCCACTCGCACAAAGTCAATTGGGGCAGAAGCCGTGATCGATGTCGATAGTTAAATGGTCGGTATCCGCGCGGTAACACGCCTAAGGACGCAGCGCACCATTGACACTTGCTATCGAGCCATTCGTCTTTTCTATCAAAAACACGATGCGCGTCTCGTTGCGCTCGATGATCTCCACCGTGTCGCCCATCTCGCGGATCAGGTTCGGAATGTCAATCACCGACAAGGGATCGGTGCAGTGGACCTCGAGCTGATCGCCCGGCTGCAATGGTTTCAGCGCCTTGCGCGTCTTGAGGGCGGGCAACGGGCATTTGAGCCCCGTGAGATCAAGTGTCGTTCTGGTCATCGGCGCAACATGGCGGGAGGGATCGGTGGCGTCAACGAGAGGACCTCAGAGCAGGTCGGCGTAGGACAGGAAACCTACGCTGTCGCCCGGTTGGACACGCGTGATGCCTTCACCGAGTTCGATGAGGCCATCGGTCTCCACCAATGACGACAACAGGCCTGCCCCTTCGCGCGGGAACTTGACCGCCTCCAGCGCGCCATCCTGCGCGCGCCGCAAGGAGACGCGAACATATTCGCGGCGGCCCAGCTTCTTCTTGTAAGTGAAGGCCGCACGCAGCGGGATCGGCGACAGCGGCTCCGGCAGACTGCCGGCGAGCGACAGCACGGTCGGCCGCACCACGTGGACGAATGTAACGAAACTTGCGACGGGGTTGCCGGGCAGCCCGATCAACGGCGTGCCGCCGATGATGCCCATCGCCACAGGGCGGCCGGGCTTGATCGCCATCCGCCACAGCACGAGCGAGCCGACGCTCTCGACCGCAGCTTTGACGTGGTCCTCCTCGCCGGTCGAGACGCCGCCGGTGGTGAGGATCAGATCATGACGGCCCGCAACCTGTTTCAATCCGTTGGCAAGCGAGGCACGCTCGTCGCGCAGAATACCGAGATCGGAGACCTCGCAGCCGAGACGGCGCAGCATCGCCATCAGCATGAAACGGTTGGAATCGAACAGCTGCGAGGCCGTACGCGGCTCACCGGGCGAGGCCAATTCGTTGCCGGTCGAGAACACCGCGACGCGGATGCGCCTGACGACGTCAAGCCGGATCAGGCCAAAGGCGGCGGCGAGGGCAACATGCTGCGGCCGCAGCCGCTGGCCGGCGCGCAGCGCGACATGGCCAACGGGGATGTCCTCGCCTGCCGGCCGGACATTCGCACCCGACTGCAGCCCGGGTGGCAGCACGATGTTTCCCGATCCATCGATGCGGATATCTTCCTGCATGAAGACGGTCTCGGCCCCTGGCGGCATCGCTGCGCCCGTGAAGATGCGCGCAGTGTGGCCAGGCTTGATCGGCGTTTGCGCAAGGCCGCCGGCCTGGATACGGCCATCGAGCGGGAAGGCCCGCTCCCTGTCTTGCGGAAGGTCCGCGTTGCCGATGGCGTAGCCGTCGACAGCGGAGTTGGTGAAGGGCGGCAGCGGCAGCGGCGCCGCGATATCGCGCGCCAGCACGCGGCCGTCGGCATCTCCGAGCGCCACCGTCTCGAGGTCGGCAATCGCGTTGACGCGAGCCGTGATCAGGCCAACGGCCTCGTCGACAGACATCATCGGTCCACCGAAGGCAAAGCAATCGTCCGACAGTTGCGCCATGGTGCCTCGTCAGCGCATTAACGCGCTTCTTGCAACCGCGTCCTCGAGCGGCATCGCCGCCCGCAGCATCAGGGCCGCCGCAGCCTCGATATCATCGAGATGGACAGTCGGCAGCCGGGTTTCAACCGCAGCGTCGGTCGCAATCCCGACAATGCCTGGATCGTCAGGGAACAGCAGCGGCTTGGCATTGGCGGCGCGATGCACCTCGATCTTGCGATGAGGCTCGCGCTTGAAGCCTTCGACCACGACGAGATCGACCGCGGACAGCTTGCCGAGAAGTTCCGGCAACCGAGGCTCGGCCGCGCCGCGCAACTCATGCATCAGGGCCCAGCGGTTCGACGATGCCACCAGCACCTCGGCTGCGCCAGCCTCACGGTGGCGCCAGGAATCCTTGCCGGGCACGTCGACGTCGAACTGATGATGGGCATGCTTGATGACGGAGACGCGCAGGCCCTGCGCGTTGAAATGCGGGATCAGCCGCGCCAACAGCGTGGTCTTGCCCGCACCGCTCCAGCCTGCAAGGCCGATGACTTTCATTCCAGCTCCGTCTCCACGCAGGCCATGGCCCCTGTGTGCAACCACTGCTTCCTCCCCGTCATTGCGAGCGAAGCAATCCAGACTGCCGTCGCGGAAAGATTCCGGATTGCTTCGCTTCGCTCGCAATGACGAGCGGAGGCATTTTGCCCTTTCCACGGCATGCTTATATCGGCTTGAGGAGAATGTCATGCTAACGTCGCTGCCATGATGAAGATCGACAACGCCCCGGTGCCCCTGATTATCCCTGCCCCCGACGATCCGCGCCTGACCCAGAGCGTGACCGGGACCGACCAGACCGGCGCAAAGGTCGAGATTAAGGTGCCGATGGAGCGGCCGCTGACGCTCTACCTGAACTCCCAGGAAATCGTCACCATGATGACGATCGGCGATTATCCGGAATATCTGGCTCTCGGCTATCTGCTGAACCAGAACATGCTGAAATATAATGATGCTGTGACCGAGGTCGAATACGACGACGACCTCCAGGTCGTGGTGGTGCGCACCGAGCATCACACCAATTTCGAGGCGAAACTCAAGAAGCGCACGCAGACCTCCGGCTGCGCGCAGGGCACAGCGTTCGGCGATCTGTTGGAAGCGGTCGAGAGTGTCGCGCTGCCAAAGGCGGAGCTGCGCACCTCCTGGCTCTATCAGATGACTCAGACCATCAACACCATGCCCTCGCTCTATCTCGAGGCCGGCGCGATCCATGGCTGCGTGCTATGCAAGGAGGGCGAGCCGCTGTGCTACACCGAGGACGTCGGTCGCCACAACGCCGTCGACAAGATCGCGGGCTGGATGTACCGCCACAGCGTCGATCCCTCCGACAAGATCCTCTACACCACAGGCCGCCTCACCTCGGAGATGGTGATCAAGACGGTGCGGATGGGGATTCCGATCCTGGTATCGCGCTCCGGCTTCACCGCCTGGGGCGTCGATCTCGCAAGGCAAGTGGGCCTGACATTGGTCGGGCGCACGCGCGGAAAACGCTTCATCGCGCTCGCCGGCGAGGAACGGATCGTCTACGACCAGAACCTCGCTTACGTTGAAGAGGAATCGGCGAAGCACAAGCGCAAGGGTGAAGGTGGTGACGACTGAAATTCCGGCCACGCAAACGGTGCTGCTGGCAGGCGGCCTCGCGCGCCGCATGGGCGGCGGCGACAAGCCGATGCGGACCATCGGCGGCCGCACCATCCTGGAGCGCGTAATTGCGCGCCTGTCGCCACAGTGCAGCGGGTTGATCCTCAATGCCAACGGCGACCCGGCGCGTTTTGCTGCGTTCGGCCTGCAGGTGATTGCCGACGACGTGCCCGGCTTTCCCGGCCCGCTTGCGGGCATCCTTGCTGCGCTGGATTGGACCGCAGCAAACCGACCGGAGATCGAATGGGTGCTCAGCGCCGCCGGCGACTGTCCATTCCTGCCGCGCGACCTCGTCGCGCGCCTGCATGATGCGCGCGCGCGAGAGAACGCGCAGCTCGCGGTCGCGGCCTCGGGCAACCAGTCGCATCCGGTGATCGGCCTGTGGCGCGTCGCCTTGCGCGACGAGCTGCGTCACGCCCTGGTGGACGAGGATCTCCGCAAGATCGACCGCTGGACCGCGCGCTATTCGCTCGCCACAGTGACATGGCCGGCCGAGCCGCTCGATCCGTTCTTCAATGCCAACACGGTCGAGGACATCACTGAAGCCGAGCGTCTCGCGGCGCTGGATGACGCGGCCTGAGCCTACGATTTGGGAAACTCGTTGAGAAGCTGCGCCCAGATGATCGCAAAGGCGATCAGGCCGGCAACGCCGACCATCGTCGTCAGCCGGGGCAGCCGGTTGATGGCGACCAGCAGCCAGGCCGGCAGGAAGAACAATCCGAAGACCATGCCGAGCGGAAACACCGCCAGCCATTGGAAGCCGGTGCCATCGCCCTGCGGGACATGGGCGATCGCATAAAAAGTATAGAGCCAAAACAGCGTGCCGGCGGCTGCCACGAGCGCGGCAATCTTGCGGAAATTGAGGGGTGTTAAGGCGGTCGCGGCTGGGCTCATCTCGCTTGGTCGCAGCGGCCGCGACCCGGTTCATGGGACGTCGAACCGGGTCGGACCCGGAGGCGACTACTGATCGGACTACGACCCGGATGAACCATGACCGACTCGATTCTGGATGCCATATTTTTGGTCGTTGAAGGCGCGCTCGACCTCGCGACCGCGATCGATGATGCCAAGCAGCTGAGCCAACAGGCGACGGGCAGCGACAAAATCGTCGACGTTCCGCCGGACCCGAAGCCGCTGCCGCCGGCAGCGCAGCGTGCACTCGCGGAAGCCGAGGAACGAGAGCGCGTGCGCGAAGCGGCAGCTCAGGCCGCCAGCGGCACCGACCAGGCATCGTAGCCGTAAACCCAACTCGTATCGGTCCGCCCCTTGAGCCAGATATTCGCACGCGAGGTCTCCTGCACCCGCGTGGTTCGTTCCTTGCGTGTCGCCTCGAAGCGGCGGAAGGCGTCTGCGACGCCGTCGCGGTCGATGCCGTCGAGACAGCGCGACAGCACTGCGGCATCCTCGATCGCCATAGCCGCGCCTTGCGCCATGTAGGGAGTCATCGGATGGCAGGCATCGCCGAGCAGCGTCACCTTGCCGTCGACCCAGCGCTCGAGCGCATCGCGATCCATGATCGCCCATTTGTGCACGTCGGGACACGCCGCCAGCACCTTGCCGACCTGCGGATGGAAGCCTTCGAAGGAGGCGCGCAGATCGCGCACATCGCCTTTCGCCGACCAGGACTCGATGCGGAAGTTGGGCTCCGGCTGGCTGGTGACGAGATAGACCTCGCTGCGGTCCGGCTTCACGTAATAGATCACGATATGGCGGTCCTCGCCCCACCATTTGGTGCAATCGTCGATCTTCTCGCCGAGCCGCGCGGCCGGATAGGTGGTGCGATAGGCGACGCGGCCGGTGAACTTGACCGGCGCTGTGTCGAACAGGATATCGCGTACGGCTGAATGAACACCGTCAGCACCAACCACGGCGTCGGCAACGGCGCTGGTGCCATTGGCAAAGGCGAGCCGAACGCCCTCACTGGTCTCGTCGAGACCGACAAGCTTGTGGCTGAGCCTCACGTACTCATCCGGCACCACGCTCGCCAGCGCCGCATGGAGATCGCCGCGATGCGCGAGCAGATAAGGCGCGCCGAATCTTTCCTCCGCGCTTTCACCAAAAATCATGTCGAACTTGATGTCGCCGCTCCTCCAGTCGCGATTGTTCCAGGAGCGCGGATAGAACGACTGCTCGCGCATCCGCTGCTCCAGCCCCAGCGTGCGCAGCACTTTCATCGCGTTGCAGCCGATCTGGATTCCGGCGCCGATGCGGGCAAACTGCGAGGCCTGCTCGTAGATCATCACGTCGATGCCGAGGCGCCGGAGCGCCGCGGCAGTCGTGAGCCCGCCCATGCCGGCACCAACGATCGCAACCGAAAGCGGCCTTGCCATCGCGTCCCCACCCAATGTCGCGCGCGGCTTGGATGCCGCATCGTCTATGCGGGCCGGAAGCCCGCTCGCTCAAGTGCCGTGCGCGCCTCGTCCGAGCCGAGGGCGTCGAGGAAGGCCTGTACCGCGGGACGCTGCTTGCGCCACGTCACCACGGCAAAGTCATAATGCTCTTCCGCGAACGGAATGAAACCGAGATTGGCCGCATGGGCGACCGGCGCAATGGTCATGCCCCAATCGGCGCGGTGCTGCGCAACCGCGGCGGCGACCGCATTATGCGAACGCGGCTGATTCCAATAGCCTTCTGGCCGCACGCCTGCGAGCAGCCGGTCGATCAAGATACGCGTACCAGCGCCCTGGTTGCGGTTGACCATGATGCAGGCGGGGTCTGCGAGCGCGGCCGCAACGGCTTCCCTTGCGCCGAGCCCCTCAAAGCGCTTGTCGCCCTTCCGGAAGACAACGCCCTGCATCCGCCGCCATCCCGGCACGAGCTCGAGGCCCTCGACCATATACGGCGTGTTGTAGGTCTCGCTCTTGTCGTCGAACAGGTGGATCGGCGCGAGATCGCATTCGCCGCGCTTGGCCGCCGCCAGGCCCCCGAGACTGCCAACGGCAATCGAGCGCACGGTGAGGCCCGCATGGGCGAGCGGCGCAGTCAAGAGATCGAGGCCGGTGCAATGGCTGCCGACAATGACGAGATCGGGCACCCGCACATGCGGCGTGAACAGCGTCACCTCGGCTTCCGTCCCCGCCAGCATCTGGTCGGCGAGCGCATCGATGCGCAAAAAGCCATCGGCCTGCGCGAAGGACGTGATCGCACCGGAGCCCTTGCCGGAGGGATAGGCGATCAGGCCGTCCTTGCCCTCGACCAGCGAGACCATCACAAATTCAGTGCGGCCGAGCTCGGATGCAATACGAATCGGCACGGTTGCGCTCACCTTGGCATCGGAGCGCGGCGGCAGTCCGGCCATCTTGCGCAGCGCAGGCACGATCATGTCGTGGAAGGTGAACATCGCCGAGGTCGGAAAGCCTGGCAGGATCACCACCGGCTTACTGTCGCAGACCGCAAGGCACAGCGGCTTGCCCGGCTTGAGCGCGACGCCATGCGCGATAATGCCGGGCTGGCCGAGCCGGCCAATGATGCGATGGGAGAGATCGCCGGCTCCTTTGGAGGTGCCCCCTGAGAGCACCAGCATGTCGGCATTGGCCAGCGCCTGACGCATCGCCGCTTCGAGCTTGGCTTCGTCGTCCGGAATGGCGCCGAGAAAAACCGCCTCGCCGCCGTTCTCGTTGATCGCGGCTGCGACGATCGCACCGTTGGTGTCGTAGATCGCGGCCGGCGCAAGCGCCTCGCCGGGCTGCACGAGCTCGTCGCCTGTGGAGACCACCGCAACCCGCGGTTTCCGTGCGACCTTCACCTCGGCAATGCCACAGGCGGCGAGCATGCCGATCTCGCGCGAGCCGATGATCGTGCCGGCGCGCAGCAGCGCTTCGCCGCGCGCGATGTCCGAGCCAGCGTACGAGACGAACTGCCCCGGCGAAACTGCGCGACGGACATCGATCGCATCAAGGCCGGACGGCTGGGTGTGCTCGACCATGATGACGGCGTCGGCGCCGCGCGGCAGCGGGCCGCCGGTCGCGATCGGCGTTGCGGTTCCTGTCGTCACTTGCAGCATCGGTTCGATGCCGCAGTGAATGGTCTCGCCGTTCAGCGTCAGCCGCGCGGGAGCGCCTTCACCGGCGGATGAGAGGTCCGCCGAGCGCACGGCAAAGCCATCGACATTCGAGCGGTCGAACGGCGGCACGTCGATCGGTGCGGCGATATCCTCGGCAAGCACGGCGCCGAGTGCATCGGCAAGCTTGCGGGCCTCATTCGGGATCGGACGCGGGAACAGCGCGGCTTCGAAGCGCGCCAGTGCCTCCTCGCGCGAGAGGATTTTGAGGAATTGCTCCTGCTCGAACGCGCCGCGGTCTGGCGGTTTTGGGATCATCGTCATGCCGGAACCCATATCATTCCCGCATTAAATAAGCATCGACCGGTTCGCTCGCCGCAAATCCCTCTTGGCTGGCAGGAATGAGCAGCCATGCATCTGCGCGAGCCATCGCGTGGAGCGGCCATTCGCCCACGGCAAGCGGCACCCAGCTTTTATGTTCCTCCGCCAGTAGCGCGATCTCTGCAATGCCGACGCTGGAAGCGATCTTGCGCGCCAGCGGCAAGGTCACCGTGCGATGTGGCCGACGCGCCGACATTCTGTCGATGAGCGGAAGCACCAGTGCCAACCAAACTGCGAGTGCTTGGGCGGGCGAGCCCGGCAAGGCGACGACGGGAACATTTCCGATCCGACCAGCGGCTGCAGTCCGTCCAGGCTGGAGCGCCAGACCGTGAGCGAACTCCGCCCCACACTCAGCCAGTGCCGTCACCGTGGCATCCACGCGACCGACGCCACTGCCGCCGATCGTCAGCAGCAGATCGCAGGCGGAGACATCGAGCGCCGCCGCAATCGATGGCGCATCGCGCGACGCAGCTTCATGCGTGCTCACATCGAGTCCCGCCGTGCGCGCGAGGCTTGCGATCATTTGCAGCGTTGCGGTTGCGCCCGGCACGTTGACGATGCGAAGTCGCGGCCGCCTGACACTCAACTTGTCCACACCCCCAACGCGCGCGAGCAGCAGAGCCGCGATATCGACGACGCATCCCGTTGCGGCCGCGGGCGCGTTTTCGGAGACATTGCTACCCGCACGCGCGACGCCCTGTCCCGGAACGCCCTCCGCCAGCACCTGGGCGAGCGGGCCCGACACCTCGACTGCGTCCACATCGAGCACGCAGTCACATCCCGCAGGGATTGCGTCGCCGGCCTCGACCCACACCGGGAGCCCGACCAAGGGCAGTGGCGAATAGGAGGATGCGCCGACGAGATCGCTGGCGCTGAGCGCCCAGCCGTCCACCGCAGCGATGTTGCGCGGCGGAGAGGCCGGCAGCAATGGCATCCCCGCCGCGATACAGCCGGCTGCTTCAGCCAGCGGCAATTCGGCCGGCACGACCGGATCAACGCCGCGCAACAGTGTGGCGAGCGCGGTATCGAGCGGCGTCAGCGAGGGCGGCAGGCGCTGGGTCATGCCTCATGATGGACCACGCATCGCGCGGTTTGGCAACCGCACATGCCTTGGCCTTCAGCCGCCAGACTTGTCGGCGTTCGGAAAGAACACCTGTTGCCCGTCGACCCTGAAGCCGGCGATTGCCGCCTGCCCGTCCGGCGAGATCAGCCAGTCGATGAAGGTCTGGCCCAGATCCTTCTTCACGTCGGGAAATTTTTCCGGGTTTACCAGCATCACGCCGTATTGGTTGAGCAGCCGTTTGTCGCCCTCGACGACGATGTCGAGATCGCCGCGATCCCTGAAGGCGATCCAACTGGCGCGGTCCGCAAGCACATAGGCATTCGCCGCGCGTGCGGCGTCGAGCGCCGCAGTGATGCCCTGCCCACTCTCGCGATACCAGGCACCCTTGACGCTGGAAATATCGATGCCGGCGACGATCCAGAGTGCAAGTTCCGCCGCGTGGGTGCCGGAGCGATCGCCGCGCGTCACGAACGGCGCGCCCTTGGCCTCGATCGCCTTCAGCGCCGTCGCAATGTCCTTGCCCTTCACGCCGGCGGGATCGCTCTTCGGCCCGATCAGCACGAAGTCGTTGTACATCACGTCGTAGCGTTTGGCGGCAAAACCGTCTGCGACGAATTTCTCCTCCTGAGGCCGGGCATGGATCAACACCACGTCGACCTCGCCTCTCCTGGCAACGTCGAGCACCTCGTCGCCGCGGCGCGCGATCACCGTCACCTCGATGCCGGTCTTGTCGCGGACAATAGGCAGCAAATAGTCGAGCAGGCCAGAAGCCTGCGTCGACGTCGTCGAGGCGAGGACAATTGTGCGCTCCTCTGCAGACGAGGCAACAATGCTGCCGGCAAGGCCGCAGAGAAGCGCAAATGCGAGTGTTGGTCGGCGAACGGCCATGCAGGGTTCCCATCGAACAGGGCGATCATGATGATCGATTGCGCCGCACTCGTGACGAAAATGGCCGCCGCTCGGGCAACATAAGGAAGAGGCCAGACCAAGGTCACGACCGAAAGCAGGCTCAAGACTCGCCAGGCGCTCGCGCTGAGGTGAACAAGTCGGGAAATTTCGGCAATGGATCAACCGGCACGTTGATTGCAATCATGCGCAACGGCCACAAGGTCCGCACCATCGGCGGCTCGCAAGATCGTCAACCAAAATCAAAACACGCATCAGGATGTGTTGCAAAGCATCGAGATCATCGGGCATGGTTCCCGCGGACAAAAATCGAAGTGCAGAATTCCCCCTGCGTTGAACGTCAAAAAGAAGCAAGAATTTGCATAGGAATGCAGGATGGAATTCCTGACGACCAGCGAAGCCGCGGACTATCTCCGTCTTGGCGAACGCAAGCTCTACGAACTCGTGACCAACGGCGCGATCCCCTGCACCAAGGTCACAGGCAAATGGCTCTTCCCGCGACACGAGCTCGATCTCTGGGTGCTGTCGGGCATGGCGCGTCCGGCCGGCATGCTGACGGCGGAGCCGCCGCCGGTTGTCGGTGGCAGCCAGGACGAGTTGCTGGACTGGAGCCTTCGCGAATCCGGCTCGGGCCTCGGATCGATGACCGAGGGCAGCGCGCGCGGGCTCGAGCGGCTGCAACGTAACGAGGTGATGGCGGTCGCCGTGCACTTCCACAGCCTCGATCCCGAGGGCAACCTTGCTGCCGACGCCAGCGTAACGGCGCTGCGGGACGCGCCGGATCTGCATGATGCGCTGCTGGTCGCCTTCGTACGCCGCGAGCAGGGTCTCGTGCTGCCGCCGGGCAATCCGAAGCGGCTGTGCGGGCTCTCAGACGTGCTCGCACTCGGGGCGCGGATGGCGCTGCGGCAGCAAGGCACCGGCGCGCAGATGCTGCTCGACGTGCTGCTGACGCGCGCGGGCGCCTCGACGCGCGATCTGCGGCGGGTGGAGACGCCGGCCCTTACAGGGCCTGACCTTGCCGAAATGGTCCGCGCCGGACAGGCCGATTGCGGCGTCGCGACGCGCGCGGCGGCGCGCTCGGCCGGGCTCGATTTCGTGCCGCTGGTCTGGGAGAATTTTGACCTCGCGATGCGCCAGCGCAGCTATTTCCGGCCGGCCATGCAGGCACTGATCCGATTCCTGGGCGAACGGCGGCTGCGCCAGCGCGCCGAGGAGCTGACCGGCTACGATCCCTCCCCCGCCGGCCAAATCCGCTTCGCGGCCTGAGATTGACGCCCACCCCCAAATAGTTGCAAAAGAAACCAATTCAGCCGGACCATACCGGCGCGAGCAACTTTCGGCCAACGTGCCGGATCAGGGGAGGACAAGCGTGAATCCAATGAAATTTGGAGTGCCGGTTGCGGCCGCCTTGACGGCGGCGCTGCTGTCGGGTGCCGCGATGGCGCAAGTGTCCGACGACATCGTCAAGATCGGCGTGCTCACCGACATGAATGGCCCGGCCTCCGCGCCGACCGGCCAGGGCTCGGTGACGGCCGCACAGATGGCAATCGACGATTTCGGCGGCACCGTGCTCGGCAAGCCGATCAGCATCGTGATCGGCGACCATCAGCTCAAGGCCGACATCGGCGCCGGGATCGCGCGGCGCTGGTACGATGTCGACCAGGTCGATCTGATCGTCGACGTGCCGGTCTCGGCCGTGGGCCTTGCGGTGCAGAACATCGCCAACGAGAAGAAGCGGCTGTTCATCACCCACTCCACCGGCACAGCGGATTTCCACGGCAAGTTCTGCTCGCCCTATGCGATGCAATGGGTGTTCGACACCCGCGCACTCGCGGTCGGCACTGCCGATGCCGTGGTCAAGCGCGGCGGCGACAGCTGGTTCTTCATCACCGACGACTACGCCTTCGGCCACTCGCTCGAGCGTGACGCCTCGAGCGTCATCACCGCCAATGGCGGCAAGGTGCTGGGCTCGGTGAAGCCGCCCTTGGCGACGCCCGACCTCTCCTCCTTCGTGCTGCAGGCGCAGGCCTCCAAGGCCAAGATCATCGGCATTGCGGCCGGTCCCCCCAACAACATGAACGAGATCAAGACCGGCTCGGAGTTCGGCGTGTTCAAGGGCGGCCAGCAGATGGCCGCGCTGCTGGCGCTGATCACCGACATCCATGGTCTCGGCCTGCAGGCCGCGCAGGGCCTGTTGCTGACGACCTCGTTCTACTGGGACATGGACGACAAGACCCGCGAATGGTCGAAGCGCTATTTCGCCAAGATGAACAAGATGCCGTCGATGTGGCAGGCCGGCGTCTATTCCAGCGTGATCCACTATCTCAACGCCATCAAGGCCACCGGCACCGACGATCCGCTCAAGGTCGCCGCGAAGATGCGCGAGATGCCGGTCGAGGATTTCTTCGCCCGCAACGGCAAGCTTCGCGATGACAATCTAATGGTGCACGACCTCTGGCTGGTGCAGGTGAAGACACCGGAGGAGAGCAAATATCCGTGGGACTATTACAAGATCCTCACGACGATTCCCGGCGACAAGGCCTTCGGCCCGCCGGACCCGGCGTGTGCGATGCTGAAGAAGTGAGAGCGTGACGGTCGCGTCCAGCGACCGTCACTTCATCACGCCGATCTCGCGAAAATATTTCATCACGCCCGGATGAATCAGCTCCGGCCTCGGCGCGGCCGCGACGGTGTTTGCGGCCGTTGTCTCGCACGCCTGGGCGAGCTTCCTGCAGAAGGTCGCTTCAACGCCGTGCAGCGTGCTGGCGAGACGATAGGCGACATCGTCCGGCAGATCCTCGCGCGTCAGCACGAAGCTCCAGGAGCCGAGCGAGGCGATCGGCTCGCTCTGCTTTGGATAGGAGCCGGCCGGCACGGTCAGCGGTTTGAGGAACGCGTGCTTGGCGCGGATGCGCGCGATCTCCTCGGCATCAGGCGCAATGAAGCGCGCGCCTGACGCGCTCGATGCAACCGCGGCAAATCCGGGCCAGCCGATACCGGCGCCCCAGAGTGCGGCCACGCGGCCATCCTCGACCATTGCGGGGCCGTCGCCGGCGCGGTCGAGATAGATGGCCTTGAAATCTTCGTCCTGCTTCAGGCCGAGACCGTCGAGCACATAGCGCGCCAGGATCGGCAGGCCCGAGCCTCTGGCGCCGAACGCGACGGGCTGGCCGACGAGGTCGTGAATCGTCTTGTAGGGGCTGTCCGCCCGCACCACGAACATGCCGGGGTTGGAATAGATCGCCGTCAGAATCTTCAAGCGCACGGGCGCCCGGCCGATGCCGGCAAAAGCCTCATAGGCCGGCTCGCCGGCGACCAGAGCGAGATCGAGCTCGCCCTTCTCCAGCAGCGGAATGTTTTCGTTGCTGCCCTTGGTGTTGCGCGGGGCGATGGTGAGCGTGCCATCCGCCGCATTCATCACCTCGGCAAAGGCGTTGCCATAGAGCGGAAAGCCGCCGCCTGGTGTCGCGGTGCCCAAACTGAGTGTCGTGGTGGAAATGGCGTTGCCTCCGGTTTGAGCAGCAACGGGGCTGAGCAGCAACGCCGCGCTGAAGAGGATCCTGATTGCGAATTTCATCATCGGTCCGGCTGCGCCTGCGTCAACATCGACGAGAGGCGATGTAGGCAGCGGGCGGTTTTTGTGAAAGCATGCCCGCAAACAATAAAGCAATGGGAGGCGACATGTTGCGAATTTTGCGGGGCGCTGTGTTCGGGCTGGTCTTGCTGTCAGGTCTCCTCAACGCCGCCTCTCCCGCCTCCGCTGCCTATCCCGACCGCCCCGTGCACTGGCTGATCGGCTTTGCCGCCGGCGGCCCGGTCGACATCGTCGCGCGCATCATGGCGCAGGCGCTCGCCGACCGCCTCGGCCAGCAATTCATCGTCGAGAACCGCACCGGCTCCGGCGGCAACATCGCGGCCGCGGCTGCGATCAACTCGCCGGCCGATGGCTACACGCTTCTGTTCGTCGCACCGAACAACGCGATCTCGACCTCGCTCTACAAGAAGCTGCCGTTCGACTTTTTGCGCGACACCACGCCGGTCGCCAGCATCATGCAGCTCACCAACATGCTGGTCGTCTCCAATGCGATGCCGGTGAAGACGGTTCAGGAATTCATCGACTATTGCAAGGCCAATCCCGGCAAGATCTCGTTCGCCTCCTCGGGCAACGGCACCTCGGTGCACATGTCGGCGGAGCTGTTCAAGGCGATGACCAAGTGCGACATGGTGCACGTGCCCTATCGCGGCTCCGCGATCGCCTTCCCCGATATCATCTCCAACAAGGTGCAGCTGATCTTCGACAACCTTCCTTCCGCGCTCGAGCAGTCGCGCGGCGGCAATGTCCGCGCACTCGGCGTGACCTCGCCGCAGCGCTGGCCCGCCGTGCCGGACGTGCCCGCGATCGCCGAGACCGTGCCGGGCTTCGAATCGGTCGGCTTCTACGGCATCTCCGCGCCGAAGGGCACGCCACCGGAGATCGTCGATCTCCTCAACAAGACGATCAACGAGGCGCTGAAGGACCCGAAGGTGGCGGCGCGCCTGACCGAGAATGGCGGCATCCCGAAGCCGATGACGCCCGCCGAGTTCGGCAAGCTGGTCGCTGATGAGACCGAGAAGTGGAAGAAGGTCGTGGAGTTCGCCGGGGTGTCGGTGGACTGAGCGGGCTGTCCTCTCCTCATTCGGGCCGGCAGGAGGGGACTTGCGGGCCCCCTCCCGTCAAAACACCAAAACAACCCCATGCACAGTAGAAAGTGAGGGAATTACAACGGGTTACGGCAGCAGAAATCGAGACCACCGAAAAACGATTGTTCCGTCGGGCAAAACAGGCGTATAAGGGCATCATCACAAAATTCGGTAATTTAGAAATTGCCCTCGACGTCGCGCCGACGTTTCGCATCGCCCGTCCCGGCATTGCACCCCCGCCTCCATCCCTGTAAACGAACCGCGCACCGTTGCCGGCCGCGCATTCCCGCGGGCCGCTCGCGGCGGGGCCTGTAGCTCAATGGTTAGAGCCGGCCGCTCATAACGGTCTGGTTGCAGGTTCGAGTCCTGCCGGGCCCACCATAGCTATCAATGGCTTACGGTCATATTGCCGCTCAACCGAAAAACGTCGCCACAGTTACCGCCACAGGTATGTGCTCGATCTGTTCAAGAGGGGCGGTACTAACCGCCGCTTCGAGACATCTTGCCACCAGGAAGGGCGGAACGCCGACAAATTCTTAAGGCAGTAGGGCTTTCAAGAAGACGTTGAGCAACCTCCGACGAAACAAAGCATCCTAAATCCGCCGCTTCGAGTTTGACAAATGCGGAGTACTCGAAAGGACTGATTGAAAATAGTCCTCGTCCAGAAATCTAAGGACCTTCTTAAGCTCCGCCTTCTTTTCGGGGAGCACGAGAGCGATTTTGCCTCCGCTCGCTTCAGTCTGGATGTTTATACCGAAGACCAGCGCCGCGGCCTTCGTGGCTTCCAAATCAATTCTCTCAAGAATGCCACTCTGCATTACAAGGGCCACTTTTCTCCTGACCCAGCTGTCGGAGTTCGCTACAAAAGTGGCAAGGTCGGGAATCTTAAGCATCT